>Ga0307296_10001643_pt1 | contig 11249 bp, 10 predicted proteins | sample ER_DNA_153_FD_194467 | JGI IMG/M metagenome (GOLD analysis project Ga0307296, IMG submission 194467) | Bulk soil microbial communities from the East River watershed near Crested Butte, Colorado, United States - ER_DNA_153 | ecosystem: Environmental > Terrestrial > Soil > Floodplain | place... | reverse complement strand
AAATGTTGACCGAACAGCCCAAGATTGTCGATGGGAGCATGAAATTTGCACAGGATTGGGCAAATAAACTTTCTGATCAAGTCGTTTCAAAAATGCGCGACGAACTGAAGAAGCGAGGTCACGCGCTTTGACGGATCGGCGCGCGCTCGGCTGGCGGTCCTCACTCGTGTGATAGGGCAGCTGATGGCCGATCACGACGTCGATCTATTTGTCATAGGAGCGGGATCCGGCGGCGTCCGAGCTGCACGAGTCGCTGCAAGCTATGGCGCGCGTGTGATGATTGCGGAGGTGTATCGGGTCGGCGGCACCTGTGTCATTCGCGGCTGTGTTCCGAAGAAACTTCTGGTTTACGCTTCGCGGTTCTCTGGCGAGTTTGAAGACGCCGCAGGTTACGGTTGGACTGTAGGAGAGCCGGAATTTCATTGGCCGGCGCTCATCGCCAACAAGGACCGGGAGATCGCGCGGCTGGAAGCTGCCTACACAACCACGCTGGAACGCTTCAACGTCGCCCTGTTGAAAAGCCGCGCTACACTCGAAGATAGCCACACTGTGCGGCTGGCGACAGGAGCCCGCATTCGCGCCGAGACGATTCTGGTGTCGACAGGGGCGTGGCCGCATATGGGGCCGAAAATTCCGGGTCGCGAACACGCGATCTCGTCCAACGAGGCGTTCCACCTGCCGGACCTGCCAAAACGCATTCTCATTCATGGCGGTGGTTACATCGCAGTGGAGTTCGCCTGCATTTTTGCCGGGCTCGGGTCCGAGGTCACGTTGGTTTGTCGCAGCATGAATATTCTGCGCGGTTTTGACGACGACATCCGAGAGCACTTGCGTAACGAAATGGTCGGGCGAGGCATTGACGTAATATCCGACCATACCGTCGCCCGCATCGATAAGTCCGGCAACGAGTACGTGACGCATCTACGCGACGGCATAACAGTGACCACGGACAAGGTGATGTTCGCCCTTGGCCGACAGCCGAATGTTACAGGGCTCGGGCTTGAAGACCTCGACGTCAGAATCCATGAGCATGGTGGCATCGAAGTCGACGCCTATTCGCAGACGTCAGTTCCTAACATCTATGCCGTTGGTGACGTGACCAACCGTGTCAATCTCACGCCCGTGGCAATTCGCGAAGGTCATGCTTTTGCCGATACTGTCTACGGCGGCAAGTCGACTCCCGTCGATCATACCAATGTGCCGACGGCTGTTTTTTCCGAACCCGAAATTGGCGTCGTCGGATTGACCGAGGCGCAGGCCCGCGAGCGCCTGGACAAAGTCGACGTCTACAAGACCACTTTCCGTCCTATGAAGGCGACGCTTTCCGGCCGCAACACCCGTTCGTTCATGAAGCTTCTGGTAGACGGAATGACCGACCGTGTCGTGGGTTGCCACATTATCGGACCGGACGCGGCCGAATTGATCCAGATCGTGGGGATCGCGGTGAAGATGGGTGCTACGAAAGCCGACTTTGATGCGACCATGGCCGTTCACCCGACGGGTGCCGAGGAACTCGTCACCATGCGCGAAAAAGCTATGAGCTATCGTCGCGCCGCGGCCGAGTAAGTCCATTAATAACCGAATCCGTCGGAAAAAGTGGCCTGCGAGGGCCACGGTCGTGTATAAGGCCGGCCAAATCCTGGAGCAGCGTAATGGCCGAGCGATGGACGCCCGATAGTTGGCGCAAGAAGCCAATACAGCAGGTCCCGGATTATCCGGACCAGCAGGCGTTGCTTGATGTCGAAAAGCAGCTTGCGACTTTTCCCCCGCTCGTGTTCGCGGGCGAGGCGCGCAACCTGAAAAAGCAGTTGGGGCGGGTCGCAAAGGGCGAAGCTTTCCTGCTGCAAGGCGGAGATTGCGCGGAAAGTTTTGCCGAGCATGGTGCAAATAACATCCGCGACTTTTTTCGCATGTTTTTGCAAATGGCGGTCGTATTGACCTATGCCGCCGCTTCGCCGGTGGTGAAGGTTGGTCGTATCGCGGGCCAGTTTGCAAAACCGCGCTCCTCGCCGAGCGAGAAACGTGATGGCAAGGAGCTGCCGAGCTATCGCGGTGACATTGTCAACGACATTGCTTTCACCGAGGACGCTCGGCGGCCGGATCCGCGTCGGCAAATCGAAGCCTACAGGCAGTCGGCTGCGACGCTCAATCTGCTCCGCGCTTTCGCGCAGGGTGGCTACGCCAATCTTGGCAGTGTACGTCAGTGGATGCTTGGTTTCGTCAAAGATAGTCTGCAATCGCGACGCTATGTCGAATTGGCCGACCGCATTTCCGAAGCCCTTGGTTTCATGCAGGCTTGCGGCCTCGATCTCGAAAGTCATCCGGAGCTGCGCACCACCGACTTCTATACAAGCCATGAGGCGCTCTTGCTGGGCTTTGAGGAGGCATTGACGCGCGTCGATTCGACGACGGGTGATTGGTACGCCACATCCGGTCACATGCTCTGGATCGGCGATCGCACACGGCAATTCGATCACGCCCATATTGAATACGCGCGCGGCATCAAGAATCCGATCGGTCTGAAATGTGGCCCTTCACTCAAAGCAGACGACCTGTTGCGGTTGATCGACCTTCTCAACCCGGACAACGAAGCTGGGCGTTTGACATTGATCGGTCGTTTTGGAGCCGAAAAGGTCGGCGAACACCTCCCTGCTCTCCTCCGTGCGGTAAAACGCGAGGGGAGAGTTGTGTTGTGGTCATGCGATCCGATGCATGGCAATACGATTACTTCGGCGACCGGCTACAAAACACGACCATTCGACCTGATCCTGAAAGAGGTTCGCGGCTTTTTCGAAGTTCACCAGGCCGAAGGCACTTATGCCGGGGGCGTGCATCTTGAAATGACAGGTCAGAATGTAACCGAATGCACGGGCGGCGCTCGTGCGATCACAGAAGCTGACCTCAATGACCGCTATCATACGGTCTGTGATCCGCGGCTTAATGCCGAACAGGCGATTGATCTCGCTTTCCTACTGGCCGGGTTACTGAAGAAAGAGCGATCGGCATTCGTCAAGCCGATGCCTGCGGTGGCCGGGCTCTAGAGGTCGGGAAGCATTCCATCCGATTTGGTGTTAATGTTGGCGGAGCTAGCCGCGGCTCGGCCTGGCAGAACTTCGCAACAAATATTTCCGAGCAGGGGAGGCATCATGACAAGCTTTTGTTGGCGGTCGGCGAAGCTCGGCTTCGCGTTGGCCATAATGCCTTTACTTACTGTTGGCGCCCTGGCGCAGATTCTGGTTTCTGCGAATGACAACAAAGCCGTACTGGTAAATGGCGCAAATGTGGTGCCCGCCAACCCGGCGGCAGACACTGTTAGCATTATAGACTTGGGTGTTTCTCCGCCGAAGCTCATCGGCGAGGTCAAGGCGCCCGCCAGCGTGGTTGGGCCGCCGCAGAGTGTTGCGATATCGCGCGACGAAGGTTTTGCATTAGTGACTGGCGCCTTCAAGATAGACCCGGCGGATCCGAAAAAGGTCGTTCCGGATAACAAGCTTTCGGTGATCGACCTCAAAGCCAAGCCGCCAGCTGTCATTGCGACGCTTGAGGCTGGCTCCGGCGCAGCGGGCGTGTCGATAAACAACGCAGGTACGTTGGCGCTGGTAGCAAATCGCAGCGAAGGCACCGTGTCGGTCTTCACGGTCGCAGGCAACAAACTCACGCCGGCCGGTAAGATCCAGCTTGGCGATTCCAAGTCCGGTCCGAGCCATGTTGCTTTCACGCCGGATGGAAAGAGCGCCCTGGTGACTCGCGACGGTGATCATCGGGTTTCGATCCTTACCGTCGACGGCAACAAGGTCGAGGACAGCAAGACGTTTATGGTGGGCGGCGTCCGGCCTTATAGCCTTGAGATCAGTTCCAATGGCGAGATTGCGGTGTTCAGCAACCAAGGCGGGGGCCAGGGCGACATCGATGTTATCAACGTCATCGACCTCAAAGCAAAGCCACCACGTATCGTAGACACAATCAGCGTTGGCCAGACACCTGAGGGCATAGGAATGTCGAGCGACGGCAAATATCTAGCCGTCACCGTCATGAATGGCACGAACAGGCCGAAGGACCATCCCGCGTTCAATGATTTTGGTTTGCTGCAGATCTATTCGGTCAAAGGTACAACGTTACGCAAAGTCGCAGAGGCCAAGGTCGGCCATTGGTGTCAAGGTGCAGCCTTCAGCAAGAATAACAAGACCGTGGTGATCCAATGCATGGTCGAGAAAAGCCTGCAGGCCTTCAACTTTGATGGACGCAATCTCAAGCCAGCCGGTACGGTGCCGTTGAGTGGTGGCGGGGCGGGACTGCGGACGGCCGCTCGGTAGGTCGCGCGATTGTTTTGCTGTGTACCGGAGCAGGCGCCTGACGGGCATCACCAGCGTCTGCCTTCCGGCAACGACTTTGTGGAAGCAGCCTTGCAGGACTGCCCATTGCTTGGCGGGCCCGCAAGGCGGTAGAGGTTTGCCATGAGTACCCGCCCCATGGATGAGCTTGCGATCGCAATCGCACAACTCAACTCGACTGTCGGCGACACTGTTGGGAACGCCGAAAAGGTGAGACGCGCGCGAACTGCCGCCGCTGGCGCCGACCTGGTGGTCTTTCCGGAGTTATTCATTGCGGGTTATCCGCCCGAGGATCTGGTGCTCAAGCCGGCTTTTCAGACCGGATGCCGAGCAGCAATTGAAACGCTCGCGCGAGAAACGGCCTCGCCGGGTCCGGCGCTTCTTGTAGGAACGCCATGGGTCGATAGCGGCAGACTTTATAACGCGGTCGCATTGCTCGATGGCGGTGTGGTCGCTGCCTTACGCTACAAGGTCGACCTTCCGAACTACGGTGTGTTCGACGAAAAGCGGGTGTTCGCGTCCGGTCCGATGCCGGGGCCTGTAAGCTTCCGCGGCGTGCGTTTGGGAATTCCGATCTGCGAAGACATATGGGGGACGGAAGTCGTCGAGTGCTTGGCGGAAACCGGAGCCGAAATGCTGGTAGTTCCCAACGGCTCGCCGTATTGGCGGCAGAAGGGTGACGTGCGGCTCAATATCGCGGTGGCGCGTATCTCTGAGCAGGGCCTGCCGACTATCTACGTCAATCAGGTCGGTGGCCAAGATGAACTCGTATTCGACGGGGTATCATTTGGCCTGCATGCTGATTCTTCACTGGCTTTCCAGCTTCCCGCGTTTCAGGAATCAATCGTCACAACGAATTGGGTCCGTCGCAACAACATCTGGCGTTGCGAAGACGGTCCGGTTGTCGACAGTGTCGAGGCTGATCGCGCCGACTACACTGCCTGCGTGCTGGGTCTTCGCGATTACGTGAACAAGAATGGATTTCCGGGAGTCGTACTCGGTCTGTCGGGGGGCATCGATTCCGCATTATGTGCAGCGATGGCGGTTGATGCCCTGGGCCCAGACCGCGTGCGCTGTTTAATGCTGCCCTACAAATTCACTTCTCAGACGTCGCTCGATGATGCCGCCGCGTGTGCGAAGGCGCTCGGCGTGCGTTATGAAATATTGCCAATAGCGTCGGCGGTCGAAGGGTTCGAAACCGCACTCAAACCCGTTTTCTTCGGCTTGCCGCGGGACGTCACCGAAGAAAATCTGCAAGCTCGTACGCGCGGCACGATCCTGATGGCTATTTCCAACAAGTTCAATCTCATGGTGGTGACCACCGGAAACAAGTCGGAAATGTCGGTGGGCTATGCAACTCTCTACGGCGACATGAACGGCGGATTCAACCCAATTAAGGATCTCTACAAGACCGAAGTGTTTCGTCTGGCCCATCTGCGGAACAGTTGGAAACCGCAGGGGGCCAAAGGCCCCGACGGATCGGTTATTCCGGAAAGCATCATTGCGAGACCGCCGACCGCGGAGTTGCGGGAAAATCAGAAGGACGAAGATTCCCTACCGCCTTATTCCGTGCTCGATCCGATTTTGGAACGTCTAGTGGAGCGTGAGGAGCCGATATCGGCAATTGTCGATGCGGGATTTGACCGTGACATAGTCATGCGAGTTGAACGTATGATTAACACAGCGGAATACAAACGCCGGCAGGCGGCGCCAGGCGTAAAAGTGACTCTGAAGAATTTTGGCCGGGATCGTCGCTACCCGATCACTAATCGTTTCCGCGATTCTGGCATACCTATGCCGACGCCCGATGTTTCGTTGATCACGGGCAAGCCAACGAAGTCGGAAGCATTCGACTATTGAATCTCTGGCGACCTACCGGGCTGGCCAAAAGGTCGGGCCGACAGTACGAACGCTGCGTTTTGCAGGATCGGTCTGGCCCGATGATTCCACACCCGGTGTCGGGGCCGCCGGCGCGGCGGTGGGGGCGGGTGGCCGCTGATCGGGTCGAATCGACTTGCCGTCGACGCGCGGTTGCGACAATTGCTTGGCGTTCTGTTCGGTGACGATGACGTCACCGGGTGCGACCGTATCGTCCGGACCGATAGTTTTCAGAGTTTGCGCCCAGCTTTCACCCGGCCGTCGACAGCTGCACTCCGGGCTCATGGATTTGCGGTATTGGAAAGCAGTTGGCAATTCAGAGTAAGGCTGGCCATTGAGTGAGACCGCCTGCGCCATTTCCTCGCCCGGATTGTGATAGGCATAAAGCGACACTTCGGCCGCCGGACACATGCGCTGGCAAGCCATCTCGTCTTCACGGAATCGATCCGGCGAGATGGAGTAGGAAATCGGGAAATAGAAACCGTCGCACGTGCGCACGCAGATGGTGCGGAATGTCCCGCCCATCGGGCCAAGCGGCGGTGACACCACGCCGCCGCCGCCATTGTCGGCAAACAAACGATCCCAGAAGCCCCCTTGCTGACCCGCAAGGGCGGCTGCGCGATATTGTGGACCGCATCCATTGTCGCCCAGCGCTATCAGCAGTCCCCTGCGTTGGGCAGCGCGCTCGGCCGTGCCACCGTTGAGCCGCTCCAGGTCATTCCGCATGCGCTGGAGCGCGTTACGCTGCTGATCAATCTGCCGAAGAATTCCGCCGCATTGCGGCGGCGGATTACTGAAGATCGAAAAGAATCCTGAGGTCTCGCAACCGATGCGGCGCGACTGTGCCACCATTCGATCGACTTCATACTGTTGGCGATTGACCATATCCTCTGTACGGCGGATCTGCTCGACACGTGCTGGATCGGCATTGCCCCTATCCAAGCTGGCAAGCTGTGCTTCGAGCCGCATACAGACAGGATTCGACGATTGTGCGTGGGCGGCACCAAAGGTCAACGAAGCTGCGACAAGCGCGCCTGCGAATCTGCAGAATGATCCCGTCATGCGCGGGCACTCTAGTCCGAAATTCAAGAAGGAGCGAGCCTCGTTGTCAGTGCGCTTGTGCGACTTCAGAACGCAGGTTCCAGAGGACGCCGGATACGATGATTAATGCACCGAGTAACACAAAAATGTCGAGTCGTTCACCATAAAACGCCCAACCGACCACCGCGATGAGGGGGATGCGCATGAAATCAAGTGGCACCACCAAAGTGGCGTCTCCGGAGCGGAAAGCGTTGCTTAGACAGTAATGTGAGGTGAGCCCGGCCGTTCCGACCCCCATTGCGGGCAAGATGTGGCGCGTATCAAGGTTCAAGAAAGCCGCCGGATCGCTACCGATCAGCGAAAGGGGAAACTGAATTACAGCCATCCAAAATATAATAGCGAAAGTGGTCTCGGTTATTGTCAGCTTTTTAGTGGTAATCATGGTGATGGCGTAACCAAACGCAGCTATCAAAACCAGAATTGCTGCCGGATTGAAGCTGGCGATACCTGGTCGCAGTATGACCAGCACGCCGATCAAACCGAGCACAACAACACCGAAGCGGCTTGCAGTCATGCGCTCGTGTAAGAACCAGACCGCGAGCACTGCCGTCCACGCCGGCATCGTGAATTCCAGCGCAAATACAGTCGCAAGTGGTAGCATTGTGAGACTCAGTGCCCATGAAAATTGTGATGCGTAATGTATGGTGTTTCGAAAAATGTGCAGGCCCATGCGCCGTGGCACGGCATACAGACGCAAATCTGGCCGCAATGTGAGGAGGACAAGCAAAACAAGCAAAGCAACGCCGCTGCGGATGGCAAGGATCTCGAAAATGCTCAAACCGGCGCGGGACAACTCTCGGATCGAGACAGCCATGATCGAGAACGAGAGCAATGCGCCCATCATCCAGAGGACGACGCGTGCGAGCTTATGAGGGATCACGGCGGCTCGCTGATGGTGGGAAAATCCGGTGAGGACTGTGGTGTGGCAAGCTATCGCGGTCCGGTCATTCCGCGTCCGGCTGATTCTCAGGTCTTGCCTTGTCGAAGGCCGGAAGTTTCAGGCAGGCAGCGTCGATCGCGACGATCTTCGGGAATTTTTCGAGCGGCACTTTGAACCGGCGCCCGTTGGCGACTTGCGGCACCAGGCATATGTCGGCAACGGTGACGTGGGGTCCGCAGGCATAGGGCCCGGGAGCGAGCATCCCCTCCATCGCGGTAAATCCCTGGGTGATCCAATGGTGATACCAGACGTCGATGTCGGGCTGTTCGTGCTTGAGCTGGCGCCTGAGATACTGCAGAGCGATGAGATTGTTGAGTGGATGAATATCGCAAGCGATCATTTGGGCGATCGCACGCGACCTGGCACGGCCAAGCGCCTCAGACGGCAGCAATGGCGGGTCAGGATGAACCTCGTCGAGATATTCGATAATCGCCAGCGACTGGGTCAACACTTCACCGCCGGAAAGCTCCAGTGCTGGCACGCGCGCCAGCGGGTTGATCGCGCGAAACTCCGGCGTGTGCTGATGGCCGCCATCCTTTGTCAGATGGATCGGCACCATTTCATAAGGGAGGCCCTTGAGGTTAAGGGCTATGCGAACTCGATACGCGGCGGAAGAACGGAAATAGGAATAGAGTTTCACGGAGGGACCCCGGCTTGCACGGCCCACAATCTAGCCGGGGCGGCGCCGGTTGGCGATATGGAGTACTAGCTTTGCTGATCGTTCGGTCAGTTTCATGAGGGCGCGATCTAGTGCCGCTCGATCAGCCGCGTCGACAGTCTCCAGTAAATCACGCGCGAATTCTAGCGCAATCGGAGCGAGTTCGCTGTAGAGCTCCCGTCCGGTAGCCGTGAGCGACAAGAACGCCTCACGCATGTCAGCTCGATTGACTCGGCGAGTTACGAGCTTGCGCCGTTCCAGCAAGGAGACCGCGTGCGATACTTTGGTCTTGTGCATCTGGCTGTGTGTGCCGATTGCCTTGGCGGTCATGGCGCCAAATTGGCCGAGAGTGACAAGCACGCGCCATTCCGGCACCCCGATCTTGTAACGCTCGGCGTAAATTCTCGAGAGAGCGTGCGAAACAACGCTGGCGCAGACATTCAGACGGTAGGGCAAGAACTCATCCAGCTTAAGTGCCACTTGGTCGACGGTAGCGTCTGGCACCCTCTGAGCCGTTTCGTTGGTCATTTTGTTGCTGGTGCAATATTGCGCACCGGAGAATCCGGCGGGCTTTCGGCACAACTGCGCCTACCGAAAATCTTCGCCGAAGTTGAGCTAGCTTGCAATGATTCTAAACTGGGGCCCGGTAGGTCAATGCCGGCAGGGCCAGAATCGGAGCGCCGCCAGCCGTCGGGACAGGGTCCGCGGCTCGGAGCCTGCAAACATACGATGAGGATGGATCGGGCGAACTGGCTGAAGACCACGATTTTCATGTGAAAGTCCTCGCACGGTTCCCGTCCGAGTGGCACAACGCGTTGCCTGCGAAGCTGTTCCAGGAGATGTGGTTTCAAACGCAACTAACGGCTGCCTGACTAAGACATGTTAGGGTAGTGGGCAACATCGGCGCGTCTTCCGATCCCGAGGCATTTGTTGACGGGACCGCTCGCCATTCCTGGGTTTCCTCTCCTGTTTGGGTATGGACCAAAGCCATGATGGGCAAGGAGGTGTGAGTAGTGACGGGATTCGCTTCAACCGAAGACCTGGCCGAAAAGAAAATTTCGTTCGACCAGATCGGTGCTGGGCTTTACGCCTACACAGCGGAGGGTGATCCGAATTCCGGCGTCATCGTTGGTGATGACTCCGTTATGGTCGTCGACGCACAAGCGACACCGATAGCCGCTGCTGACGTGATAGCTCGCATCGCAAAAGTTACCGACAAGCCAATCAAGTATCTGTTGTTGACGCACTACCATGCGGTACGCGCGCTCGGTGCCTCCGCGTACAAGAACACTGAAATTCTTGCGTCGGACGCGACACGAGGGCTACTCGCGGAGCGCGGCAAGCAGGACATGGATTCCGAGATCGTGCGCTTTCCGCGTCTTTTCAGCTCGGCTGCAGCGATTCCTGGCTTGACCTGGCCATCGATGACTTTCCCCGATCAAACCTCGGTCTGGTTGGGGCGACGTGAGGTACGCATCATGCATATTGGAAGGGGGCACACCGCCGGCGATGTGATTGCAATTGTTCCGGACGCGGGCGTCGTATTTTCCGGCGATCTCGTCGAGTACAAATCGGCCTGCTATTGCGGCGATGCGCATTTCACCGATTGGCTAGCGACGCTTGACCACCTCGCCGAGTTGCAGGCCAACGCGATTGTGCCAGGCCGTGGGGCGGCGCTTGCGACGCCAGAGATGGTCAGGGAGGGCATCGATCTGACCTTAGATTTCGTTTCCACTCTCTATAATTCGGTGCAAGAGAGTGTTGCGAAGGGGCGGTCGTTGAAAGACACCTTCGATATCGTGCGTCTCAGAATGGACCCCAAGTTCAAGAGTTTTGCGATTTACGAGCATTGCTTGCCGTTCAGCGTATCGCGTGCCTACGACGAGGCACGTGGCATCGATTGGCCGGTGATCTGGACGGTTGATCGCGACCGTGAAATGTGGGCAACCCTGCAGGGCTAACCCAAGCTTTTCTAACTTGGGAAACGTCCCAACACGAAAATCGCACGCCGCATTTGAGCTCATGCTAGCCTGCGCAGGCGTTCACGAAAGCAGGGGACGACCATCGCTCGCTTGTTCATGGCCTCGCTTTTTATCCTGTACCGCTATTTCAAACTGAGCGGCTACGCCGGTAGGTCGCTTATATGGGCAGGCAGGGCCTTCCGGCTCCGCCGCTGTTTGCCGCGCTCGCGGTCATCATTGAACTCGGAGGTGGATTGCTGTTCCTGTTCGGCTACCAGACTCGTCTCGTGGCGCTCGGCTGCGCGATTTATGTCTTGGTCGCGGCGCTCATCGCCCATCGTAACTTCGGCGATGCCAACCAGTTGTCGCACTTCTGGAAA
>Ga0307296_10001637_pt1 | contig 11266 bp, 15 predicted proteins | sample ER_DNA_153_FD_194467 | JGI IMG/M metagenome (GOLD analysis project Ga0307296, IMG submission 194467) | Bulk soil microbial communities from the East River watershed near Crested Butte, Colorado, United States - ER_DNA_153 | ecosystem: Environmental > Terrestrial > Soil > Floodplain | place... | reverse complement strand
ACCGCCCTCTCACGGCGGCGGCACGGGTTCGAATCCCGTATGCGCCTTCCTTACGTGCATGGCCAAGCGGCTTTCGCTCAACCATGCGAGTCAGACGCGAACATACGTGCCGCTCGAGCGCATCCCGTGCATACCCCGGTGCATACCTCGGATTGGCCCGTCTCGAAGAGCCTACTAAGGCGAGCAGACCGAGCAGGCGTAGCCTCAAACGGGGCCGGGTTCTCGGAATAGCGTCGGAGGACGTTCGTTTCGTCGCCCGGCCTCCTTGACGCGTCGGTGGTCGAAGAGGACACTCGGCCTAAGCAGCTGGCTATGAAAGGCAGGTCGAGATGCCGGGACTGCTGAACTGGATTCGAGCATCCCGTCAGAGGAAGCGGGACCGGTGGGAGGCCGAGCACGGCAACCTAAGCGAGCAAGAAAAGCATGTGGCCGATGCTTACCAACCGGGGCGGGAGCCACCCTTGTACCCAACTAAGGGCTTCGATGAGCAAAGCCGCGGGAGGCCTGGGAACTAGCCGCGATCCAGAAGGAGTTCGCCATGGCTAAGAAGATCGCGTGCATGTTGGGCCGACATGATTGGGTGACGCATGTCGAGGATGGGGAGAGCTACAAGGTGTGCGCCGCCTGCGGGAAGACGCCGCCAGATCCGCCCGGGCCGGGGCCGGAGAGGCATGAGGATCCCGACTGGGAAAATCCCCTCGCTCCTGGTGGTGGCGCCCCTTGACCGAGGGTTAGTTCTTCTCGGCGCTATGCTCGCCATGCCGTTCGGCCCCAACCGACACGGAAGGGAGAGCCGAATGGCAGGGTTTCTGTTCAGGTTGGAGACGGAAGACGGGGCACCTGCGGAGCCGCCGACGCTCGACACCGCCGTACCGAATTGGCGCGCGGGGGACGAGATCCCGCTTGGGCGGCGGGCGCTGCGCGTTGTTCGCATTCGCGATGACGACGCGGATCAACCTCCTGTTCTGGTTGTTGAGGACGTGGCCTAACGGCCAATAAAGGCCTAAGCTTCTCCTGGGATGAAACTCTGGGACACGCTTCGGGAGCGACGTGCGGCGAAGCGGGAGGAACGAGAACGTCAGGCCCAAGAGGACCTGGTGGCGATCAGTCGGGGCGAGGCGCACGAGCTTTCGTCATACAAGCGCGCGATCCGCCGCGACTACGTCGGGGAAGGCTTTCCCTCCGCAGGTGCCGGCTACATGCCGCCGCGCGCCGGAGAGCGGATTCTCGGTCGAGGCAGAAAGGGCCACTAGCGGCGCGTCCTCACGTTCCATAGGTTCGGAGGGGGCCGGGTTTCGGGAAGCGTTTTCTCCTAGTCGGACGTTCGGCTGGCCCGCTGAACACTGGGCCACGCCACCCGCTAGGGGAGCAAGCAGTGCGCGCCGAATCCGAGCAGGATCAACCCTGCAGCCGGTCCATCACGGCCGCGTGCGGCCGCCCGAGGCCTTCCCTTCGAATCGCGGATGCTCCAGACCTTCGGGGCGCGCCGGATCACGTAGCCCTGCGTAGGCGTGCCAAACGACCAGTCGAGAACGCGCCAACGGCCAGGCCCGAGACGCTTCGCAGCGCCTACGTGACTGGCGCTCTCGTCGAGCCATAGCCACCGGCTGTTGCCCCAGACCGTCCCGCCGCAGTCGATGAATGTGTCCCACGAGGGGCTGCCGTCGCGGCTCTGATAAACCCGATAGACGCAGCCGAGTTTCATCGGGCCGCGATGGACGCATGTCTTGATGTACGTCCTACCGTGCTGCGCTGCAACCGCCGCCGCTACGCCTGACGCGAGCGCTGCGACAAGTCCGAGCACAATACAAAGGTGGGGGAACCGTCCGGCCAGAGATCGCGTGATCCACCTCCTGAGCGGGAGCGCGGCTCTGATGAGACTTCTTCCGACCAAAGTCCCCAGCGCCCGGATCACTTGATGCCCACCGGCTGCTGGCCCGGTATGACGGTGTAGATGATGGCTCTGCGCGAGTAGAGGATTCGCTTGGCCGGCGCCCATGAGATCCCCTCTTGGCCTCTCTTGGTGGTGATTCGGCGCGTTGCGAGGAACCAGGGCTGCTCAGGTTGCAAGAACCAGCTCGGCAACTCCTCGCCCAGCTCGGCCACCACCGCTCTGTCGAGAGCAGCGCCGGCGCGTACCTCGGCGGTCGAGCTCGGATAGGCGGGCATACTCGTTGGCGCGGCCCGATGGGTCACGCCACCCGAGCAGGTGTTCGCCGCGGTGTCGGCGCTCGTTCCCCGCGATGACCGCGTCCCTGAGCGGCCGGTGTTCGGCGGATTCGGTGCCGATCGCTTCCGAACCGCTCTCGCGCGAGCCTGTACGGGGGCAGGTGTGCCGAGTTTCTCCCCGCACGACCTCCGCCACCGCCGCGTATCGCTCCTGCACGCACAGGGACTCTCCTGGGCGCGGATCGGGGAGTTCGTCGGCCATGGCGACCTCGTCACGACCGCCAGGACGTACACCCACGTTCTGAGCGACGAGCAAGAGCTCGACTACGAGGCGCTGCTCGCGTGATTCAGGCTCTTCGAGCGAAGTAGACGATCAGCACGATGAGCAGAATGATGACCAGAAGGCCAATCAGTCCGTAGCCGGTTCCAGCAATGGCGAGCATGGTGCCTCCTTGAGAATCGATGCTGAGAAGTTGCCTACCGCTGGCCTCTTCAAACGAAAGCGAGCTACTCGGGCGGTCGACGCCGCAAGCTCAAGCGTGAGTGAGCAGGCGACGATCGCGGGTTCCGCGGCAACTGGCGCTGCCACCCAAGGGGGTCGAGCGCCCGCTGAAACGCAAGCCAGGCCCGGCGACGAAAATACGGCGTCGGCGGTGGAAGCGGGGTCGAATTCTTTACCACCTACGTCTTAACCGCAGGCGGCGCCGATTCGATACGCGATAGGCGAGCAACCGGCCGGCGTGCGCTCGCTCGATGCATACCCCGGTGATACCTCAAACGAGCAAAAGGGCCAATATGCAGGGCTGTTCGAAACCCGTATGCGCCTTCCTACGTGCATGGCCAAGCGGCTTTCGCTCAACCATGCGAGTCACACGCGAACGTGTGTGCCGCCTGAGCACGTGCGGTGCCTACTTCGGGGCGCTTCGTGGTTCAGCGGTTCAGAAGACCCGCATAGTCCGGGTCGTTCCGCCAGTTGAACCACGGCCGCGATTAACGCTCCTGCTGGCGCCGGCGTTCGCCGCTCAGCTTTGCTCGCTATCTAGTTCAGTGGCCCTTGATTCGCGACGACGGTTCCGAGCGTGCTCGCGGCCGTCTCGAGCGTCTGAGCGATCAGCCGGGACAGGACGATCAGGCGCAGATCGTCGGCGGTCAGGTTCCAGACCTTCGCGACCGGGCGCGAGCCGGGACGCGAGACGAACAGATCGCAGAAAAGAAGGCGTCCCTCGTCGAGCGCGTCGATCAGGAGCGCGACATCGGCCGTCTGTCCGGTAACCGCGGCACGCTCAGGGCTGCTCCAGGATCTCCTCCAGCGATTTCGCTGCCAGAGCCGCCGTCGCGATCGCCGAGATCCCCAGCGCCACCTCGTGCGAGGCGTCGAGGGGAAGCGAGTCGATCGTGCGGTCGAGGTGGTCGCGGTGACCCGGGTCGAGCTCGGCATGCTCGACGTAGGTGCGGAAGGCGGCCCGCGGGTGGCCGCTCCGCTCGACCAGCTCGTCGATCAGCTCGAGCGTCGGCGGGTAGCCCTCCATCAGGGCGACGTAGCCGAGGAACGCGACCGGGTGGTAGTGGTGGATCCAGTAGTACTGGCTGCCGACGAGGCCCGCCACGGTCGGCGGAGGCATCCGCCCGAGCACGGTCGTGCGGTCGATTCCGAGCAGCTCGAGGTCGCCGAGCAGCGTCTCGTCGTGGCCGAGCTCCTCGTCGACATGCTCCTCGAGGTAATGCGCGAGCGGCGCTGCCAGCGGGTCGCCGTCGTCCAGTTCCCGCGCCCGCGCGAGCGCCGCTTCGGTCAACGGCACGGTCGCGCGGATGATCTGGTGCTGGAGGACCAGGTACTCGGGCCAGAGCTCGGCGAGGCGCGGGTGCTCGACGAGCGCGCTGTAGGCCCGCGCGAACGGCACGACGAGAACGGCGAGCTTCGCCCGCAGACGGGCGCTCGCGGCGTCGGTCAGTGGACCGCGCTGATCTTCTGGTTCGAGTCGAGCATCCCGTCCTCCATGAGCGCGTCGCCGAGGGTGTCGACTCGGTCCAGCTCGTCCTTCGAGAAGGCGTTCAGCGCGTCGATCACGTCGTCCGTGAGCTTGGACTCGGGGATGTGTCTCTTCTCGAGATGCTTCTTGACGTGTTCCTTGAGTGGCTTCGGCATCGGGCGAATATCGTCGCTTCGGCCTGCGATGTCAACCGAGCTCCCGCGCTCGTGTGCGGGCCCGGATCGGGCAGTTCGTCGGCCACGGCGACCTCGTCACGACCGCCAGGACGTACACCCACGTTCTAGGCGACGAACAAAGAGCTCGACTACTCCGCACTTCTCATATCAGCCTGATCTATGGTCCGAAGGTCGTGAATCGCTATCACGGCAGCGCGACGATCAGTCAGGGCGCAGCCATAGTCGAGGGCGACTGCATTATCGAGTCAGTGGGCGGCCCCGCACCGGGTTCCAATCCTGCGTGGGCGGGGAGACTTCAGGATCCAGGGCCCACGATGGATCTCGTCGAGGGCGGCGCGTGGTTGCGCTTGGCGGATGGTCGCGAGTGTGAGATCCAGGTCGAGCGCGCTGTTGCAGGTTCCGGCCTCACCGAATTTTCGGGGGCGAAGGGCATCCGCGACCTTCACTGAAAAGGCGCCAGGTGAGATCGCCCGCGCTCAGACGGTGCCTACCTCCGTGCCACCTCAGCCGTAAAACACAGCCGATTTGCGGGGCTGTTCGAATCCCGTATGCACCTCGTTCTGTCACATGGTTGAGCCGTTTTGGCTCGATCAAGCGGGTCTGAGGGTTGGGGCCGCGCGCTCAGTGCTGTGCGAGGATGAGCAAAGCGAGCGGCGTTGCGGAGATGGCGATCGACGCGAAGGCGAGAGCGAGCATTTGGAGCGGTTCCACCTCTGCCGAAGGCTCGGCTCGCGTGAACGGCGCCACCCAACTTGGATCGGGCAGTAGCTGCCGCGCCCGGTCGGCCAGCTCGGGGCAGACGAGCGCCAGTTCCGGCGAAAGCGGTTCATCTAGCCACAATTGAATCGTCGACATTCGACCTCCCTCCCGCAGCCAGGATCTCGCGGCTAAGCCCGATGCGCATCACCCGATAGAGGGATCCACCCTGAGCCGGGGGGATTGGCCTTCTCCGTCAGGGATCCGGGCGTGCGAGCCGTGCTATGCGCCGGGTGCTTCGTACTGGACTTGCTCGGCCTTTCGCAGAGCATCCATCGCTTCATCGACTGTCAGGAGGACTGTCGTTTCGAAGGAGCTAAGGGCACCGCCGCCGCTAATCGCCAGGGCTACCGCAGCCATGGACATGTTGTCGGGAGCCTCCCACAGGTTGTAGCCGTCGTGGGTGCCGAAGGCGTACCAGAAACCGTGAAGCTTCCCACCGACCGACTCGATGTACGACTCAGCGGCCTTTCGACGATCCTCCGGGTTGCCAATCAGTCTGGCCCACGTTTCCGGCGTGTAGCTGAACCTTGATAGATAGAGCGGCATCGTCCCTCCCTCTCGTTCGCCGACGCCCGAGTCGTCGCTGGTGGCGAGTGTAAACGGGCCTGCGGCGAGCTAGTGACTCATCCTCAAAGCTCGCTCCTTGCGTACCTCGGTGCTACCCGTGAGACGAACAGAGCAACTAGCAGGGCTGTTCGAATTCCGTATGCGCCTCTTTGCAGTCCCGTCGGCTGCCGATGCAGTCGGCATGTACTTCTTCGTTCCCCTCGCCGGCTTCGTCTTCGGAGCCACAGTCGGCCGGTGGTGGGCGATTGCTGCCGCCGCTCCCCTGGGCGTCTACATCCTCGCTGCGAACGATCTGGAAGGGAGCCTCGGAACCTGGGTCGCCCTCACGCTCTCAGGCCTGCTCGGGTGTGCGATCGGCGCGGGCGTCGCGCTTCGGCGGCTGCACGGCCGCAGCAGGCTAGACGCCTAGCTCGGCGAGCAGCGGCCCGGTGTCGAGCGGCTCGAAGCCGATGCGGCCGGCGATCTCTTCACTCGAGGGGCGCGTGCCTTCGGTGAACAGGGCGCGCAGGCGCTTGCCGGTTTCCTCGTTCGCCCACCACTCGTCGCCGACCTCGCGCTCGAGATGGGCGCGCAGCTGGGCCGCGCGGATCCACGCGCGTAGATAGTCGGCCGAGTAGAAGCCGGCGTCCATGTCCGCGAGGTAGCCCTCTTCGCGATAGAGCATCCCGGTGGCCTCCGTCAGGCGCTCGGAGTAGCCCGCCGAGGTGCCTCCATCCTCCGAGAAACGGCCCCAGAAATCGAGCTCGAACTGGAGTTTCGCCACGTAGCGCCGGAAGAGCAACGCCTCCATGAACACGGTTGCCTCCGCGTTCTCGGCGGCCTGCTCGTCGGAGAGGCCGAAGTAGCGCGCATGCCAGCCAGGCTGGCGTGAGATGGCCTCGACGATGTACGAGTAGATCTCCGTCAGCGCGTGGTCCCGGGAGATGTTTCGGAACGTGTAGGGCAGCGACGGATCGACGCCCGCGTAGTGCAGAGCGTGCCCGGCCTCGTGCAGAAACGCCTGGTAGTCGTGGAGCCCGCCCTGTGCGCGCGTGATCAGGTGGACGACCTGCGGCGGGTCGGCGGGAATCACGCAGGCCCGAGGCGACTTCTGCGGCCGGTCGTCGAGGTCGAGCTTGATGTTGGGCTCGGCCTCGAGATCGAAGCCGAGGCGCACGAGTGTGTCCATGCAGATCGGGACCGCGCGCTCCTTCGTGTAGATGCTCTCGAGCGGCGAGAGACGGCGCAGGTAGGAGACATGCGAGGAGGAGGGAACGGCCTCTCGCTCCGGGCCGAGCAGTCGCTCGAACCACGTCTCGCGCAGGCGCGTGTAGACCTTTTCGGCCGCCGCGCTGGCCTCGGCCAGAGCGCGCTCGAGCTCGTGGATGGAGATCCCCTTCTCCTCCTCGGTACGAGCGATCGGATCGTCCGAGCCCGTGACCTCGGCCTCGAGCTCCTCCCCGGCCCGCAGGACCTCGCGCCGCTCGTCGTTGAACGTCGCCGAGAGCTCGTTGGCCAGCCGGCCGAGCTCCTCGCGCTCGGCGTACTCCGGCAGCACCGCGAGCTGCGCCTGGGCAGTCCGCAGCGGCAGCTCCTCGCCCTGGAACTCGACGCGCGCAGCCAGGATCGCGTTCTCCAGTGCGTCCTCGCGGGCGGCGAGCTCGCCTGAGATCAGCCCCGCCTCGCACGTCTTCCGCAGCCGGTAGAGCCGCTCGTGCTCCTCGCCACCCGCCGATTCCTCCTCGGCCTGGCGCAAGGCCTGGAGCTGGTCACGCGTGAAGAGCTCGGCGTACCGGGCGACGATCGCCGCGCGCTCGGAGACTTCCTTCTCCCCCACGCGAACAGCGCGGCCTTCTTCCGCGCGCTCGAAGAGGTAGCGCTGCAGGCGTGATTCGTAGTCGGCTGGGCGCAGGACGGCGGCGACGCTCATCGTTGCTGAATCTAGCGGGTCAGGCTGATGAGACGGCGAACGACGTCATGCAGCTCCTCGAGGCGAAACGGCTTGCCGACGACGCCGTCCGCCTCTCCCCGGGTCGCGGCGTCGAGCTGTGCACTCCCAGTAACCAGCACGACCGGTGGCGCGCCGCCGCGCGCGCGCAGGTTGCGCATCAGCTCGATGCCGCTCTCGGGGCCGACGTGCACGTCGAGCAGAACGACGTCCACCCGCTCGGCGAGAAGCATGTCCTCTGCTTCGGCCACGGTCGGCGCCTCGAGCACGCGATACCCGTCGAGCTCGAGGTTGACACGGCAGAGCAGCCGAAGCGACGCGTCGTCGTCGACGACCAGCACGGTGGGCGGCTGGGCGGTCTCCCCCATGCGAGGCGGGGAGCATAGCGCCGTATCCATTTCGGCGCCGGGCGCGTTTATTATTCAGAAGTGATAATTATGACGCACACCCTGCCAAAGGCCACACCGTTCTTCCGGCGCCGTGCCTGGCTCGAGTTTCAGCGGGCGCTCGACCCGCTGGCCGCACCGCGGCCGCTGCCGGCCAAGCGCGCGAGGGACTCGTCCTTGCCGAGCAGCTCCAGGCTCTCGAAGAGGCCTGGCGAGACCGACGACCCGGTCAGGGCCAGGCGGATGGGCTGAAAGGCTTCTCGGGGCTTGAGGCCGAGTCCCTCGGCCACCTCGCGTAGCGCCGCCTCGATCCGTTCCGCCTCAAAGGGCTCGACCTCAGCCAGGCGCTCGACTGCGGCCGGCAGCATCGGCCCGTCGCCGAGCTTCTCCCGGTCGGGCTCGACCCGGGCGAAGAGGAACCCGGCGAAGGCCGGGAATTCGCCGAGCGTTGCGATCTTCTCCTGCACGAGGGGCGCCGCCTTGCGGATGACCTCCTCGTCCCACTCGTAGCCCTGCTCCCGCAGGTACGCCACGAGCCGGTCCGCGTACTCGTCGGACGAGAGCGCGCGTAGGTACAACCCGTTGAGCCATTCGAGCTTCCTGTAGTCGAAGGTCGCGGCGCTCGTGCCGACGCGGTCGAGCGTGAACCGCTCGACCAACTCGTCGCGGCTCATGATCTCCGTGTGATCGTCGTAGCTCCAGCCGAGCAGGGCGAGGTAGTTGACAAGCGCCTCGGGGATGTAGCCCTGCGCGCGGAAGTCCTCGACGGTGACCGCGCCGTGGCGCTTCGAGAGCTTGCGCCCGTCGGGGCCGTTCAGGAGCGGCACGTGCGCGTAGGCGGGTAGTTCGGCGCCGATCGCCTCGAGGATGCGCAGCTGCTTGGGCGTGTTCGAGACGTGGTCCTGCCCGCGGATCACGTGCGTGATTCCGTCGAGCATGTCCTCGAGTGGTGAGACGAAGTTGTAGGTCGGGCGGCCGTCCCCGCGAACGAGCACGACGTCCTCGAGCTTCTCGCTCGGAACCTCGACCCGGCCCAGCACGACGTCGTCCCAGGCGGTAATGCCTTCGTCGGGCATCCGGAAGCGGATCGCGCCCTCGTCCTCGTACGCCTTGCCCTCCTCCACGAGCCGGCGCGCGACCTCCTGCGCGTGCTCCGTCCGGTCGAGCTGGAAGGTGACCTCGCCGTCCCACTCGAGCCCGAGCCAGGCGAGTGTGCCCTGAATCTGGCCGACCGCCTCGGCCACCTCGCGGCTGACGTCCGTGTTCTCGATCCGGAGGCGGAACTCGCCCCCCTCGTGGCGAGCGAAGAGCCAGTTGAAGAGCGCCGTGCGAGCACCGCCAACGTGCAGGTAGCCGGTGGGGCTCGGTGCGAAGCGGGCGCGGACAGACACGCCGTTAGCGTACTGCCATGGCTGAGCGGGTCCTGACGCAGCGGGAGCTCAACCGCGCGACGCTCGCGCGCCAGCTGCTGCTTCGCCGGGTGCGGTTGCCCGTGGTGCGGGCGGTCGAGCGGATCGCCGGCTTGCAGGCGCAGCTGGCTTCGACTCCGTACATCGGGCTCTGGACGCGGCTCGAGGGCTTCCGGCCCCAGACGCTCGAGCGCGCACTGGAGGCCAGAACGGTCGCGCGCGGCGTCCTGATGCGGGGCACCGTCCACCTCGTCTCGACCAGCGACTATGGCCTGTTCGGCACGGCGCTAGAGGTTGCCTCGCCGGGCTGGATCACACCCGAGGCGGAGGAGATCGCCAGGCGTGCCGCCGGCTCGTTGCGCGCGTATGCGGCCAAACCGCGCACGCGGGTCGAAATCCTCGACTGGCTCGAGCGCGAGCACGGCATCGCGTCCGACGGCACGAACCGGATCTGGTACGCGCTGCGTCTCCAGGCCCGGATCGCACATGCGCCGGAGGCAAGCCTCTGGCGCGCGCCGGTGCACGGGCCTTCGTTCGTCTCGGTCGAGCACAACGAAGTCGAAAGCGAAGCTGCGCGCGGAGAGCTCGTCCGTCGTTATCTCGCTGCTTTCGGGCCGGCGACGAGGGCGGAGATCGCCGGCTGGTCGGGGATGAAAGTCCGCGACTTCACTGACCGGCTCGAAGGGCTCCGCGTACTCCGCGACGAGGCGGGCCGTGAGTTGCTCGACGTCCCGCGAGGTCCGCTCCCAGGCGCCGACACGCCCGCGCCGGTTCGTTTCCTGCCGAAGTTCGACAACGTGCTGCTCGACCGGCGCCGCGTCCTGCCGGAGGAGTACCGCAAGCTCGTCGTGCGCAAGAACGCCGATGTTCAGCCGACGTTCATCGTCGACGGGCTGGTCGCCGGCATCTGGAGCTTCAAGGGCGGTCGCATGACGACGGAACCGTTCGCGCCGCTCCCTCGCGCCGCCAGGCGCGAGCTCGAGGACGAGGCCGGACGGCTCGCGGCCTGGCTCCGCTAGCGTCCGCAGCGTGCAGCTCGGCGCCCATGTCTCCTCATCCGGCGGAATCCACACGGCGATCGACCGGATCGAGGCGATCGGCGGCGAGTGCGTCCAGATCTTCACGCAGAGCCCGCGCACCTGGCGCCCGACGAACCACGACCCAGCCAACCTCGAGCGCTTCAAAGAACGCCGCGCGGAGGCGGGAATCGGAGCGGTCGTCTGCCACGCGCTCTACCTGCTCAACCTGGCTAGCCCGGACCAGGACATCTACAAAAAGTCGGTCGACACGCTCAAGAACACGGTTGACGTCGCCTGTGCGATCGACGCGGATGCCGTCGTCTTCCACGTCGGCTCGCACCTGGGCTCGGGCTTCGACGCCGGGCTCGAGCGCGTCGTGCCCGCGCTCACCGAGGCGCTTACTCGCTGCTCCGAGACAACCTGGCTCTGCATGGAGAACTCGGCGGGCGCCGGGGGTACGATCGGACGCTCGCTCGAGGAGCTGGCGGCGCTGTACAAGGCGCTCGACCGGCATCCTCGGCTCGGCGTCTGCCTCGACTCGTGCCACCTCTACGTCTCCGGGTACGACGTCACCGACCCCGCCGAGTTCGACCGCGTCGTGAAGGACGTCGACCGGCTGATCGGGCTCGACCGGCTGCGCTGCCTGCACGTGAACGACTCCAAGGCGCCGCTCGGCTCGAACCTCGACCGGCACGAGAACATCGGCGACGGCCTGCTGGGAGAGAAGCTCGGCGTCTTCCTCGCGCATTCGAAGCTACGCGGCCTACCGGCGTTGCTCGAGGTTCCCGGCGAAGGCCACGGCCCCGATGCCGAGCAGGTTCGGAGGCTGAAGGAGCTCTACGCGCGGACTACGAGGCGATCTG
>Ga0307296_10001636_pt1 | contig 11268 bp, 13 predicted proteins | sample ER_DNA_153_FD_194467 | JGI IMG/M metagenome (GOLD analysis project Ga0307296, IMG submission 194467) | Bulk soil microbial communities from the East River watershed near Crested Butte, Colorado, United States - ER_DNA_153 | ecosystem: Environmental > Terrestrial > Soil > Floodplain | place... | reverse complement strand
GGAGATGCACAAATCACGATACCAACGAAACATTCATTCCGATGACCGGCACCTGGCGCGCGAGCTGGGAAAACGAGAAGGGCGAAGTCGAATTTGTCGATCTCGGCCCGCTCGATGTGGTGTCGTTTCCTCCCGGCATGATCCGCCGTTTTGAGAACGTCACCAAGGGCGATCCGAACGAGGAATCGATCCTGATGTTCGTGATCGGTGGCGATGGCCCCCGTGCGGAGTTCACGGATCAGGCGATGGAGCGCTTGCAGAAGGCGGGAGCCTGGTCGCCCGAACGGGTCTAGAGGGTGCCGGGCATGACTGCCGCGATGTGGACTGGCGAACTGGCTCTGGCGACGGCCGCGATCTTTGCCGGCGCGGCCGTCTATGTCAGCGTCGCCGAACAACCCGCGCGGCTGAAGCTCGACACGAAAGCCCTTTTGACTGAATGGAAGCCGAGTTACGAGCGCGGCGCGATCATGCAGGCAAGCCTCGCGATCGTCTCCGGTGTGTTGGGGGTGATAGCCTTCTTCTTCACCTATGACTGGCGTTGGCTCTTCGGCGCCGCACTGATCCTTGCGCCGTGGCCCTACACGATGTTCATCATCATGCCCACCAACAAAGTGCTGACATCCACGCCGCCCGAGCAGGCCACCGATGAGACGCGCGGTCTTGTCGTTCAGTGGGGACGGCTGCATTGGGGCCGCTCGGCGCTCGGATTGCTTGCGGTCGTCGCTTATCTGTGGGCGCTCAATTGAGCGAGGGCGACATTCAGTTCGAGCGGCGTGGTGCGGCCGGTATCGTCACGCTCAACAGACCGAAGGCGCTCAACGCCGTCACGCATGCGATGGTGCTGGCCTTGCGTGCGCAGCTCGACCGCTGGGCCGACGATTCAGCGGTGACACGGGTGGTGATCACCGCAGCCGACGGACGGGCCTTTTCGGCCGGCGGCGACATTCGCGCGCTCTACGATCTCGGCAAGGCCGGTCGGCACGATGAAGCGCTTCAGTTCTGGCGCGACGAATATCCCCTCAACGCGGCGATCAAGAGCTATCGCAAGCCTTACATTGCCTTGATCGACGGCATCGCGATGGGCGGCGGAGTCGGCGTGTCCGTACATGGCTCGCACCGGGTTGCGGGCGACCGCTTCTCGTTCGCAATGCCCGAGGTCGGAATTGGCTTTTTCCCGGATGTCGGGGCGACGTGGTTTCTGCCGCGCATGCCGGGCGAACTCGGCACCTACTGCGCCCTGACGGGGGAGCGCTTCGGGATCGGTGATGGCATTGCGGGGGAAATCGCCACGCACCGCGTATCGTCGGCTCGCTTTCCGGCATTGCTCGAAGGCCTCACCGGCACCGTCTCCGTCGATGCGGTGTTGTCGGCCTTCAACGAGCCGGCCTCGGAGCAACCAATCGCGGCGCGTCGTGCGGTGATCGACCGGCTTTTCTCCGGCGACATGGTTGAAAACATTCTTGCCGCCATTGATCGTGAAGCGATCTCCGGGAGCGCCGATGCGGAATGGGCACAAAAGGCCGCCGCCGTAATGCGTTCGAAATCCCCGCTCAGTCTCAAGCTGGCGCTGGCGCAGGTGCGGCGCGGGAAGGCATGGGATTTCGGAACGTGCATGCAAATGGAATTCCGCATAGTGTCCCGTGTCATTCACGGGAATGATTTCTACGAGGGCGTGCGCGCTGTGATCGTCGACAAGGACAACAACCCGCGCTGGCGGCCGGCGACACTGCCGGATGTCGACGAAACCGAAGTCGAACGTCATTTCGCGCCGCTCGGCGTCTCCGAACTGGTGCTTTCGTGAATCGTCCTACCGCTCCCGAAGATCTTCGGTCGCTCGAGCCGGTTCGCGAGCATGAGGGCGACCATTCGCTCGGCCGCTGGACGCGACGGCTTATCTTCTTTCTGCGGGCCATGGCGGCGGTCTCGATGATCAAGGGCCTCTATCATTGGGCGCAGGTATGCGGCATCGGCTTCGGAGAAGTGGTGCCGTTCGAAACTCGTTCGATTGCGTGGCAGACGGCGACTGTATTCTTCGCCGTCATTGATCTCGTGGCTGCCGTCGGTCTGTGGCTTGCCGCGGCCTGGGGCGCAGTGATCTGGCTCACGGCCGTTGCATCGATGCTGGCGGTCGAAATATTTTTTCCGCAGGTGTTTGGCGGCGGTTGGCTGACAGGCGTTCTGGAAGGCAGCTTGCTTGCGGTTTACTTGTGGCTGGCGCTGAAATCGGCGCAGGAACACCCGCAATAGCATCAGGGAGGGCATCATGGCGCGCATCGGATTTATCGGCCTCGGCAACATGGGACTGCCGATGGCGCAAAACCTGCTCAAGGCCGGCCATCAAGTTGAAGGAGTCGACGTCAGCGCGGCGGCCGTGGACAAGCTGAAGGCTGCTGGCGGCGTGGGCGTTGAAACTGCAAAGACCGCGGCAGCGCGCGCCGACGTCGTCATCACGATGTTGCCATCAGGCAAAGAAGTACGAGAGGTCTATCTCGGCTCCTCCGGCATCATCGAAGATGCAAATGCGGGCACCTTGCTGATCGACTGCTCGACGATCGATGTCGAGACCTCACGTGCGGTCGCCAGTGAAGCCGAAAAAAAAGGTCTGCTGATGCTCGACGCGCCCGTGTCGGGTGGCGTCGGCGGCGCGACCGCTGCCTCGCTCACGTTCATGGTCGGTGGCAGCGCCCAGGCTTTCGCCCGCGCGGAGTCGATCTTGCAGAAGATGGGCAAGACGATTGTGCACGCGGGTGGCGCCGGTAACGGCCAGGCGGCCAAGATCTGCAACAACATGATCCTGGGCGTGTCGATGATTGCCGTGAGCGAGGCTTTCGTGCTCGCGGAAAAACTTGGGCTCGATCACCAGAAGTTGTTCGACATCTCCTCGAAATCCTCGGGCCAGTGTTGGTCAATGACAAGCTACTGTCCTGTACCGGGACCGGTACCGACGTCACCCGCAAATCGCGAATACCAAGCCGGATTTACCGCGGCGATGATGCTTAAGGATTTGAAACTGTCGCAGGACGCCGCAAAGAATTCAGGAACCAAGACCGAACTCGGCGCCGATGCAGCGCGCATCTATTCTCAATATGTGGCAAGCGGGGAGGCATCGCGCGATTTTTCAGGCATCATTCGCTTTATACGGGGATGATGCGGATTTTTAGAGTGAACGAAGCCTTGCGCTGCTTCGTAAAATTCAACGATCAAGAGACCGTTCACCTTTTCAAATAAACCTAATCTTTATGGTGTTATTTAAGCCGATTTTAGATTGCCCCTTCTAAGGTGCCCGACATCCGGAGCGGGGAAAACAGGGCCTTGCAACCGGTACATATAAAACGCAAGGGGCGTTGAACACATGAAAGCCGTCGCGAAGACGGTCGAGCCCGCCGAACGCGAGGCGCCGCTCGATCACATTCGGCCTCAATATCTTGAGGCCTTGACTCTGGTCGAACGGCTGCATCGCCGGCTGCTCGACGTTATCAAGGACGAGTTCGATCGTCGTGGCCGCTCCGATATCAATTCGGTGCAGGCTCTGCTTCTCTACAACATTGGGGATAAGGAACTGACGGCCGGTGAGCTGCGCACGCGCGGCTACTATCTCGGCTCGAACGTTTCGTACAACCTCAAGAAGTTGGTTGAGATGGCCTACCTCGATCATGAGCGCTCGCGTGTCGACCGGCGTTCGGTTCGCATCAAGCTGACCGACAAGGGCCGCGACGCGCGCGATATCATCGAAGGTCTCTACCAGAAGCACGTGCGTACTGTTGAGCAGGTCGGCGGGATCAATGCCGAGGAATTCTCGACGCTCAACAAGTCACTGCATCGGCTCGAACGCTTCTGGACCGACCAGATTCTGTATCGGCTCTAACCCCATTGCGGGTGGACTGACTTGCCCTGGCCGTCTTGGCCGGGGTTTTCTTTTTGCCGGCGGCCGCAAGCCCCGGCCCCAAGCCACGGCCCCTAGATATTGCGCCCCAGAACGTTCCACAGCCCAATGCTTGGCGGGTCCCGGTCAATGTGCTATTGCCGGCCAATCCCGGACTTTGATCCGGGCGCCTGATCTTTCCCGAGAAGTCCGTTCCATAGTTTCGGGATCATGCGTCCGGTTACCGATCGGCGCCGACCGCTCGCGGCGCGAGGAGATGTGAATGTCGGCGACGACGAATCCGAAAGGCTCTGGCGATATCGAGACCCTCTTTTCTGGTGCATTCCGCGATCGAGACCCCGAGATCGACAATGCCATCAAACTTGAGCTTGGCCGGCAGCGCGACGAAATCGAGCTGATCGCTTCCGAAAATATCGTCTCGCGTGCGGTGCTTGAAGCGCAGGGATCGGTTCTCACCAACAAGTATGCCGAAGGGCTCCCGGGCAAACGCTACTACGGCGGATGTCAGTACGTTGATATCGTCGAACGCCTGGCGATCGAGCGCGTGACAAAATTGTTCGGCTGCAAATTTGCGAACGTTCAGCCGCACTCAGGCGCATCGGCAAATGCCGAAGTGTTTTTTGCTCTGCTCCAGCCAGGCGACACTTTCATGGGGCTCAATCTGGCTGCGGGCGGTCATCTTACTCACGGCTCGCCCGTCAACATGTCGGGCAAATGGTTCAAGCCGGTGCCCTACGGTGTTCGTCGCGACGATCATCGCATCGACATGGAAGAAGTCGCGCGGCTTGCCGCTCAGCACAAGCCGAAACTGATCATCGCGGGCGGTTCGGCCTATCCCCGGATCATCGACTTCCGCGCCTTCCGTGAAATCTGCGACAGCGTCGGTGCGATGCTGATGGTGGACATGGCGCATTTTGCGGGTCTCGTGGCGGCTGGAGTCCATCCTCTGCCGTTTCCGCATGCGCACGTTGTGACGACGACAACGCACAAGACCCTACGCGGCCCGCGCGGCGGCGTGATCCTTTCGGACAATGAAGACATCGCAAAGAAGCTCAACTCTGCCGTATTCCCCGGCATGCAGGGCGGTCCGTTGATGCATGTGATCGCCGCGAAGGCCGTCGCTTTCGGGGAAGCGTTGAAGCCAAGCTTCCGGACCTATGCGCGCAACGTGCTGGAGAACGCGAAAGCACTCGCCGAGACGCTGAAATCGCATGGGTTCGATATCGTTTCCGGCGGGACCGACACACATCTGATGCTGGTCGATCTGCGGCCCAAGCAGCTCACCGGCAAGGTGGCTGAGCTCGCCTTGGGCCGCGCGCATATTACCTGCAACAAGAACGGCATCCCCTTCGATCCGGAAAAGCCGACGGTAACGTCGGGCATTCGGTTCGGCACGCCTGCTTGCACGACCAGAGGATTCGGGATCGCCGAATTCCGTCAGGTCGGCGAGATGGTCGTGGAAGTGCTCGATGTCCTCTCGCAGAAGCGCGTCGAGGAAGATTCTCTGGTCGAATCCGCCGTGCGCGACAAAGTGAAGTCGTTACTCGGAAGATTTCCGATTTATCAGGACTGAGAAATTGGGGGCGTTATGCGTTGCCCGAGTTGCGGAAGTCTCGATACGCAAGTGAAGGATTCTCGGCCGACCGAAGACTCGGCCGTGATCCGGCGCCGCCGCGTTTGTCTAACCTGCAATTTCCGTTTCACCACGTTCGAACGGGTGCAGCTGCGCGAACTGACTGTGATCAAGCGTAACAGCCGACGTGTGCCGTTCGATCGCGACAAAATGATGCGCTCGGTGCAAATCGCGCTACGCAAACGTCCGGTCGAGCCGGAGCGTATCGAGCAGATGGTCTCCAAAATCGTTCGCGAGCTCGAGAGCCAGGGCGAAAGCGAGATTTCTTCGGAGGCAATCGGCGAGATCGTCATGGAAAATCTGCGCGAGCTTGACGACGTCGCCTACGTGCGTTTTGCCTCCGTCTATCGCAACTTCCGTGAGGCCAAGGATTTCCGTGCCGCGCTCGACGAGTTGTCTGGCGATGAAGACGGACGGCCTGCGGCCAGCGCGCGAAAATGAGCCAGGAGACCACGCCCGGCCCCGAAGGCGCCTCTGACGACGAGCGCTTCATGCGCCTCGCGCTTGCACTCGGCCGTCGCAATCTCGGTCGCACCTGGCCCAATCCGGCAGTTGGCGCGGTGATCGTGAAAGATGGAATCATTGTCGGCCGTGGCTGGACGCAGGACGGAGGCCGGCCGCATGCCGAGGTCGAGGCGCTGCGCCGTGCAAAAAAGGCGGCGCAGGGCGCCACGATGTACGTGACCCTTGAGCCCTGTGCCCATCAGGGCAAAACACCGCCCTGCGCAGATGCTGTTATCCGCTCCGGCATCACACGTGTGGTGTCGGCGCTCGAAGATCCAAATCCGGAGGTGGCCGGGCAGGGACACGAACGCATGCGGGCGAAAGGCATCGCCGTCGAGATCGGCCTTTGTGCCGACGAGGCGCGCCGCACTCATGCGGGGCACATCGCGCGCATGACGCAAGGTCGGCCGCACGTGACGCTCAAATTGGCGATTTCCGCCGACGGCAAGGCCGGACTGGCGGGGCGGAAGCAGGCTGCGATCACCGGTCAAACGGCGCGCGATCGTGTGTTTCAAATTCGCGCAGCAAGCGACGCCATCATGGTTGGGATCGGCACGGTCCTTGCCGATGATCCGCAATTGACCTGCCGCTTGCCGGGCATGTTCGAGCGCTCGCCGGTTCGTGTGGTGCTCGATGAGCAGTTGGTTTTGCCGCTCTCCACATCGGTCGTTGCCACCGTTCGCGAAGCGCCGACCTGGGTATTCACGTCTCACAAGCCTTCGCCGATTGCCGAGGAAATTCTTCAGCAGAGAGGGTGCAAGGTTTTCCGCGTCGATGAGGACGGCGGCCGGCTCGACCTGCAACAGGTTCTCAAAGCTCTGGCTGAGCAGGGCATTATGCGGCTCATGGTGGAAGGCGGACCGAAGCTTGCGGCAAGCTTCGTCGAAAGTGATCTGGTCGACGAGGCGGTCCTGCTGCATGGAGCCAAACCCATCGGCGCTGGCGGCATCGATCCGCTGGAGGGCATGCCGATTGATGCGCTTACAGGCCGGCTGACTTCGCTGGGCACCGAGACACTCGACGTCGATACGATTGAAACTTTCGTGCGCGTTTGAATTATGTTTGCCGGCATCGTCACAAGCATAGGCGAAGTGCGTTCGGTCAAGCCGCGCGCCGGAAATCTGCATCGCCTGACCATTTCCTGCGACTACCCGCGCGCCGGAATCGTTCAAGGTGCTTCGATCGCATGCTCAGGCGTATGCCTGACGGTCGTCGAAGGGGGCGAGGAGGATGGCCGCACCTGGTTTGCGGTCGAAGCCGGGGACGAAACCCTGCGTGTCACGACGGCGAGCCGGTGGCGTGCGGGGACCAGGGTTAATCTCGAGCGGGCACTGAAATTCGGCGACGAACTGGGCGGGCATCTGGTTGCCGGTCACGTGGATGGTATTGCCACGGTCGTAGGACGCGAGGACATGACAGAAATGGCCCGTTTCGTGCTGCGGACGCCCCGTGAGTTTGTGCGCTTTGTAGCGACCAAAGGGTCGGTTGCGCTAGATGGCGTTTCTCTCACGGTCAATGCCGTGGAGGGGGATACGTTTTCGGTGCTCGTGATCCCCCATACCTTGCACGTGACGACTTTCGGCGCACTGCATAAGGGTGACGACGTCAATCTCGAGGTCGATACGATGGCTCGTTACGCCGCGCGGTTGGCGGAGATGAAGTAGTGTCTTGTTTGGACGGTGACCGCTTGCTACCACCGCCTTGAAACGGGAATGTGATGGCCAAAAAGAAACGCACGGCGAAAAAGCGCGGCGGCCTGCATATGCTGATCGTGGAGTCGCGCTTTTACGACAGTATTTCAGACGAGCTTCTGCGCGGCGCGACGCGCGTGCTCGATGATGCGGGTGCACGCTATGACCGCGTGAGCGTACCGGGGACTCTGGAAATTCCCGCCGCCATCGGTATTGCGATGGACGCCTCGCGGCGGCGTCGCGCGCCCTATGACGGCGTTGTCGCGCTTGGATGCGTGGTCCGCGGAGAAACCCATCATTTCGAGATCGTGGCGAACGAGTCGGCGCGAGCCTTGATGGATCTTTCGGTGCGGGAGCGCCTTCCCGTCGGTAACGGCATTCTCACGGTCGAAAACGAGGCTCAGGGTCATGAGCGGGCGAAGGCGGAAGAGGGCGACAAAGGCGGTCATGCAGCGCGCGCGGCGCTGACCATGGTCGCGCTCAAGCAGACGCTGGTGTGGCTCTGATGGGCACGCCCGCCGCACGCGACGAAAAAGACGCCCGCAAGGCGAACAAGCGTGGTGCGGCCCGGCTCGCCGCCGTGCAGGCCCTTTACCAGATGGATCTTGCCGGGACCGGCCTCAACGACATTCTCGCGGAATTCGAAAGCCACTGGATCGGCCGCGAAGTTGAGGGAGCGCACTATCTGCCTGCCGAGGCGGCCTTCTTCCGCGACGTCGTCTCCGGCGTGGTGCGCGAACAGCGCGAGCTTGATCCCTTGATCGACGAAGCACTGTCGAAAGGTTGGCCTCTCAAACGTATCGAAGCCGTGTTGCGGGCGTCGTTGCGCGCGGGGGCTTACGAGCTGATTCACCGCGACGATGTGCCCGCGCGCGTGGTCGTCGCCGAATACGCCGACGTTGCTGCCGCTTTTGTCGGTCGCGACGAGACCGGCATGGTCAACGCCGTGCTCGACCAACTCGCGCGGCGCCTGCGCGCTGGCGAGTTCGACCGCGCCACCGGGTGAAACGATGCCGGGGCGCGACGATATGTCGGCCGAGGATCGCCTGATCGCGCGTTTCTTTCAGCCGCTCGCGACCCATCCCGGCGCGCTTGGTCTGTCGGACGACGCTGCATTTCTCACGCCGCCGCCGGGCTGCGATCTCGTGCTCAAGACCGATGCCATTGTCGGGGGCGTACATTTTTTTCCCGAGGATGCCGCGCATTCGGTGGCCGGCAAGGCGTTGCGCGTAAACTTGTCCGATCTGGCCGCAAAGGGTGCGCGGCCCCTCGGCTTTCTCCTGTCACTCGCTTTGCCCAAGGATGTTGGCGATGAGTGGCTCGAGGGGTTCGCGCAGGGTTTGCGCGGCGACTCCGTTCTGTTCTCATGCCCGTTGTTCGGTGGGGATACCGACCGCACGCCGGGACCGATTACCGTTTCCATCGCAATGTTCGGCGCTGTTCCGGAAGGAACGATGGTGCGCCGGGCCGGGGCCAAAGCGGTTGACCGCGTGTTTGTGAGCGGTACGATCGGCGATGCCACGCTCGGCCTCATGATGCGCAAGGGCAAGGACTGGAATTTGGCCGAGGAGCAGCGCCAACATCTTGTTTCGCGCTACTTGCTGCCACAGCCGCGAAATGCGCTGGCCGAGGCTGTGCGCACCCACGCCTCGGCGGCAATGGACATTTCCGATGGTCTTGTCGGGGATTTTTCCAAGCTCTGCCGCGCGTCTGGTGTGGCAGCCACTATCGACGTGCCACGTATTCCTCTCTCGGATGCGGCCAAAGCGGCGGCCGCTGCCGAACCCGAGGCCATCGATTCCGTCCTTACCGGCGGCGACGATTACGAGATTGTTTGCACCGTGCCGCCGGCCAAGGCGGACAGTTTCCGCACGGCAGCCCGGGGAAGTGGCGTGGCGGTTACCGAGATCGGTGAAATCAAGGCGGGCGAGGGCGCTCGGTTTCTGGCCGGCGACGGCCGCGCTCTTACGTTCAAGCGGACGTCTTTCAGTCACTTTTGAGACGGGACGGACATGTCGCGCGCGGCTATAATGAAATCAAAGAACGGGACTTCTCCATGCACGACATGACGGCGAAAAAATCGACGGTGGCACCAGTTGGCCAGCATCCGAATTTTCAAAAACACCATAAGCATTTTCCGACCAGCGCCTGGCTGCGCCGTCGCGCGCCGCACAACGTGCCGCTGTTCGCCTTCGAATATGGCGATACCGGCGCGGGGAACGACATCGGTCTTGCCCACAACTGGTCTGCATTTGATGCCATCAAGATCACGCCGCGCTACGGGGTGATGCCCACTCTGCCGCCAGTCGACGTCAAACTGTTCGGGCGAAACTATTCGGCGCCGATCGGCGTTGCGCCCATGGGCGGGCCGTCGCTGGTGTGGCCGGGCGCCGATCTGCTGATGGCAAAAGCGGCGCAGCGTGCGCGCGTTCCCTACACGCTCAGCGTCGCCGGCGGCGCCACCATCGAACAGGCTGCTGAAGCTGCGCCCGATGTGTTCTGGCTGCAGCTCTATCGGTTCTGGCATGACGACCACAAGATCGGTCTCGATCTCGTTCGGCGCGCGGAGGCGGTTGAAGCCAAGGTCCTCGCTCTCACGCTCGACGTGCCTGTGCGCACGACGCGCTCGCGCGAGACATACGCTGGCCTCGCGCACGAATTCAGACCCAACCTGCGCATGATCCGCGAAATGATGGTGCGTCCGAGATGGATGCTCGCGCTGCTGCGTCACGGTTACCCGCGCTTCGCCACGATCGCCGACTATGCGCCTGCGGGAGCCTGGACCAACGAGATCATCGCATTTGCGCGCGCGCGCATGGGCGGTGCTTTTTCGTGGGAAGAGGTCAAACGCTATCGCGACGCGTGGAAAGGCCCGATGGCGGTGAAGGGCGTCCTGCATCCGGAGGATGCGGCCAAGGCGGTGTCGCTCGGTATCGAGGGCATCTGGGTGTCGAACCATGGCGGCCGCCAGATCGAGGCGCTGATGCCGTCGATCGACGCGCTGCCCGCCATCGTCGAAGCGGTCGGCAAGAAGGCAACGATCGTGCTCGACAGCGGGATACGCAGTGGCCAGGACGTGATGCGGGCGCTGGCGCTGGGAGCGGATGCCGCCTTTGCCGGGAAATCCTTTCTGTGGGCCGTGGCGGCGCTCGGCGATGACGGGCCGGACTATCTGATTGATCTCTACATCGACGAGTTGCGCGCTTCTCTGGGACAGATAGGGGCCCGAACAATCGCCGAGGCGAGGGAGGCGAGCATTCGCCATCCTGGCGCGGTGGAGTTCCAGGACAAGCGGCGGGCGAGTCGCGCGCCCCGCAAGCAGTAAGCCGCGCTCAAACCTGCCCTGCACAGGGGGCATTGGCGATTTTCGGGGATCGCCGCTACAAGGGGCGGCTTTCCGGGAGCCCGCTAATGTCGGCCGCGGCCGAATCCTTCCAGCACGTCAAGCCCGACGACAATCTCGCGCGGCGCAACGCCATAGTCCTGGCGGTCGCACAGGCGCTTGCGGGCGGAAACAATACGGTGATTGTTTCCACTGCCAGCATCGTCGGTGCAGT
>Ga0307296_10001635_pt1 | contig 11271 bp, 12 predicted proteins | sample ER_DNA_153_FD_194467 | JGI IMG/M metagenome (GOLD analysis project Ga0307296, IMG submission 194467) | Bulk soil microbial communities from the East River watershed near Crested Butte, Colorado, United States - ER_DNA_153 | ecosystem: Environmental > Terrestrial > Soil > Floodplain | place... | reverse complement strand
CACGACGCTCTTCCGATCTGTAGCTCGTCGTCAGAAACGAGACGACTAGTGGAACGAGTGGCCGCAGGCGCACGAGCTCTGCGCGGCCGGATTGTCGATCGTGAACCCTGAGGCCTCCAACGAGTCAACCCAGTCGATCGTGGCCTGCGTGAGATAGGGAACGCTCATCTTGTCCACGACGACCTTGACGCCGAACTGCTCCTCGAGCAGATCTTTCTCGGACACCTGATCGTCCAGGTACATCGCGTACCGGAGGCCCGAGCAGCCACCCGGCTGCACGGCGATCCGGAGCGCGATTTCGGGCCGGCCTTCTTCGGTGATGAGCTTCTGGACCTCACCGGCGGCGGTCTCCGTGAGCCGGATGGTCTTCTGGGTTGTCTCGGACATCGTCTCTTCGGTTGCCGTCATGCCCGAGATTCTACCTGCGGACGCCCTCAACCTTCGGTGAAATCGGCGGGTTGGGCTCCGGCAGCTCGCTGGAGCTCCGAAGGGGGCAGCGGGAACACCGAGTCGGGTGTTCCCGCTGCCGCCCAGACCTCTTGGAAGGCAAGCAGAGTCGGGTCGACGTAGGTGGGCAAAGAGTCGGGGTGACCGAAGGGCGGCGTGCCGCCAACGGCGAAGCCGGTGGCGGCACGCGCCTCCTCGGGCGAGGCTCTTCGCGCCTCGGAGGCTCCGGCCACCTGGGCAAGCTTCGAGGGATCCACCCGATTCGCTCCCGACGTGAAGGCGATCACGGGACGCCCGTCGGCCATGAAGACCAACGACTTCACGATCTGCGCCACGTCGCAGCCGATCGCCTGAGCCGCGGCCGCGGCCGTCTTCGTCCCCTCGGGAAACCTCTGGATCCGTGGTTCGACCCCGAGCCGGCGCGCGGATCCCGTGAATCGTTCGATCGCACCCATCACGGCCGCCGATCCCGAGCGTGCGGCTCGACTGCGCGAACGGGCATGGCCCGTACTGTACGATTCCGCGCCGTGAGCCTGGACCGCACCACGCTGCTCGGGGTCGCGCATGCCGAGCGCCAGCGGCTCGGCCGGACCATCCAGTACTCCGATCCGCAAACGTGGGAGCAGCCGAGCGCGCTGCCCGGCTGGTGGAATCGAGACGTCATGGCGCACCTGGCCTCACACGACACGGTCGCCGCGCAGCTCGTCAAAGGAGACCCTGCCGAGGAGCTGGACGAGTACCTGGGCCGACTGAACGGGAAGCCCTTCTCTGTCGAGGGGTTCAACGAGTGGGTGGTGGAACGAAGGGCCGGCCTGCCCACGCGCGACGTGCTCGTCACGTGGGGCAAGGCGGCCGATGCGTTCCTCGCGTACGTCGGTCTCCTCTCGGAAGAGGACTGGGAGAAGAAGCGCTTCCCCTGGCTGGCCGGCGAGATCGCGGCGCGCTACCTGATCCAGTCCCGGATGGTGGAGTGGTGGATCCATGGCGAGGACATGCGGGCCACCAACGGGCTCGGTCCGGAGTACCAGCATTGGCCGATCTACATGACCATCGACATGGGGGTTCGGATGCTGCCCTGGGCCCTCGGCCAAGCCGGTCTCGATCTGACCGGTTACAGCGTGCAGATCGACGTCGAGGGCGCCGGCGAAGGCTCGTGGCACTGGGGTCTCGGAGCCGGTGAGGTGCCACCAGCGGACAAGGAGCCCGACGCGACGATCGTCGGGCGAGCCCCGCAGCTGGGCCTCGTGGCGGCGCGACGGGTCTCGGCCGTGGACGCGCTCGCTTCCGGGAACCTCGTCGTCGGTCTGGATGTCGAGCTGGGCGTCGCGGTCCTCCGCCACATCCGCGCCTTCGTCTGAGGGAACCGACCCGGGCGTCCGCTCGTACCCCTTGCGTGAGCGGAAGGTGTGTAGGTTCTCTACCTGGAGATGTCGAAGGAGCTCGACGCCGACCAGCGTCTGATGCGTTCGTTCGCCACACGGGACCCCGACGCGGCGGACACGCTCTACCGGCGGTTCGCGGGCCGGATCTACGGGCTCGGACTCGTGATGCTCGGCAGCGACGCCGCGGCGCAAGATCTCGTGCAGGACACGTTCGTGAAGCTCTGGCGGAGCGCGGACCGCTACGACCGCTCGCGGGGGAAGCTCGAGACGTGGGTCCTGCTGATGGCACGGTCGCTCGCGATCGACGCGATCAGGCGCCGGGTGCTGGAGGCTCGCACCCTGGAGCACGTGGACCGTCCGGCCGAGGCCGACGACGGGCCCGGGCCGGACGAGCAGGTCGTCATCCTCGACCTCACGGCGCGAGCGCGGCAGGCGATGTCGTCGCTGCCTCCCGAGCAGCGGGCGGCGCTCGAGCTCGCGTACCTGGGGGGGAAGACCAGCGCGGAGATCTCCGACCTCGAAGGGATCCCCATCGGCACCGCGAAGACCCGGATACGGGCTGCGCTGCTCCGGTTGCGGGAGGCGATGGCCCCGGAAGGTCGTGCCGAAGATGATGCAGAGAGCGAACCTGAGGATGAGCGGGGGAAAGGAGAGGTCGAGCGCGATGACGTGTGACGACGTGCGCGCCCAGCTCCCCGACTTCGTCCTGGGCTCGCTCGAGGAGACGGACGAGCTCGATCTGCGGCGACACCTGCGCGGATGCGCAGCGTGTCGCCGCGAGTTGGACGCGCTTCGCGAAGGATTGGGGGTGTTCGCCTCGACCCTGCAGCGCCCCGCACCGCCCGAGCTTCACGACCGCGTGATGGACGTGCTCTCGGAGGAGTGGACGGAGGTGGGCGCGCCGGCCAGGTTGCGCAGGCCAGGCTCCATGGGCTGGCGCATCGCTCTCGCCGCGTCGCTCGCCCTGGCGATCGTCGCCGGGGCCTTCGGGCTGATGCAGCTCGGCCGGGCTCACGATGCAACGAGAGACGCCGCCAGCTTCCGAACCGTCCTCGCCACTCTGGGAGGGACCGGCTTCAAGGTGGGCTCGCTCGAAGCTTCGAGCGACAGACCCGTCGAGGGCAGCGTCGTCGCCTACGAATCGAGCAAGGATCAATCGTTCGTCGTGGTCTTCGTTCGCACACCGGAGCTGGCGGGCGATGGATCGCTCCGCGTGTCCAGGTCGGACGGGACCACCTGGAACCCGGGACCGATCGAGTTCGACGGTGATGGCGATGCCGCCGTGTGGTGGGTGACCGATCGAAGCATCGCCACGATGACGGGCCTGACGGTCTCGGCCCCCGACGGCTCTCCGCTCGCCTCCGCTGCTCTCCGCACCGCCTAGCGGCGGCTGACGACGAGGCGCCTGACGAGCCGCTTCCGCGCGCCGAACCGGTACTTGTAGGCGTAGTCCCCCTTCAGGAAGTCGAAGACGGCGCACCCCTCCTCGATCGCCTGCCTGATGTCTTCCGCCACGAGCACCATCCCAGGCGCGAGCCGCTGCCATTTCCGGTCGAACGCGGAGTTGTACAGCGAGTACCTGCCCCCGAAGCTGAACCCGATCGTGCCGGCGGCGAGCTCGTCGTTCACACGGATGAAGGAGAGGCGGAAGACTCCGCGCTCGCAGAACGTGTGCCCGAGTCGCCGGAAGAAGATCTCCATCCCGGGAACCATGAACACGCCCTTGGGTCCCTCGCTCATCCTGTGCAGCTCCACGAACCGGTCGAGGAGCGGAAGCAGCGTCTCCTCGGTAGCGGTTTCTACGATGAACGGTCCGGTCTCCGCTTCGAGCTTCTTGGCTTTCCGCCGGATCTCGTGCCGCAGTTTCGACGGGACCTGCGCCAGGTAGTCGTCCCAGGTCGGCGGGAGCTCGAGGAGGGGAGCCACGCCGTTCTGGTCATCGGTCTCATCCACCGCGAGCCCGTGGCCGGCAGCCGCCTCGCGGAGCTCCGGGAGCCACGCCGAGTCCTCGGGCAGGCCACGGAGATCGGTCTCGCGCCAGTCATCACGAGCGAGCAGTCCCACCCAGAGCCCGTGCGCGAATCCCGCGCGAGCGTCCGGTGCCCCGACGGGCCCCATGTAGTCCGTCACCTCGGTCCCTCCGAGGAAGCGAAGGGTGTCGCCGATCAGCTCGAACGCCGCCGCGGCGACCTGCGTGCCGGCGTCGTCCTCCCCGAACGCGAGAAGGAGGTGCTTCGGCTCCTCGCCGAACTCCTCCCAGTAGAGCTTCAGGAAGTCCGGCGTGTGGAAGATGGTGCCGGCGGGATCCGCGCGTACGAGGTCGCTCCAATCGCGCCGTTGGAAGTCCCGTGGATCTTCGGAGAAGACGACCTCGACCCCGGTCACCAGGACCCGCCGCCCCCGCCGCCCCCGCCGCCTCCGGAGAACCCTCCCCCGCCGAACCCGCTCGAGCCTGACGACGCCGGCGTCGATGCAAGCGTTCCCCCCGTCGTGACGGCAAACCCGTCGATCGAGTCCGCGAACGCGAGCGCGGTGAACGGGTGCGGGCCCACATACCAACTCGAGGTGTCGGGCGCGAGCCCGAGGTCTTCGAAGGCCTTGGCCCACTTCTTCGTGAGCCCGAAGACGATCGCGTACGGCAGGTAGCGGGTGAACACGTTCTCCTCTTCCGCCCACCGGGACATATGGGTCTCGGCGGTCGCGATCACTCGGCGGAACCCGCGGATCCGCCGGAGCATCGCCGTCCCCTTCGCCGTCCGAGCCGGCATCCACCTCGCCATCAGGGCCAGCGCGACACCCGCGAGGATCACCGGGATCCCGACGAGCCCCCAGTGGGTCCAGCGCGCCAGCACGAAGGTGAGGCCGCCGCCGACCACGGTGAGCAGCACGCCCCGGCTCGCCCATCTCGTTCGGACGTGGTCGGGTCGCGCACGGAACCACTTCTCGCGCATCGCATCCTCGTACAAGGACTGCTCGACGCCGTGCAGTCGCTCCGCGAACGTCGTCTTGAGCTCCGAGACCTTCACCTCGTTCCCGTCGCGGAAGAGACCATCGAGAAGCTTCTTCTCGTACGGGAGCAACTCCGTCCCGTCCTTCTCCAGGCGGATGAGGTTCCAATCGACCTTCGAGAACAGGCCGTGACGCGGGATCTCCTGGATCAGCAGGAACCCTCGGCCGGCGAGGTCGACGATCGTCGCGGTGACATCGATCACGTTCGCGCGCTCGTCCAGGAGTGTCCCGATCTGGCCCGGTCGAACGTTCTCCGGGGGTGCGAACTCGACGGGCGCCTCGACGTCGCCCTCCCCAAGCGGCACGGTTTCGTCCTCCCCCGATGTCGTGCCCATCACCTGGTCGATCGGTGAACCGAGGAAGCGACGATCGCGCCCCTCCCGGGACCACATGCGGAACAGCGCGCCGCCGAGGACGGCCAGCAGGACGGCCGCGGCGGCCATCGTGCCGGCGTTCAGGCTGAACGCTCTTCCGGCCGACCACCGCTCGTCGAGGATGGGCTTCGGCTCCGGCACGGCTCCCTTGGGGATCGCGACGACGATGGAGAGTCCTTCGAACGGCTGCAAGGTTCGACCGGCGGAGAACGTGGCCGTCGAGCCCTGCCGCTCGGCACGGCACGATTCGGTCGACCCCGCGTGTCCCTGGAAGCACGTCACCCGCCGGATGCCCACGGGCGTGTGGACCGTGACCTCGGCCCGCTCGATCGGAACCGCCCACTCGTCGCCGATGGCATTCCAATACAGCTCGTCGTGATCGGCGAAGGCGTTCAGGGCGCCCTCGACGCGGTAGGCGACCGCGTAGGTGTGCCGGCCGGAGATCTCTACATCGGGGTCTCCGATCCGGATCAGCGTCGAAGTGCCCTCCTGCGAGACCTCGGTGTCGGACGGCGCACCGGCGGATGCCGTGACCGACACGTCCTCGATCCGGTAGACGCGGTCGTAGACCCGGTCACGGTAGAAGCGTGTGGGGATCGTGCGGAAGATCCCGTGATGACGCGTGATCCCGAAGTCGTAGTCGATCGTCTCCGTGATCTTCAGGTCACCATCGGAGAGGACCTGGATCTCCACCGTGTAGTCGTGGATGACCTCCTGCTCCGATCGGGCCGACGCGGGAACTGCGAGCAGCACCACCAGGGCGGCGGCGGCGAACGACGAGCGGAGGACGCGAGCCATCACTGCACGAAGTAGAAGGAGATCGCCATGATCCCGTAGGCCCCGACCAGCTGTGCCCCCTCGAGCCAGTTGGAGCGGCCGTCGATCGAGATCATGAACACGAGGAACGTGGAGAGCGCCACCGCCGCCACCTCGAACGTCGTGAAGACGAAGGTCATCGGGTGGCCCACGAGGAGTGAGATGAACACGAGTGAGGGCGCCACGAACAATGCGATCTGGGTCGAGGACCCGATGGCGATCTCCAGCGTGACGTCCACCTTGTTCCGCAGGGCGAACATCACGGCCGAGGAATGCTCGGCCGCGTTCCCGATGATCGGGATGACGATGAGCCCGACGAAGGCCTCGGAGAGCCCGAGCGACTTGATCGCGGGATCCAGCGAGCCGACGAGGAACTCCGACATCAGCGCCACGAAGGCCGTCGCAACGAGCAGCACGCCGATCGATTTCCCGCGGGACCAGGTGGGCTCCTCGCTCGCCCCCGGTGTTCGGAACAGATGCTCGTGCGTGATCAGGGTGAAGGCCAGCGCTGCGATGTAGAGCGCGATAAGGACTGCGGCCACGGTCCCCGACACCACCTCGCGCTCGATCAGGCTCCGATGCTCGCCGAGCGCGAACAGCGCAGGCATCAGGAGCCCGGTCACCGCCAGAACCAACGAGGTGGCGTGAACCGATGCGGCTCGGGCGCTGTACTCCTGCTCCTCGTGCTTCAGTCCGCCCACCAGGAACGACACACCGAGCACCAACAGGAGGTTCCCGAGGATCGAGCCCGTGAGCGACGCCTTCACGATCTCGATCCGGTTCTCGACGATCAGGAAGATCGCGATGATCAGCTCGGTCACGTTGCCGAACGTGGCGTTGATCAAACCCCCCAGCCGGGGTCCCACATGGAGGGCGAGCTGCTCCGTCGACCGGCCGATCAGCCCCGCCAGGGGGATGATCGCGCCGGCCGAGGTGAGGAAGATCGCCAGGTCGGGTCCGCCCGCAACCTCGAACACGATCGCGACGGGAACGAGGACGAGGAACCAGTCGAGCGACGGTTGGAGGGAGAGCGTTCGCGTCGGCGTGGTCGTCGGCACGGGCGCCAGGGTAGACGGTCGGCGACCCCCGAGCGTCTCGTGGGCTAGTGTCGGGGGGCGCCGCCCACGGCGCCGCCGCCCGAGACCGCCTCTTGCAGCACGTCCCAGGCCAGCACGGCGCACTTGATCCGGATCGGGTACTTCACGACCCCCTTCAGGGCGACGAGGTCGCCGAAGGCGTCCTCGTCGGGATCGACCTCGCCGGCCAGCATCCCCCGCACGTCGGCCGCGAGCGCCATCGCGTCCTCGACCTTCTTGCCACCGACGGACTCGGTCATCATCGAGGCGCTGGACTGGCTGATCGAGCAGCCGGCGCCCTGGAAGGTGACCTCCCGAAGATTCCCGTCCTCGAAGTTCGCGGAGACCGTGATCTCGTCGCCGCAGAGCGGGTTGTTCCTCGTGCACGTCACCGCGGCCCCCGGGAGCTCGCGCTTGTTCCGGGGGTTCTTGTAGTGATCGAGGATCGTTTCCTTGTAGATGTCGTCGAGCGCCACGTCGCCTCCTGCGGACGGTGAGCCAAGCCTAAACGAAGACCGACTCGGCCCTCGCCAGCGCGCCGACCAACGCATCGACGTCCTCCATGGTGTTGTACACGTAGAAGGACGCACGCGTGGTGGCCGGAACACCGAGGTGTCTCATCAGGATCTGCGCGCAGTGGTGGCTCGCCCGAACACAGACACCTTCCTGATCCAGCACCTGCGCCAGATCGTGGGGGTGGACGTCTTTGAACCAGAAGGAGACCGTGCCGCCTCGGATGTCCAGGTCCTTCGGGCCGTGCACTACCGCTCCCGCTTCCTGCAGGCGCTCCAGCGCGTACGCGGTGAGCTGCTTCTCGTGCTCCCGCACGGCTCCCATCCCGATCGATTCGAGATAGTCGATCGCGGCGCCGAGCCCGATCTCCTGAGCGATGTTCATCGTCCCTGCTTCGAATTTGTGGGGCGGATCCTTGTAGGTCGAGCGATCGGGGAAGACTTCGCTGATCATCTCGCCTCCTCCGAGGAAGGGATCCATCGCGTCGAGGAGCTCGCGGCGGCCGTAGAGCCCACCCGAGGCAGTGGGGCCGAGCATCTTGTGACCGGAGATCGTCAGGAAGTCGACGTCGAGATCTACGACGTCGACGGGGTTGTGCGGCACGAGCTGGGCGCCATCGACCAGGACGATCGCGCCGACCGAGTGCGCAGCGGCGGCAAGCTCTTTGACGGGGGGCAGGGTTCCCAGCACGTTGGATTGCCCTGTGATCGCGAGGACCTTGGTGCGCTCGGTCAGGAGACCCTCGAGGTCCGTCAGCTCAAGGATCCCGTCATCCGTCAGTGGGATGTACCGAAGGACGGCCCCCGTCGCCTGAGCCACGAGCTGCCACGGGACGATGTTGGAGTGATGCTCCATGTCCGTGAGCAGGATCTCGTCGCCTTCCCGCAGGAACCGTCGCCCCCACGCGTTCGAGACCAGGTTGATCGACTCGGTCGTTCCTCGGGTGAAGACGATGCTGGACGGAGCGGCGCCCACGAATCCGGCGAGCTTCTCCCGGGCTGTCTCGAACATCGCCGTGGCCTCCTCCGCGAGCTCGTAGACGGCACGGTAGAGGTTGGCGTTGTGCTGGGCGTAGTAGTCGCTGACGGCTTCGATCACCTGACGCGGCTTCTGACTGGTGTTCGCGCTGTCGAGGTAGACCAGCCGCTTCCCGTACGGCGTTCGTCCGAGGATGGGGAAGTCGCCTCGTATGCGGTCCACGTCCAGGATGCCGTTGTCGCTCATGCCTTCGCTTCGCCCCCTTCCTCGATGCCGAGCTCGTCGCCGATCCCTTCGTAGCCCTTCTCCTCGAGCTCACTCGCGAGCTCGGGGCCTCCGGACCTCACGATACGACCCTGCATCATCACGTGGACCCGGTCGGCCGTGATGTAGTTGAGGATCCGCTGGTAGTGGGTGATCAGAAGCACGCCGAGGTCGGGACCGACCAGCTCCGCGACACCGCCGGCGACCAGCTTCAACGAGTCGATGTCGAGGCCGGAGTCGGTCTCGTCCAAGATCGCGATCTCCGGTTGGAGGACCGCGAGCTGGAGGACCTCGTTCCGCTTCTTCTCCCCGCCGGAGAACCCCTGGTTCACGTAGCGCTGGACCATCGCGTCCTCGATCCCGAGCCGATCCATCTGCTCCTTCATGTGTTTGCGGAAGGCGAGGGCGCTGATCTGCTCGGCCTTGACCGCCTGGTACGCCGTCCGCAGGAAGTTGACGACGCTCACGCCGGGGACCTCGGTCGGGTACTGGAGCGCGAGGAAGAGCCCGCGCTTGGCCCGTTCATCCGTGGTGAGACCCGTGATCTTCTCGCCCTTGAAGATCACGTCGCCGCCGGTCACCACGTAGCCGGGACGGCCCATGATGATGTTCGAGAGGGTCGACTTGCCGGACCCGTTGGGGCCCATCAGGGCGTGGGTCTCCCCCTGCGTCACGGTGAGATCGATCCCCTTGAGGATCTCCTTGCCCTCGACCTCTGCCCGGAGATCGCGGATCTCGAGCGTGGCGCGACCGTTCTGTTCACTCATGGCTGTCACACCTCGATGTAGATGTCGTCGTCGGTGGTGATGATGGGGAACACGTCGATCGGCTCGGTGGCCGGCAAGGTTCGCGGCTTCCCGCTGTTCAGGTCGAAGGTGGAGCCGTGCTTCGGGCACTCGATCGTCTCGAAATCGACGTCGACCTCCCCCTCGTCCAGGAAGTACTTCGCGTGGCTGCAGATCGCATCGATCGCTCGGAGCCCCTCGTCACCGAGGTTCACCACCGCGACCAGTCTGCCGTCGACGGGGAAGCGCTTCACCTCTCCGGGGGCCGGCACGTCTGCTACCGCGCAGACCTTGACCCGGGCCATCACGCGGACTCCCTCAGCGTGCTCTTGTCGAGCTCGTCCTGGATCGCCTTCTCGGCGCCCTCTCGGACCTCGTCGATCTTCACGCGGTCCAGCACCTCCTGGAAGAAACCGGCCACGATCAGCCGTTCAGCCTCCGCACGAGGGATGCCGCGGCTGGTCAGGTAGAAGATCGCGTCTTCATCCACCGGACCGACGCTCGCGGCGTGGCCGCATCGCACGTCGTTCGCCTCGATCTCTAGATTGGGGATCGCGTCGGCCTTCGCGTGCTCGGACAGGACGATGTTGCGCGAGGTCTGCATCGCGTTCGTCTTCTGGGCATCCGGCCGGACGTGCACCCAACCGCTGTACACGGCACGGGAGTGATCCCTGAGCGCTCCCTTGTAGAGGAGGTCGCTGGTGCAGTTCGGCGCGACGTGGTCCTGGATCGAGCGATGGTCGAAGTGCTGGTCCTCGTCCGCGAAGAAGACCCCGAGCATCTCGGAGAAACCCCCGGGCTCGGCGAGCACGGTCTCGGCTTCGGCCCGTGCGAGCGATGCGCCGAACCCGATGTTCAGCGTCCTCAGCGTGGCGTCCCGCCCGACGGTGGCGCGCTGGATCCCCAGGTGCGTCACGCCACTCCCCCATTCCTGGATCGAGACGTAGCGCACGTGGGCTCCGTCGCCGACGTAGATCTCCGTGATCGCGTTGCTGAACGCCCTTCGGAGATCCGGCGAGACGTAGCGGTCGATGAAGGTCACCTCCGAGCCCGCGTCCACGACGAGCAGCGTGTGAGGGAAGATCGCGGCCCCGTCGGCGTCGAGGTAGGTCAGGGTCTGGAGGGGCAGCTCGATCGCGGTGTCTCTCGGCACGTAGACGAACGTGCCTCCCGTGCGGAACGCGGCATGCAGCGCGGTGAACTTCGTCCTGTCGAACGGCACCAGCGTGTGCAAGTAGGGCGCCACCAGCTCTGGATGGTCGGCCACCGCGGCGTCGATGCTCTCGAAGTGGACGCCGGCACGCATCGCCGGGTCGAGATGAGCGATCGTCGTCGTGGAGTTGTTCTGGACCAGGATGCCGGCGCGAGCACTCACGTCACCGGCGGTGGCGAGGATGTGCTCCGGAACCTGGTCGAGGTGTGTCGCCGTCAGGCCCTCGACGTGCGGCGAGAAGTCCAGATCGAAGCTCGAGAGGTCGGTGTAGCGCCACTCCTCGGTCTCCTGGGAGGGGACGGGCAGAGAACCGAACCGCTCGAAGGCCTGAGAGCGCAGTTCCGACGTGAAGCCGGCAGCCTCGGGCAAGAGATCGAGGGCGCGCTCGTCGAAGGTCGTGGTGCTCACCGCGGT
>Ga0307296_10001633_pt1 | contig 11272 bp, 9 predicted proteins | sample ER_DNA_153_FD_194467 | JGI IMG/M metagenome (GOLD analysis project Ga0307296, IMG submission 194467) | Bulk soil microbial communities from the East River watershed near Crested Butte, Colorado, United States - ER_DNA_153 | ecosystem: Environmental > Terrestrial > Soil > Floodplain | place: USA... | reverse complement strand
CGACGGCGTCGGCCTCGGCGGGGACCGCGATCGGGGCGGCTCCCCCGCTGGTCGCCCACTCGGGGTCCTTGAGCCCGTGACCGGTGAGCACGCAGACCACCGTTCCACCGCGCGGGAGCTTGCCGTCCTTCGCGAGCTGGAGCAGCCCCGCGACGCTCGCGGCGGACGCGGGCTCCGCGAACAGGCCCTCGCGCGCGACCCGCCGGTAGGCGTCGAGGATGTCGTCGTCGGTCACCGCCAAGATCGCGCCCTCGGACTCCGACGCGGCCGCGATCGCGAGGTCCCACGACGCCGGGTTCCCGATCCGGATCGCGCTGGCGATCGTGTGCGGGTCCTGCACCGGATGACCCAGGACGAGCGGCGCGGCCCCGCTCGCCTGGAACCCGAACAGACGTGGCGGCTCGTGGATCGTGCCGTCCGCCAGGTACTCGGAGTAGCCCATCCAGTGGCTCGAGATGTTCCCCGCGTTGCCGACCGGCACGCAATGGACGTCGGGCGCGCGACCGAGCGCGTCGGCGATCTCGAACGCGCACGTCTTCTGTCCCTGCAGGCGGTAGGGGTTGACCGAGTTCACCAGCGTGACCGGGTAGCGATCGGCGAGCCCGCGCGCGAGCTCGAACGACGCGTCGAAGTTGCCCTCCACCTCCAGCACGCGCGCACCGTGCACCAGCGTCGCGGCCATCTTCCCGGGCGCGATCTTCCCTTTGGGGACGAGCACGGCGCACGTGAGGCCGGCCTTGCCCGCGTAGGCGGCGGCGCTCGCGCTCGTGTTGCCGGTGGAGGCACACACGACGGCCTTCGCGCCCTCCTCGATCGCCTTGCTGATCGCGACGGTCATCCCGCGATCCTTGAACGAGCCGGTTGGGTTCGAGCCCTCGTACTTGAGGAAGACCTCGCACCCGGTCTCGGCGGAGAGTGGCTCCGAACGCACGAGCGGCGTCCCGCCCTCGTCGAGCGTCACGACGGGCGTCGCCGAGCCGACCGGCAACCGGTCGCGGTACTCCTCGATCACGCCGCGCCATGGACGGGCCATCGTCACTCCTCGGCCTCGACGCGCAGGACGCTGCGGACCTCCTCGACCCCAGGGAGGTTGCGGAGCACGCCGATCGCTTCCTGGAACGCGCCCTCCCGTGCGCGGTGCGTGATGAACACCAGCTGCGCGTCGTCGCCGAACCCCTCCTGCCACACGCTCTTGATCGAGACCTCGCTCCGACCGAACACGCTCGCGATCTCGGCGAGGACGCCGGGGCGATCCTCCACGCGCAGCAGGATGTAGTACTGGCCGGTCATCTCGTCCATCGGGCGGATCGTCCGCTCGTAGAAGCACGTGCAGCCCAGGCCTCGGGCACCCGCGAGCAGGTTGCGCGCCACGCTGACGAGGTCGCCCACGACGGCGGTCGCCGTGGCCTCCCCGCCGGCGCCGCGGCCGTAGAACATCAGCTCGCCGACGTTGGGGCCCTCGACGAAGACCGCGTTGTAGGCGTCGCGCACCGAGGCGAGCGGGTGCGACGCGGGGATCATCGCGGCGTGCACCCGAACGGCGATCCGTTCGTCCTCACCGATCTCGGCGATCGCGAGCAGCTTCACCACGTAGCCGAGGCGCCGAGCGAACTCGATGTCCTCGAGGGTCACGTTCGCGATGCCCTCGCGGTAGACGTCGCTCGCGACCACCCGCGCGTTGAACGCGATCGACGCGAGGATCGCGCACTTGGCCGCCGCGTCGTGCCCGTCGACGTCCGCGCTCGGGTCGGCCTCCGCGTAGCCGAGCCGCTTCGCGTCCGCGAGCACGTCGGCGAACCCCCGACCCTCCTCGGACATCTTCGTCAGGATGAAGTTGGTCGTCCCATTGACGATCCCCATCACCCGGCGGAGCCGCTCGCCGGTCAGCGACTCCTTCAGCGGCCGGATCAACGGGATCCCCCCGCCCACCGCCGCCTCGAAGTACAGGTCGAGGCCCTTGGCGTCCGAGGCGTCGAAGAGCTCGCGTCCGCGCGTCGCGAGCAGCTCCTTGTTGGCCGTGACGACGGGCTTGTCGCGGTCGAACGCGGCCAGGACCAGCGACCCGGCGGGTTCGAGCCCGCCGATCAGCTCGCAGACGATGTCGATGTCGGGATCGTCGACCACGGCCATCGGGTCGTCGACGAACACCGACGGCGGGAGCCCGACGTCCCGGGGCTTCGAGGCGTCGCGGACGGCCACCCTGCGCACCTCGAGCCGGCATCCCGCGCGGCGCTCGATGTCGTCGCGATGGTGTTCGAGCAGCCGGATGACCCCGGCGCCGACGGTGCCGCAGCCCAGCATCCCGACCCGCAGGACCCGCTCGCTCATGCCCCCTGCTCCTCGCTCGCCTCAGTATGTCGCCCCGCGCGCGCCGAACGTCACGTGACATCGCTGCGCTCCATCGACTCGGGCGCGGACACGCCGAGCAGGTCGAGCAGGTTCGCGATCGTCCGCTTGGTCCCTCGGCAGAGCCACAGGCGCGCCTGCGTCAGCTCGGCGTCATCGGACAGGACCGGACACTCCGTGTAGAAGCGATGGAAGCGCGCCGCGAGGTCCTGCGCGGCGTGGGTGAGCCGGTGGGGCGCCCGCAGTTCGGCGGCGGTCGCGATCTGGGACGGGGCGTCGGCGACGGCGCGCAGCACGTCGAGCTCCGCCTCGTGTTCGAGCCGGTCCAGGTCGGTCCCTTCGATCGGCCCGGTCTCGATCCCGCGTTCGATCGCCTTGCGCAGGATCGACGCGATGCGGGCGTGTCCGTACTGGACGTAGTAGACGGGGTTCTCGAGCGTCTGCCGCTTCACCGCCTCGATGTCGAACTTCATCGTGACGTCGTTGCTGAACATCAGCAGGTGGAACCGCGCCGCGTCCGTGCCGACCTCGTCGATCAGCTCGTCGAGGCTGACGAACGTGCCGGCGCGCTTGCTCATGGGGACCGGCACCCCGTCGCGCAGGAACGAGACCCATTGGTAGATCACGATCTCGGAACGCTCGGCGTCGTAACCGAGCGCCTGCGCGGCGCCGCGTACCCGGGCGACGTCGCCGTGGTGATCGGCGCCCCAGACGTACACGAGGTGGTCGAACCCGCGCTCGAACTTGTCGATCAGGTACGCGCAGTCGGCGCCGAAGTACGTGTGCGTCCCGTTCGATCGCACGAGCGGCCGATCCTTGTCGTCGCCGAACGCGGTCGAGCGGAACCAGACCGCCCCCTCCGCGTCGTACGCGTACCCGGCGTCCCGCAGACGCTGGACGGCCGCGTCGATCAGACCCTTCTCCTCCAGTACGCGTTCGTGCATGAAGCTGTCGAAGCGCACCCCGAACCGCTCGAGCGTCCCGTTGATCTGATCGAGCACCAGGCGGGCGGCCTCGCGCTGGAGCCGCGCGACCCGCTCCTCGGGTGGCAGGTCGGCCGGGCCCGAACCTTCCGTCTCGAGGATCCGACGGGCGAGGTCGATCACGTAGTCGCCGTGGTACCCGTCCTCGGGCACCTCGGCCTCGCGGCCCAGGAGCCGGAGGTACCTCGCCTCGACCGACGCGCCGAACCGATCCATCTGGCCGCCGGTGTCGTTGAAGTAGTACTCGCGTTCGACCGACCACCCGGCCGCCTCGAGCACGCGCGCGAGCGCGTCGCCGAGCGCGGCGTTGCGCGCGTGGCCGATGTGGAGCGGCCCGGTCGGGTTGGCGCTCACGAACTCGACCTGTGCGCGCCGGCCGTTCGGGTCGGCGCGGCCGTACGCCTCCCCCCGCGCCGCAACGTCCCGGAGCGCGCCGGTGAGCCAGTCCGTCGTGAGCCGGAAGTTGATGAACCCCGGGCCGGCCACCTCGGCCGACCGGACGAACGGCGCCGGGGGCAGGTGCCGCACGAGGAGCTCCGCGACGTCGCGCGGCGATCGCCCGACCTGCGTCGCGAGGACGAGGGCCACGTTGGTCGCGAAGTCGCCGTGCTCTTTCTGGCGGGGCTTGGTGAGCTCCACCTGGGGCAGATCGCCCTCCAGCCCGAGCTCGCGCCCGACCTCGGCCAGCGCCTCGGCGACCAACGCGATCAGACGTTCCTCGATCATCGGGCTCGAAGCGTAGCCGACCGACCCGCGGGTACGGCCCAGCGCGGCTTGGGCGAACGATCGCGTTGCTAGACTCGGGCTGCCGAGCCCTCGTAGCTCAGTGGATAGAGCACCGGCCTCCGGAGCCGGGGGCGCAGGTTCGAGTCCTGCCGAGGGCACCGTGAGCCGCCTCCTGCTGCTCCGGCACGCGAAGTCGAGCTGGGACGACCCGTCGCTCGCGGATCGCGATCGGCCGCTCGCGCCGAGGGGGCACCGCGCCGCCGAGCGGATGGCCGACCATCTGCGCTCGGGCGTCACGCCCCCGGACCTCGTCCTGTGCTCCCCGGCGCTCCGGACCCGGGAGACGCTCGACCGGATGTCGAACGCGTTCGGCGACGCCGAGGTGGTCGTGGACGACGAGCTGTACGGCGCGGGTGGCGACGAGCTCCTCGAACGGCTCCGCGCCGTGGACGACCGGTTCGAGACGGTGGCGGTGATCGGCCACAACCCGGGGATCCACGACCTCGCGAGCGCCCTGGCCGGGACCGGGGCCGAGCGGGATCGGATGGAGGCGAAGTTCCCGACCGGCGCGCTTGCGGTGCTCGCGTTCGACGGCCCGTGGCGGGACATCTCGCCGGGGGGCGGCCGGCTCGAGGCGTTCGTGACGCCGAGGGATCTCGGGTGAGCGACGTCCCGCCGTCCGGTCCGGCCGGGCTGACCGAGGCGGACCTGGGGCCCGACCCGATCGCGGGGCTCGTCGCATGGCTCGACCGGGCGAGGGCCGCCGGGGTGCGGTTCCCCGAGGCGGCGGCGCTCGCGACCGCCGACGCGCAGGGGCGGCCGGCGGTCCGCCACGTCCTGGTCAAGGCCGTCGACGAACGTGGACTCACGTTCTTCACCAACCGCGAGAGCCGCAAGGGTCGCCACCTCGCGGAGAACCCGAACGCCGCCGTCGCGTTCTACTGGCGCGAGCTCGACCGGCAGGTGTGCGTCACCGGTACCGCGTCACCCGTCGACGACACGGGGTCCCAGGCGTACTTCCGGACGCGACCGCGCGAGGCTCGGCTCGGCGCGTGGGCGTCCCGGCAGAGCCGGCCGGTAGGCTCGCGGGAGGAGCTCGACGCGGCGTTCGCCGAGGTCGCCGAGCGGTTCCCGGACGACGACGTGCCGCTGCCGCCGCACTGGGGCGGCTACCGGCTCGAACCCGAGACGATCGAATTCTGGCAGGGCCGCGAACACCGTCTCCACGACCGGTTCCGCTTCACGCGCGAGGGCGACACCTGGCGCGTCGAACGGCTCTGGCCGTAGCGACTCCGCCGAACGGCCCCACGGTCGGCAGCTCGGCGCACGCGGTATCGTTCGGCCCCATGCACGCCGACGAGCTCCGCACCGCGATCGCCGAGTGGCACCCGCGTGCCGTCGAGGAGCTGTCGAACCTCGTCCGCATCCCGTCGATCGCGTTCCCCGGGTACGACGACAAGCCCGTGCGCGAGTCGGCCGAGGCGACCGCCGAGACGCTCGAGGCGGCGGGGTACGGCGGCGTCCGACTGATCGAGCTCCCCGGCGTCGATCACCCGGCCGTGTTCGGCGAGGTCGCGGGCCCCGCCGGCGCGCCCACGATCCTGCTCTACGCGCACCACGACATCCAGCCCGAGGGACCGCTCGAGGAGTGGACGAGCCCACCCTTCGAACCCGAGGTGCGCGGCGGCCGCCTATACGGACGCGGCACGTCCGACGACAAGTGCGGCATCATCCTGCACGCCGCCTCCCTGCGCGCGTGGGGCGGCAACCCGCCCGTGTCGCTGAAGGTCCTCGTCGAGGGCGAGGAGGAGTCGAGCTCCGACCACCTCCCCTTCCTGATCGACGGTCACAAGGAGCTGCTCGCGGCCGACATCGTCGCGGTCGCCGACGGCGGCAACTGGCGATCCGGGCTCCCGACGCTCGAGACGAGCATCCGCGGGGTCGTGGACTGCAAGGTCACCGTGCGCGTGCTCGACCTCGCCGTGCACAGCGGCGTCCACGGCGGTGCGGCGCCCGACGCGCTCTCGGCGCTCGCGCGGATCCTCGCCTCGGTGCACGACGACGGCGGCGAGGTCGCGATCGACGGGCTCCTGCGAGAGACATGGGACGGCCTCCAGGTGAGCGAGGAGGAGTTCCGGGAGGAAACCCCGCTCCGGCCCGGTGTCCAACTGATCGGGTCCGGCACGATCTCGGACCGGCTGTGGGCCAAGCCGGCGGTCTCGGTGCTCGGGATCGACGCGCCGCGGGTCGTCGAGGCCTCCAACCAGCTCGTCCCGTGGGCCTCGGCCAAGGTGAGCCTCCGGCTCGCCCCCGACGAGGATCCCGACCACGCGATGGAAGCGCTGACCGGGCACCTCGTGGCCAACGCGCCGTGGGGCGTCGAGGTCGAGGTCAGCGCCGGGAGCTCGGGACGCGGGTTGCGCGTGCGCACGGACGGTCCCGGGTTCGCGGCGATGACCCGGGCGATGGAGGCGGCCTTCGGCCAGCCGCTGGTGCAGACGGGCAGCGGCGGCTCGGTCCCGCTCGTGCCGGTGCTCGCGAGGGCCCTGCCCGAGGCCGAGATCCTGCTTTACGGCGCCTCGGACGAGAAGAGCCAGTACCACTCGATCGACGAGAGCGTGGACCTCGGCGAGCTCGAACGCGCCTGCCTGGCCGAGGCGCTGCTGTTCGGCGAGCTCAAGAAGGCCTGAGCCGGGCGGCATCCGCCCCGCGTTGCTAGTCTCGATCCGATGGATGCGGCCCCGACACCCGACCTGCCCCAGGCGCCGGCCACGCCGGTCCCAAAGGGCGAGCAGGAGGGCGGCCAAGAGCCCGAGCACGAAGCCATCACGCAACCCGCGAAGCTCCTTCGGATCGCGACGATGGTTCGGGAGCTGCTGGAGGACACACGTCAGGCGTCGCTCGACGAGCCCGGGAGGATCCGGCTCCGTCAGATCTACGAGCGCGCGATCGGCGAGCTCGAGGACGTGCTCTCGCCCGACCTGCAGGAAGAGCTCTCCTCGCTGGCGCCGCCGATGCAGGGCGTGCCCACCGACGCCGAGATCCGCGTCGCTCAGGCGCAGCTGGTCGGGTGGCTCGAGGGACTGTTCCACGGGATCCAGGCCGCGCTGTTCTCGCAGCAGATGGCCGCTCGCGCGCAGTTCGAGGAGCTCCGGCGCCGCGGGCTCCCCGGGAGCACCGACGACCAGCAGGGCCCCGGGACGGACCAGTCCCGGGGCCAGTACCTCTAGCGACCCGTCAGACCTCCGCCGCCTCCGCCCTCGCGGCGGTCGCGGTCACGTCGCCGCCGCCGGCCATCCGCTGGGCGACGTAGACGGGGATGAACATCACGAGGATCACCCCGAGGGCGACCACGTTCACGATCGGGCGGTTGTGCGGCAGCCGTAGGTTCCGGTAGATGAACCTCGGGATCGTGTCGGTGGGGCCGGCGGTGAAGTTCGTGACGACGATCTCGTCGAACGACAGCGCGAACGCCAGCAGGGCGCCGGCCACGATCGCCGTGCGGATCGACGGGAACGTGACGTACCGGAACGTCTGCCAGCCGTCGGCCCCCAGGTCCATCGACGCCTCGATCAGCGACGTCGGCGTGCGCCGGAGCCGCGCGATCACGTTGTTGTAGACCACGACGATGCAGAAGGTCGCGTGGCCGATCACGATCGTCACGATCCCGAACGGGATCCGGAAGTTGTTGATCGTGGTGTTGAGGGCGATCGCGGTCACGATCCCGGGGAGCGCGATCGGCAGGATCAGCAGGAACGACACGCCGTTGCGCCCGAAGAACCGGAACCGGTGGACGGCGAACGCGGCCGCGCTCCACAGAGCCAGGGCGAACAGGGTTGCGATCGTCGCCACCTCGAGCGAGTTGGCGAGCGCCTCGCGGACCTGGGGGCTGTGCCAGGCGATCCCGAACCACTTCGTCGTGTACGCCTGGATAGGCCACGCCTGCGCGACGCTGTCGTTGAACGCGTACAGGACGACGATCGCGAGCGGGACGTAGAGGAACACGAGCAGCATCGCCGACAACACCTTCATCAGGATCTTGAACCCGCGGGTCTCCATCGCTACAGGGCCTCGAACGCGCCGGCGCGCTTGGCGCCGAGCAGGTAGACGGCCATGATCGCGATCGGCACGAGGGCGAACGCCGCGGCGAGCGGCGTGTTCCCGGCCACGCCAACGTTGTCGTAGATCACGTTCCCGATGAACTGCGTGTTCCCGACCAGCTCCGGCGTGATGTAGTCGCCGAGCGTGAGCGAGAAGGCGAAGATCGAGCCAGCGGCGATCCCTGGCAGGATCAGCGGGAACATCACGCTGCGGAAGGTCGTCCAGCCCTTGGCGCCCAGGTCCGACGAGGCCTCGAGGAACGAGCCCGGCACGCGCTCGAGCGCCGCGTAGATCGGCAGGAGCGTGAACGGGAGCCACAGGTAGACGAACGTCAGCCAGACCGCCCAGTTCGAGTTGCCGAGCTGGAGGTGGCCGAGCCCGGTGAGCTCGACGAGCCAGTTCACGAACCCGTTCGGCGTGAGCATGATCTTCCAGGCGAACACCCGGACCAGGTAGTTCGCCCACAGCGGGAGCACGACCGCAACCAGCAGCGCGTTCCGGACGCGCGGGGTGGCCAGGCGCGCCGCGTAGTACGCGAGCGGGAACGAGAGCACGATGTCGGTGATCGTCACCGCGGCGGCGATGCCCACCGTCCGGATCGTGATCGTCTGGTAGACGTCGTTCTGCCAGAGGGTCTGGAAGTTCTCGAAGGAGAAGCCACGGACGATCTGCGACGTCAGGACGTCCAGGCTCCAGAACGCGTTCGCGAGCAGGAACAGCAGCGAGCCGATGTAGACCACGAGGAGCCAGGTCAGCGGGGCGCCGAGCGACAGCCCGAGCTTGAACCGCGGGTGGCGGAACAGGAACGCGGACAGCCGGCGGCGGAAGCCCCCTTCCGGCTGCTCGTTCGCGATCGTGGCCACTCGACCTCCGTCGTGGATGCGACGAGGGCTCCGAGCGCGCGCCCGGAGCCCTCGTCGTCGGTTCCCTCCCTACGCGCCCCGGATCTCGGTCCAGGCCTGCGTCCATTCCGAGTAGTCGATGCAGACATCGCCCCGGTCGTCGCCGCATTGAGGCAGCGGCGTCTTCCACAGGTACAGCGAGTCCAGGAACTCGGCGTTGCCGCAGTTGCCGTAGCGGACCGTGTCCACGGCCTCGTCGGCGCCCTTGCCGTAGAACTCGACCAGGAGGTCTCGGGTCGCGTCGCACGACAACGTGTTGCTACCCGCGGCGCCGTACCAGACCGCGACCTCGGCCTGCGTGTCCGGCTGCATGGTCCAGTCCATCCACTTCAGCATGCAGTTGGGGTGCGGCGCGTTGGCCGAGATCATCCACGTGTCGGCCCAGCCCGTGACCCCCTCGGACGGGATCACCGCGTCGACCGGCGCATCGAGCTCGGTGAGGCTGAGGTTGATCGGCCACGCCGTTCCCACGACCATCGAACCGTCGACGAAGCCATCGATCTCGTCCGTATAGAGCGCCCACGGCCGAACGACGTTCGCGGCCTGCGTCTTCAGCAGCGCGACCGCCGCGTCGAACTGCTCCTGGGAGAGCTCGTACGGGTCGGTGATCCCGAGGTCGGGGTTGTGCGCCATCAGGTACATCGCCGCGTCGGCGATGAAGATGGGCGAGTCGTACACGGTGATCGAGCCCGCGTAGGGCGAATCCGCCTCGAACGTCACGTCCCAGCTCGTCGGGGTGGGCGTCACCTCCTCCGTGTTGTACATGAGGAAGTTCGGCCCGTACATGTACGGGGTGCCGTACACGTTGCCGTCGACGACGTAGTGCGCGTCGTTGGTCCCGCCGTCCGGGTTGAGCGGTGCGATCACGTTCGGGAACTCCGGGAACAGCGATGTGTCGATCGCACCCACGTCCCCGCCCGCGATCAGCCGGTTGCTCGCGTCGCCGGAGGCCGAGACGCCGTCATACACCGTGCCCCCGCCTTGACGCATCAGCGTCACCATCTCGTCCGAGGTGTCGCCGTACGTCACGTTGACCTGGCAGCCGGTCGCGTCCTCGAACGGCGTGACCCAGTCGAAGTCCTCGCCACCGGCGCTCGTCCCATCCTCGACGTACCCGGCCCACGCGATCAACTCGAGCGCGCCCTCGGTCTCGCCGATCTTCGTGTAGGACTTCGACGGCTCGATCGCGCCGCCGGTTGCACCGCTGGTGGTGTCGTCCTCGCCGCACGCCGCCGCCACGATGGCGAGCGCCGCGAGCACGACGAACCACGTTCGCACCTTGTTCATGAAGCATCCTCCCCCGGGTCCTTGGACCCCTCCATCGAACCGCCGGCCGCCTCGACCGGACGGTTGTTCCTGCGATCCCACACCAGACGCACCGCCTTGCCGCGCACCTGGAGGGCCTCCATCGATGACGTCGCGAGGTTCTGCTGCATCACGACCAGCTCGCTCCCGACGTCCAGCGTGACGATGTAGCGGGTGAGCGCGCCCAGGTAGACGACCTCGCGCACGTGACCGGTGGCGGTGCAGGCGCCGTCGGGGACCTCGGCGTCCGGCTCCACCATCGCGATCTTCTCGGGACGGATCGTGAACGCGTGGGGGTCGCCGGCGATCGCCCTCGCCGCCTCACCCTCCAGGACGTTCGAGGTCCCGACGAATCCGGCGACGAACCCGGTCGCCGGCCGTTCGTAGACCTCGGCCGGCGTGCCGACCTGCTCGACCTTCCCGCGGCTGAACACGGCTAGGCGATCGCTCATCGTGAGCGCCTCCTCCTGGTCGTGCGTGACGTAGATGAAGGTCAGGCCGACCTGCTGCTGGATCTCCTTGAGCTCGATCTGCATCGCCTGGCGCAGCTTGAGGTCCAGGGCGCCGAGCGGCTCGTCCAGCAGGAGGACCTTCGGGCGGTTGACCAGCGCTCGGGCCAGCGCAACCCGCTGCCGCTGGCCGCCCGAGAGCTGACTCGGCTTGCGCTCGCCGAACGCCGAAAGCTGCACCATCGCGAGCGCATCCGCCGTGCGGTCGCGGCGATCGGAGGCGGAGACCTTCTTGACCTTGAGCCCGTACTCGACGTTCTCCTGCACCGTCATATGCGGGAAGAGCGCGTAGTCCTGGAAGACCGTGTTCACGTCGCGCTCGTACGGCGCGAGGCGGGAGACGTCTTCGCCGTCGAGCAGCACCCTGCCGGAGGTCGGGGCCTCGAACCCCGCGATCATC
>Ga0307296_10001631_pt1 | contig 11274 bp, 11 predicted proteins | sample ER_DNA_153_FD_194467 | JGI IMG/M metagenome (GOLD analysis project Ga0307296, IMG submission 194467) | Bulk soil microbial communities from the East River watershed near Crested Butte, Colorado, United States - ER_DNA_153 | ecosystem: Environmental > Terrestrial > Soil > Floodplain | place... | reverse complement strand
AGTCCGAGTTGACCATGTCGGCGGGGAAGGTGGTCGCGCCGCCGCGCCCGAACGAGGTCCCCAAACTGGGGACGGTGGAGCTGTGTCATATCCGCGCCTGGTTCTCGATCTGGATCGCTCCTAGGGCGGTGAACAGCTTCTTGATGAGGTAGTTCTCCTCGTTGTCGAGGGTCGCCCCGCCGAGGCTGGCGAAGCCAAGGGTGCGCCGGTAGCGTTTGTCGCCGTCGACGTCCTGCCAGGTCGCCTCGCGGGTGGCCAGGACCCGGTCGGCGATCATCTCCATCGCCTGCTCGAGCTCCAGCTCCTCCCACTCGGTGGCGTGGGGGCGGCGGTACTTCACCTTGGTCTCGCGCAGGGGGCCGGTGACCAGGCTCTTGGAGGCCGCGCCCTTGGGGCAGAGCCGGCCCCGGCTGACCGGGCTGTCGGGGTCGCCCTCGATCTGGATGACCTGGTCGTCCTTGACGAACACCCGCTGGCCGCAGCCGACGGCGCAGTAGGGGCAGACCGACCGGGCCACCCGGTCGGCCTCGACGGTCCGCGGCTGGAGCGCGGCCGAGCGGGAGGACCGGGCCGCCTCCCCGAGCCCGAGCCGGTCGTCGCCGCGGAGCTGGCGCAGGATCGGCCAGACCGGAAGCCGCTTCGCCAACCGCATCGCCTCCCAGATGGTCGGGCCCCGCCGTCAACGGTACCGGTCTACCACGCCGGCACCGATCGCACACCGGGAGGGTCAGGAGCTGCGGGCGGCCGGGGACGGGGCGCTGAGGGGGCAGCTGAGGTAGTGGTCGCGCTCGGGTTCCGGCTCCGGCTCCGGCTCGGGGTTGCGGATGGCGAACCAGGACAGCACCCCGCCGGCCGCGCACAGGACGGCCGCGATGGTCATGGCCGTCCGGAACCCGGCGCTGAAGTGGGTCGGCTCCAGGGCGTCCGCGCCCGAGATGCCGGCCGCCACCGGCAGGACGGCCACGGCCAGCAGCCCGGCTGTCCGGGCGACGTCGTTGTTGACCGCCGAGGCGATCCCGGCGTGCTCGGCCGGGGCGGCGGCGAGCACGGTCGAGGTCAGCGGGGCCACCGTCAGGACCAGCCCGAACCCGTAGACCAGTGACGCCGGCAGGATGTCGACCAGGTAGCTGGCCCCGGGGCCGATGCGGGTGAACAGGGCGAACCCGGCGGCGACGAGCAGCGGCCCGACGGTCATGGGCAGCCGCGGCCCGATCCGGGAGGCCAGGCGGCCCGACCTCGCCGACAGCAGCAGCATGATCAGCGTGACCGGGACCAGGGCGACCCCGGAGGCGAGCGGCGTGTAGCCGACCACCCGCTGGAGCTGGATGGGCAGGAGGAACAGCGACCCGCCGAGCGCTCCGTAGACCACGAAGGTGACCAGGTTGGCCGCGGTGAACTGGCGCGAGGCGAAGATGTCGAGGGGCAGCATGGGGGCCGGGACGCGCCGTTCCCAGAGCACGAAGGCGGCCAGTGCGGCCACCCCGCCAAGGCCGGTGGCCAGGATCACCGGCGACGTCCAGCCCTGGGCCGGGCCGTCGGTGAGGGCGTAGACCACCCCGGCCAGGCCGCCCGCGGCCAGCGCGGCCCCGCCCCAGTCGAGCCGCCCGGTGGCCCCCGGGTCGCGGGTCTCGGGCACGTGGCGCACCGACACCCAGACCACCACCGCGGCCAGGGGCAGGTTGATCAGGAAGATCAGCCGCCAGGTCGCGGCCTGGACCAGCCAGCCGCCCAGGAACGGGCCGAGCGCGGCCGTGACCCCGCCCAGCCCCGACCAGGCGCCGATGGCCGGGCCGCGGTCCTCACGCCGGAAGCTGGCCTCGATGATGGCCAGGCTGCCCGGGGTGAGCAGGGCCCCGCCGACGCCCTGGAGGGCGCGGGCCGCGATCAGGGCCTCGTCGGTCGGGGCGAGCCCGCACAGCAGCGACGCCACCGCGAACCAGATCACCCCGATGACGAACACCCGCCGGCGGCCGTAATGGTCGCCGAGCGACCCGCCGAGCAGCAGGAACCCCGACAGGGTGAGGGTGTAGGCGTTGACCACCCACTGGAGGCTGGAGATCCCGGCGTCCAGGTCCTCGCCGATGGTGGGCAGGGCCACGTTGACAACAGTGGCGTCGAGGAACGCGATGCCCGACCCGAGCACCGTGGCCAGCAGCACCCAGCGGCCGACGGGGCTGCGGTAGGCCAGCCCGCCGTGGTCGGCCGCGGCGGTCAGCGGCCGCTGCCCTTGAGCCGCGCGAACAGGCCGCCGCCCTGGGGCTCGACCTCCTCGCCGCGCAGCTGGGCCAGCTGGCGGATCAGGGCCCGCTGCTGCTCGCCGAGGTGGGTCGGGGTGACCACGGCCACCTGGACCAGCAGGTCGCCACGGCCCCGGCCGTCGGGGTGGGGCACGCCGCGCTTGCGGAAGCGCTTGACCTCACCCGACTGGGTGCCCGGCTCGACCTCGACCGTCTCCTTGCCGTCCAGGGTCTCCAGGGGGACGCTGCCGCCGAGGGCGGCCACCGTCATGGGGATCTCGACGCTGCAGACCAGGTCGTCGCCGCGCCGGTCGAAGACCGGGTGGGCGTCGACGGCCAGCTCGACGATCAGGTCCCCCGGGGGCCCGCCGTACTGGCCGGCGTGGCCGCGGCCCTGGTAGCGGATCTGGCTGCCGTCCTCAAGGCCCGGGGGGATGTCGATGGTGAGGGTGGAGTCCTCCATCATCAGCCCCTGGCCGTGGCACTCCGGGCAGGGCGAGCGGACCTCCTGGCCGGTGCCGGAGCAGACCGGGCAGGTGGTGGCCGTGACCAGCTGGCCGAGCAGCGACTGGCGGACGGTGCGCTGCTGGCCGGAGCCGTTGCAGCGCGAGCAGACGGTCGGCTCGGTGCCCGGCTTGGCCCCCGACCCGGCGCAGCGCCCGCAGGTGGTCGCGGCCCGGACCCGGACGTCCTTGGAGGTGCCGAAGACGGCCTCGGTGAACGGCAGGCGCAGCCGCATGCCGATGGTCTCGCCCCGCCGGGCCCGCGAGCGGGCCCGGGTGCGGCCCCCGCCGAACGGGTCGCCGCCGCCGCCGAAGAACTGGCCGAGCAGGTCGTCGAAGGACGCCCCGAAGGTCGAGAACGGGTCGGCCCCCTGGCCGGCCAGGCCCTCGACCCCGGCCTCGCCGTAGGCGTCGTAGCGCTGGCGCTTGTCGGGGTCGGACAGGACGCTGTAGGCCTTGTTGATCTCCTTGAAGCGCTCGGCCGACGCCGGGTCGTTGCCGTTCACGTCGGGGTGGTACTGGCGGGCGAGCCGCCGGTAGGCGCGCTTGATGTCCTCGGGCCCGGCGCCCCGGTCGACCTCCAGCAGCTGGTAGTAGTCGCTCACCAGTTATCCGTTCCCCTCAAAGGCGTCGCCCAGGTAGCGGGCCACCGCCTGGACGGCGGCCATGGCCCGCAGGTAGTCCATCCGGGTCGGGCCGAGGACGCCGATGGAGCCGCTGGCGTCGCCGGCCAGGTAGGCGGAGGTGACCAGCGAGCAGGCCTCCATCCCCTCGACCGTGTTCTCCGAGCCGATCACCACCGAGACCCGTTCGTCGCGGCCCAGGGCGGCCTGGAGCATGCGCAGGACCAGCACCTGCTGCTCGAGGGCCTCGTAGACCCGCCGGACGGTCTCGATGCCGTCGAAGGCTCCGGGGCCGGCGATGTTGGCCTGGCCGCCCAGCCAGACCCGCTCGCTGGTCTGGTCGCCGACGAACTGGCCGATGGCGGCGGACAGTGTCTGGAACAGGGCCCGGCGCTGGGGCGGCACCTCGTCGGCCATGGCGTCCAGGATCAGCTCGGCCCGCGACAGGCGCTCGGAGGCCAGCCGCTCGTTGAGCTGGCGGCGCAGCCCCTCCAGGTCCTCCATGGAGACTTCCTCGACCGTCTCGACCAGGCGCTTCTCGACCCGCCCGGAGTCGACGATCAGGACCAGCATGATCACGTGGCGGCCGAGGCCGACCACCTCGATGTGGCGCAGCCGCGACCGGTCCAGGGCCGGCGGGGCCACCATGGCGGTGTAGTGGGTGAGGCTGGACAGCAGCAGCGAGGTCCGCTGGAGGGTCTCCTCCAGGTCGGCGGCGCCCTCGAAGAAGCGGGCGATGGTCTCCTCCTGGGCCCGGGCCAGCTCCCCCACCCCGGAGAGGGCGTCGACGTAGAACCGGTAGCCCTGGTCGGTGGGGATCCGGCCGGCGCTGGTGTGGGGGTGCGACAGGTAGCCCTGCTCCTCGAGCACGGCCAGCTCGTTGCGGATGGTGGCCGGCGAGACCTCGAGCGAGTAGCGCTCGGTCAGGCTCTTGGACCCGACCGGCTTCTCGGTGTAGATGAACTCGTGCACCACCGCACGAAGCAGTCGCGCCTTGCGCTCGTCGAGGTCCATGGCCGCCCCTCCCTGCCCAAGACGATCCATGTTCGGCAGCGTAGCAGTCAAGGTAGGCGACTGCTAAGCGAGCCGGGCGACCACCTCGCCGTGCAGGTACATGCCCTTCTCGGTCAGGGCCAGCCCCGGTCCGGGGGCCAGCAGCCCGGCGGTCCGCAGGTGGTCGGCCTCCTCGCCGGCGGGGTCGACCCCGAGCGCCCGGGCCTCGTCCGGTCCGAGCCCGTCGACCGTCCGCAGCCGCAGGGCCAGCGCCTCGAAGCGGGCCTGGTCGGGGTCGAGCCGCTCCTGGCCCTCGGTCGGCCGCCGGTGGCCGTTGACCGCCTCCAGGTAGGCCGGCACCCCGGCCACGTTCCAGCGCCGGGTCGTCCCGTCGAACTCGTGCGCCCCCGCGCCCAGCCCCAGGTACCGGCCCCGCCGCCAGTAGGTCAGGTTGTGCCGGCTGGCGTGGGTGGGTCGGGCCCAGTTGGAGACCTCGTAGTGGGCGTAGCCGGCGCCGGCCAGGGCCGCGCAGGCGGTGTCGTAGCGGTCGGCCAGGTCGTCCTCGGCGGGCTCGGCCATGCGGCCGGCGGCGACCAGGCGGCCGAACCTGGTCGCCGGCTCGATGGTGAGGGCGTAGGCGGACAGGTGCTCGGGGCCGAGGGCGACGGCCGCCTCCAGGGTGGCCGACCAGGAGCGGTCGTCCTCGCCCGGCCCGCCGTAGATGAGGTCGAGGTTGAGCGCCGGCACCCCGGCGGCCCGCAGGGTGGCCACCGCCGCCTCGACCCTGGCGACGTCGTGGACGCGGCCCAGGGCGGCCAGGACCCGGCCGTCGAAGCTCTGGGCGCCCATCGAGACCCTGGTCACCCCGGCCCCGGCCAGCCCGGCGGCCACGGCCGCATCCACCGTCTCCGGGTTGGCCTCCACGGTCACCTCGGCCCCGGGCGCGAACGCCAGCAGCTCCCGCAGCCGGTCGAGGAGCCGGGCCAGGTCGCCCGGTGGCAGCAGGGTCGGGGTCCCGCCGCCCACGAACACGCTGGTCACCACCGGCGCCTCCGGGCCCAGGGCGGCCACCGCCAGCGCCGCCTCCTCCAGCAGCGCGGCCGCGTACGGCCGCCGCAGCCCCTCCATCCCGGTATAGGTGACGAAGTCGCAGTAATGGCAGCGGGCCAGGCAGAACGGCACGTGCACGTACACCCCGAACGACCCCGGGTCGACCAGCGGCGCCGCCGGCGCCGGGGCGGGGGTCGGGGTCGGCAGGACGGCCGTCATCGCCCTCAGCCCTCGTCCGTCCGCAGGGCGGCCACGAATGCCTCCTGGGGGACCTCGACCCGGCCGATCTGCTTCATCCGCCGCTTGCCCTCCTTCTGGCGCTCCAGCAGCTTGCGCTTGCGGGTCACGTCGCCGCCGTAGCACTTGGCCAGCACGTCCTTGCGCCGGGCGGTGACGGTCTCGCGGGCGATCACCTTGGCCCCGATGGTGGCCTGGATCGGCACCTCGTAGAGCTGCCGGGGGATCAGCCGCTTGAGCTTGGCCGTCATGGCCCGGCCGTAGGCGTAGGCCTTGTCCCGGTGGACGATGGCCGAGAAGGCGTCCACCGGCTCGCCCTGGAGCAGCACGTCGACCTTGACCAGGTCGGCCTCCCGGTACCCGCTGGGCTCGTAGTCCAGCGAGGCATAGCCGCGGGTGCGCGACTTCAGCTGGTCGAAGAAGTCGAAGATGATCTCGGCCAGGGGGAGCTGGTAGCGCAGCTCGACCCGCTCCTCCGACAGGTACTCCATGGTGTCGAGCTCGCCCCGGCGGCCCTGGCACAGCTCCATCACCGGGCCGATGTAGTCGGCCGGGCAGAGGACCATGGCGGCCACGTACGGCTCCTCGATCCGCTGGATCGACCCGGCCGGGGGCAGCTCGCTGGGGTTGGAGACCATGATCGTCTCCCCCGTCTCCAGGGTGACCCGGTAGGCGACGTTGGGGGCGGTGGTGATGAGGGCCAGGTCGAACTCGCGCTCCAGCCGCTCCCGGACGATGTCCATGTGCAGCAGGCCCAGGAAGCCGCAGCGGAACCCGAACCCGAGCGCGGTCGAGGACTCGGGCTCGTAGACCAGGGCGGCGTCGTTGAGCCGCAGCCGGTCCAGGGCGTCGCGCAGGTCGGGGAAGTCGGCGCCCTCGATCGGGTACAGGCCGGAGAAGACCATCGGCCGCGGCTCCCGGTAGCCGGGCAGGGGCTCGGCCGCGGGCCGGCCGGCGGTGGTGACGGTGTCCCCCACCCGGACCTGGCGGACGTCCTTGACCCCGGGGATGAGGTAGCCGACCTCGCCGGCGGCGAGCTCGGCGGTGGGGGCGGCCTCGGGGGCGAACACCCCGACCTCCTCGGCCTCCGAGACGTGCCTGGCGGCCATCATCCGCACCCGGTCGTTCCTGGCCAGGCGGCCGTCGACCATCCGCACATAGGCGATCACGCCCCGGTAGGAGTCGTACAGCGAGTCGAACACCAGCGCCCGGGCCGGGGCGTCGGGGTCGCCCCCCGGCGGCGGCACCCGCCGGACGAGGGCCTCCAGCAGGTCGGGGACGCCCTCGCCGGTCTTGGCCGAGACCCGCAGCATCTCGGAGGCCGGGGCGCCGAGGACCTGCTCGATCTCGCGGGCGACCCGGTCGGGCTGGGCGGCCGGGAGGTCGATCTTGTTGATCACCGGGACGATGGCCAGGTCGGCCTCGACGGCCAGGTAGAGGTTGGCCAGGGTCTGGGCCTCGATCCCCTGGGCGGCGTCGACCAGCAGCACCGCGCCCTCGCAGGCGGCCAGGGCCCGCGACACCTCGTAGGTGAAGTCGACGTGGCCGGGGGTGTCGATCAGGTTGAGGACGTACTCGCGCCCGTCGGCGGCCGCGTAGGCCAGGCGGACCGCCTGGGCCTTGATGGTGATGCCGCGCTCGCGCTCCAGGTCCATCTTGTCGAGGTACTGGGCGCGCATGTTGCGCTCGCTCACCGCGTGGGTGAGGTCGAGCAGGCGGTCGGCCAGGGTGGACTTCCCGTGGTCGATGTGGGCGATGATGCAGAAGTTGCGCAGGCGCGAGAGGTCGGTTGGCATGGCCAGCCCATCCTAGCCGCCGTTGAGCGGGGGCAACCCGCTGTGCTAGCCTCGCCCGGTTCCCCGTGAATTCGTGAATTTCAGTGCAGGAGTGCCCTTTCTTGGCGAACATCAAGTCGCAGATCAAGCGCAACCGGCAGAACGAGCAGGCCCGCGTCCGCAACAAGTCGGTCCGTTCCGCCCTCAAGACCTACGCCCGCCGCGTCCGCGAGAGCGTCGCCGCCGGCGACCAGGAGGCCGCCGAGGCCGCCCTCCGCCGCGCCAACCGGGCCTACGACCGCGCCGCCAGCAAGGGCGTCATCCACCGGAACAACGCCGCCAACCACAAGGCCCGCCTGGCCCGCTCGGTCACCCAGCAGGGCCAGTAGTCCCGGGCCGGTCGGTCCCGGCAGCCGCCGACTCCCCCGCCGCCCACCTCCGCGGCCCGGCGGCCCGCGCGAGCGCCCCGGCTAGACCCAGATGAAGGCCACCGACGCGGCCAGGACGATGGCGAGGGCGAGGTTGACGGCCCGCCGGGTGCGCCCCCCGTCGGTGAGGCGGTGCAGGGCGGCCCCGCCGGCGGCCCACAGCGCCGCCGTCCCCAGGATCACGGTCGCGCACGTCCCCGCGACCACCACGCCCCCGGCCACCGGCGTGAGGCCCGGCGGCAGGAACGTGCCCGCCGCGGCCAGGGCGAACAGCCACCCCTTGGGGTTGACGAACTGGAAGGCCACGGCGCCCAGCAGCCCCAGCGGCCGCGCCACCACCGTCCCGCCGGTCCCGTGGCTGGTGGCGATCCTGGCCGCCAGGTACAGCAGGTAGGCCGAGCCGACCGCCTTCAGCGCCAGGTCGATGCCGGGCACCGCCAGCAGCACCACCCCGACCCCGCCGGCGACGGCGAACACCAGGGCGCCCATGCCCACCGCCGTCCCGGCGACGTGGCGCGCGGTCCGGCGGAACCCGAAGCGGCTCCCGGAGGCCAGCAGCAGCGAGTTGTTCGGCCCCGGGGTGATGGAGCCGACCAGCGCGAAGCCGGCCAGCCCGAGCAGTTGGCTCATCCCGCCGGCGACGTCGTGGGTCGCGTCATGCCCCGAAGTGGACAACGGCCGGCGGCGCCCGGTCTTGTACGATCCTGTCATGTCGCCGTCGCCCGGGCAGCCGGCCGGACCGGAGTGGGTCCGGGCCTGGAAGCCGGTGGTCGCGGGCGTGCACGAGGTCTTCCACGCCCACTTCGTCGACTACGCCTATCCTCCGCACGTCCACGACGCCTGGACGGTGTTCATCGTGGACGACGGCTGGATCCGCTACGACCTGGAGACCCGCCACCGCGGGGCGGGCGGCGAGCGGGTGACGATCCTGCCACCCCACGTCGTCCACGACGGCCGCGCCGCCGGCGGCGGCGGGTTCCGCAAGCGCGTCCTGTACCTGGCCACCGACGTGCTCGACGAACGCCTGAGCGGCCGCGCGGTCGACCAGCCCGACGTCTCCGGGCCCGCCCTGCGACGAGCCGTCCACGCCCTGCACCGCGCCCTCGGCCACCCCGACGACGCCCTCGAGGCCGAGGCCCGCCTGGCCCTCGTCGCCGACCGCCTCCGCGCCCACCTCGGCGGCCACCCGCCCGACGCCCTCGAACGGCATCCCGGTCGGCTGGCCGTCGACCTGCGCGACCTGCTCGACGAGCGGCTGTTCGAGCGCACCACCCTGGCCCAGGCGGGCCGGGACCTCGGCGTCTCACCGTCGCACCTGGTCCGCTGCTTCACCGGCACCTTCGGGATCGCGCCCCACCGGTACGTGACGGCCCGGCGCATCGACGCGGCCCGCAAGCGCCTCCTCGACGGCGAGCCCATCGCCCTGGTCGCCGCGGAGGTCGGCTTCTACGACCAGGCCCACTTCACCCGCCAGTTCAAGCGCCACGTCGGCACCCCGCCGGGACGCTACGCCCTGTCGACCGCGTCCTAGCGGGAGGAGCCCGCCGGGGCGCCGGCGCCGGCGAGGCGGGCGATCAGGAGCTCGAGCAGGAGCCGCGGCGAGGAGGTGCCGTTGCGGATGTGGGCGTCGGCCTCGGCGATCAGGTCCAGGGCCCGGTGCAGGTCGCCCGGCCGGAAACGGCGGAGCTGGCGCCGGGCCCGGTCGACCTGCCAGTCGCGGACCCCACCGCCGAGCAGCCCGGCGACCTGCGCCTTGGGCAGCTCGGGGTGGTCGGCGACCCGCAGCAGCAGCCGGAGCTGGCTGGCGATGAAGCCGAGCAGCCGGATCGGGTCCTCCCCCTGGTCGAAGAGCGCGTCCAGCCGGTCGAGGGCGGTGGCCGCGTCGGCCGCGAACACCGCGTCGGTCAGCTCGAAGATGCCCCGGTCGGCCGTCGGGGCCAGGAACTCGGCCACGTGGCCGGCGGTCAGCACCGTCGGCGGAGGGACCGCCACGTGCAGCTTGGCCACGGCCCCGGCGAGCTCCCGGATGTCCTGACCGACGGTGTCGACCAGCGCGGCCACCGCCGCCTCGTCGGCCTTGCGGCCCAGCCGGCGCAGCTCCGACCGCAGCCAGCTCGCCCGCTCGGACGGCCGCAGCCTGGCCACCAGCACGGTGGCGGCATCCTGCTGCACGTCCTTGAAGAACTTCGCCTGCCGCCCGGGGGCGGCCGCCCGGAGGACCACCGCCGTCGCCGCCGCCGGGTCGGCGGCCAGGGCCAGCACCGCCTCCCGGGCGGTCGCGTCCAGGCCGTCGGCCTCCTGGACCACCACGACCCGCCCCCCGCCGAACAGCGACGCCGTGGCCAGCCCCATCGCGAAGCCGTCGGGCAGTCCCCCGGCCCTGACCTCTTCCACCGAGGTCCCCGGACCGAGCCGCTCCCTGGCGACCGCCACCGCGTCCGCCACCGCACGCTCGGCCAGGAGCTCCTCCTCCCCCAGGACGAGCGTCACCGGAACCGAACCTGGTCGAGCCCCCATGCCCGGCATCCTACCCCGCCCCCCGGTCACCCCCGCCCCAGCCCTGTTGGGCGTCGTAGGCGGCGACCAGGCGTCTGGGGGCGGTCTGGCGCCACGCCTCGACCACGAGCTCGCCGAGCTCGGCCGGGTCGACGGTGGCGAGCTGGATGCTCACCCAGCCGTGGCGGCCGACGTAGGCGGGGACGCCGAACGTCTCCGGGGCGGCGGCGAGCAGGGCCGCCTGCTCTTCCCTGGTGGCCTTGACGCTGGCCTGCCGGCCGTCATCGGAGAGGGCGGCGAACATCTTGTCCCGGACCCGGAAGGTCGGGTGGCCCCAGGTCTCGCGCTCCTCCGCCTCCGGCAGTGACAGCACCACCCGGCGGAGCTCGTCCGCGGTGATCATCTCGTCCTCCCTGGACCGTCCCCTCGACCTCGATCGGCAGCTCGGCCGCGCGAGGCAAGTATGGCCGCGGCCGTCGCGCCGCCGCCGCCAGCGCGAGGACGACGACCAGGGCCGGGGCGGCGCGAGCCGGTCCCGAGAGGGTGACCGTCCCGCCGGGCAGGCCGGCGGCCCAGCGGGCGACCGCGACCAGGCCGATCAGGAACGGGTCGGCCAGGCGGCAGGCGAGGGTCGCGGCCCATGGCGCGACCGGGGCAGTGGCGGCCGCGACCACGCCGAGCAGCATCGGGCCGCCGGCCAGTGGCAGGCCGAGGAGGTTGGCCGGCAGCCCGGCCAGGGAGACGGGGCCGAGGGCCAGGGCGATCGCGGGGACGGCCGTCGCCTGGGCACCGAGGGTCATGCCGATGGCCTTCCTGGCCCGCTCGGGGACCCGGTCCGGCAGCGCTCCGGCGGCGAGTGGGCCGAGCCAGAGCACCCCGGCGGTGGCCGCCACCGAGAGCTGGAACCCGAGGGCGCCGGCCAGCGCCGGGTC
>Ga0307296_10001630_pt1 | contig 11277 bp, 13 predicted proteins | sample ER_DNA_153_FD_194467 | JGI IMG/M metagenome (GOLD analysis project Ga0307296, IMG submission 194467) | Bulk soil microbial communities from the East River watershed near Crested Butte, Colorado, United States - ER_DNA_153 | ecosystem: Environmental > Terrestrial > Soil > Floodplain | place... | reverse complement strand
CTCGGGGGTACCTGCCTCCGGATCGGCTGCATCCCCACGAAGGCCTGGGTGCAGACCGCCTTCGCGATCAAGGAGGCCGAGGAGACCTTCGGCAAGCTCGGCGTCCGGGTCGGCCCGCCGGCGCTCGACTTCCCCACCGCCAACCAGTGGAAGGACGGCGTCGTCAAGCAGATGACGAGCGGCGTCGCGAGCCTCTTCAAGGCGAACGGCGTCGAATGGGTCAAGGGCGTCGGCCGCTTCAAGGACTCACACACGATCGCGGTCGAAGGCGGGGAGGACGTGTCCTTCAAGCACGCGGTCATCGCCACCGGCTCGTTCCCGCTGCGCCCGCCGATCGACGGGCTCGACTCGACCCGCTGCGTCGACTCGGAGCGCCTCCTCGCCCAGACCGAGGTGCCCAAGCGCCTGGTGGTCCTCGGCGGCGGCATCATCGGTTGCGAGTTCGCCTCGATCTTCCAGCGCTTCGGCTCCGAGGTGACGATCATCGAGATGCTCCCCGGCCTGATCCCGCAGGAGGACGCCGACGCGGCCAAGGAGCTCGCCAAGCAATTCGGCAGGCGCGGAATCACCGTCCACCTCGAGACCACCTGCGACCGCGTCGAGGACACGGGCTCCGGCCTGCGCGTCCACTTCGGCGGCGAGTCCATCGAGGCCGACCTGATGCTCGTCGCCACCGGCCGCGGTCCCACCGTCGAGAACCTCGGCCTCGAGGAGATCGGCGTCGAGTTCGACAAGCGCAAGGGCATCGCCGCCGACGAGCGCCGCCGGACGACCCAGGAGCACATCTACGCCGTCGGCGACTGCGCCGGCTACTGGCAGCTCGCCCACACCGCCTTCCGCGAGGGCGAGGTCGCCGCCGAGAACGCGATGGGCCACGACGCCGTCGTCGACAACCGCGGCGTCCCGCGACCGATCTACACCGACCCGGAGATCGCCGGCGTCGGGCTCACCGAGGCGGAGGCGCGCGAGCAGTACGGCGACGACGTCGCGGTCGGCACGTTCCCGTGGGTCGCGAACGCCCGCGCGGTGATGCAGAACGAGACCGTCGGTTGGGTGAAGTCAATCCACGAGACTCGCTACGGCGAGTTTCTCGGCCTGGTCATGGTCGGTCCACACGTGACCGATCTGATCGAGGCCGGCACCGTCGCCCTCGACGCCGAGGCCACGATCGAGACCGTCGCCGACGGCATGGCGGCCCACCCGACGCTCTCCGAGGCGATCAAGGAGGCCGGGCTCGTCGCGCTCGGCCGGGCGATCCACCTGCCCAACAGGCGCAGGGCCGCAGCGCAGGCCTAAGTTTGGCCACCCGTACCCGCGGGGAGTAGTTCTCCGTTTGAGCAACATGGAGGCATCCCGCGCGGACCGCCCGCCGCGACCACGGAAGTCTCTGCGGCAACTGACTCCGCTCCGGCGAACGAGAGGGGTGGAGCCTGCGTTCGAGCAGCTCTACAAGGAGCACGCGCGCGAGGTCTATCAGTACGCACTCGCCCTGCTGACGAACCCGGCCGACGCCGAAGACGCTACCCAGACCGCCTTCCTCAACGCCTACCGCGCGTACGAGCGAGGTGAGCGCCCGCAGAAGCCGCACAACTGGCTGATCGCGATCACGCACAACGTCTGCCGTATGCGCTGGCGCCAGGCGGGCAGCCGGCCGCGCGAGGTCGCGCTCGAGGAGGCTCCCGAGCCCGCCGCGCTCCAGCACGAGCGTGCGAACCTCGACGAAGTGCTCAAAGCGCTCGCCGGGCTCTCGTTCAACCAGCGCTCGGCGCTTGTGATGCGCGAACTCGAAGGCCGGAGCTACCAGGAGATCGCCGGCGTCCTCGGCATCTCCGTCGGCGCGGTCGAGGCACTGCTCTTCCGCGCGCGGCGCCGGCTCAAGCTTCACCGGAGCGCCATCGGCGTCCTCACCACGGTCCCGCTGCCGGGGTCGCTCACCTCGTTCCTCGGCGGAGCGGGTGGAGGCGCCGTTGCAGCCGGCGGCGCGGCCGTGGGCGCCGATCTCGTGCTCAAGGCGGCGGCCGTCATCGTGGCCGGCACGGTGGCTGGTGTGGGGTACAAGAGCGTGCAGGCGGTCACCGCGGCGCCGGCGCAGGCCGAGGCGAAGTCGCAACTCGCGTCGCCCGCCCAGTCCGGCGCGCTCCCGGCTCTTGCACAGACGAGCCGGGCCACCGTTCGCGTCCGCCCGCACCACCGAAAGCTTCGCAGCGCGACAACCGCGACTTCCCGCAGCCGTTTCACGCGCCCAACCACATCGAGCAACCCAGCCCCAACCCCCCCGGAGACCACTGTGCCCACGTCTCCGGTTGCTGCCGCGCCGACCGCAACGCCGGTGGGCGCGGCCGCACCCCTGACCCAGCCGCTACCGCCCGTGACGACCACGACCGTCGAGGTTCCATCCGTTCAGGCGCCTCCGGTAACCGTGGGGCCGGTGCAGGTGGCGCCGCCCGCGACCCCGCCCCTTCCGGTCGCCGTTCCCACGCCTGTAGTGCCCCCGCTTCCCCAATTACCGCCGCTTCCGCCCCTCCTGCCGCACAAATAACCCTTTGGCGCGGTGCAAGATCACCGCAAATACGGCATCTTTTTAGGCATGACGCCGATTCTCGCGTCCCGCCTCGGCTCGGACCGCTCCTTCGAGCGGCTCTATCGCAAGCACGTGGGCGACGTTTACCGCTATGCCCTGGTCGTCCTGCGCAACGAGGCCGACGCCGAGGACGTCACCCAGACCACCTTCATGAACGCCTACCGCGCCTTCGAGCAGGGTGAGCGCCCGGAGAAGCCGCAGAACTGGCTGATCGCGATCGCGCACAACGTCTGTCGTCAGCGCTTCCGCCAGTCGCAGCGGCGGCCGAACGAGGTCGCCTTCGAGGAGGAGCTCGCAGAGGCTGTCGTCGACGACGACACCGTCTCCGCCGAGGACATCCGCCGCGCACTCGGCCACCTGGCCTTCAACCAGCGCGCAGCGCTCGTGATGCGCGAGCTCGAGGGGCGCAGCTACCAGGAGATCGCCGACATTCTCGAGGTCTCGGTGAGCGCCGTCGAGACGCTGATCTTCCGCGCCCGGCGCGCCCTACGCGAGCAGCTCGAAGAGGGAATCACGTGTCGCGGGGCCGAGCTCTCGATCTCGCGCCAGCTCGACGGGCGCCTCCCGCGGAAGGATCGCGGCGCGTTGCGCGCCCACCTGCGCGAGTGCGACGAATGCGCCGGTTTCGCCCGCAGCCAGCGGGCTCAGCGCGGAGCGCTGAAGGGGCTTGCCGCAATCCCGCTGCCGACCTCGCTCACCGGCCTCTTCGGAGGCGGGGGAGGGGCGGCGGCCGTCGGCGGAGGCATCGCGATCAAGGCCGCTGCGATCGGCGCCACGGCGATGCTCGCGACCGGCGTCGGCTACGAGGGCGTCAAGCACGGCATCTGGCAGGCGCCGGCAAACGCGCGGGCGCGGGCCGTCCACCACGCGAAGACGGGGATCCCACCGGCCAAGGTTCTGAGCGCAGCCTCGGTGGTCGCTCCGGCGCAGGAAGCCCGCCACGACCAGAAGCCGTTCAAGCCGGCCTCGGTCAAGGCCCGCCGCGACCACCGCGAGCACCCAGGCCGAGTCGCCGTCGAACAGCCCGAGCGCGTTGCGATAGCCCACGAGGAGAGCGTGCTGCCGCCCTCTCGTGACCACGGCTCCAAGGTCCTAAACCCCGTTAAGCGCGTGAAACCGGTCAAGCCGGTCAAGGCCGAGAAGCCGTCCAATCCCCACAAGCCGGTCACGACGCACAAGCCGAAGAAGACGAAGCCGCCGAAGCCGGAAACGAGCAACGGCCAGGGCAACGGCCCGGGCGACAAGGGCAAGCCGGAGAAGCCGGTGGCGCCACCGCCGCCACCCGCCGCGGACGAGACGCTCCCGCCCGCCAAGGGCCCCGGCAAGTCCGAGCATTAGCTGCTACAACACCTCTCCATGAGCATCTTCAACCGCAGGAACGCCATCCTCGGCTGGGCTGTGTGGCAGGGGAGCAAGCGCTTCGCGAAGCTCAAGGCTAAGGGCGTCACGCCGTCCCGCGGCGGCTCGAACAAGTCGCTCCTCGCCTTCAGCGTCGCAGGCGTGAGCGTCGCCGGCATCGTCGGAGCGCTCACCTTCTGGCGCAAGCACCAGAGCAGCGCCGCTGAGTCCTAGCGCTTCGCACTAGACCGCAGGCCCGCACCGGTTTAGCGTTGCCGGAAACCGGAGGAGGGCCCATGCGCGTCGAGTCAGCAGTCACGTCCATCACCTGGATTCCGTCCGAGGCGATCTCGGGCATGCCGAAGCTGCCGTTCGAGATGGGGATGGCCCATTACGACGAGCCGCCGCCCGACCGCATCGACGACCTCGACCCGCTGCACGAGAACGACCTCTTCCGTGAGGCGAACGAGCTCAGAGCCTGGATCGAGGTCGAGGACGACAACGTCGTCGACCAGGGCTACTCGGGCAAGGGCCGGATCGGCATCACGCGGATCAAGCTCGGCCCGCGCGAGGTCGCCTTCGCCGCGGTGCAGTACCCGCTCCTCCAGGCCGAGCCCGAGGTCGGGGACGGCTGGGTGAAGTTCGTCCAGTCGGCCGGCGGCCACATGGGCCTGCCCGCGCCGCGGCGGGTGAGCGGCAAGCCCTTCTTCCGGGTCAAGTCGGCCTCCGCGTGGACGACGCTCCAGCTGATCGTCTACGCCGACGGCTCGTCGAACCACTCGCTGCTCGGCGCGAGCCCGTTCCCGCGCCATTGGATCTACGACAAGGACGGCGTGCTGGTCGAGAAGTCCGGCACGATCGACTTCGCGAAGTGGTACCGCGAGTCGCACGGGCCGAACACCCCGTGGGGCGAGGAGGACTCGCCGACCCTGGTGACCGCCGTCGAGTCGGAGCTTGAGCGCGACCTCTCCGCCTCGATCATGCGCGGAGATAAGGCGGCCGACCGGCGCAAGCTCGGCGAAGGCGAGGTGCTCTGCGAGCAGGGCGACGAGGGGAACGAGCTCTATCTGCTCCTGGACGGCGTCATCTCGGTCGAGGTCGACGGCGAGCCAGTCGCCGAGGTCGGCCCGGGCGCGCTGCTCGGCGAGCGAGCCTTGCTGGAGGGCGGCAAGCGAACGGCGACCCTGCGGGCGGCGACTCCCGCGCGGGTTGCGGTCGTGCCGGCGGACGCCATCGACGAGGCCGCGTTGCCGGAGCTCGCCGCGGCCCGCAAGCGCGAGGACGGCTAACGAGGGGTCATCGAAGGAGGGACCATGTACGGACGGCTGATCGAGTTCTCGGGAGCTGACGAGAGCAAGCGGGACAAGGCGGTGGAGACGATGCGGGGCACGGTCATCCCGATGCTGCGCGAGTACGACGGCTTCGCCGGTTACATCTCGCTGTACGACCCCGAACAGCAGCGCGCGAAGGCGCTCATCCTCTGGGAGAGCGCCGAGGCCGGCGAAGAGGCCGAGCAGACCCTGGCGGAGCGGCGCCTGAAGCTCGCCGGCAGCGTCGGCCTGACGGTTGAGTCGGCGGACCTCTACGAGGTGCCGGTCGCCGAGTTCGAGGGCGCTCGCGTCTGAAGCGTCAAGCGCGGCCGCCCGCCCTAGGGCGGGCGGCCGCGACTACCTGAAGCGTCCGAGCTAGCTGCGGACGAGCTCTTTCTCGCGCTCCGCGACCTCGGCCTCCGGCTCCGGCTCCTCGGCCCCGGGCTCGGCGGTCGAGATGAAGCGAAGCCGCTCTACCTCGGCCTCGCGCCGCTCGCGCTCCCACTGCTCACGCTCGTACTTCGACCAGCACATGCTGACCCTCCTTTCGCGTGCGCCCCGACACGGTAGCGCGGAGGCTCAGTGCCTGTTGAGCGGCACCGCGAGGTGCCGTGGCCGCGAGCCGTCCTCGCTCAGGATCGGCTCGGCGGAGTACTGCGCGAGGTAGACGCGACGCATCCGATCGGTCGTGTTCGGGCCGCTACGGTGAAACAGCGTGCTCGAGAAACAGGCGATGCTGCCGGCGGGCACGATCACCGGGTCGCCAGGGTCGTCGCCGAAGTAGCCGATCAGGTCGTTCGTCTCCTCGTCGTGGACGTGCTCGACGACCTCGCGGGTGCCGGCGCGCGAGTAGGGCAGCAGGTGCACGGTGCCGTTGGCCTCGGTCACGTCGTCGAGCGCGACCCAGCAGGTGAGGTAGCGCCGATGCGGGTAGGGGATGAAGCCGGAGTCCTGGTGCCACCCGAACTTCATCCCACGCTCGGCGGCCTTGACGACGTATTGCTCGTTGAACAGGTAGACGTTGTCACCCAGAGCCGCCCGCGCGATCCGCGCCATCAGGCCCGAGAACAGGAACTGCTCGACCGCCGTGCTCTGGCCGTACGCGTGAATGAAGTAGCGCCTGCCGCGGTGGTCTAGGTCGACTCTGTCTACGCGTAGGCGATCCATCTCTCGATCGCGCTCGACGACGAGACGTCCGCACTCGCCGCGGAGCGACTCGAGCTCGTTGCGCGGTAGGACGTTCTCCAGCACGAAGAAGCCCTCGTCGCGGAATTGAGCGACGTGCTCGGGCTCGATGTGCGGGACTGCGACGGTCACGGACCTATGATCGCGTGCCCGCCAGTGCGCTGTCGAGCCGTTCGAGCTCGGGCTCGAGCGTCTCGATACGGTTGCTGTGTGCGCGTGCGCAAGCTCGGGCCGCTCGAGGTAAGCGTCGTCGGCCTCGGCTGCATCAGCTTCGGCCGTCGCCTGGACGAGGCCGGGACGAAGGCGGTCGTCGACGCTGCACTCGATGTCGGCGTTACGTTCTTCGACACCGCCGACCGCTACGGCGGGCCGGGTGGGAGCGAGAGCCTGGTCGGGAACGTGCTTCGCGGGCGCCGCGACCGAGTCGTGCTCGCGACCAAGTTCGGCATGACGATGGGTGACGGCGTCGAGCGACGCGGCACGCGGGAGTACATGAGGCGTTCGATCGAAGGCTCGCTGGGCCGCCTGCAGACCGACCACGTCGACCTCTACCAGCACCACGAGGAGGACCCCGGAACGCCACTCGAGGAGACGTTCGCGGCGCTCGACGAGCTCGTCGCCGACGGAAAGATCCTCGCCTACGGCACGTCGAACTACAGGCCCGAGACGCTTGAACGCGCCAGGTCGATTGCCGGCACCGCGTACGTCTCGGAGCAAAGCGAGTACTCGTGGCTCGATCGCCGGGCCGAGGCGGATCTGCTGCCGACCTGCGAGCGGCTCGGCCTGTGCTTCATCCCGCACTCGCCGATCGGTAGCGGCCTATTGACCGGCAAGATCCGCCGCGACCGGCCACCGGCCGAAGGAATGCGCCTGCACGGCCATGACATCCCTGAGCATGCGTTCGAGGTTGTCGAGAAGCTGACGGCCTGGGCCGAGGCGCACGGCGTCTCGCTGCTCGAAGTCGCCATCGGCGGCCTTGCCGCCGTGTCGCCGGTGGCGACGGTCATCCCGGGAGCAACCAAGCCCGAGCAGGTGCGTGCCAACGCCGCGGCAGGCGAGTGGGTGCCGACGGAGGAAGAGCTTGACGAGCTGAGGGCAGTCCAACTCGCCTAGGAGAAGGCGCGCGCCAGGCGCTCGAGCCCGAGCTCGAGCGTCTCGTCGCTGACGGCGAGCGAGAGGCGGATGTAGCCCTTGCCGCTGGGCCCGAAGCCTTCGCCCGGAGCGACCGCGACGCGGTGCTTGATGAGCAGGTCCTCGGCGGTGAGGCCCTCCGGCAGCTTCATCCAGATGTAGAAGGTGCCCTCGCAGGTCTGCTGCCCGAGTACCTCGATCACGCGATCGCGGCGGCGCTGGTAGGTGTCGCGCCGCTCGGCCACGGAGTCCTGAGGCCCGGTCAGCGCCGCGATGCACGCCTCCTGAATCGGCCGGAAGATCCCCACGCGACAGTGGTCGTTGAGCAGGTTGATCCGTTCGACGATCTCCGCGTTGCCGACGACGAACCCGACGCGCCAGCCGGCCATGCCGTAGGACTTCGACATCGAGAACATCTCGACGCCGACCTCTTTGGCGCCTGGCGTGGCGAGAAAGCTCTTGGGCTCGCGCCCGTCGAAGACGAGGTCGCTGTAGGCGAAGTCGTGGACGATCGCGGCGCCGGTCGTCTGTGCGTAGGCAACCGCGTCCTCGAAGGCGCCGTCGGGCACGGCGACCGCGGCCGGGTTGGATGGAAAGTTGAGGTAGACGGCGGCGACGTTCTCGGCAGGCGCCTGACTGAAGTCGGGCGGCCACCCGTTCCCGGGATCGAGCGGGACGTAGACGATCTCAGCTCCGGCGAGGGCGGGTCCGGACGGGTAGTCCGGGTAGTAGGGATCGGGCAGCACGACCGTTTGCCCCTCCTCGGCGAGCGCGAGGCACAGCTCGACAATCGCCGTCTTGGTGCCCGGCACGACCGCCACCTCGGCGTCGGGATCGAGCTGAACCCCGTAGTGCGACCGATAGCGCTCGGCCAGGGCGGCGCGCAGCTCCGGCAGGCTCCGGAACGGCGCGTACCCGTGCGCGTCGTCGCGCCGGGCGGCGTCGGCCAGCGCCTTGACCACGTGCGGAGGCGGCCCGGTCTCTGGATTCCCGCGGCCGAGATCGATCAGCGGTTCGCCGTCGGCCGGAGCGTGCCGCGAGACGTTCGCCAGCAGCGCACCGAAGTACTGCTGAGGAAGCCGATCGATGCGCCGAGGCCGCGTCAAGGATGCTGATGCTTACACGTGCGACAGGGTTGTTCCGGCCCTTGGTATCGTCGCGCTCGCCTCGTGCTACGGACGAGGCCATACGCTCAGCGAGAGGGGGTTCCACATGTCGCCGCCCACCGCCCTCGACAGCGCCTCGTCAGTCGCTTGCGCTGCCTACCGCCGCCTGCTGACCGTCGCCGCAGCTGTCGCCTCCCTGCTCGTCCTTGGAGTCGGCGCAGCCGCGGCCGCGAGCCCAACGGCCGGCCAGCCCGACTTCGGCCCCAACGTCCTGATCTTCGATCCCAGCATGCCGACGAGTCAGATCCAGTCGACCGTCGACGCGATCGCCGCGCAGCAGGTGCCGAATCAGTTCGGCTCGCAGCGCTACGCGTAGAAATCGACCACTTCTTCGACGGAGTAGGGCGGCGATTCTTCGCGGACGTAGTTGAAAGCGCCACAGTCGCCGAGGGTCGCGAGTGACGGTCCTTCGCCCTCATCCAGGCGGAAGAAGCGGCGAACTCCCAGACGGTAGAGGCGGTGGCGTTGGGCGAACGTGTACTTGCTCCCGGGCCCATCGACCAAAGCCTTGGATAGCAATACGCCTGTGTAGGGAGCGGGCGAGATCACCTCGTGTGCGTAGCGGTCATCGCGTTGTCGAACCCGATCAGGCGAGGACGACTCGCGCTCAAAGTCGTAGCTCGGGTCGATCTGGTCCTGGCTGTCAGGAAAGAAGAAATCCACTCGGCGACTCGCTTTGCGTAGGAGCGGATTGGCCCGCCGTCTCCGCGGACGGCATGCTGTCAGTCCCTCCGGACGAACATCTCCGAGCGTCGGAAGTGGTGTTGTCACCGTCGGCAACATAGCGTAAGGGTCAGATGGCACGGACGGCATTCTCAGGCGGTACAGCTACCCGACCTCAGGGAGGCCTGCTAGCCCATGCCTTATCGACGCTTGGCTTCGCAGTCGGGCGAGAGGATGAGCACGGGTATCTGGCGCGCCGTCTTCTGCTGATACCGGGCGTAGCCTGAGTAGGTAGCTGTAATCCCGACCCAAAGGCGGTCGCGCTCCTCGGCCGATGCGGTTCTGGCCTGGACAGTCAGCTTGTCCGTGCCGATCTCCACAACCGCCCGGGGGTTGTGGTGCAAGTTGAGCGCCCAATCGGGTGGCCTATCCGCACCGCCGTTCGACGCGATCACCACGAGGTTGGTTCCGTCGCGGAAAAACGTGAGCGGTGTGGTGCGCGCCTTGCCCGACCGGCGGCCCGTTGTTGTGAGCAAGAGCACCGGCATTCCGACCACCCTGCTGAGGAATCGGCCGCGGCTCAGCCGATAGACAGCCAGGTGGGTCTTGCTCAGGCCTCTGATCAGCCAGCGCCTGAGAATCACCCGAAGCGCGGACACAACAGGCATTGTCGCCGCGCGAACGTCGCCTGCGAAGTGAACCACGGCAGTCAACCGTAGAAGGGTGATGGATCAAGCGACCCACCCTGCCCGATAGTAAGCCAGCAACCGAGAGACGCGCCCCGATGCGGCGGGGGCGACCTCGGAAGCCTCATACGAAGGGCCTCCATGCGGCGAGGCCTGACGGGATTACTGCGGCTCTCTCTCACGGGAGACTCGAAGCGGGGCCGGGCGGCGGCCCCGCTTCTTGTTGTCTCCAGATATCCCCCAACAGGGGGGCGCACGGATCGCGCGACCGACGCACGATGGGTTTGCGCTTAACCGGTCGCCTGGGCCGCAGAGACGGGCGGTAAGCGCTTTAAGGGACGGCCTGCAAGCCGTCCCTTTCCTTTACCCCGAAATCCCGGCAGGATGGGCATATGAAGGGTTCCGACAAGCCGAAGAAGCTCCAGAAGAAGGTCGCGCAGAAGTCGCTCAAGGAGAAGCGGAGCGAGAAGAAGGCCAAGAAGCGCGGCAGCACCTTCTCCCCGTAGCGCTCACGGCGCGGGCTGAACCGAGGCCTCTGCCGGCGACCCGCGCACCTGGATCAGGACTGCGGTGAGGACGACCGCGCCGCCAAAGAGCGTGGCGGCGGCCGGCTGCTCCGAGAGGAAGATCCACACCCAGAGCGGCCCGAGCACGATCTCGAGCAGGGTGATGAGCGCCACCTCCGCGGCCGGGATCAGGCGCGCGCCCAGCGTGAGGAAGATCAGGCCCAGGCCGATCTGGCCGATCCCGAGCGCGGCCAGCAGCAGGAGGTCTTGGCCGCCGATCTCGCTGGGATCCGCGAACGGCGCCGCGAACACGAACACGAGCGCCTGCGAGAGGCAGGTCGCGGGCGCCATCGAGACGTCACGGCGGTGGCGGGTGACGACGATCACCCCGGCGAAGGTGACGGACATGAAGAACGAGATGCTCAGGCCGAGCAGGCTCGGGCGGTCCGGGCCGCCGACCATCAGCCCGACGCCAACCAATGCGACCGACATCGCGACCCAGGTGCGCCGCTCGACCGGCTCGCCGACGAATGTTCCCAGCACCGCTGCGAGCACGGGCGCGAGCGCCTGCATGAAGAGGACGTTCGCGACCGTCGTGTAGTTGAGCGCGACGATGAAGGCGCCGGAGGAAGCGGCCAGTAGCGCCGCCACGAACAGGCCGTCGCGGCCGATCGCGCGGAAGGCGCGCACGACGGCTCCGTGCTCGGCGAT
>Ga0307296_10001629_pt1 | contig 11282 bp, 9 predicted proteins | sample ER_DNA_153_FD_194467 | JGI IMG/M metagenome (GOLD analysis project Ga0307296, IMG submission 194467) | Bulk soil microbial communities from the East River watershed near Crested Butte, Colorado, United States - ER_DNA_153 | ecosystem: Environmental > Terrestrial > Soil > Floodplain | place: USA... | reverse complement strand
CTCGACATCACGAGGCTTCTCCTCGACCGGCTCAACCGCCGGCTGCGGGCCCAGCGGATCGAGGTCGAGTTCTCCGAGGGGGCGGTGCGGCTGCTCGCCCGAGAGGGGTACGACCCCGAGTTCGGGGCACGACCTCTACGGCGCACGATCCAGCGGCTCGTCGAGAACGAGCTCTCCCGGATGGTGCTCGACGGGAGCGTCGAGCCGGGCGACAAGGTCGCGGTGGACGTGGACGACGATCAGCTGCGCTTCGAAGTCGAGAAGGGCGCAGCACACGAGCTGTTGCGCGATGCGGAGGAGAAGGCGCCTGAGCCCGCGGGCACGTCCGTGTGACCCGAATCACCAGGCGCGGTAACGGCGCATTTCGCGGGAGGCTGCTCTAGCGGCTTCGGCAGGGCGGTTACGATCATGCGCCGCCCGCGATGACCCTCGCCCAGCTCTCGATCACCGTCGCACTCCTGGGAGGACTGGGCCTGGTGGCGAGCCGGGTCGGGCTCTCGGCGATCCCCGCGTACCTGCTCGCGGGGCTGCTGCTCGGCCCGCACGAGCCGAAGGCGTTGAGCATCGTGCAGCCCTCCGAGGTGACGGACTTCGTGGCGGAGATCGGCCTGATCTTCCTGCTCTTCTTCCTCGGCCTCGAGTTCACGCTCGGGCGAATCGCCCGCAGCCGAGGCTACGTCTTCTACGGGGGAGCGATCGACGTGGTCGTGAATGGCGCGCTCGGGCTCCTCGTCGGCGTCGCCGCGTTCGGGCTCAGCTTCGCGGCCTTCATCCTCGCCGCCGCGATCTACGTCTCCTCCAGCGCGGTCACCGTCAAGGGGCTGATCGACTTCCGCCGGCTCGCCGACGACGAGACCGACCTCGTGCTCGCGATCCTGGTCGCCGAGGACATCGTGATCGCCATTGTGCTCGGGTTCGCCTCGGGCGGCGGTGGCGAGGCGACGCACACCCTGGCGATCGTGGCGAAGGCGATCGGGTTCATCGCGGCCGCGCTCGCGATCTCGAAGTGGCTCAGCGGCCCGATCGACCGCTTCCTGGACTGGCTGCCACGGGAGATCTTCCTCCTGGCCGCCTTCGCCTTCCTCGTCGGCTCTGCTGCGCTCGCCCAGGAGCTCGGCCTTTCCGAGGCGGTCGGCGCGCTGATGGCGGGCGTCGTCCTCTCGGGCACCTCGATCCGGGAGGAGATCGAGGAGCGCTTCTTCAGCTTCCGCGACGTCTTCGCGGCGCTCTTCTTCTTCGTCTTCGGCCTCTCCATCGACGTCGGCAAGGCCGGCAGCGTGGCCTGGCTGCTCGCCCTCGCCGTGGTGCTGAGCCTGGTCGGCAAGATCGGCGGGGGCTACGTGAGCGGCCTGCTCTGCGGCTACAGCCGGAGGCAGAGCCTGAACGTCGGCGTCGCCCTCGTCGCGCACGGCGAGTTCACGATCATCCTCGCCCAGCTCGTGAGCGGGAACCCACGGATCTCGGACGCGATCCAGGTGAAGATCGCTGCTTTCGCGGGTCTGTACGTGCTGATCACGGCCACGCTCGGAGTGGCGTTGATGAAGGAGTCGAAGGCGATCGGCCGATGGCTCTTCGTAGACTGGAGGCGAGATGCCCGTCGACCTGCGTGAGACGAGGCTGCCCGGCGTCGGGACGAAGTTCACCTTTCGCCTCGACGACGGCGGCCGGCTGGCGGTGATCCAGCACAACGACGGCGTCCGGGAGCTCTACTTCTTCCGGCACTCCGACGACGACGAGCCGAAGGCGGTGATCCGGCTCGACGACGACGAGGCCCGCCAGCTCGGCGCAGTGATCGGCGGGGCCTACGAGCGGCCGAAGATCGTCGAGGACCTCGAGATGGCGCTCGGCGAGCTCCTGATCGAGTGGGAGCCGGTGCCCGAGACGAGCCCGTGGATCGGCAAGACCCTCGCGGCGAGCGGCTTCCGCGCGAAGACCGGGATCACGGTGATCGCGATCCTGCGGGAGCCGGAGCCGGTCACGGGCGCACAGCCCGACGACGTGATCCAGCGCGGGGACACGCTGGTCACGGTCGGCAAGGCCGGCCAGTACGGCGCCTTTCGGAAGCTGCTAGCCGGGTCGTAGCCCAAGAGGGCTTGGCTGACGCCAAGCCCTCTCTAGCGCCGTCGGTTCCGAGCGAGCCACGAGTCGAGCTCGTTACGACTGAAGAACAGCCGGCCCTCCACCTTGCTGTGCGGCACCTGGTGCAGGTGCTGGCGCAGCCAGCGCACCGAGACGCGCATGTACTGGGCGGCCTCGGCCGTGTTCATCCACGGCGTGCCGTCCGTGAGGTGGAGCCGCTCGGCCAGGGCAGTCGCCAAGGCGTCGACTTCGGCTCGTCCGGAATTGTGTGTCTGCTGTTGCAAGGAACCCTCCTTTTACGCCGGGTTGGCGGCCACAGAGCTGTGGCCGCCGCTCTAGGCGAAGGAGGGGGGTGCGCGCTCGGCCAGCCCGCTGGCGAGGCCGAGCAGCCGGACCGGTTCGACCTGCGGGCCGTGGACGAGCTGGGCCGCTGGCTCGCGGACGCGGGCGGCCTGGCGTGCCAGCACGAAGCCGAGCCCTTCGGCCGCTCGCAGGAGCGTGCGCACGAGCCACACGGCCATGAGCCCGAACGGCAGCTGGAGGACGGCCCCGAAGAGCACCACGGGCTCGGCGGTGACGAACCAGCCCGCGTCCCCGTTGTGGACGAGCGACTCGACGTGCTCCTGGGCCAGAAAGACGACGGACGGGAGTGCGGCGACGCGCCACGCAGGCAGGGGCCGGGGCCCGAGGCCGCGGAACGAAGCGATGGCCCGGCGGGCCAGAGCCGCGATCCCAAGCGCCAGGCAGACGACGATCGCGGCGTACAGAAACTCGAGGTAGTCCTGCGTCGTCCTTGCGAGCACCATGTGCCGCTCGCCGTGCGGATCGAGGAAGCGGGCGACGAGCGCGTGCCCCACCGTCTCGCTCGCGACGAGCATCGGAAGCATCAGCGACCAGACGGTGCGTGACGTCACAGTCGGCATCGTGCCAGAGCCGGACAGGACGCGACCAGCGCTCTCAGGGGCCGTCGCGGGGCGAAATCGACAAAACCGCAGCAAATCGCAGGAATTTGCAGGTCACTGCCACCTCTCCTACGACTAGACTCAGAGCCGCGGTCGATGCTCTCCCCTCCAGAGGACATCATCGCGGCGGCGAGCCGGGCTCAGACCTGGCTCGCTTGCTTTTTCGGGTCGCTAGGCGCCCCAGGGGCGGACGGCACCGACGAAGCCGAAGGCGTATCCCGGCTCCGAGAGCGAAGAGATCTTGACGACGTCACCCGTGTGTGGGGCCTGGATGAACTGCCCGTCGCCGATGTAGATCCCCTCATGCTGCGGGCCGCGCGCGCTCGGTTCGAAGAAGAGCAGGTCGCCGGGCAAGAGCGCCGAGGGCGGGACCCGCGCGCCTTCGTAGAACTGCGAGCCCGTGTAGTGCGTCAGCTGGATGCCGAGCTGGGCGTAGACGTACATCGCGAGGCCCGAGCAGTCGAAGCCGCGGAACGGGTCGGCGCCTCCCCAGCGATAGGGAACGCCGAGGTACTGCATCGCGATCCGCACCGCCTCGACGCCGGTCGTCCCGCCCGTCGGCACCCCGAGGAGCGACGGCTCCGGGAGCCCGCGGTCTCCGCTGCCGGTGTCGACGCCGTGGCCTGCGACCCCGAGCGCGAGCCACGAGAGACGCACCTCACGCTGCCGGTGGACCGCCGGCATCGCCGCGCGCGCGAGGCCGACGAGGAGCTGCGAGCCCGGGTCGATCCCGAGCGACGAGTCACCGGCCACGAGCCGCAGCCCGACGACTCCGCTCCCCTCGCCGGGGACAACGGCCTCCTGCAGGACGACCAAGTAGCTCCCTGGTCCCAGCGGGACGAGGGTGTTCGGCCGGGCCGAGACGGCGTGCCCGTTCACCGTCAGCCCCTCGACCCGGGCTCCGCGGAGGCCGTGGGCCGGAACGACGATCCGCTCGGCGTACACGAGCCCGCCGGCGAGCGAGACCCCGGTGAGCGAGACGCCGCGGGTGTTGCGTGAGGCCGAGTCGTACCGGAGCGCCCAGCCGCCGTCCTGGAAGCTCGCGAACGGGCCTCCGGCTCCCGCGTTGGCGAGCAGGTGCCCGTGCCCATCGCGGATCTCGGCGATTCCGGCTGAGGCCGGCGCCGCCGTGGCGAGCGCGATCGTCACGGCAATAAGCGCACGCCGGATCACGCGCAGATGGTTACACAGCTAGGGATGCTCGGCCGGCGCCCAGTGCGGCCCGCCCCAGGTGAGGTCGTACGGGTAGTGGTGCACGACGTGCGCCCAGATCGTCCACGCGATCCAGCGCGACGTGCCGTAGAAGAACGCTGCCCGGTACAGCGTGAGCAGCGCTCCGCGCGGCACCCAGCGGTTGACCCAGGGCCAGAACGCATCGGCCCGGTAGATGACGTTGTCGTAGTACTCGCTCGTGATCACGCGCCAGCTGTAGAAGCCGTAGACGATCCAGACCGCATCCCACATGCTGCCGAGGCCGCTGAAGTACGCGGCGGCGTCCTTGTAGCGTCCGGTCTGTCCCGCGTAGGCCCAAGCGTCGAGATGGAAGTGGAACGTCCACGGGAAGAGCAGCATCGTCCCGACCGTGTCGCCGGTGTCGGTGAGGGCGTGGGCCCAGTGGCCGATCACAAAGCTGACCGCCCAGAGCTTGCTTCCGAACCCCTTCCAGATCACGAGCCCGATCAGGAGCCCGAACGTGAGCGAGTGTGTGAAGCCGAAGCCTGGCCAGCCGCGGTGGAACTGCGCCGGGTTGGAGGCCTTCAGCTCCCACGGCCCCAGGTGGATCCCGTAGACGAACCACTTCGTCATCAGATCCGGGGCGTAGGAGCCGATCAGCAGCGGCACGAACGCGACCTTGAGGTTCAGGTGCTTCTGGAACGCGTACGGCTCGAGGTCGTGTGCGGCCCAGCTCATCGACGCATCCGCCTGATCGTCCTCGGGACGAGCCACGCGGCCACGACCAGGTACGCCATCCCGACTACCACCGAGAGCAGGAAGTTGTCGTAGACGACCCCGATGACGATGTAGACGGCCGCCGCGGCGCAGTAGCCGGCGAAGACGCGCCAGTCACTGCGGGTGGGGACGTCGATCCGGCTCAGGAGTCGCAGTCGCACGTCCGCTCGCCGAGGAGGATCCGCCGCCCGCACGACTCGCAGAAACGCTCCCCCCGCCGCAGTGCTTTCCGGAGGCGGGGGAGGCCGAGCGCTCCCGCCAGGGCGAACGCGAGCAGCACCGAGGCCAGGTCTGGATCGAGCATCGAACGTGAGAGGCTAGCGCTATGGAGGGAGTGCTGACCCCGGAGGCGGTCGCCTTCGTGCACGACCTGGAGCGGCGCTTCGGCGCGCGCCGCCGCGAGCTTCTCGACGCGCGCGCCGAGCGACAGGAGCGGCTCGACGCAGGTGAGCTCCCGGCGTTCTTGCCCGAGACACGGGATCTCCGCGAGAGCGAGTGGGCGATCGAGCCCGTGCCGCCGCAACTGCTCGACCGGCGGGTCGAGATCACCGGCCCGACCGACCGGAAGATGGTCATCAACGCGCTCAACTCGGGCGCGCGCATGTTCATGGCCGACTTCGAGGACGCGAACTCGCCGACCCGGCGGAACATGCTCGAGGGCCAGGCGAACCTGAGCGACGCGCTTGATGGGACGATCGAGCTGGAGACGCCGGACAAGACCTACCGGCTGAACGAGGAGGTCGCGACGCTGCTCGTCAGGCCGCGAGGCTGGCACCTCGAGGAGCGGCAGCTCGAGCTCGATGGGGCACCGGTCTCCGCGAGCCTCTTCGACTTCGGGCTCTACCTCTTCCGCAACCGCGACCGCCGTCCCTACCTCTACCTGCCCAAGCTCGAGAGCCACCTCGAGGCGCGGCTCTGGAGCGACGTCTTCGCACTCACCGAGGACGCGCTCGAGGTTCCGCGCGGGACGATCAGGGCGACGGTGCTGATCGAGACCGTGCTCGCGGCGTTCGAGATGGACGAGATCCTCTGGGAGCTGCGCGAGCACGCCGCCGGCCTGAACGCGGGCCGCTGGGACTACATGTTCAGCGTGATCAAGAAGTTCCGCGACCGCCCCGAGTTCGTGCTCCCTGACCGCAACAGCGTCTCGATGACGGCTCCGTTCATGCGCGCCTACACCGAGCTGCTCGTCAAGACGTGCCACCGGCGCGGCGCGCACGCGATGGGCGGGATGGCCGCGTTCATCCCGAGCCGGAAGGACGCCGAGCTGAACGAGCGAGCGCTGGCCAAGGTGCGAGACGACAAGCAGCGCGAGGCGGGCGACGGCTTCGACGGCACCTGGGTGGCGCACCCCGACCTGGTGCCGGTCGCGCTGGAGGAGTTCGACGCCGTCCTCGGCGAGCGCCCGAACCAGCTCGAGCGGCAGCGCGACGAGGTCGAGGTGGGGCCCGCCGAGCTGCTGGACGTGGCCGCGACGCCCGGCGAGATCACCGAGGAGGGGCTCCGGAACGACGTCAGCGTCGGGATTCAGTATCTGTCGGCCTGGCTGCGCGGCAGCGGCGCCGTGGCGATCGACAACCTGATGGAGGATGCGGCGACGGCGGAGATCGCGCGCTCGCAGGTCTGGCAGTGGGTCCGGCACGGTCACTTCACGAGGGAGCAGGTCCGGGAGGTGATCGACGAGGAGCTCGCCCGGCTCCGGGCCGAATTCGGCGACGAGGTCTTCGAGCGCAGCCGCGCGGACGAGGCTCGGGAGCTCTTCGAGCAGGTCGCGCTCGGCGAGGAGCTGGCGGAGTTCCTGACGATCCCTGCGTACGAGCGGCTGGACTAACCACTCAGAGCTACATCTGCCACTTGGAGCTGCAGGCGCAGTCCTGGTAACGGCTCATCTGCGCGACCCGACTGGACGGGGCCACCCGGCGACTGGCACCGTTTTCGCGCCGTGGCTCTCCGCAGGCTCTTCTTCCCGCTCTGGCTCGCGCGTGCTCGGCTCGCCCGCCGGCGCGAGCGATTCGCGCTCGTCGTCCTCGGGCTCGGTGCTGCGGCGGCCATGCTCGGTGCCGTTCTCGCCGGCACGGTGGCCGCGCAGGATCGCGACGTCGGGCGCAAGGTGGCCGCCCTGCCGGACTCGGTCCAGGCGGTGCGGGTGAACTGGTTCAGCGTCGGCGGCCAGGCGGCGCCCTACGCCAGGCTCGACGCACACGTGCGTTCCGAGCTGCACCGGGTCGTGGACGAGCGGGCCACCGGTACGTCCCTCTACCGCGAGAGCCAGCTCGGCGGCGCGCTGCTCGGGCTCGGCGCCGTCGACCAGCTTGGCCGCTGGGTGCAGTTGCGCTCGGGCCGCCTGCCGCATCGCTGCGACCCGGAGCGCTGCGAGGTGCTCGTGATCAGGCACGGCGGCCGGATCCCGAACGTGCCCGGCCTGCGGCTCGTGCCGGTCGGGGAGGGTGACCTGCGCACCGCCACGCTCTTAGGCGACGCCGTTCCCGCGGCGACGCTCGGCCAATCGGCCTTCGTGCAACAGATCACGCGCTACCACCGGCCGGCGCCGCCGCCGCTCGTGCTGGCGAACGGGGTCGCCGGGCTCGACCGCTCGCCGCTGCTCCACGACTCGTACCGCAGCTACGGCTGGGTCGTCCCGCTCGAGCGTGGCTCGGTCCGCTCGTGGTCGGCGAACGCCCTGGCGACCCGGATCGAGCACGCCCGCTCGGTGCTCCAGGCACAGGCCTTCGGGTTCGAGCTCTCGGCTCCGGTCGACGAGCTCCGCGCGGCGGTGGACGCCGCGACGGTCTCCGGCCGGCGGCTGCTCCTGCTCGGCGGGGAGGCCGTGGCGCTCCTGCTTGCCTTCGCGGTGCTGGCGGCGGCGCGGCTCCGCCCCGACGTGGATGCATCCCGCCGGCGACTCCTCTCGAGCGGCACGCGGCGCTGGCAGGTCGGCCTTCTCGTCGTCGCCGAATCGGCGGCGATGGCACTCTGCGGCGCGCTCGTGGGCTGGGTCGCGGGCTCCGCGGTGGCTGCGGCCGTGGCCGGGCGGTCCGGTGAGCCGGTCGCGTCTCTTCTCCGCCACTCGATGCTCTCGGGCCATGGGATCGCCTTGGCGCTCCTGCTGGCCGCGGCGGCAACGCTCGTCCTCGCGGCCGCGTTGACGGTGCGCCCGGTGGCGGTGCGCGGGCTCGCCGTCTCGCCGCTCGACGTCGCGGCGATCGCCGCAGTCGTCGTGGTCGCGGTCGCGCTGGCCCGTGGGGCAGCCGACACCGGCGATCTGCTCGCGACCAACGGCACCGGGATCGTCCTCCTCCTGCTGCCGTCACTGGTCGGATTCGCGGCGGCGGTCGGTGCGGCCCGCCTGCTGCCGGCCGGCCTGCGGTTGCTGGAGCGCGCCGTGCCGAGGGACGCGCTCGCGTTCCGTCTGGCCGCGCTCGGGCTCGCGCGCCGGCCCGGCTACGCGGCCGTGGCGGTGGGCTTCGTCGTCGTCTCGATCGGGCTCGCGCTCTTCGCCGAAACGTACCGCTCGACGCTCGTGCGCGGGCAGCAGGACCAGGCCGCCTACGCGATTCCCGCCGACGATGTCGTCCGCGAAGACCTCTCCCAGCTCGTTCCGGTTCGTTCGGTCGTCACCCCCGGGGTCGTGCGCTCGCTCCGGCCGTACGCGCGCGTGGAGCCCGCGATCCGCCTTGCCGGGAACATCTCGGGCGCGACCGACGTCACGGGCATCGCCGTGCTGGGCTTGGGCGGGCAGGCGCTGCGGGGGATCGACGGCTGGCGCGGCGATTTCGCCTCGAGCTCGCCTGCGGAGCTGGCGGCGCGGCTCGAGCCGAGGGGCTCGGTGGCGCTGCGAGGTGCGCCGCTTCCGGCCGGCGCGAAGAGGCTCGAGCTGCCGATCGCGGTCACCGGCACCGAGGTCGGCGTGGCCGCGAGCATCCGGCGGCACGACGGGTCGTTCGCGACGGTCGAGCTCGGCCGCAACGTCGGTACCCGCCCGCAGCTCCTGGCCGCTCCGATCCCGCGCGACGCCCGCGGCGGCACCCTCGTCGCCTTGCGCTTCGAGCCGCCGCCGAAGCTGGAGGAACGCGGAGCCGACGCCGGGGCGCCTGCCGTGGGCTCCGTTTCGCTCGAGCGGCCCCGAGCAGATGGAAGGGTCGTGACCGACTACGCCGGCTGGATCGGGACGACCGGCGTGAGGAGCCTGAGCGACGGCGGGCGTCTTCGGTTCGGCCTCACGCTCACGAACGAGTTCGACACGTACGTGCGTCCGCGCCAGCCGACGGACGGCGTGCGGCTGCCGGCCGTCGTCTCGCCTCGAATGGCCGAGATCGCCGGCCCGGACCGGTTGCTCGGGGTCGTCGTGGCGGGCCAGCCGCTCGTGTTCCGCGTCGCGGCGGTGGCGAAGCGCTTCCCCGGCGGCGCCGCGCCCGGGACGGACGACTTCGTCGTGACCGACCGCGGGGCGCTCGAGACGGCGCTGAATGCCGCCACGCCCGGCTCGGGGTTCCCCACCGAGCTCTGGCTCGAGACCGAGCCGGGCGGCCGGGCCGCCGTCGAGACGCGGCTGCGCCGACCTCCGTTCCCGCTGCTCGCCGTCTCCTCGCAGGCGGCCCTCGAGAGCTCGCTTCGGAGCGACCCGGTCGCACGCGCCGCGCTCGCGATGCTGGAGGCCTCCGCGCTGATCGCGATCTTGCTCGCGCTGCTCGCACTCGTCCTCGGGGTGGTCTCGGAGCGGCGTGACGAGGCTGCGGACTCGTTTGACCTCGAGGCGCAAGGCACGCCGCCTGCACGTTTGCGCAGGCAGCTCCAGCTCCGCGCGCTCGTGGTCGCGGGAGCCGGGGTCGCAGGCGGGATCCTCACCGGCTTGGTCCTCTCGCTGCTCGTGGTCAGCTTCGTGGAGCTGACGGCCAACGCGACCGCGCCGTCGCCGCCGCTCGCCGTCTCGCTCGACTGGCTCGTCGTCGTTGCCTCGGCGCTTGTCGCGGTCGCTCTGGGAGCAGTCCTCGTCGGGCTCGCCACGGGCCGCGCGTTCCGCGAGCCGGTGCCTGCCCGGTACGGAGGGACGCGATGAGCGTCGCCGTCGAGACCCGCGATCTCTTCCGCGTTCACTCCACGCCCGAGGGCGACGCCGCCGCACTTCAGGGGCTGACGCTGACGATCGCCGAGGGCGAGATCCTGACGGTGCTCGGCCCCAGCGGCTCGGGCAAGACCTCGTTCCTGCGGATCCTCGCCGGTCTGGACACGCCGTCGGCGGGAACGGCGAGGGTTTTCGGCCGCGACCTGCGCGGGCTCGGCTTTGGCGGCCTCGCGCGCTACCGCTCGCAAACCATCGGGTACCTCGACCAGCACTTCGCCCAGGCACTCGCGCCCGAGCTGAGCGCCCGCGAGCTCGTCGGCCTCAAGCTGCGCGCCGAAGGGGTCGAGCGCGAGGCGCGCGAGTCGAGGTCGCTCGAGCTGCTCGATCGGGTCGGCCTTTCCGGGAAAGCGGATTCCCGGCCGAGCCTGCTCTCGGGCGGCGAGCAGCAGCGCGTCGCTCTCTGCGCAGCGCTTGCCCACCGGCCGCGGCTCCTCCTCGCCGACGAGCCGACCGGAGAACTGGACGAGAGGAACGCGCGCCTCGTCTACGAGGCGATCGGCGAGCTCGCGGCGGCGGAGGGCTGCACGGTCGTGATCGTCAGCCACGACCCCGCCTCGACGTCGATCGCCGACCGCTTCGTCCACATCCGCGACGGGCGCGTGAGCGAGGAATCGGTGCGCGGTGCGGGCGAGAGCACGATCGTCGTCGGCCGGGGCGGCTGGCTGCGGCTGCCGCAGGAGTTCCTCGAGCGGGCCGGCATCGGCAGCAGGGCCGCGGCTTCGCTGGAGGACGACCGCATCGTCGTCGTCGCCGCGGGGAGCGACGGACGGCGGGCCGAGCAGCCGGAGGCCGCCGCTGAGCCTCGGCATCCCGGCGAGACGATCGCGGTCGTCCGCGGCCTCTCGAAGACGCACGGCCGCGGCGCGACGGCGGCCCACGTCTTCTCGGGCCTCGAGAGCCGGTTCGAAGGGGGCCGGCTCACGGTCGTGACCGGGCCCTCGGGCTCGGGCAAGACCACGCTGCTCCACCTGCTCGCCGGGCTCGAGCTTCCGGACGAGGGCGAGATCGAGGTGTGCGGCGAGCCGGTACAGAGCCTCGATCGAGCAGGCCGCGCGGAGCTCCGCCGGCGATACATCGCGCTCGTCGCGCAGCAACCGGGGCTCGTCCCGTTTCTCAGCGCGCGCGAGAACGTCGAGCTGGCCGAGGCGATCCGCGGCCGCGTCGGCGAG
>Ga0307296_10001628_pt1 | contig 11287 bp, 12 predicted proteins | sample ER_DNA_153_FD_194467 | JGI IMG/M metagenome (GOLD analysis project Ga0307296, IMG submission 194467) | Bulk soil microbial communities from the East River watershed near Crested Butte, Colorado, United States - ER_DNA_153 | ecosystem: Environmental > Terrestrial > Soil > Floodplain | place... | reverse complement strand
CGATCCCGGTGATCGGTTATTTCAACAGCGGGATCTCAGACATTCAGGCCGACAATCTGGCGGCATTTCGCAAAGGCCTGAATGATGCTGGCTTCAGCGAGGGCAAAAACGTCGCGATTGAATTTCTTTGGGCAGAGAACCAGTTTGACCGGCTGCCCGCGATGGCGAGCGAAGTGATTGCGCGGCGCCCGGCCGTGATTGTTTCAAACACGCTTGCCGCGATGCACGTTAAGGCCGCGACTACGACGATCCCGATCGTGTTCACCACCGGGAGTGATCCAGTCAGGGACGGGCTTGTCGCGAGCCTGAACCGGCCGGGCGGCAACGTCACCGGCGTGGTTTTTCGGGCGGCAACGTCACCGGCGTGGTTTTTATCAGCGGCGACCTCGGCGCAAAACGGCTAGGGCTGCTGCGCCAGCTCGTACCCCAGGCGACGACTATTGCGGTGCTGATCTATCCGAATACGCCGGAAACCGAGGCTGAGCGAAAGGACTTGCTGGCTGCGGCGCAGGCGACCGGACAGCAGCTTCTCGTGATCGACGTCAAGAGCGCGAGCGATATCGCGGCTGCCATTACAATGGCGGCTGCACGCGGCGCGGGTGCGCTGTTGGGGGGAACCGGTCCGTTCTTTTTCAATAATCGAGCATTGCTCGTTGAGCTTGCTGGCCGACACGCGATTCCTGCTATGTATTCAACCCGCGAGTATTCAGGAAACGGCGGCATGGCGAGCTATGGAGCCAATCTGCCTGATGCGTTTCGCCAGGCCGGCATCTATGTGGGGCGGATTCTCAAGGGCGAGAAGCCGGCAGACCTGCCGGTGATCCAGTCCACGAAGATCGACTTCATCATCAACCTCAAGACCGCCAAGACGCTTGGGCTGGAATTCCACCCGCAGCTCCTTGCCACCGCCGACGAGGTGATCGAATGAGCCTTCGATCAAGGCACTTTATTGCAGTTGCTCACGGCCGTTAATGGCACTAAGCGGACCTATCGACATGTCAGCTGTTTTGTCCGCTTTCGGGGGCGAAGCGGACATCCGGGGAAGCCGCTGCCTGCTTTGGTCCGACGCGATTGACCCGCAGCGGTCATAAGGCGGATCGAAATCCCGCAGTGCAGCGGTCTCCTGGCGCGCATCGCGGCGTGCTATCGTTGCCTCGCCTCGGTTCAGAACGATTCAGGTCTGCCCCAAGGACTTGCCGGCCATCCTGCGGCAGGTTGGGGGTGCGGAAACCGACCGGACGGGGCGGTCGGCTTGATGGCGCATAGGGGAGAAAGTCCCCATGCTCGACATGAAGCGGCGCGAGTTCATTGCACTGGTCGGTGGGGGCGGTCTGCTGCTCGCGACCAAGGCGAGGCGTGCGCGTGCGCAGCAGCCGGCAATGCCGGTAGTCGGGTTTCTTGAGATCAGATCGCCGGAGATGATTATCGAGCGTCTGCGCGCGTTTCGCCAGGGCCTCAGAGAGACAGGCTATGTCGAGGGCGAGAACGTAACGATCGACTATCGCTGGGCCGAGCAGATGGAACAACTGCCGGAGCTGGCGGGCCAGCTGGTTCGCCGGCAGGTCGCGGTGATCGCCACGGCCGGAGGCTTCGCCACGGCACTCGCGGCCAAAGGTGCAACAGCGACGATCCCCATCGTATTCGGCGTGTCTGACGACCCGGTCAAGCACGGTCTTGTCGCCAGCCTCGCGCGGCCGGGCGGCAACCTGACGGGCGTCAATCTTCTAAGTACGGAATTGACGGCAAAGCGGCTCGAGCTGCTGCGCGAAATGCTGCCGAGGGCTTCCCGTATCGCCGTGTTCGTCAATCCAGCCAATACCGTTAACACGCAGACCACGTTACACGAGGTAGAAGCGGCCAGCCGCGCCATGGGACTGCAGATCCAGATTTTTAATGCCAGCACGAGCCGCGAGATCGATGCCGCTTTCGCCGTATTCGCGCGCGAGCGGCCTGACGCCGTCTTCCTCGGCCAAGACGCATTTTACAATGGCCGCCGCCTGCAACTCGCCAATTGGACGGCGCGCCATGCACTGCCGATGACATCCGGCTCGCGCGACATCTGCGAAGTCGGCGGACTGATGAGCTACGGAGCCAATATCGTGGACTCGTATCGGCAGGAGGGCGTGTACACCGGCCGCATTCTCAAGGGCGCCAAGCCCGCCGACTTGCCCGTCGTGCAGTCCGCCAAGTTCGAGCTTGTCATCAACGCGCAAACCGCGCGGATGCTCGGCGTCGACATTCCGGCGACCCTGCTCGGCCGCGCCGACGAGGTGATCGAATGAGGCGACGCGAGGTCATCCCGCTGATCGGCGGCGTGGCTGTTACGGCGTGGCCGATAGCAGGGCGCGCGCAGCAGCCGGTGATCCCGGTGAAATTCGTCGAGAGCGAGATCGAAAAATGGGCGGGCGTGATCAAAGCCGCTGGAGTTGCTGCGCAGTGAGGCGCAGTTTTTGCGCGGTGGCGCCTGGGGAGGAAGCCCGATGCTCGGCATGAGACGGCGCGAGTTCATCACGCTGCTCGGCGGCGGGCAGCAGCGCGGGAAGGCGTAGCGATGCCCGATATACGGGCAATGTGCGCCATCGGTCGGCGCGGTCAGCTCGGTCTGAATGGGCGAATGCCGTGGGAAGGCGCGAAGGGCCCTGAATACTCCGCGGACGTCCAGCGTTTCTTCGAGCTGACGCGCGGCCATGTCATCCTGCTCGGGCCCCGGACTTATCGCTCAGTTCCGGCTTTTGCCCACGAGGACCGTACCGTCGTCGCGATACGCTCCAGCGAGCAGCCGGCAAACGTGATTGCCCGCTATCCCGACCGCGTGATCTACATCGGTGGAGGACCGCCGGTCTGGACCGCTTTCGCGCCATTCATCCGCCATTGGGACATCACGCGGCTCCCCTATGACGGCGCGGCGGACCGGTGGTTCGATCCGGCCTGGATCGTCGCCGGTTGAGGGGATCGATTTCGGTTCGTTTCATGGGCGAAGTGCCCAAGGTAACCGGTCGCCCCACTCCCGGGTGAGACAGTGCGAGCGGTGATGATTACTTCGCACCTGCCGGCTAGCCACCGGTGAGCCTCTCAGCCAGCCTGAATTCAGATCAATTCAGGCCTGCCCCATGGACCTGCGGCCTTCCCGGGTGGCAGGCTAAGGGTGCGAAGTAATCCGCGTAGGGAGGGGAGGCCGCCATGTCCGGCATGAGGCGGCGGGAGTTCATCACGCTGCTCGGCGGTGCGGCAGCGACGTGGCCGTTTGCGGCGCGGGCGCAGCAGCCGCAACGGATGCGGCGCATCGGAGTGCTGATGTCCTTGGCTGCCGACGATCCGGAGGCGCCAACGCGTATTGGGGCATTCTTGCAGGGAATGCAGGAATTCGGCTGGACCATTGGGCGCAACATACGCATCGATTACCGTTGGAGCCCTGACGTCAACAGCATTTTCAGATACGCCACCGAGTTGGTGGCGCTCGCACCAGACGTCATCTTAGCCAATGCCAACCCGAGCGTCGTGGCATTGCAACGCGCAACGCCCTCCATACCGATCGTATTTGTGGCGGTCACCGATCCAGTGGCCGCCATGTTCGCCGAAAGCTTGGCGCGACCTGGCAGCAATGCTACCGGCTTTAGTACGGGCGAATACGGCACGAGCGGGAAATGGTTGGAGTTGCTCAAGGAGATCGCGCCCAGCATCACGCAAGTAGGAATCCTGCATGACGCGCAGAATCCCTCGTCGATTCCACAGTTCGCCGCGATGCAGAGCCTTGCACCGTCGTTAGGGGTTGAATTGAAGTCGCTGCCGTTGCGCGACGTCGACGAAATCGATCGGATCGTCGCGGCGTTCGCGCGTGGGTCCAATCTCGGCCTGATCGCCACACGAATTGGGGCGGCGATCAGTCAACGTGATTTGATCATTGCGCTGGCTGCCCGGCATCGCCTGCCTGCCGTCTACCCATTGCGCTTCTTCGTAACGGGCGGCGGCTTGGTTTCCTACGGACCCGATATCGTCGACCAATATCGACGCGCAGCAGTTTATGTCGCTCGCATCCTCAAGGGCGAGAGCCCGGCTAACCTACCGGTGCAAGCGCCGACCAAATATGAGTTGGTAATCAATCTCAAGGCCGCCAGGGCGCTCGGCCTCGAAGTGCCGCCGACGCTACTCGCCCGCGCCGACGAGGTGATCGAATGAGGAGGGAGATGGAGGGGCGACGATGAAACTTCCCCACCGAAGGCAATTTCTGCATCTGGCCGCGGGCGCTGCCGCGCTCCCGGCCGTGTCGCGCGTCGCGCGGGCGCAAGCCTATCCGACGCGGCCGGTGCGGCTCATAGTTGTACAGGCCGCCGGCGGCGGGAATGACATCGTCGCGCGCTTGATGGGGCAATGGCTTTCGGAGCGGCTCGGCCAGTCATTTGTCATCGAGAACCGGCCGGGGGCGGGTGGCAATATCGGGACCGAGGCGGTCGTGCGCGCACCCCCAGACGGCTATACGCTCCTCTTAGTCGCGGTGGCGAACACCATCAACGCGACCCTCTACGACAAACTCAATTTCAATTTCATTCGCGACATTGCGCCAGTCGGAAGCATCGGCTCAGTCCCCAACGTCATCGTGGTGCATCCATCGGTGCCGGCCAAGACGGTTCCGGAGCTAATCACCTATGCGAAAGGCAATCCAGGCAAGCTCAACATGGCGTCGGGCGGCAACGGGACACCGCAACATGTCGCGGGGGAACTTTTCAAGATGATGACGGGCCTCAATATAACCCACGTACCGTATCGCGGAGCAGCACCGGCGCTAACTGATCTGCTCGGGGGACAAGTGCAGATCATGTTTGCCACAATGCCCGCGTCAATCGAGTACATCAGAGCCGGCAAGCTGCGCCCGCTGGCAATAACTACCGCAAAGCGCTCGGAGGTGCTGCCAGACCTGCCCCCCGTGGCTGAGTTCGTGCCGGGGTTCGAGGCAGGCTCGTGGTATGGCGTCGGTGCGCCCAAGAACACGCCCTCCGAAATCATCGGCGTGCTGAACAAGGAGATCAACGCGGCTCTCGCTGATCGCAAGATCAAGGCGCGGCTCGCCGATTTGGGCAGCACGGCGCTTGTGGGCTCGCCCGCCGACTTTGGCAAGCTCATCGCCGACGACACCGAGAAGTGGGCCAAGGTGATCAAGTTTGCGGGTATCAAGCCGGAGTGATCCGCCGGCTGGACATTCCATAACGTATCGTTCCGCGAACCGCGGGTGTTGCCGCGACGAGTTGATCGAGTAGCTCCCGACCGATGACCGCTGTTGGCACTTTTGAGACGTCCACCGATGTCCGCTATACGGCCGCTTCCGGGGGATGAGCGGACGTAACGCGGACATCGCGAAACCGACGCGATTGACCCGAAGCGGTCATCGAACTTGCGCCGGCGCATCGCGCCATTACAGCCACTTCCTTCGGCCCTCAACGCTACTCGATGGCCGATCTTATCCAGTGCAGGCAGAGACAGCTCAGAGTGTCGGCCTGATGTTCTGGTTCAGACGGAAGAAATTGGTCGGGTCATATTTGCTTTTTAGGGCGACCAGTCTCGGGTAGTTCTCCCCATATGCTGCCTGAACCCGATCCGTTCCCTCGTCGCCGAGATTGTTGGCATAGACCCCGCCGGTCGAGAACGGCCTCATCGCATCCCACAGGTCACGTGCCCACCGGATGTGCGCGGCGTCGTCCCCCGGATCATCCCAGATTGAGATCGGGAAGCAATCGTAGAGCGCGTCTCTGTTCACGTAAGGGGTTTCGGCTATCGGTACACGCGCGATTGCACCGCCAACCTGCTGCAGAACAAGAAGCGACCCGGTGGGTGCGGTGGCGTAAGCCGCGAGCAGCATGTCGATCGCCTGATCTGTAATTTCGCGCATGAACTGTGCCTTCCAGTAGTAACGCCGCCCGCGCGGAAAATTGGCGTCGCCGGCCGATTGGAGTTGAACATACGGGATCGGCCCAATCCGGTCTTCAACTGGCGTGCCGTAATCTCTTAACGGCTTGACGGCCCGCTCCCCATCGTCGACCGGGCCGATGTAGCAGGCCGAGATGTTAAAGAAGCGCTCACCCGAGGGCGCCGTTACAAGTGCCGCATCCAGACTCAGCTCGTCCGAAGCCTTGCTCGAAAAGGCGCGGTAGAATCGCATCGCATCGCGCGCATGATCGTAGGCGTGCAGCACGGACCCTGCCAGAAGCATCGGACCGACAGGATGAAGCCGATATTCGAAAGTTGTGACGATGCCGAAGTTGCCGCCGCCGCCTCTAACGCCCCAAAACAGGTCCGCATTTTCGGTCGCACTTGCCCTTAGCAACCGCCCGTCGGCCGTTACGATTTCGACCGAAGTGAGATTGTCGCAGGTCAGTCCATATTTGCGGCCGAGCTTGCCGAACCCACCCCCGAGCGTCAGTCCGGCGATGCCTGTATCGGCGTTGACCCCCATGGTCGTTGCGAGGCCATGGGATTGAGTAGCTGCGTCGAACTCTCCCAAGCTCAAACCGGCCTCTGCACGCGCAATACGGCGAGCGGGGTCGACCTCGATCCGCTTCATGCGCGACAGATCAATCACCACGCCGCCGTCGCACACCGAAGAGCCGGCGACGTTGTGGCCCCCGGCGCGAACGGCGACGAGAAGGTCACGCGATCTGGCGAAATTGACGGCGCTGATGACATCATCGGAGCCGGCGCAATAAATCACCACCGCCGGCCTCTTATCGACCATCCCGTTCCAAACCTTGCGCGCCTGGTCATAGGCAGGATCATGCGGAAGAACCTGTTCGCCGCGAAGTGTCTGTCTGAGCTGCGCGAAATCCGATGCTTGCAGCGTCGACTCGGTCAGGTCGTCCGCAAGCCTGAGAGCGCCCATCAGGGTTTTTCCTTCGTGACCGGCACGGTGGGAGGGGCAGTTTCAGCAGCCATCCCGTGTGCCCCGCATCGCCATCGTCTCATGGGCTCATCATTCGCGGCAAAATCGAATATCTCAGTCGCTAGGTGAGTTAAATTCATCTAGGCTGAATGGATGAGAAAGCTCCCATCGCTTGGATCCCTTCGTGCCTTCGAAGCCGCCGCCAGACGTATGAGCTTCAGGGAGGCCGCGACCGAGCTCGGCGTGACACCCACGGCGATCAGCCACCAGATCAGATTGCTTGAGGACATCTGCGGGCAGGCCTTGTTCCGGCGGCGCCCCCGGCCGCTTGCGCTCACGGGCGCGGGCGAACGACTGTTTCCTGTCATTCGGAACGGCTTCGACGCCTTCGCCGCCGCAATTGCATCAGCTTCGCCCGGCGTCGGCCAACGCCCGCTGCGGGTGACGTGCCCGAATGCATTTGCCAGCCGATGGTTGGTCCCGCGTTTGCCAAAGTGGCGGGAAGAGCAGCCGACGATTCCGCTGGAGATCATCGGGACTGACGCAGTATTGGACCTGCGCGCCGGCAATGCCGATGTCGCGATCCGTTATGCGCGCAGGATGCCGCTGGACCTCGCCGCGCAAGAAATTTTCCGGGACACATTCTTTCCAGTATGCAGCCCGGAATTGCTCGCGAAGGCCACTAGATACATCGAGCGCGCCGCCGATTTGCTGCACTACCCGCTCATCCATTTTGATTGGATGAACCGCGATCATGAAGCACCGACTTGGTCGCGATGGCTGGCGGCCGCACGCTCGGTCGATCCCGGCATCAAGGATACCAACAAAGCGTGGGACCTAAGCTTCCGCGAGGAGCTGCATGCGATCGATGCGGTCGCTGCGGGTCAAGGCATCGCGATCTGCAGCGACGTGGTGGTCAGCCGCGAACTCAAGAGCGGAGCGCTGGTCAAGGCACACGCCCTGTCTCTCCCGGGCTATGGCTTTTATCTCGTGTCCGTACCCAATCACCCACAACGGTCGAACATCGAGGTTTTCTCTGCCTGGATGAGATCGGTAGTATAAGCGCCGCATACCGATTTGACTCGATAGTAAGTCCGGTATTGGCACTTCTCTGCCGTCCCAACCGCGCCGAGCAATGTCGGCTATTTGGTGTAGACCGGCCGACATATGCTCAATGCGAGTTCTTCGCATTTTGACCCAACTGCGACATAAGCTGGATTGAAAATCCCGCAGCGCAGCAGTCTCCCGCCGTACCTACAGTGTGCTATCCTATCGATGGAAAGGACGGGAGGGACCGGGCAGTGAACCGGCGCTTGTTCATCAGGCTGCTCGGCGGCGCAGCAGCCGCATTGCCGCTCGCGGCGCGTGCGCAACCATCCGGGAAGGTCTACCGGATCGGCCTTCTCGGCGTGACCTCGCAAGCAGAATACGGACGCCTGGTCGACCCACTGCGAGCGGGCCTTCGCCAGCTCGGATACGAGGAGGGCAAGAACATTGTCATCGAGTATCGGTGGGCCGAGGGCAGATACGACCGCCTTCCCGAACTCGCGGCCGAGCTGGTGAAGCTCAACGTCGATGTAATCGTAACGCATAGCACACCCGGCTCACGAGCGGCCAAACAAGCAACCTCAACCGTTCCAATTGTGGTGGCTGCTGTCGGCGACCCAGTGGACGCCGGACTCGTGGCCAGCCTCAACCGTCCGGGTGGGAATCTGACAGGCCTTGACATTTTTCTTCCCGAGGTCTGCGTCAAGCGGGTCGAGTTGATCAGGGAAGCCATTCCGACGCTGATCCGGGCCGCCATTCTCGTCAATCCTGCCAATCCCTCGCATCTGATCGCTCTGGCGGCCATCCAGCGCACTGCCAGTGCGTTGGGACTAGAACTTGTGCCCGCGGAAGTGAAGGCGCGCGACGACATCGCTGCTGCGATTACCTCGGTGGCGACACGGCCAGCTTCGGCGCTCGTAGCTATCGAGGACCCGCTGATTATTTCCAATGCCAGACAAATCGCGGGCTTCGCGTTGCAGAACAAATTGCCGCTGATTGGGTTCAAGCCTCATGCGGAAGCGGGCGCGCTGATGGAGTATGGAGCGGATGTTAGAGAGCTATTTTATCGTTCGGCGGCTTTCGTGGACAAGATTTTGAAGGGCACTCCGCCGGCGGATTTGCCCATTGAGCGTGCCGTGAAATTCGAGCTCATAGTGAACCTGAAGACCGCCAAGACACTCGGCGTCACCGTTCCGCTAACTCTAATCGCCAGCGCCGACGAGGTGATCGAATAGGAATGCTTTTGTGCGGTGCCTCAGTCCGGAATTGGCACTTTTGAGACATCCACCGATGTCCGCTGGATGGCCGCTTTCGGAGGTGATCCGGACATTGAGCCGACATCGCCCCACGGCCGAGTTTGACCCTGAGCGGTCCTCGCGTCGCGATAGGAACGAGCACCTGCGCCTTTTTAAGGTGACGGGACAACGGGTCCAGATCGATCCTCACGAGCCTCCGGGTTCCATGCCGGCGGCCTTGATGACCGCTGCGGCGGCAGGCGAGGTCAGGAATTTGAACAAAACCTTGGCGGCATCAGGTTCTGTTGCAGTTGTGACAATTCCTGCCGAGATCACGTTCATGGCTTGCAGCTCGGCTGGCAGTGGCCCAAGCAATTCGGCGCCGGGGACAAATACGATTTCGCTGATCAGTTGAATGCCTAGTTCTGCTTCGCCGCGTGCTACAAATTCGGCGCTAGGCTTAGTTGCTGCTCTGGCGTTCAAGATCGACTTGGCTTTGATCTCTTTGGCGATACCAAGACGATCGAGAACCCTCTCGAAATGGCTGCCGCTCGCTCCGCTGACCGCTGGATCGGTATAGACAATTGATTTGGCCGCCAAGAGCGTGCGTTTGAAGGCTTCGACAGAACTGATGTCCGGTTTCGCCGCTCCCGCGCGAACCGCCACGCCAGTACCGACGCGAGCAAGAATCAGCTTGCTGTCCGGCACGACCTTCCCTTGTTGCACGAGGTCCTCGATCGCGCCGCTGCCGGACATCGCAACATCTACGATCTCACCGTTGACGATGCGCCTTTTGATCTCGGCAGGTGGCGCAAGATTGAGCGTGACCTTGTGCTCGCTAGTGCGTTGGAACTCGCCAGCGAGTTCGGTGAGCACGTGGTTCATCGCACGGGTCGTCAACACCTTGATTTCGGCGGCATCGGAAGCAGTCGGTGCAGCCAATGCGATAGCGAAACCGATCGTGACCGTCATTCGCGAGAGATAGAGCAATCGTCGCCGGCGGGGAAGTTTCATTGGCATCCTCCTCCCTGATGGCTGCATTGCACGCGTGTAAATGGGCGCGGGCGCGTGATGCGAGCGTGGATAGACCGCAGAAAATGATGGTCTGAGTAGGAAGCCCGCCGATGGCATCAGCTTGCCGCCAAAAAAAGGGACTTCGGCATGTCCGCCGGGGCGGCTCAAAGATTGGGCTACACCACCACGCGACTAAGCGGAAGGGGCATGACCGCTCGTGGCACGAACGCAACGACCGGGCATGTCCGGTCTAATTGCCGCTTTCGGGGTCAAGAGCGGACGCGCGACTTGGGCATGTAGGCGAATCGGCATCCCGAATGCCGGTGCCAGAAACATCCATGAATCAGAAAAATCATGCGGTGGCGAGGAAGAACAACGTCTGGCTTGCCGGGCAGATCCTGGCGATGAAGACGGAATCGGTAGCCCATCCGGTGGAGGACCCGCCGAACCGCGATTTCAGGCGCCGTGTCGCGCGGACCGATGCGCGCCATCATGGCGCTGCGCTTCGGGTCGACTTGAGTCATGGCGCCACTTAATGCCCCCCGCGGTCAAGTATTGCCGCCTGGGCGTGTCTATAGCCACTCGTTTCGAGCACTAGTCCCCTGGATTTCGGCAGGTCAGCGTGCCTTGCCCTTCCGTCCTTGCGCGGACTTGAGAGTTGCACGAACACCGAATCACCAACGAGTAGCCTCCACGGTACCGAGAGAATCAAAATTCGCTGCGCGATCAACGCCCGCTTTGGATGCTGTTGCACCCAGTGCCCCGAGATATCTTTCGAAAGTGCGGAAGGTTACGGTCACGAAAGCGATTCAAAATCAGCCGCTTACGAGTTCCGTACTAAATCCGCGTAGTCGGGAGGTTTGGAGAAAAACGGCCGAAGAGAGGGAATTTCGGGTCTCGGTCGGTGCGTCGCAGTGCGGAGGTTTTCACGCGAAGCCCGTGGTTATTGGACTTCTATGCGCGCTCGGAAGCCGGCGGAGAATGTTGGGCGCGGACAGACTGGCGGAGGGAGTGTCCGCCAGTTATGTCAGAAAAGCGCTTGTCTCTCGGCACATAGCGATCCGCTAGAATTGTGGTCCCCACCTCTGTCCCCACCGTGAAAAGGCTAAGGGCTAGTTGCTAC
>Ga0307296_10001627_pt1 | contig 11293 bp, 5 predicted proteins | sample ER_DNA_153_FD_194467 | JGI IMG/M metagenome (GOLD analysis project Ga0307296, IMG submission 194467) | Bulk soil microbial communities from the East River watershed near Crested Butte, Colorado, United States - ER_DNA_153 | ecosystem: Environmental > Terrestrial > Soil > Floodplain | place: USA... | reverse complement strand
CGACGTGGAGAAGGCGGCGCGCTTGATCGCCTGGCTGCGCCTGCGGCCGACCCCCGGCCAGCAGGTCGACCGCCTGCCGCTCGCGTGGATCGGAATCAACGCGGTGGAGGTCGATCAGCGCGTCACTCTGGCCGGGCGGGTGGTCGGTGTCTCCACCGGCGCCGCCGATCAGCAGTTCCAGCTGCCCGCAGGATCGGTCGATCCCGCAACATTGCAGATCGAGGTCGAGGAGCCCGGTCAAGGCTACCAGCCGTGGCAGCGCATCGACGATCTCGGTGCGATCGATCCGGATCCGAACGTCGCGCGCGAAGCCGCCGTCTACGAGATCGACGCAGCCGCCGGCGTGCTGCGGTTCGGCGATGGCGTGCGCGGCCGCGTGCCCGAGCGCGAGATGCGCATCAGGCTTGCGTTCGGCCGCTTCGGCGGCGGCCGCGCCGGCAATCTCGCGGCCGGCAGCATGACCGAACTCTCGGCCACGCTGGTCGACGGTCAAAGCGCGCCCGGACTCAAAGTATTCCAGCCGCTCGCGGCCGACGGCGGGGCTGACGCCGAAACACTGGCGCAGGCCGAGCAGCGCGTCCCGGCATACCTGCGCCATCACGACCGCGCGGTCACGGCCAACGATTACCGCAGCCTCGCCTTCGAGACGCCCGGCCTCGGCGTCGGGCGCGTGGAGGTGTTGTCCCGCTTCAAGCCGCGCGACCGCCGCTTCGACGTGGCCGGCGTGGTCAGCGTGATGGCGCTGCCGCTCCAGCCGTTGTCGCGCGCGCCCAACCCGCGGCCCGACCGACCGTTCATCGAGCGCCTGTATGCCTATCTGGCGGCGCGCGCGCCGCTCGCGACCGAGCTCTACGTGATCGGCTGCGAATACGTGCCGCTCGGCGTATCGATCGGGGTCACGATCCGCGACGGCTTTGCGCATGACCAGGTGCTCAACGACGTGCGTCAGGCGTTGCAGCGACTGCTCTGGCCGCTGCCGCCGGGCGGCGCCGACGCCAATGGCTGGCCGCTCGGCCGCCGGGTCAAGACACGGGAATTGGAGGTCGAGGTCTCGCGCGTGGCCGGCGTGAGCGAGGTCACCGGGCTCAAGCTGTTTGCTCCGGGCGCGGACGCCTGGCGCCCGCTGCCGACCAGCAGCGCCGATGCAACCCAATCGCTCGAGCTGGCAGGGTGGCAACTGCCCGAGTTGCTCGCGGTCGCGGTCGCCGAAGATCCGAACGGTGCACCGGCCGAGCTGATCGCCGCCCCCAACCCATACGCCGATCCGGACGCCGTCGCGGTGCCGGTCGTTCCCGAGCTGTGCTGATGGACGCCAACGGACTCCGTTTCTGGTTGCTCGCCGATGGGAGTCATTTCCCGTCTCGCCGGCACGCGGTCTGGGATCACCGTTGCCGCGTCCTCAGGCTCGCGAGCGAGCGCACGCTCGCGCCGCCGATCGACGTCGGCGCCGCCCTCACGAGCGCCACCAGCGCCTTGGAACGCGTGCCGCGCACCCTCGATGCACACGGCAGCTTGGCGCGCTGGATCGAGCAGGCGGACGCGGAGGGCAATGTCGGAGCGGTGGCCGTGACCAGCCCGCACCTCCCCGGCGAGACCCTTGTGCTGCGCCTGCCAGATCACCCCAGCGATCTCGCCGCGGGCCACGACGGCGTGCTGTATGTGGTGCTTGCCGACCGCGTCCTGCTGCACGATCTGCGCGGCCGCTGGCCCGACGAAGCGGTTCGGCTCGCCGGCTTCGCGCCCTGGCGCATGGCCGCCGATGCGGCCGGCGGCGCCTGGATCATCGAGCGCGCAAGCGGCCGGCTGGCACGGCTCGAAGGTCTGCCGCTCCCGCTGCGTCCGCATGCCGACTACGCTCCCACGACGTTTAGACCGAGTCCGGAAAACTCGCGCCCGCCAGCGGTACGCGTGCTGGATGGAGTGGTGTGGCCATCCGGCGAGCGGCCGGTCGCGCTTGCCGCTCACCCGCAACAGGGCCTCGCGCTGCTGTCCTGGATGGGCGCCGGCCAGGCGCGCCTGCGCCGGCTTGACGCCGATACCGAGACGCTGGGCGCGCCGATCAGCCTGCCCGATGCTCGCTATGCCTACGCGCTCACCTGGCTCGACGATGAGCGATTCGCGTTGCGCCTGCCAAACTGTCGTGACGCGCCCGCCTTCGCGCTCGACGACGGCGAAGCGGACGATCAGCGCGCGCCGCTGGGAGAGATCTATCCGCTCGCCGCTGACGCGGTCGAGGCACCGTTCGTGCATCAGCTCGTCGGCCCGCCGCATTATCCGACCGTCACCGGCTCCGAGCCGCTGCACCGCCTCTCGATCGCCAATCTCGCGCGCCACGGCGAAGCCGCGAGTTTTGCCGGCACAAAGATGCACCTCATCGACAGCGGCAGCCAGGTCACGGTGTGGCATCGCCTCTATGCCGAGGCATCGATTCCGCCCGGCGCCGGCTTCATCGTCTGGCTCGCAACCACCGCCGAGCCGCAGCCGCCGAACGACGAGGTTGTTTGGTGCGCGCATCGTTTCGGCCGCCATATCGCGCGCGCAGCCGGCCCGCAGGAGCCGCACGCCGCGTGGGAGGCCTGGCCATCGGAGCTACCCGTCCATCCCGGTCTCGGCTCCTGGCCGAGCGAGCCGGATCGCTCCGGCCTGTTCTCGGCGTTGATACAAAATCCGCGGCGGCGCGTGCGCACCCTCGTCGGCCGCTATCTGTGGGTCCGCGTCGAATTGTTCGGCGATGGCCGCGTCGGTCCGGAAATTGCCGCCTTGCGCTGCTGGGGCAGCCGCTTCTCGTATCGCGACCAGTACCTGCCGCGACTCTATCGCGAGACGCTGTTCGGCGCGCCCGCACTCGCTCCCGGCGAACCGATCGACGACCTCGACGTGGCGCTTGCGCCGCAGCTTGACGCCGGCGGCGTACCGTCCGGCGTCGTGGCAAACCGCTTCATCCACGCCGGCCTGCGGCTCGGCCCGGCCGCGGCGATTCGCGTCGATCAGCCTGGCAAAGCATGGCTGCTGGAGGACGCGGGTCGTACCTGGCCGCTGCGGCAGGAGTCGAACGCGATTACTCTCTACTGGCCGGCCGCGACTCCGGCCGACTTCCTCGACCGCTTCCTCGCCAGCTTCGAGGCCATGCTGACGCCGCTCGAGGATCGCGTGGCCGCGGCGCATCTGCTGACCGATCCAGCGAGCGCCCCGCAGCAACATCTCGACTGGCTCGCCGGCTGGATCGGAGTCGCCTTCGATCCGGCCCTGCCCGCGGAACGGCGCCGTCGCTGGCTCGCCGCCGCGGCCGCGCTGGCGCGCCTGCACGGCACCCGGCGCGGGCTGGAGCTCGCGCTCGATATTGCCAGCGGCGGCGGCGTGGCCGGCGGCGAGATCGTCGTGATCGAGGGCTTTCGGCTGCGCCGCCTGCTCGCCACCTTGCTCGGCGTCGACCTCTCCGACGACGCGGACCCGCTGCTGCCGGGCCTCACCGTCAGCGGCAACTCGATCGTCGGCGATACCTTGATCCTTGGCGAGAGCGAGAAGCTCGAGCTGCTCGCGCTGTTTCGCCAGGAGGTCGCCACCATCGAGGAGAACGCCGCCGTTCGCGCCTTCTACGAACGGCTCGCGCACCGCGCAACCGTGCTCGTGCACCAAAGCGTGAGCCCGCAGGACCTCGGGCTGTTGCGCCGCGTGATCGAGCTCGAAACACCGGCCCACGTTGACGCGCGCGTGGCGAGCGCGACCTGGCCGTTGCTGGTGGGCATCGCAAGCCTTGTCGGCGTCGACACCTATCTCGGCCCGCCGCCGCGCCCCCAGCCGGCCCGCACCGACGTCTCGTCGCTGGGTCTGGGCGACTATGTGCTCGGCCCCACCTCGCTCGACCCGCGCCGCAGCGGCGCCGCGGCGCCACCAATCTCATCGCCGCCGCCGGTGGCGCAAGCGGGTCCCGATTTCACCGTCCCGTTCGGCCAATCGTTCAATCTCGACGCAAGCGGCTCCAGCGCGGCGCCTGGGCGCCGCATCCAAGGCTACGTTTGGACGCGTCTGTCGCCGGCAACCTGATCGAATCCAAACCCGCGCAACGAAAGGAGCACAACCATGGCCCAGTTCATCATCAATCAGCCAATCACCACCGACGTGCCGGTGGTCGAGGTGACGCTGTCGCCGGACAAGCCTCTGCCGATCGGCCGGCAACGCTTCCAGCTCATCGTCACCGACAATTCCGGCAACTCCTCGAAACCCGACGTGGTCGAGGTCATCGTCGCCGACCAGGATGCCCCGACCGCCGTTCTCACCGTGCCGTCGGTGACCGGGTTCGGCAAGAGCTTCAACATCAGCGGCGAGAAGTCGTTCGACATCGGCGGCGGGAAGATCGTGAAGTACGCATGGACCTATCTCGGTCCTTCAACGGTCATCGGCTGAGGTCGGCATGGTGCGGTTTGCGTTGAACCAGACGATCGAGACGGCCGAGCCGACGATCGCGGTCGATCCCGGGCTGCCGCCCGGGCGACACCGCTTTCGGCTCGTCGTGATCGACGATGCCGGCCACCGCAGTCAGCCGGTCGAAGCGATCATCGAAGTCCAGCGCGAGATCGTGCCGCCGCCTCCGGTCATTCGGACGGATCCGCGCACCGGTCCGGTGCGGCCGCCGCTCGATCCAATCCTCGGGCCGACGGTCGGCGACAGCGCCGGTCCGCCGGGCGCTCCCCACTCAAGCGCTGAGCCGGCCGGCGCTCCGCAGTCAGATCCGGTGCCGCCCCGCCGCAAACGGAGCCGCAAGCCGGGCGGGCCTCCCGCGAAGAAGCCGCGACGACCCCGCAGGAAGGAGTGATCATGAGCGCCATCTCGCGTCGGCCGGAAGCCGATCCGCTCTATGCCGGGCCGCGGCCCGAACGCGCCGCCTATGCCACCGGCATGCTGCTCGACGCGCAGGACTTCATCGACGAGCAGACCTACCACCGCGGGCGCCTCGCCCGCGCCCTGGCGTTCCTGGCCGGCGGCGGCACGCTCGCCGGACTCGAGGTGACGCATCGGCCGGCGGACGCCGACCAGGCGGAGGAAATCAAGGTCGCGCCCGGGATTTCCGTCGACCGCATCGGCCGGCTCGTCGAGATTCCGCGTCCCGCCTGCCTGCGGCTCGACCGCTGGTTCAGCGGCGAGATCGCGCGCGACGGCGGCGACACGCTGCGCACCGCTGCCTATGACGCGCTCGATCGCTTCATCAGCGCACGCGCCGGCGCGCTCGGCGCGCTGCCGGCACGCGCCGTGGTGGCCGACGTCTACCTGCGCTTCGTCGCGTGCGAGAATGGCTTGACGCCGAGCTTCGCCGCCGGACCGTTCGACGCGCTGGACGCGGTCGCTCCTGCACGACTGCGGGACGCCTACGAGCTGCAGCTGGTCGCGCGCGCAGATCATCTCGGCGACACCTTCACCGGCCTTCCGGATCCGGGCGTCGACCTCGGCGCGATCGCCGACATCGCGGCGCGTCGCGCCGCTCTGCAGGACGCGATCCTCAGCGCCTATCCGCCAAGCGGCGATGCCGGCTCGGCCGGGGCGATCGCGCCGCCGCCCGGCCACCCGCCCGGCCTCGATGCGACCGCCGTGTTTCTCGCCCGGGCGCTCGTGCCGGTCGGGCCCAATGATCCGCCGCAGCGCACCGACGAAACCGTGCGGATCGACAATTTCAGCCGACGCTTCGTCGCGAGCGAAGCGCTGCTCGCGCGCTGGGTCGGCGCCTGAGGGCGCCGCCAGAGTGCGCACAGAATGGAGGAGCATTCGATGATCGACTTCACCGCAGGCGCCGCGCGCGAGTTGATCGCGCCGCAAGACGTCGAGACGCTGCGTGCGACCGGCGCCCTGATCGAAAATCCGCGGCTCGAACGGACGCGCTTCTTCGACGGCAAGTTCCTCGCGGCACGCGACCTCATTCGCGACCAGCAATATTTCCTCACCCGCGAAGCCGATCTCGGCCAGGCGTCGGGAGGCGGCGTGGTTGTCGGTCTCGAGGTCAGGCGGGGCACGGCTGCCGACGAGCTCGTGCTGGGGCGCGGACACGGATTGACGCCGGCCGGCGAGCTGACCCTCATACCGAATGCGCTGTCGGTCCGCATCGCCGATATCCCGCAGGCCGAGCAACTGTCCGCGCGCTTCTCCCTGTCGCGCCTGCCACAGCCGGCGTTGCGCAACCGCACCGGCCTGTTCGTGCTGGCGCTGCGGCCGGTCGAGTTCACCGCCAATCCGATCGGCGCGTATCCGACCTCAATCACCGGCCCGCGCACGGTCGAGGACGGCGACGTCATCGAGGCCACCGCGGTCGTGCTGGTGCCGTGGACCGACGATGACGCCACCGACGCGCTCGATGCGCGGCGCGGAAGGGCGGCGCGGGCGATCTTCGTCGAGAAGCGGCCCAACGGCGTTTCGGCCAATGTGCTGCCGCTGGCCATGGTCGCGCTGCAGAACAATATCGTGGCGTGGCTCGATGTCGCGATGGTGCGTCGCGAGCTCGGCGCCGACCGCGCCGACCGGCCCGGGCTCGGCGCCAGCATGCGGTCGCTGGGGCTGGCCCATCTGCTGCAGTATCGGCGCCAGCTCGAAGACGAACTGCGCAGCAACGACGGCCGCGGCTTTCCAGCCGCGTCGCGCTTCGACGCGCTGCCGCCGGCCGGCCCGATGCCTCCCGCCATGATCGCCACTCGCGATTTCACCCAAAGCTACTTCCCGGCCGAGATCGACACGGAGCTCGCTCCGATCCCCGACGACGAGTTGCCGGCGCTGGTCGAGGAAGCGCTCGCGCTGCCGCCCATCGACCTCACGGTCGCGCCCACGCTGCTCGAATCCACCGCGGTGCTGGTGCTCGCGCCGGTGCCGCGCAGCCAATGGCGTGCCGTGATCACCCTGCTGCAGCAGACGGCAACCGACCCGCAAACGCGGCAGCTGGTACCGGCCGCCGCCAATCGCCTCGCCGCGCGCAAACCGCTCGAGATTTTGCAGCGGCTGCGGCTGCCCGTGCCACTGCCGCTGCCCGTCGACACCAGCGACCCGCGCGAGCGCGAGTGGGCGCGGCTCGCCGCGCTGCCGAACCTGTGGTTCGTGCGCCGGCGCAATCTCGCCTATCGCGACGACCTTCCGGGCGTGGCCGTGCGTTTCGCCGGCCGCAACGTCGCGCTGGAAGACGTCGTCCGGCGGCGTCTCGATGCCACCAGCCTGCGCCCGCAGTTCGACGCCATCATGGACAAGGCGACGCCCGAGGTCGCCGCCGAGGTGAGCGCGCTGCTCGCCAGCCCGCGCTTCGCCACCTCGCCGATGCTGACGGCGGCGGCGCTGGGTGAGCTCTCCCGCATCCAGACGCTCGACCGCGCCGCGGTGCTCGCCGCATCGGCGCGCTTGTCGTTGCCGGGAACGGGCGATGGGCTGCTCCGCCTGGAGCGCAGCCAAGGCGAATTGCTGAGTTCGCCCGAAGCCCTGGCGAAGATCGCCGACACGGCTGACTGGCGGGACACCGACGTCGCGGCGCGAGCGGCGAGCGACGCGGCGGTGCCCGATCTCGCCGGCGCGCTGGCGGGCCGTCCGGCCGTGACCGAAGCGGCCGCGCCTGCATCGGGCGAAGCGGCCGCACCGGCGAAGAAGAAGCGCGCCCGGCGGCGCAAGCACGCCCGCAAATCCGTGGAGAGATGACGTGAGCATCAAACCGATCGACCAGCCGTTGCCCGGCGAGCAGGTCGTCGCGCTTTCGCCCGAAAGCGCCGCCGAAGCTGCCGTGGTCTGGCTCGCGCGACCCAATCTGTTCCCCGGTCGCGCCCTGACCGCGCCGACACTGCAGCGCCGGCAGCGCTGGCAGGCGGGCCGACTGGCCCTGCGCGGGCAGACGTTGACCGCGGGCATCGTGCACGGCCTCGAGGTCGGGCACGAGCTGCTGCCGCCGAGCGGCGAAGGCCAGCCGCCCGGCGTGCGGCTGACCATCGGAGCCGGCCTCGGACTCGCCGTCAGCGGCGAGGATGTCGTGCTCCCGCAACCGGTCGCGCTCGATCTGCGGCAACTTCCCGTGTTCGCCGAGCCGTCGGTCGAGGTCGGACTGCCGGGCGAGGAGGCACCGCAACCGACACTGCCGCCGCCGCCACCCGATCCCATCCCGCCGGCCGACGGGGGTGGCGACGACGTGCCCGGCGACGACGGAGCCGGGCTGCATGCCCGCGCCTTTCTGCGCCGGCGGCTCGGCGCGCTGTTCGCCGCCGCCCCGGACGCGATCGCGCGCGTCGGCGTGCTGGTGCTGCAGCCGATCGAGGTCGATCGACTCGGCGAGTTCGATCCCACCGACCCGTGCGAGCTATGCCCCTGCGGCGAGCCCGGCGACGACACCTCGTTCGAGGACTGGCGCCTCGCCGATGGCGCGCGCCTCGCCTGGTACGCGTGGCCGCGCGAATGGCAGCCGCTGCCGGCGGACGGGCCGACACTGCGCAACCAGCTCGCCTGGACGATCTTCGACGCCGAGGCCGGTTTGGCGCCGGGCGACGTGTTGCCGTGGGAGCAGCTGGGGGTGCCGGTGGCGCTGATCGCGCTCGATGCGCAACTGCGGCCGCTGTTCGTCGACCACGCCAGCGTGGTGCGGCATGGCGGGCATGGACGCGATCCGCGCCTGGTGGTCGGCGAGACGCAGATGTCGGCACAGTGGCGCTGCGCTCCGCTCTGGCAGGCACGGATCGAGCAGATGGCCGAGCAGATCGCCGATGCCGGCGATCCACCGCCGCCCGCCGCCGTGCTGGCGCAGAGCTTGGCGCGGCTTCCGCCGGCCGGCCTGCTGCCGACCAATGCCCTCGACCTGAAGGTGCTGCCGCTCAACAAGGCGACCGAGAGGCTGAACAGCGATTTCTTTCCCGGCAGCTTCGAGCTCGACGCCGTGCCGGTGCCGATCGAAGGACTCGATCTCGCCGTCCGCGAAGCCGCCGCGCTGGCACCGATCGACATGGCGGTGCCGGACCGCGTGCGCGTCCTCGTGCCGGTGCCGCAGGCGGTCTATGAGCCACGCCTGCTGTACGAGGAGGTGATCGATTCCGAATTCCAGGCGACGCTCGATCGTTTCCTGCTCGCGCGCGCCCGCGCGCTGGGCGCCCGGCAGGGCCTGCGCGCCAAGCTTTCCGAGCTGGTGCGCGTGGCCACCGGCCGCGCCGTGCCGGTGGCGCCGCCCGAGCAGGATGCGCAGGCGCTCGAAGCCGAGAACCTCGCCCTGTGGGGGCCGCCGCCGGGCGGCGGCGGCCATCGCGGGCTGCTGGCGGCGGGCCCGCACCAGCACTTCTTCAGCAGCGCGACATCGCGGATTTCGGTTTCGCCGGGCCAAAAGCTGTACGCGTGGGCCTATCTCGATCCTGACAACCCGCCGCGCGTGCTGATGCTGCAGTGGTACAGCGGCGGCAGCTGGGAGCACCGCGCCTACTGGGCGGCAACCGGCGACGGCGCGCTGATCCCCTGGGGCACCGACGGCACGGTCTCGCGCGCGCGTATGGGCGACCTGCCGGCGGCCGGCCGCTGGCTGCGCCTCGAAGTGCCGGTGGCCGCGATCGGGCTGACGCGCGCCATCGTGACCGGCATGGCGTTCACGCTGTACGACGGTCAGGCGGCATTCGGCGCGGCGGGTCGCCTGACGGCGGCGGGCGTCGAGACGCCGTGGTTCTCGGACGCGCTGCCGGCGGGCGCAGTGATGCCGGCTCCGGGCCCGGGCACCGACCCCTGGACCTTCCTGACCCCGAACGACCTCAATGCGCCGTTCGAGCCTGTCTTCGGCTTCGAAGTGGATACTCCCGCCAACACGTCGCTCGGCCGCTACGCGGCAATTCCGCAGCTGATGGCGGATCCGGCATTGGCCGAGCTCGTCACCACGGCCGGCCAGGTCACCGGCGGCGTCCTGTCGGCGGCCGAGCGCAGCCAGCTTTCGGCACGCGGGCTCGACGGCTTCATTGCATTCCTCAAGGCGCGCGCCGACCGCGCCGACAACCTCATCGACTACGGCTTCATCAAGGTCCAGACCGATACCTATCGGGTGCGCCAGCTGATCCTCGGCACCACCGCCGCGACGCGACTCGCCGTCTCGCCGGCGCTCGCCACGATCGCCGAGGCCGAGACTGCGGTTGCCTCGCAGGAGCGTATCGCCAGCTTCTTCGGCGAGCTCAAGGGCACGACTGCTCCGCAGGCCCTGGCGGCGGGGAGCGAGCCTGGTGGCGGCGGTGCGGCGCCGGTCACGGGCAGCACGAAGCCGGCCGGCACGATCTCCACGCTTGCGGGCAGCCGCGTGGTGTTGCCGGGCATCGGCGACGTGACGTTCCCGGCCGCGCAGAAGGTGAGCCGGATCGTCCAGCAAGAAGCGGAGCCGATCGAGCGCTTCCTGCTGCAGCCCAAGACGCTAGGCTACACGCCCATCGACGTAACGGACGCCGATCCGCTCGTCGGCAAGGCGAACATCCGCACCACCAGCATCGCGCAGCGGCTGGAAGCTCCCAAGGCGCTCGAGGCGAAGGACTACACCACGTCGACGCGGCACGATGCGGTGCGCGCGCTGCTGCAGTTCGCCAACCAGCTGCGCACCGAGGACAGCGGGGTCGTGCCGGGACTGTTCGCGGGCATCAACGTGTACGGTCTGGCCAACGATCCGTTCCTGCAGACCCCCGACGAGAAGACCCAGCGGTTCGTCCCGCTGGCGACCTTCATCGCCACGCCGTCCCGCCTCGCCGACCTGCTGAACGTCCCCGACCGCGAGGGCGACGAGGCGGTGCATTTCTCCGACAGCGCCGACCTGTCCGACAACACCATTGCGCTCGTGCGCCAGGTGGAGGGGCGCGTGAAGCTCTACCGCAACGCCATCGCGGCCTGCCAGCGCGTGCGCGACGCGTTGGGCGGCGACATCACCGGCGCCCAGGCCAGTCTCGCCGCCTGGGATGACCGGCTGGCCGAGGCACGCCAGGACGTTGCCGTCACGCGCGCGCTGATCGCGGAGGAGAACGATCGCCTCGGCGCGATCAATGCGCGGCGAACGGCGGTGCTGCAACAGGATGTGCGCTTCCTCGCCTACATCCGGCCGCGCGAGACCGGCAACCTCCTCACTCCGCCGGCGCACCGGCTCGATCCGGGGCTGCTGGAGGCGCCGGTGCCGGCATGTCTGGCCCAGCATGCCGACGTTCCGGACGAGCTGAGCGCGATGCTGGCCGTGATGCGCGAGGCGCCGGCGGCCTGGTTCGCCAAGGTGCCGAAGCTGATCGATCTGCTCGACCGCGTCGACCTGCTCGTGCGCACGGTCCAGACCGCGCAGCTGCGCAGCCAGATCTTT
>Ga0307296_10001626_pt1 | contig 11294 bp, 10 predicted proteins | sample ER_DNA_153_FD_194467 | JGI IMG/M metagenome (GOLD analysis project Ga0307296, IMG submission 194467) | Bulk soil microbial communities from the East River watershed near Crested Butte, Colorado, United States - ER_DNA_153 | ecosystem: Environmental > Terrestrial > Soil > Floodplain | place... | reverse complement strand
TTGCGCCCTCCCGATTCGGGAATCGGGGTCTACGTCAGATCGGTCCATCGTTCCCTCCTCCGCCGGCACGCGGGGCGGACAGGACCAAGCAGCCCGATGCCGGAAGGCCCTGAGGCGCCTTCCAAAGGTCTACTCCCCTGTTAACGGATACGCAAATTCCGGACGGTCCCGGCTGGCCCTTCCTTCGCGGGCAGGTTAACTATGACTCGGTCCCCGCCGGCACGACCACGTTGACTCAGCCGTCGTACTCGAAGAGGTGAAACTCGTGGGGACGATTTCACTCGATACCGGGCACCATTCCCCATCGGAGCTTGGCTCGCCCTTCCTTCGCCCGCTTGCCGTGGTGGCGGGTCCGCTCCGCGAACTTGCGCGTCAGGTAATGCTGGACCTCGTCATCACCCCGATTCCAAGCCTCGAGTGCGTCCGTCAAGTTCGGGCGACCTGAGAGGGGAAGGGGACACCTTGTACAGGGCCAGGGCTTGGCGAGGATCTCCTCCCTCGTGCGGATCTTCCCCCCGCCCTTGGCCTGGGTGAACAACTCCGCGATCTCTCTCTCTGGGGTCGCGACGTCGATGAAGTACCGGGCCGGATGCTCGTCGAATTCGCCGTGGTAGTGAGCTGCCAGGTAGAGCTTCTCGGTGTAGTCCCATGCCCGAAGGGAAAGGGGCAAGACGTCGGCGATCGTGCCGAAGGTCCCGATGCCGATTCCGTCCGGCTTGAGGAGGACAGGTAGCGATAGATCCGCGGCCTCGAGGAGGATGCGCTCCGTGTCGTACCAGTACCAGCGTTCCCAACTCTCATCGAGCGCGAAATTGGCGAGGATCTCCTGCTGGTCTGGAAACGTCTCAGCCGCTTCGCGGGTGACGTCTATTTCCTGCGCGTCTCTATCCATACACCGCGCCTCCCTCAGCGGTCCATCTGTGGTGGCCGGGGAAGGTGAAGGGAAGCTAACCGTGTCGGGCTGCAGACCCTATCCCCGGTCAACCCCATCCGCAAACGTCTGCGGCCAGCCGAACAGGTTGCAGATCCGGTCCCACGTGGCTAGTCGTCGGGACCGTCGGAGGCTTCGCTAAGTAGGGAGCGCCGTCGGCTGGATCCTCATGTGCTCCCGCCTGCGGGGGGACGATATCGAGGGCCGGCGACCGGAATCCGCAGGGCAATCGCTAGATCGCCAGACCGATGAGGAGTCCGACGAGGATCACCGCCACGACCATTCCGACGAGCGTCACGGACTGCCCCACTTCCTCTTTCAAATCATCTTCCAAGTCATCTTCGGGGGTCATACTCAATCCTTACCCCTCTCGACGACGAAGGACACCCGCAATGGCGACCTCAGGGTTTGCGGAGTGACCGGTTGCCCGCGGTGCAACTACAGCTGCTCGCGTTACTGATCCCAGCACAAACAGAACGGATGCCCGGCAGGATCCGCGTAAACCTGGAAGTTCTCGTCGCCCGCTGGTGGTTTGAGTACCCGTGCACCGAGCGATATGACACGATCGTGGGCGGCCGCGAAGTCCTCGACCCACAGGTCGAGGTGGATCTGCTGCTCGGGTGTGCCGTCCGGCCAGTCGGGCGAGACATGGTTCGGCGCCAGCTGAACAGCGACCCGCGATTCGCCGTCGACCATCACCCGGTGCCAGTCGTCCTCGGCGTCGACCGTGCCGTCGAGCACGCCGGCCCAGAAAGTGCTCTCCGCCGCGAGATCAGCGGCGTCGAACACGACAACCTGACGAGTGATGCGCATTCCTGCCAACCTTTCCTATGGCTCCCGCGCTGTCGCAGCCTCATTCAGGAGGCTTCCCGATCGTAGCTCGCTCCGGGGGAAACCAACCATGCTGGGACATGAGTGTCAGTGAATGCTTCTGATCGCCCGGAGCAGCCGCAACCGGATGACCTCGTCTGTATCGGCCATGTCGAACAGCTCGGCGCTCCGGAGCAGGAACCTCCTTGCTGGCATCAGCAGGCGTGAAGGCGTTCGCGTGCCGGCGCGAACTCCCGGTACTCCCGAATGCTTCCGGCGGGGAGATCCTCTTACTTGCACGGGACCTTCGAACTGGAGATACCGGAGGCGACAGGCCGTTATCGATCCTTCATGGGCGGTCACAACCAGATGGTCGACCTCCTGCATTTCCTCGCCTCCGGTGATGTAGATGAGTACTGCTTCTGCTTCATCACCCGTCGTCACGGCAAAGCGGATGATTGATCGCTGCTTGAGCGCCCTGGAAGCTGAGGGCATGAGCAGACCGGAGTCGCTTGAAGGCCTCTCGCTACGCTGCGAATCGGAGCGATCCCGCGATGCTCATCAACTCGTTGCGGTCGGCGTCGGTGGTGTCCGGGGAGTAGGTGGCATCGACCACCAGCCGCTGTCCGTCGACGTCGATGACCCACAGCACGTCGACCTGACCTGCCACGTGCTGGAACCGCTGGCCTTCCCCGTTTCCCAACCAGCTAACGAAGGTGCGAAGTCCGTTGGAGGGCTCGACGTCGCACCCTTCGAATTCGGCGTCCCCGGTCACTACCCAGTCGTCCGGCACCGACCACCGGAGGGAGCGGCCCCGATACCCGTCGACGGCTACTTCGGTTGGTTCTGTGGCGTGGCGGAACCGCTGGATCGCGAGGGCGTCCACGAGATCGTCGACGGTCGGACCGGGATCGGACATCGTGCTCTGCCAGTGGCACGGGTCCCGAGGGACCTCGCCCACGTCCCACACGCTAACGCCGATCACGCCGATCGGCTTGGTCACGAAAGCCCCGTCCACGGACCACGTGACGGGCACCTCCAGGGTGTAGGCAGGATAGTCGCCGACTCCGACGACCTGGCCATCGATCATGGTGACGTCCGGATCGGCCGATGATGCCGGCGTCGAAGCGGACGCCGCCCCAGTCGGCGTGGACGACCCGTCGTTCGTGTCCGTTGCCCCGGAGCAGGCGGCCGCGACGAACAGCGATGCCGACAGCACTAGCCAACGGCCGGTCGCTCGGTGCGTCGAGCCGCCTCTCGTCATCCTGTCTCCCGTCCTCATGTCGCGTTCGGCGACGGGAACGAGCCGTCCCCGATCACCTGGCCGAGGTCCGGCCACTGCACATGGGCTTCCGGCCGCCGGCCCTGGTCGATCCTGCCGTCGGTGAGGTAGTAGACGAACCTGCCCTCGCCCTCTCCCTCGAGGGCGACCACGGCTACCTTCCCGCCGGATCCCCGGTGCGGGAGCATCACCGCGTGGAACACCGTGCCGTCGTCCCCCTGGACATCGATCGCTCCCACGTCGTCGCCGACGAACTGTGTGACGAACACCGAGGGGTTCTGCCCGTCGGAGCTCTGGACCAACATGCCGCCACCGGGACCGCGCTCGCATGGGTCCAGGCTGTCGGTCGCCCTGTCGGTCGCCGCGGGCTCGACACACGTGCTCGCCCAGCTGCCGTCCGCGGACGTGGAGAACTTGACGGTCCATGCCGTTCCGAAGGCGCGCACCGTCCCCACTCGCTCGGTGTTGACGAGAGGCGGGAGGGTGGACCCGAGTACCTCGCCGTCCATCCCGATCGCCACCACCTCGAACGGCCCCTCGGTCGGCTGCGGCGCGAAGACGTATGCGTCGAACCCGGAGGCGAGGCTCGGCGGCAGGTCGATCAGTTTTCCGACGAGCGGGGTCCCGACCCCCGCCCGGCGGTACTCCACTTTGGCCGCGTCCTCCGTCACGACGCCGACGGTCTCGCCCTGGATCGGCGACGATGCTCGAGGGACGACGTGTGCACCGTCGCCGTAGTGGCTAAACGGGGCGATCTCATAGAGCTCGACGCCTCGCTCCGACGTACGCGCTTCGAGCAGCCAGCCCAAGCCCTCTTCTGACCAGCCGTCAAGGACGTACGCGGGTGCTTGTTCCCTGTTGTAGGAGTAGAAGCTGGTCCAGTCCAACGACCGCCAGATCTTCTCGGCGGCCGCCCGCGTCTTCTCGGTCACGTCTGGACCGATCGTCATCACGCTCCGGTACAGATTCCCGCTGATCGCCCCGGTCGCAGAAGCCTCGACGCTCCCTCCGCACAGGTCGGCGACCTTCCTCCCGTCGTTCCCGACCGTCACGAAGATCGCGACGCCATCGGCGGGCAGGCGCGTCGGCTCGCCCGACGCGGCGTCGCAGATCGGCGTCGAGAGTCCCGGGTCGAAGCTCGTCAGCTCGAGGAGCGGGATCGCGGTGTTGCTCAACGAGGTGGTGAAGTCGAGGGTCCACTCTCCCCAGTAGTCGACGAGGTACCAATCGCTGGGGCTCGTGACCGTCAGGCCGCCGACCGTCGCGGTGCGCTCGAACACGGGTCGGGTGTTGGTCCGAGGGTTGTCGTGGTTCATCGGGGGTGGTGGGGCCGAGCGGAGAGCGCCCGCGAAGGCCAGCGCTCCGATGATCACGATCGCGGCGGCGAGCGCGCCGGCCGTGATCCTCTGGTTGCGACGCTTGCGGTCGCGACGTCTGAGGACGCGCTCGTACCCGTCGGGTCGCGGAACGAACCCACCGATCCCGCGCCGGAGGGTCTCGCGTGCGTCACTCATGGTGGCCTCCTAGATGTTCGCGAAGGTTCGCTCGGGCCCGATGGACGCGGACCCGTACCGAGTTCGCCTTGATGCCGAGCACCTTGCTCGCCTCGTTGGCGTTCATCTGGAGCCAGTCGACGAGGACGAGCGCCTCCCGCTCTCGCGCCGAGATCTTGGCAAGGGCTAGACGAACATCCTGTTGGTCGCCGACCGCGGAGCTATGGTCCTGAGCGGGTTCGTCCGTGAACACTCGGCGCGCTCGCACCGCGATCCGCCGGATCCGGTTCCGATTGAGGTTCATCGCGGTGCGATAGACGTAGCCGGTGGGTGAGTCCATCGAGCGGATCCGTTCCCATCGCTCGAGCACCCGCGTCATGGCCTCTTTGGCCAGTTCCTCGGCCTCGAACGGATCGCCGGTGAGGAGATAGAGCGCCTCACAGAGGTGTGTGTACTCGGCCTCGAAGAATCCTTCGAACGGCGTGAGCTCAGTTGGCACAGGGACGCTCCGGAGGGTCACTGGCTCGTTCATCACGGAACATGAACCCCTGTCGCGGGGGAAGCGTTTCATCGGCTCCCCGCTCGAGACGCTGCAACGTCAAGCGATGGACGCCTCGAACAGCTCCCACTCGCCGGGGACCCCCCTGAGGCCGACCGAGCCGAGGGGGGCGAACACGAGATCGGTACCGGTCGCGAGCTCACGAACGGTCCGCGTCACGAGGACCTGTTGACCGGCGGCTTCACCAAGGGCGCGCGACGCGATGTGAACGCCGATCCCTCCGATGTCCTCCTCGCGGATCTCGATCTCCCCGGTATGGACGGCGACGCGGATCTGAAGTCCGAGTTCGGTGACCGCGTCGATCAACGCGAACGCGCAGCGAAGCGCGCGCGTGGGCGCGTCGAACGTGGCCAGGATGCCGTCTCCCGTCGACTTGACGAAATGGCCGCTGAACCGCTCGACCTCGACCCTCGCCGAACGGTCGTGGCGATCGATCAGCCGTCGCCACTCTCGATCGCCGAGCGCTGCGGCCCGCGACGTGGAATCGACGATGTCGGTGAAGAGGACGGTTGCGAGCACACGATCGGCGTTCTGAGCGGCTTCCAGCGATCGGATCTGCTCCTTGGTCCATGCGAAGGCGTCGACGTACCTGCTCGTCGGTTCTGCACGGGCCGGTTCGTAGGTGAGAAGCACGACCCCCGAGGCGAAGGATCGGGTGTCTCGAAGACGCATGTGGCTGATCTGGGGCCGTTGCCGGAAGAGATGCTTGCCGCTGCCCAGAACGACGGGGTAGACGGCGAGCCGATACTCGTCGATGAGGTCATGGTCCATCAAGGTGTTGACGAGGTCGGCGCTGCCGGAGATCAGGATGTCCCCCCCGGGCTGCCGTTTGAGCTCGGAGACCTCTTCGACGACATCGCCGCGGAGGAGCGTGGAGTTCATCCACTCCACCTTCTCCAGGCTCTTCGAAACCACGTATTTGGGAAGGGCGTTCATCCGGTCCGCGAACCCCTCATCCGGGGGCGCCGACGGCCAGAAGGCTGCCCAGATCTGATACGTCACGCGCCCCAGGAGAAGCGCATCGACCCCGAAGATCTCATCGACCTTGAACCGCTGCATATCCTCGGTGGCGTGTTGCAGCGCCCAGCTGTTCTTCCCGTCGGGATGCTCTTCGTGCCCCGGCGCTTCCATGATGCCGTCGAGCGTCACGAACTCCGATGCGATCAGCCTTCTGATCGTTCTCTCCTCTCGGACGCGATCAGCGCAGCTGGAAGCTCAGCGCTGATTCGAGGCCCTTCTGCGCGCGAGCGATAACCTTGAACGCCTCTTTCAGGGCCTGTCGCGTCAACGGTCCGAGCTCGGAGGGGTCGACGAAGTCATCCGGTGACTTGCCCGCCCGGACGCGAGCGACGTGGTGCTTCAAGCGGACGCCCCACAGGAACCGGAACGCTTCCTCGAGCTCGGCTCGCGTCTCCTCGTCGATGGCGCCGACGCCGGCCGCGGCTCGCAGCCTGCCGATCGTGCGCTTCTCGGTGAGCCCTGCCCGGATGGAGGCCGCGCGGGCAAGGTTGCCGACGATCGTGATGCCCTTGTGCTTGATGTCGAGCCGACCCGCCTGCTGGCCTTTCGCCTCGACGACCAGGTCCTTGAAGAACCCGGTCGGAGGTTTCTCCTCGAGCGCTCGGCGCGACAGGTGTCGGAGGAAGTTCGGGTAGAGCTTGCACGAGCGAAGCAGCTCGTCGAGCGGGCGCTCGGCGTCGAGCGGGCCCATCACCCGGCGGTAGTCGAAGACGATCGAGAGCAGCACGCTTCCCTCGACGCCCGGATCGGTCATCCAGCCCTTGTACGCGTCGGTCCATCCCTCGATCGACTTGCGGAGCGCGCTGTTCGCCGCCATCGCGTCGCCGTTGCAACGCGGGATGCCGGCGTCCTCCAGGCCGGCCGTGACGAACTCGGCGAACTCGGCGAAGTAGGGGTCGACCTCCTCGCGCGGGCGCCCCTGGAGGTCGTAGGCGAGCGCGTGGTCCTGGTCGGTGTGCAGCGCCTGCTCCTGCCGGCCGGCGCTGCCGAGCGCGAGCCAGGCCCACGGCACCGGAGGCGCCCCCAACCGCTCGATCGCCAGGCTGATGAGATGGCGCGTGAGCGCATCGATCGTGAACCCCACGATGTGGCCGACGTCGACGGGATCCGTTCCCACGTCGACGAGCGAGCACACCACGTCGGGCAGTCCCCGTGCGGCGTGGACGGCAGCATCGCGATCGGCAGCCCGTTCGATAGAGCTCTTGAGGGCGAACGGCGTGGACTTCCCGAGCCCCAGCAGGTCGGTGTCGGTCACGATGCCGATCGGTCCTCCGCTCGCATCGACGATCGGCGCGTGATGGAACCCCTGGTCGAGCATGAGGAGAAGCACTTCGCCGGCCATCGCATCCTCCGATGCGGCGCTCGCCGGGAAGGTCATGACGTCGCCGACCGGCGTCTCGAGGCTCCGGCGCGCGCCGACGATCCTGGTCCGGAGGTCACGGTCCGTGAAGATCCCCAGCCCGCCGTCGCGCGGGATGAGCAACGACGACACGTGCTCTCGAGCCATCAACTCCGCAGCCTCGGCGACGGTGGTGGCCGCCTCGCACGTCACCGCAGGTCGGCGCACGAGTGAGCTCACTTTGCGATATCGGTCCGCCGCGGCCGTGTCCCGGCCGCGCGAGGTGTCGACGAGGCCGCGCCTGAGAGAGGACACCACGAAGGTCATCCCCTTCGATGTCCCGAGCACCTCCTTCGCGTCGTCGGGCTCGATGAGGAAGCAGGTCGTGTCGTCGTGAGCGCGGACGGTCGCGGTCGGGCCGAACCCGCCGAGGAGAGACCATGCTCCGAACACCTCTCCCTCGCCGATGAGGTCGACGAGGTGGCCGTCGTCGAGGATCTCTGCGGAGCCGTGACGCATGATGTAGAGGAACCTCGAGGGCTCGCCCGACTGCTGGAGCATCACGGTCCCGGCGGGGAACTGCTCCGTCTTCACCCGTCCGGCCAGCTCGTCCAGCCGATCGGGCTCCATGGCATCGAACGGAGCGTGGCGAGCGAGGAAGGAAGCGACCTCCACCTCAGGTTCCCTCTACCGCGCCGCGAAATACACGAACTGCAGATACAACCCGGCCGGAGCGTAGAGATCGCGCATGTCCGTCCAGACGACGTTCGACTTGCCATCCGATCCGTACGCGAGCCCGATGTAGTCCCCGTGGAACAGGGTGCAGGTCTCGCAGCCCGACGCCGTCGGGCCCGCCTGGAAGAAGACCGACTCGCGAGCATGCGACGCCGCGGTGCTCACCTGTTGTCTGGAGAAGCTCGCACCACCCGCCGGTGACTCGCTGAGCGTTGCCCCATATGTGTCATGGCTCGTGTCGTACGCCCGGTCGTTGTAGACGACGCCCACCGTTCCGTTCGTGGGATCGACGTCGACCCAGGGGAACCACTGGTCGTTCCCGGCGCCGGTGCCCGCCGCGTTCACCCGCGTCGGGGCGCTCCAGGTGCCGCCCCCGTCCGCCGATCGCGTCAAGAAGACGTCGGTGTTCGTCACCGGGTTGTCGACATCGTGCACGCCGTTGCGGTTATCGAAGAACGTGAAGTAGAGACGGCCGTTCTGGGTCGGATCGGCGACGAGGTTGCCCGTGATCGGCGCGCGCAGCTGGTAGTTCGTGAGTGTCTGCCGCCCGCTGCGATTCAGCGGGAAGTCCCTGCTGCCGTCTTCCAAGGCGGCGATCATGAGCGGAGCGGACCAGGTCGCCCCACCGTTCGTCGACTTGACCATCAGGTATTGGTCGTCGAAGAACTCGCCGGTCTCCCAAAGCGCCTGGTTCTGGTCATTGATGAAGGAGACGTAGACGGTCCCGTTCGGCCCGACGGTAGGAACGGAGAATTGGTCCTCGTCACAGGCACCGGCAGCGCCCTCGGTCTGGAAGGTGCAGAGTGCGCTGTTCGAGCCCGAGATCTCGTGGGGTGGGCTCCATGACGAACCGCCGTCGTTGCTGTGGGCCTCCCAGATAGGTGATTCGGTGGTGATACCGGCGACCGTCTCGAACGCCGTCCAGGTGAGGTAGGTGCGTCCGTAGAACGGCGAGCTCGGGTTGTTGTCTGTGGTGATCCATTCCTTGTCATTGAACAGACCTGCGTCGCTGCACTCGGTCGGGCCGCCGCCGTCTGCCACCTCGACGACGGTGTTCCAGTGGAGGCCGCCGTCATCCGAGACGGACACCACCACGTCGCCGTCGCACCCGTCGTTCTGGTAGTTCAGCGACGAGTGGATGACCACTCCGTGCTTGCGATCGAACGTAGTGACCGGGTCACTGCCCGTTCGACGCTTCTTGCCCGGAGCCTCAACGGAGATGTTGCCGGTCCGCCAGGTTCGGCCACCGTTGAACGTCGTGTAGAACTCATCGCAGCAGGACTGATAGTCATTCGAGCTCGCCACCATGTGGGCGGGGTTCGTCGGGTCGACCGCGATCTGGGGTTCGTTGTTCGGCAGGATCCCGTCGCAGTCGAGATCCACGTTCGCCGACGGATCACCGTCGACGCGGCATTCGAGCTTCGACGGCGTCTTCGAATCCTGCACGCCTGTCTGGTCGCCCCGGCTCGACATGACCTCCGATGTCGCGGAGAGCGGCCGGAACTTCGACCCCTTGGGCGCCTTCAGGGGATCCGTCGCGGCGTGGACGGATCCGCTGAACGCGAGCAAGAGCACGGTCATCGAGATCAGCGCGAGATGTGCACGCGTGGTGGAACTCGGCATCGGATCCCTCCCAGGTCGATGGGGCACGTCGTCCCTTCTACACCCGGTCTGCGCCGCGGCGCAATCGACGATCGCGAGGAGCTGGTCCGACCCCCTGGGCCGTCTCTCGGCTGGACGAACCGTCGTGACGCTCAGAGACCCTAGCTCTGACAGCCCGGGCACGAGTACGTGATCCGGCCATCTCCCGCGGCGCCCTGGGTGAAAGACCGGATCGGAGTGCCGCATCGTCGGCACGGCCGTCCCGCTCGGCCGTAGACCCAGAGCTCCCGACCTCGTCGTGGGTCGTCGGTGGTCACCCGCCTGCCACCGGAGCGGTTGCGCTCCATCAACGACTTCGTGAGACGGACCAGGGTGGCCGGATCCTGGTCTCCACCCACCGGCGTCCGCGGATCGACGCCCGCGAGGAAGCAGACCTCGGACTTGTATACGTTCCCCGGTCCCGCCATCACCCGCTGGTCGATGAGCGCGTCGCCGATCGGCCGCTCCGGCGACGATGTGAGTCTCCTCACGACCTCGGCTTCGTCCCAGTCCGGGCCGAGCACGTCGGGGCCGAGGTGACCGAGCACCTCCGACTCCGCTGACGTCCGGAGCACCTCGAGGCGCCGGAGTCGGTGACCGACGGCGATCCGACTGTCGGTCTCGAGGACCCCGCGCACCTCGAAGGAGCGCCCTCGCCATCGCTCACCCGGGTCGTAGATACGCCACCCGCCGTCCATCCCGAGATGCGAATGGACGGAGACGTCGCCGTCGGTGCGCACGAGGAGGTGCTTCCCTCGCGACACGACCTCGCCGACGACCTGTCCGCGCAGGTCGGCGGTCGCGAAGGCCGGCACGCGGAAGTCCGTCCGCGTGAGGACGTGACCGGCGAGCGCGCCGTGCAGACGGACCGCCATCGCGAACACGGTGTCGCCTTCTGCCATCACGACATCATCCGGAACCGATCCACGAATGACGAACCCGGCCGCGGGCGGTCAGCCGATCCCCGGATCCGCGGGACGTCGGAGCGGGGCGAGTGGGTCCAACCGAAGGAGGACGGCGCCGGTGACCACGCTCGCGACACCGATCGCGGGCCAGAGCAGCTGCTCGCCCTGCACGGGAAAGGCCTCACGGGCGATGATCGCGAGGCCCGCCGCCGCGAGCACCCCGCCGAGCACCGCCTCGACGCCGCTCACGCGTCCCGGCGTGGCGGCGGCGGGCCGCTCGGCCCACCGGAAACCGAACAGGAACGGGAGCAGGCAGATCGCGCACAGCGCGATCCATGCCGGTCGCAACGCCCACCACGCGGCCGACAACGGCTCGGGCTGCGGCGCGAGCCCGGTGGGGAATACCAGGACGGCGGCGAGCACGACCGCGGACATGTTCCACAGGTAAAACGTCATGATCATCGAGTTCGCCATCGCGACGGCGAACCACACGCGCACCCGCCGGAGCCATCGGTTCGCGGCGTCTTCGAGCAGAAGCACCGCGCCGGTTTGCGCGATGCCGAGAGCCAACAGGGCGAG
>Ga0307296_10001624_pt1 | contig 11297 bp, 12 predicted proteins | sample ER_DNA_153_FD_194467 | JGI IMG/M metagenome (GOLD analysis project Ga0307296, IMG submission 194467) | Bulk soil microbial communities from the East River watershed near Crested Butte, Colorado, United States - ER_DNA_153 | ecosystem: Environmental > Terrestrial > Soil > Floodplain | place... | reverse complement strand
CCTTCTCCTTGACCTGGTCCTTGACCTGGTCCTTGACCTGGTCGGTGGTCGAACCGTCGTCCTCGGTGGTGACGGTCGAGCCCTCGGTGCCGTAGACCGGCTCGGTGCCGTACGCCGCGGCGCCGGCCGGCTCGGTGCTGTACTGGCTCATGGCGTCTCCTTCCTGCTTGCCTTGAATGCCCTGATTGGCGTGGCAGCAGACGCCTGACTAACCCGGGGGCGAGCCGCAAAACGCCCGATCTCGAACGATCAAGTGCCGGCGGCCTCCGGCAGCAGGGGGAGGTGGAGCTCGAAGCGGGCCCCGTGGGTCCCGGTGGGGTCGACCACCAGCAGGTCGCCGTCCTGGCTGCGGGCCAGCTGGCGGGCGATGTAGAGGCCGAGGCCGACCCCGCCGGCGCGGCGGGTGGTGTGGCGCTCCAGCTGGGTGAAGCGGTCGAAGATGCGCTGGCGCTCGGCCTCGGGGATCCCGGGGCCGGCGTCCTCGACGGCCAGGATCGCCTCGGCGCCCTCCCGGATCCCCGACAGCCGCACCGGCTCGCCGTCCGGCGAGTACTTGCAGGCGTTGTCGAGCAGGTTGCCCAGGACCTGGACCACCGCCTCCTGGGCGACCCGGACAGGCAGAGACCCGTTGGTCTCGATGGCGATCCGCCGGTCGTGGTGGCGGGCCCTGGCCTCGGCGCCGGCCTGGCGGACCAGGTCGGTGGCGTCCAGCTCGACCCGGGCCGCCCGGAGCGAGGCGACCCCGTCGGCCTGCTCGAAGCGGGCGGTCACCAGCAGCTGCTCGATCATGTGGTGGAGCCGCTCGGCCTGGTGGATGCCCATCGCCACCAGCTCGTCCCGCTCCTCCGGGCTGACCCGGTCGCGCCGGACCCGCAGGATGCCGAAGACGCCGACGATCGTGGTCAGCGGGCTGCGCAGCTCATGGGAGACGGTGGCGATCAGGTCGGCCTTGAGCCGGTCGGCCTCCTGGAGGCGGCGCACGACCTCCTGCTCCTGGACGGTGAGGCGGCGCTGGCGCTCGGCCGCCTCCTCGGCCTCGGCCTGGTCGTGCTTGGCCCGCACCTCGGCCTTGGAGGCCAGGTAGACCGCGCCCAGAGGCAGGATCAGGGCCGGCAGCAGCAGCAGGCTGCGCTCGGCCACGACCACCGCCACCGGGGCAAGGGCGAGCACCATGGCCGAGCTGCCCAGCTCCAGGCGCAGGTCGTCGCGACGCAGCCCCTGGAGGATGGGCAGGCCCTGGTCGAGGCTGATCACGACACTCACCAGCAGGTGGTTGACCACCATGAAGGCCAGCCCGCCGGCGGCCAGGGCCGGGAGGGTGGCCGTGGTGATCTCGTAGCCACCGCCAAGTGCGTGGTAGATGAGCCCGCCGGCGGCGAGCGCGAGCACGCACTGGGCGGCGTTGAACAGCGTCTTGTAGGCCGGCTTCCCGCGGCCCAGGTCGGCCAGGATCGAGGCGAACATGAACACCAGCACGGCCACGGCGGTGCCGGCCAGGGGCACCAGCCCGTAGGCGAAGGTGGTGGTGACGGCCAGGTCCTTGACCCGGTTGTTGCGCTGCAGCCGGATCGAGACCAGCTCGCCGCCGATCACGAAGCCGGCGAAGAGGGCGATCGCGCCGGCGACCTGGCGGACACGGTCGGGGTCGATCGTCGGCACCAGGACGACCAGCGCGAGCAGGCCCGAGACGCCAACGGCGACGATGTACCACCTGAGCCTGCCCGGCATCTCCGTGCCCTCCCAACGCGGCGGGCCCCAAGATCTCGGACACTAGCGTACCCCGAGCCGGTCCACTCGGGGTACGTATTCGTGACTCGTACTTACTAGTTACCAGCTAGTTACCAGCGGACGTGCCGAGGCGACGGCAACCGAATCCACTCCTTTCCGGGTTGTGGTTCGTAGGTCGTTCGCGGCAATTCCGGGCTTCTGCGGCCCATCCCGTCTCTTCTACCTCCCGCCGCTCACGAACCACTAATCGGCTTGGGACCTCTGCGCAGAGCCGTGCGTTTGGGGCATGAAGGCCATACCACTCGACCGGGTGGAAGCCGTAGGATCGCGCCGTGGGCTCCTCCTATCTGGCCGTGCTCGGGCTCCCCCAGGCCCGGCCGGTCCTGCTTGCCTCCCTGGTCGGGCGCCTCTCGACCGCCACCGGGCCGCTCAGCGTCGTCCTGTTCGTGCAGGACGCGACCGGCTCACTGGCCCTGGCCGGGACCGCCTCGGCGGCCACCGCCCTGGCCAGTGGGCTGCTGGCCCCGGTCAGGGGCCGCCTGGTCGACCGCTACGGCCAGGGCCGCTGCCTGCCGGCGATGGCCGTGGCGTTCGCGGCCGCCCTGGTCGGCGTGGTCGTGGTCGCCCGCCCGGGCCCGGCCGCGGTCACGGCCACGGTGGGGCTGGCCGCGGCCGCCGGGGCCACCGCCCCGCCGCTGGGGGCCTCCATGCGGGTGCTGTGGCTGTCGCTGGTCGGCCAGGGCCCGAGGCTCCAGACCGCCTACGCCCTCGACGCCGTGCTCGACGAGCTGCTGTTCGTGGCCGGGCCGCTGCTGGCCGGCGGGCTGGCCACCCTGTACCGGCCGGCGGCCGGGGTGCTGGCCACAGGCGGCCTGGCCGTCGCCGGGACGCTGGGGTTCGTGGCCTCGCCGGTGTCGAGGGCCCAGGCCGGCACCCGGGCCGAGGCGGCCGGCCGGGCCGGCTGGGCCGGGGCGCTGAGCCGCCCGGGCATGCGGACCCTGGCCCTGTCGCTGGCCGGGGTCGGCGCGGCCATCGGCATCTGGGAGATCGGCCTGGTCGGGGCGGCCAGGGAGGCCGGCTCGGCCGAGGCGGCCTCCCTCACGCTGGCCGCCTGGGCCGCGGCCAGCGCCGTCGGCGGCCTCTGGTACGGCAGCCGGACCTGGCGCCGGTCGCCCGGCCGGCGCTACCTCGCCCTGCTCGCCCTGCTCGTGCTGGCCAGCGCCCCGATGGCCGCCACCGGGTCATTGCTGGCCCTGGGGGCTGTGGTGGCCCTGGTCGGGCTGGTGCTGGCCCCGCTGGAGAGCTCGGCCTACGTGCTGGCGGCCGAACTGGCGCCCCCCGGGACCCTGACCGAGTCGGGCACCTGGATGACCACCGCCATCAACGTCACCGGCGCGGCCGGCCTGGCCGTGGCCGGGTCCCTGGTCGACCGGGCCGGGGTCCAGACCACCCTGGCCATCGCCTGCGCCTGCACCGCCGCGGGCCTGCTGGTCGCCCTGGCCGGCCGCAAGCATCTGGGCGCGGCTCCCTACCGGGGCCGCCACGTGTCCCGGCCGGCCACGACCCGGCAGCTACGCCGGGAGCGGCGCATCCTGTGACCGCTCCCGGTACCGGCTCGGCGGCGGGCCCGCGCTGGCCCGCGCGACCAGCTCGGCGGGCTCGGGCGGGCCGCTGTCAGAGGCGGGCAGCCCGCGGATGGCCGCCAGCACGGCCTCCCCGGCCCGGCGGCCGACCTGGTCGCCGTTGAGCCGGATGGTGGTGAGCGGCGGGTCGAGGCAGTCGGCCATGGGGACGTCGTTGTAGCCGACCACCGAGACGTCGCCGGGACAGTGGAGACCGGCGTCGCGCAGGGCGCGCACCGCCCCCATGGCCATGGCGTCGTTGTGGGCGAACACGGCGGTGGCCCGGTCCCCGCCGGCAAGGGCCACGCCCATCAGCCGCCTGCCCTCGTCGAACACCGGCCGGCCGGCCGGCTTCACCGCCCAGGCCTCCAGCCCGAGCTCGGCCGCGGCCTCGGCGAAGGCCTCGTTGCGGTCCTTGAACGGCTGAATGTCCGGCGGCCCCGGCAGCTGGACGACCCGGCGGTGGCCGAGCTCGGCCAGGTGCGCTGCCGCCAGCCTGGCCCCGCCGAGGTCGTCGTGGGTCACGGCCGGCACCCCGGAGCCGGGCAGGCTGCGGACCGCCAGCACCACCGGCACCCGCGAGGCCCACCCGAGCACCCGGTCCAGGTCGCCCGAGCGAACGGCCAGCAGCACCAGCCCGTCCACCTGGCGGGCCAGGAGGTGCCCGACCGCCCGCTCCAGCAACTGGGAGTCGTCCAGCGACTCGGTCATCAGGGCCATGTAGTGGGCGCTCTCGAGGCGGCTCTGGAGGCCGCGCAGGACCGGGGGGGTGTAGGGGTTCCCGAGGTCGGCCACGACTACCCCGACGGTCGAGCTGAACCCCCGGCGCAGCCCCCTGGCCATCATGTGGTGCTGGTACCCGAGCTCCTCGGCCACCCGCTTGACCCGCGCGCGGGTCTCCGGGGACACCGGGTGCGCCGTCTGCGAGTCCAGGGCCCGCGACGCCGTGGCCACATGCACCCTGGCAGCCGCGGCCACCTCTCGCAGCGTGACCGACCGCCGAACCACCTTGTTGCCCGCCATCCCCCTCGACCTCCCCCTGCCCGCGGCCGGCGATCCTGTGTCGCCAGTCGCGGCCGATCAGTCTTTCAGCTGCATGATGCCCAGGGCGTTCTTCCCCGGGTCGATGATCCAGGCGAACAAGGCGAAGCCGATGTCGGCGATGCCGTCCTCGGTCTTGAGGCCGGGCAGGTCGTAGTCCTCGACCTTGACCCCGCGCGAGCGCAGCTCGGCCACCTCGGCCCGGAGGTCGGGAACCTCCCAGGACACCTGGGTCTGCTCGTCGGCGGTGCCGACGGTGCTCTTGGTCACGTCCAGCTGGGTCCCGTTGCCGCACCGGAACACGATGGCGTCGTCGTTCTCCATGAGGATCTCGAGCCCGACCTTGTCGTGGTAGAACTCCCGCGCCGCGGCAAGGTCCTTGGCCAGCAGCACCGGGTGGATTGGATGGTCTCCGAGCACGATTCCCTCCTTCGTCCTTTCTGCGAGCCTATACCGCGGTGGCCGGAGGTCGAGACCCGGGGCGAAAAGGAGCTCGGAATGAAATACGTGGTGCTGATCTACAGCAACCCGGCCACCTGGAGGGCGCTGCCGGCCGAGGAGGCCGACCGGGTGATCACGGTCCACAACGACCTGATCGACGAGCTCACCGCCTCGGGCGAGTTCCTCAGCATCTACCGGCTGGCCGACGCCACCAACGCCAGGACGGTCGCCCTGCGCGACGGTATCCCGGCGGTCACCGACGGGCCCTTCGGCGAGTCCAAGGAGGTGCTGGCCAGCCTCTGGGAGATCGACGTCGAGAGCATGGAGCGGGCGGTCGAGATCGCCGGCGCCCTGACCCCGCACGCCACCGTCGAGGTGCGGGCGCTGATGGACGCGGCCGGCATGGAGATGTGAGCGGCGCCGGCGAGGTCGACGGCCTGCTGCGGGAGCTGGCCCCGCAGGTCCTGGGCGTCCTGGTCCGCCGCTACGGCCAGTTCGACCTGTGCGAGGACGCGGTCCAGGAGGCGTTGCTGGCCGCCGCCGTCCAGTGGCCCGCCGACGGCGTCCCCGAGCGCCCCCGGGGCTGGCTGGTGACGGTGGCCTCGCGGCGCATGACCGACCAGGTCCGCGGCGAGTCGGCCCGCCGCCGCCGGGAGGAGGCCGTCGCCGCCGCCTCGCCGGCCGACGAGCTGGTCGCCCCCGGCGCGGACGCCGACCTCCCGGCGGCCGCCGACGACACCCTCACGCTGCTGTTCCTGTGCTGCCATCCGGCGCTGTCGCCCCCCTCGCAGGTCGCCCTCACCCTGCGGGCCGTCGGCGGCCTGACCACCGCCCAGGTGGCCAGGGCGTTCCTGGTGCCGGAGGCGACCATGGCCCAGCGCATCAGCCGGGCCAAGCAGACCATCAAGGCCGCCGGGGCCCGGTTCGCCATGCCGCCCCCGACCGAGCGGGCGGAGCGCCTGCGGGTCGTGCTCCAGGTCCTCTACCTCATCTTCAACGAGGGCTACACGGCCAGCTCCGGGCCCGATCTCCAGCGCGCCCACCTGACCACCGAGGCGATCCGGCTGGCCAGGGAGCTGCACCGGCTCCTGCCGGGCGACGGCGAGGTCGCCGGGCTGCTGGCCCTGCTGCTGCTGACCGACGCCAGGCGCCCGGCCCGTTCCCGGCCCGACGGCAGCCTCGTCCCCCTGGCCGAGCAGGACCGGTCCCGCTGGGACGCGGCCGCCATCGCCGAGGGGGTGGCCCTGATCTCCTCGGCGCTGGCCCGAGCGCCGATCGGCCCCTACCAGCTCCAGGCGGCCATCGCCGCCGTCCACGACGAGGCGGCCCGGGCCGACGACACCGACTGGCGCCAGATCCTGGTCCTCTACGAGCTGCTCGCCCAGGTCGCCCCCAGCCCGGTGGTGACCCTCAACCACGCCGTGGCCCTGGCCATGGTCCGCGGGCCACAGGCCGGCCTCGAGCTGCTGGCCACCCTGGACAGCGACGGCCGGATGGCCGGGACCCACCGCCTGGAGGCGGTCCGGGCCCATCTGCTGGAGCTGGCCGGCGACACCGCGGCCGCCCGCGAGCGCTACCGGGCGGCCGCCCGCCGGACCACCAGCCTCCCCGAGCAGCGCTACCTTGAGGGCCGGGCGGCCCGCCTCGAGCCCTGAGAAGATCCACAGGCCGATGTCGAGAAGGTGCCGGCGGCTCCGACCACCTCGTGAACGGCACCGAGCACCGGCCCGCACACCGCAAAGGAGCGCACCATGGACACCGTCACCTCCCGCGACGGCACTACCCTGGCCTACGACCGGCTCGGCGAGGGCCCGCCAGTCGTGCTCGTCAGCGGCGGCTCGACCGACCGCATGGCCAACGCCGGCCTGGCCGCCGAGCTGGCCGCCCACCACACCGTCTACAACTTCGACCGCCGCGGCCGCGGCGACTCCGGCGACACCCCGCCGTACGCCATCGAGCGCGAGATCGAGGACATCACGGCCGTGATCGAGGCCGCCGGCGGGTCGGCCAACCTCTACGGCACCTCCTCGGGCGCCGCCCTGGCCATGCACGCCGCCGCCGGCGGCGCCCCCGTGACCAAGCTGGCCATGTGGGAGCCGCCCTACAACGTCAACGGCCGCCCCGACCTGCCCGACGACACCGCCAGCGTCTACCGCGAGCTGGTCGAGTCCGGCCGGCGCGGCGACGCCGCCGAGTACTTCATGGCCAAGGTGGTCGGGCTGCCCCCCGAGTTCGTGGCCAACGCCCGCCAGGCTCCCTGGTGGGCCCAGCAGGAGGCCATCGCCCACACCCTCGCCTACGACGCCACCGTCATGGGCGACTACACCCTCCCGACCGAGATCGCCAAGGCAGTTCCCGTTCCCACCCTCATCATCGTCGGCGGCGCCAGCTTCGACTTCATGGAAGAGAGCGCCGACGCCCTCGCCACCCTGATCCCCAACGCCCAGCGCGCCGACCTCGAAGGCCAACAGCACAACGTCGACCCCGCCGCCCTCGCCCCGGTGCTGACCCGGTTCTTCACCGACTGATCGGAGGGATCGAGGTCGGGGTCGGCTCGTGGCGAAGCGACGGAGGAGCGACATGCGGTTCCGGACCATCATCCAGCAGAGCGGCAGGACCGCCACCGGCATCGAGGTCCCCGGTGAGGTGATGGCGGCCCTTGGGTCGGGGAAGCGGCCGGCGGTGACGGTGACGGTCAACGGCTACAGCTACCGCAGCACGGTGGCCTCGATGGGCGGGAAGGCGATGGTCAGCCTGAGTGCCGAGCACCGGGCCGGGGCGGGGGTCGCCGGGGGGGACGAGGTGGAGGTCGACCTGGAGCTGGACACCGCGCCCCGGGAGGTGGTGGTGCCGGACGACCTGGCGGCCGCGCTCGACGCGGACCCGGCGGCCCGGGTCACCTTCGACGGGCTGTCCTACAGCAACCGGTCCTGGCACGTCCTTCAGGTCACGGGGGCCAGGACCGAGGAGACCCGGCAGCGGCGGATCGCCAGGTCGGTCGAGGCGCTGCGGCAGGGCCGGCCCCGCTGACCGGCTGGACCACCGCGCAAGGTGGCGCTCAGATAGGGCTTGGCGACATGGGCCGCAAGCGGCTGGTTGGGCGGGGCGTGCGCCCGGTACTGGGCCCGGTGGCGACCCAGGCGGCGTAGTCGCCACTGGCGATCAGGTCCTGGAACTCGGCGGCCATACGGGTATACAGGGGTGGGACGACCATGCCCCGCCAGTGCATGTCGGCGACGACCTCGCGGGCGTGACGTTCGGCCCGGATCCGGTCGCCGTTCACGTCGCCCGGCCGGGCCGGATGTCCCTTGCGCCCATGTCACCTCCGCCCTCACGCCCGAACGAGTCCCCCGCCCCGTCCGAGGGTACCTCGGGCGGCCGGCGCCACCACGACCGGCATCTCCCCGCCACCGGCCGGCGACCGGCAGCCCGGGTGGCCCCGGGCGTCACCCCGACGTGGCGTGGGAGGCCAGGGTCTTGATGTAGTTGGCCCGCTCGAAGGCGGCCGGGTTGGGGACCGAGCGCTGGCTGAGGCGTCCCCGGAGCTGGCCGACGGTCTCGAACCCGTGCCCGTCCATCCAGTCGCGCACCTGGACCTCGAGCGGGCGCAGGTGGTCGGGGCCGTTGCGCAGCAGGGCCGAGGTCATCATGGCCACGTCCGCCCCGGCCAGCAGGACCTTGAGCACGTCGGTGGCCGTGTGGACCCCGGTCGAGGCGGCCAGCGACACCCGGTGCCGCCGGTGCAGGATGGCGATCCAGCGCAGCGGCAGGCGCAGCTCGACCGAGGTGCTGAGCTCCAGCGCCGGCAGCACCTCCATGGCCTCGATGTCCAGGTCGGGCTGGTAGAAGCGGTTGAACAGGACCAGCCCGTCGGCCCCGGCCTCGACCAGCTGCCCGGCCATGTTGGTCAGGGAGCTGAAGTACGGGCTGAGCTTGACGGCCAGGGGCAGCCGGGTCGCCCGGCGCACCGCCCGGACCACGTCCAGGTAGTGCCATTCCACGTCGCTGCCCGACAGCCCGGGCCGGGACGACACGTAGTAGATGTTGAGCTCGAGGGCGCTGGCCCCGGCCTCCTCGAGCCGGCTGGCGGAGCTGGCCCAGCCGCCCCGAGAGACGCCGTTCAGGCTGGCCACCACCGGGATCGAGAGGGCCGCCCTGGCCTGGGAGACCAGCGACAGGTAGGCGCCCGGCCCGGCCCCGTACCCGGCCTGCCCGCCGGGCCCGGCCCCGGCCGCAGGTCCAGCCTCGGCCAGGTCCTCCTCGAACAGCGAGGGCAGGACCACCGCCCCGGCCCCGGCCGCCTCCAGTCGGCGCAGCCCGTCCAGGGTCCCGGTGAGCGGCGAGGACGAGGCGACCAGCGGGGACCGCAGCTCCATCCCCAGATAGCGGGTCCGCAGATCGGCCATGGCCACGTCCTCTCCGACGGCTCGGGCTCTCCTGGTTCCGTCCAGGCTGCCCCGGCCTGGTCCGGGCCCCCAGGGGCGAAGGTCCCGCCGGGACCCGGCCGTTCGGCCCATGACCGGGTGTCGCCGCCGCGGGAACCTGTCCCCAGCGAGCGGCAAGGTGCCGTTCGATGAAGGAAAGGAGGCGGTCGCGCCATGGCAAGCACCGCCAATGGGCGTCCCTCCAGCGCACCGGTGTACATCGAGGAGCCGGCAGTCTCCAAGTGGCTGTTCGGATCGAGCACGGCCGGCTGGATCTGGCTGGTGGCCCGGTTGTGGCTCGGATGGGAGTGGCTGCAGGCCGGCTGGAGCAAGCTGTTCGGCGGCAACATCACCTGGAAGCTCTGGAACTGGGGCGACCCCGCCTACAGCCTGACCGGCGACGGCAACATCGGCTGGATCCGCTCCGGCACCGTCAAGACCCCGACGGCCAGCGGACCCTCCAGGTCGGCGACGCCGTGGCCGGGTTCGCCAAGGGCGCCCTGGCATCCGGCACCAAGGGCGACCACCCGACATCGCCTACTCCTGGTACGTCAACTGGCTGGAGTGGCTGCGTGACACCGGCCACACCTTCTTCGGCCCGCTGGTGGCCATCGGCGAGGTCGTGATCGGCATCGCGCTGATCCTGGGGCTGTTCACCGGGATCATGGCCTTCCTGGGCGCGGTCCTGAACTTCTCGTTCGTGTTCGCCGGCAGCGCCGGGGTCAACCCGGCCATGATCCTGGTCTCGGGCCTGCTCATCCTGGCCTGGCGCAACGCCGGCTGGTACGGCCTGGACCGGTTCGTCCTGCCCAAGCTGGGCACGCCCTGGCACCGCGGGGAGGTGTTCGCCCCCTCCACGGGCAGCGGCACCCGCGTCCCCACCTGACCCACCCCGACCCGGAGGACCCCGCGGCCCCGCCCGGGGTCCTCCGGCGTGCGACGTGTAGGCTGCAGGCGCGATGGCCTCGATCCACGACCGGTACGAGCGGCTGCTGGAGGCCGGGCTCGTCCTCGCCGCCGACCTCACGCTCCCGGCCACCCTGCAGCGCATCGTGGAGCTGGCCGCCGGGCTCACCGGCGCCCGCTACGGGGCCCTGGGGGTGCTGGGGCGCGACGGCGTCATCACCGAGTTCATCACCACCGGGGTCACCGAGGAGCAGCGGGCGGCCATCGGCCACATCCCGGTCGGCCGCGGCATCCTCGGCGTGCTGATCGACGACGCCCGGCCGCTGCGGCTGCACGACATCGCCGAGGACCCGCGCTCGGTCGGCGTCCCGCCCAACCACCCGCCGATGCGCAGCTTCCTCGGGGTCCCGGTCAAGGCCGGCGGCCGGGTCTACGGCAACCTGTACATGACCGAGAAGGACGGCGGCGAGGACTTCGACGCCGACGACGAGCGGGCCCTGATCCTGCTGGCCGCCCAGGCGGGCGCGGCGATCGAGGCGGCCAACCTGTTCGAGCAGGCGAACGACCGCGCTCAGCGCCTCGAGGCCATCCGGGCCATCAGCACCGCCATCCTGGCCGGCACCGACACCGGCGAGCTGCTCGGCCTGATCGTGCGGCACGCCAGGGCGCTGGCCGGCACCGACATGGCCTCCCTGGCCCTGCCGGTGGACAACGAGCGCCTGGCCGTGGAGGCGGCCGATGGGCTGCTGGCCGGCCAGCTTCGGGGAACGGTCTTCCCTGCCGATGGCTCGGTGACCGGCGACGTCATCCGGACCGGCAAGGCGGTGGTCCTGGCCGACGCCGGGGCCGACCCGCGCAGCGCCCAGCCGATCGTCGCCGCCGGGGCCGGCCCGGCGGTGTTCATCCCCCTGGCGGTGCGCGGCCGCATCCTCGGCACCCTCACGGTGGCCAACGGCCGCGGCGGCCCGCTGCTCCGCGAGAGCGAGGTGCAGCTGGTCGAGACCTTCGCCGAGCAGGCCGCGGTCGCCCTCGAGTACGCCCGCCTCCAGGGCCAGCTCCAGCGCCTGGCCGTCCTCGAGGACCGCGAGCGGATCGCCAAGGAGCTGCACGACGGCGCATCCAGGCCCTGTTCGCG
>Ga0307296_10001623_pt1 | contig 11297 bp, 7 predicted proteins | sample ER_DNA_153_FD_194467 | JGI IMG/M metagenome (GOLD analysis project Ga0307296, IMG submission 194467) | Bulk soil microbial communities from the East River watershed near Crested Butte, Colorado, United States - ER_DNA_153 | ecosystem: Environmental > Terrestrial > Soil > Floodplain | place: USA... | reverse complement strand
GGCATCGAGAGCACGGTTCTGCTCGAGACCACCGTGGATGAAGCGCGCGCCCGGCTGCGCGGTCCCTCCGCGTGAGGATTGGCGAGAGGGGCCCGAGCCCTGCGATCGCGCCCGAACCCCTCTCTCGTTCGTGCGGTGTAGGTGCGGCTGCCTCCCGCGTTCGTCCTACCCGGGGGGGTCGGGGGGGCTTCACTCTGGGTCGTCGGGGGACTTCCCGTCGCCTTCGGAAGCTCGCAGGCCAACCCTTCCGGGCGGGTTCCTACCCGCGCCCTCCGGCCCAGAAACCTCGATGAAGTGAGGTTCGTATCGACCCGAGGTCCTCGTTGATCTAGCCGGTGGGCCCGCCCGCCATCGCGGCGTGGTCCTTCGCCCAATCCAGGGCGTAGTCGGCCACTTCCTCCCAGCCCGGTTGGCCGACCGTGAAGTGGGAGCGACCCTCGAACTCCTTGTAGTCGGTCACGGCCGAGGACTTGCGGTAGTGGTGCACGTTGGACTCGTTGACCGACGGCGGCATGATGTTGTCCTCACCGCCCGCGATGAACAGCAGCGGAGCGCGAGCGTCGTTCTTGAAGTCCACGTACGTGTCCTGGTGGCCGGGAGTGAAGTTGGCCAGGACTCCACCCCACACCCAGCCCCCGGGAGCGGGGACGTGGTAGCGCTCGTAGGCCGCCAGGGACTCTGCCTCGCTCAAGGTGTTGGTGAAGGCGTAATGGAACTGTTTCGGGGTGAACCCCACGGCACGGTGGCGGTTGCCGGGATTCTTCAGGACCGGGAAGCTCGCCCTGATCTGCGAGGGCGGGACCACCTTGATGCCCTCGGCGGGCACGGAGTCGATCGCCACGCCTGCGGCGCCGAAGCCATGGTCCAGGAGGATCTGGGTGAGCGCCCCGCCGAAGGAGTGACCCATGATGATCGGCGGCGAGTCGAGCTCGCCGATCAATGTCTCGAGGCTCTCGACGGTCGCGGGGATCGTCAACGCCTCGATCGGCGACGGATCTTCACGCAGGGCCTCGACCTCGACCCCGAGCCCCGGATACGCGGGGGCGAAGACCTTGTATCCGCGGTCCGTGTAGTGCGAGATCCAGTGCTCCCAGCTCCGCGGCGTCATCCACAGTCCGTGGATCAACACGATCGTGTCCGGGCTGTTCACATCCGCCATGATGTTGCCTCCTCCCCGCGGGCCAAGCGCGCCCGCGCGCCTCGAATGACCTCACGGGCACCCTACTCCGATGGATGCGAAGGGGTCCCGTGGGTCGTGGCGCCGGCGGACGGCAGCGGAGCACCCGAACCGATCGACACCCTCGTGGTTGAAGGATGGAGGCAAGGGTGAAACCTCACCGTGTCGCCGGGGCGTTCCCGTCTGCGGCGCTCACGATCATCGCATGCGTGCGCCCACTGAGGGCGCTAGCGTCACACTGATCCCTTCTACGACGAACCGGATCTGGGCTCGGGCGAATCACCCCTAGTCCGCGCCGGTGGAGATCTCAGCCGCATGGAACCCCGCCGGGGGGTGGCGCGTCCTGATGGCGTGATCGCGAGATGGTGAGTGCGAGGGTGAGCCAAGCCGCATCGGCAGAGAGCACCAAGCTCGACGAGCTGTACCGACGGCACGCAGGAGGAGCCGTTCGCCTCGCGTACCTGCTCCTCCAGGACCGGACCGTCGCGGAGGACATCGTGCAAGACGCGTTCATCCGCGTGGCAGGACGTCTGATCCATCTCCGTGATCCCGGTGCGTTCGATGCCTACCTGCGGCGGACCGTCGTGAACCTCAGCCATTCGTACGTGCGGCGGAGAGTGGTCGAGCGCGCGTTCCTCAAGCGTGAGACGGCCGCCGCGGAGCGAGGAACGGGCTCATGGCCGAGCTCCGCCCTCGAAGACCGCGAGTTCTTGTGGGGGGCTTTGGGGCGGTTGCCGGAGCGACAGCGCGTCGCCATCGTCCTCCGGTTCTACGAGGACCTCGCTGAGGTGCAGGTCGCCGAGATCCTCCGATGCCGCCCGGGAACGGTGAAGTCCCGCGTCTCGCGAGGGCTCGAGGCGCTGAGACAGGAGATGCGAGGAGATCAGCCGTGAACGACGTCGATGACCAGGTCCGCGACCTTCTCCGGGAGAAGGCTCACGACATCCCACCCAACCTCGAGCTTCCCCGGTCCCTGTCGACGCGTGTCCGTCGCCGGATCGCGCTGAACGCGTTCGCCGTCACGATCATGGTCATCGTGGTGGCGGCAGGCGCCTTCGGGGCGCTCCGCGGATTCCGTTCGCAGCCCTCCGAAACCGCGGGCACGGAGACGTGCACGTCGGCGCACCTCCGCGCGATCACCTCGATGGAAGGGGCCGCCGGTTCCCGGGAGGGCACGATCGAACTGACGAACACCTCCGAGATCTGCGCGCTGAAGGGCACGCCTGCGCTCACCATCTTCGACCACGATCAGCATCCGATCGTTTCCGGCATCACGTTCGTCTCGGTGGCGCCTCAGTGGCAGGTCGCCGGGACGCCGCAGCCACCGGGATGGCCCGTCGTCACGCTCGCGCAGGATGAGTCCGCGTCGGTCCGCATCCGCTGGTCGAACTGGTGCCAGGAAGACAACGCGACCCCCCGTTGGCAGATCGCGATCCCGGGCAGCGGGAAGGTCGACGTCGAAGGGATCGACACGACGAACAGCCCTCCGTGCAACGGGCCGGATCTGCCGTCGACGATCGAAGTGGGACCCTTCGAGCCGAACGAAGGATGATGTCGTTGGAGTCGGTGCGAGAGGGGAGATTCGAACTCCCACGCCCTTGCGGGCACCGGCTCCTAAGGCCGGCGCGTCTGCCGGGTTCCGCCACTCTCGCGACGGTAGCGAGCCTACCTCGCGGGTTCTTCCGCGGCGTCGGGATCCTCGGATCCACTCGAGCTGGGCACCCACAACGCGGCGACCCATCCGGCCGCGGTCACGCCGAACCAGATCAGGAACCCTGGCCGGTGGCCCGTCTGTACGCCGGCGAGCCCGAGCGCCGAGCCCACGAGCACCAGCACCGCCATCCCCATCGCCGGCGCGAGGGCGAGCCGCAACTCCCAGGGCTGCCGGAGCAAGGCGAACGACCATCCGGATCCGGCCGCGAACAACGCGGCGAACGCGATCAGGGCCGCGGTCACCAACGCGGATGTGGGAGGCGGTGACAGTGGCGTCGTTCGTACGATCGGCGGTCGTGACTCCGGCTTGAGCAGGAGGACGCCGTCCGCGATCTCGACGTTCCGTTGATCCTTCGCCAGCCGGTCGTAGTCGCTGTAGTACGGGCGGATCACGAGTGCGACCGCGCCAGGCTCGCGCATCGCCTGGACGGCGTCGGCCTCGATCACGGCCCTGCGCCCGCCGAACCCCTCGTCGGAGATCTCGTCGGGGGACGGGCCGCCCGGCCGCCCGGCCCGCCCGAAGAGCTGAGCCGGGGTGCCCGGAAACACATGGATCCGGTCGACCAGGGTGCCAGGGGCGAGCATGCGCAGCCTCCGGAACGATCGGGTCGGGCCGTCGACCACGAAGACGGCAGCCCGCGGCCGGACGAGAGCGATGAACGCGTCCGCGGCACGGATCGGCTCGAGCTCGATCGAGGTGACCGACGTGGTGGTGCTCTTCACGTTGTTGGCGGCTGCCATGGTCGACCCCCAGAGCGCCGCCGTCACCAGACCAACCGACACGACCGCCAGGACGGCGTCGACCACCTTGACCCCGGTGATGCGAGAGGCGAGTGCGATGAGCGCGGTGAACGCCGCGGCGCCGAGAAGTGGGAGCGCCAGGGCGGTACCGAAGAAACGCATCAAGGGGATAGGTCGGCCCTGTTGGTAGGCGAGCGTGGCGATGCCGAGGGGCAGCAGCCAGACCGCGTAGAGAAGCAGCGTGCGCCGTCGAGGGATCTTGGGATCGAGCCACGCGAGCGCCGCCGCGCCCACGGCGGCCAGGGGGAGTTTGACGTTCAGGCGATAGGTGGGGAGGAGTCGCTTCACGTTGATCCGGAAAAGCGTCCCGGGACCCTGTGTCGGCGTGTTGGCGCCGGGAGCGAGCAGCAGTGGGACGCCTCCGATGCCGAGCCCGGCAACCGCGATCGTGCCGACGCGAGCGGCGGCGGTCGACGTGAGCGGCCTGCCGCTACGCCGATCCGCGATCGCAGATGGGAGCAGGCCCACCGTGAACAAGGTGAGGACTGCGCCGAACAGCGTGCCCGTGGGCCAGTGCATCACGAGCGTGCCGGCCAGCAACACGACACCGGCGAGGGTCGCTCCCCGGCCCGCGGCAGCCAACAATGCGGCTGTCGCAACCGCGAGCATCAGTCCCTCGGCGAGCGAGTTGTCGAGGTAGGCCCGGCTCGTGAGCGAGAATGAGATCGACGACACGACGGCGAGGGCGTAGATCGGTCCCGCCCATCGCGGCTCTGTCACCGCACGGGCCAGCCCCCACGCTGACGCAGCGACCACCGCTGCCGCCACGGCGGCGGTCACGTACATCAGCCGCCAAGGCGTCACACCCAGACCGGACAAGATCGAGCCGAGGATGGGGAGACCCAGGCGGTCGGGGTTGGTCTGGATCGTGAGCGGCGCGGACGTGAACAGCCTGTCGAGCCCCTGCGCGGTGACGAGTCGAACACGCCACAGATGAGAGGGGATGTCCGCGCCGCTCGGTACGACGAGCTCGCGTTCGATCGGCGCTTTGAGGTAGAGGGCCATGGCGAAGCCGATGACGCCCACCAGGCCGATGATGCTGAGGATCGCCCAGATGGTCGACCTCTTCTCACGGGGGCCCGGGGAGTCGTCCTCCCGAAGACCGTCGGCCATCCGCGGACTATACCGACGGCCCCTCCACAACGGGCTTCCATGGACGACCAGCCCCGGCGCGCGACATCATGCACCTGATGTCACGTCGCCTCGTGCTCACGGCATTGCTCGTCGCCGTCGCCTCGTGTGCGAGGGGTGCCGTCGCCGCGGTCGACACGACGTCGGCGCCGCGCTCCCGGCCCGCGCCCCCGGCCGACGTCGAGGCAGCCAAGCTGCTTGCGAGCGGTAGCACCCTCGTGGCCGTCGCCCGACATCCCCTGCTCGGCGTGCACGCGGCGCCGGGAACGGAACGCGCCTATATGAGCCTCGACGCCGCGAATCCGTGGGGGCAGCGTCTGAGGCTCCTCGTGATCCGTGGCGCGACCGACGACCACGGGGACATCTGGCTGCGGATCCAGCTCCCCATCTGGCCGAACGGCCAGGCAGGTTGGGTCGCGGCCTCGGACGTTCGACTGGCCGAGACCACCGAACGTCTCGTTGTCGACCTTTCGGCGCGGAGACTCGTGAGGCTCAGCGCGGGGAGGGCGGTGGCAAGGATCCCGGTCGCGATCGGCTCCGCGGGAACGCCCACCCCTCCCGGCCGATACTTCGTGTGGGCGAAGGTGGACACCGACCGCCCTGCCGGGCCCTACGGCGACTTCATCCTCGGTCTTTCCGGATTCTCCGACACGATCGAGCCGTGGGCGGAGTGGCCGGGGCAGCCTCGTCTCGCGATCCACGGGACCGACGACCCGAGCGACGCGGGCCACGCGGTGAGCAAGGGCTGCGTGCGCGTGCTGAACGCTCTCCTCAAGCACCTCACCGACTTGCCGCTCGGAACGCCGGTCATCATCAAGCCCTGATCCGAGCGCGGGCTCGGTCAGACGAGCCCGCGTGCCACCCAAGCCCCAGCCGTGATCACGAACGGTGCCGCCGGCAACAGCCGGCGGCATCGTTCGCGCAGCTGGGCTCGCCGCTTCGCGTCGAGACCGGTCGTGAAGTCGCCGGCCGGACCCACGCCGAGCGTGAACGGCTCCCACCAATGCTCGAAGCTCGGATGTTCGACGCTGACGGAAAGGGCGCCTTCCTCGATCTCATGCAGCCCGGCTTCTTGCAACAACTGCGCGAGATGCCCCTCGCGGGCACCCGCACGCTGCGACTCGTCCTCGACGTCGGGATCGAGCTCGCGCGCCGCTCGCCAGAAGACGCTGAGCGGTCCCCGGCTGCCTGCGTGATCCCACACGCACGCCGCGACGACACCGTCCTCGCGCGTCACACGCGCCATCTCGCGGAGTCCTCCGACGGGGTCCGACATGAAGTGGACGACGAGTTGCGCCAAGGCGGCGTCGAACTCCCGGTCCTCGAAGGGGAGTCCTTCCGCCGAGGCGCGTTGCACGCTGACCCCAGGATGGCGCTCTCGAGTTGCAGCGACGAAGGACTCGGACGGATCGACGGCCGACACAGTGCTCGTTCCGAGCCTCCTCACCAGCTCGGCCGTGAGTGCGCCGGGGCCGCACCCGACGTCGAGTACTCGCTGACCGGCTGCGATCGCCGCGAAGTCGGCGAACTGTGGTGCGAGTGGTGCGGAGTATCGGCCCATGAACCGATCGTACGCATCGGCCGCGACGGCGAAGCTCACCCGCGGAATCTATCCCCTCTCTCAGGGCCGCAGGCCAGGGTCTCAATCAGGAGGGAGGAGCTGAGAGCTCAGGAAGTGGACGGCCTGTCAGCAGCTCGTATCCGTCGGCCAGCTGGTCCAGGTCATTGCGAGGGATCGAGGGAAGGTGGATCCCCGTTCCCTGATCGCAGAGCGCCCAGCTGATGATGTCCGCCGCGTGCTCGGTTCCTCGCTCGTCCCAGTCCAGGGACTGGTCGTTCCATGACTCCAGCTGTCGAAGTCTCAGGAAACGAGCCCTCAAGCCGGCCGACACGGTCGATCCGACCCATCCGTGTGCCATCTCGTGGAGCAGCGTTCGGCGCGACATGAGGTTGACGTGCACCCCGCACAGATCGGCCGTACCGTCTGCGTACCCGCCCAGGCGGCCGCCGCAGCCGTTCGGAGTCGGGTGGAATCGGATCTCGAGGGACGGGAGGGAGAGCCCGGCCGCCCCGAACCGACCGATCGCCCAGCGTGCCATCTCCTGCTGGGCGGGCGTTCCACCGGTGATCCGCGTCGCTGTGTCTCCGTTCATCCCGATGGCGAGGGCCACGATCGCCGCCACCGCCAACCATCCGATCCACCGTCTCGTCTGCATGGCGAGACGGTCGCATCGGCCTCCTGAGGGTCCGTTGCGGTGGGCTTGAGGATCTCTTGAGGCGGGTCGGCCTCAGACGGATCGGAGCGCGATCGGCCTCAGCTCGTGTCGTCCGGCCACGCGGCGTCTAGATCGGCCAGGATCTCATCGAGGCTCCCTGGCCCCTCCTTCGCGTATTTCAACATCGCTTTCCAGAATGCGTCTCCGCCGATCTCTGAAGGCATGAGGTCGGAAGCATCGAAGCGGAAGGTTCCTTCGTCCAAAGCTGTCCGAAGGAGGTCTGCCTGGGTCCTCCAGAAAGAACCCCACGCCCCCGGACGGAAGCTCGACGGATCGAACCTTCGGCTGGGAGACAGGGTTGCTCCGAGCCCTGCCCACCCAGCGCCGTGCTCGGGGCTCAGGAGGAGTCGGATGACCTCGCGAACCTCTGGTCGATCGGCGAAAGAAGCCACCATCCCCCCGCCCCCGAGTACCCAGCCGCGAGACCGGTTGGTGATCGGTGGGAAGGGAAAGACATCGGTCTGCGTTCCGATCGGGTCGGTGCCGATGTATTGCTGCATATACGTCGGCCCCTGGAGGAGCCAACACCCGGGTGGATCTTCATCGATCATGGGATACACGGCTTCGCTGAAGTAAGTTCCGGTCACGCTGCCATCAACGAAATCCTCGGTGAAGAGGATCCTGCCGAGGCGCTCGAAGGCCATCCTCACAGCCGGGGACGCGAATCCGATGTCGTGGGCACTCCAGCTGTCGTACGCTGCGGGATCCGCCGCGAGCAGCAGGTTCTCGATCCAGTCGGTCCCGGGCCACCCGCTTGCGGGACCGGACGCGAACCCTATGCACCACGGGGTGTGACCCGCGGCACGCAGCCGATCGCTCAAGTTGATCAGGCCCGTCCACGTTCGGGGTACCTCGTAGCCGGCAGCACTGAGTTCGGGTATCGGGTACCACACCAAGCTCTTGACACTGAGTTCCACGAACGCGCCGTAGAAGGCATCATCGGCCGACGGGTCTGATCCGTTGCCGAGCACCCTCCCGAGCTGGACGAGGTACGGGCTCTGATCTTGCCGAAGCCGTTCGACGTCGAGGAATGGGTCCATGTCTATCAGATGGCCGTTGGCTGCGAGCTCCGCGACGGCGCCGGGTTGGGAGACGATGAGATCAGGCGGCCGTCCCTGCGCGTCGCCCTCGCCGATCCATCCCCCGATCTGTGGGAACTCGACGAGCTCGACCTCGATGCCCGTTCTCGACGTGAACCGCTCTAGCTCCTTGGCGAAAGGCTGCACCGCCTCTTCCGGGAGGTCTGCGTAGTTGAGCGTGACCCGCGTGCCCGTGAGGGGAGGAGTGTCGACGCGGGCCTGGATCGGCGTGATCGGTTCGGATTCGAGATCCCGCGGGAACGTGTCTGGAAGTGACGGACAGTCGCTCGTTCCGAAGTATCGGCCGCACTCCGCAGGCGAAAGTGAACGGGTCGCCGCCGGCGTCGCTTCGTCAACGAGGCGGGATAGCGGGAGATCAAAGACGCCTCGCGTCCCGAGGGGACCGGCGACGACCGCGGTCGGGCCGTCGGCGACCGGGTACTCGACGCCGGCCTCCTGCATCGCCCAATGCAGCGCCTCCACCGCCTCCGCCGGGACGGGTTCATCCAGTGAGGCACTCAGTTCCACCGCGTGCAGCGCGAGGACGAGGCTGAGGTCGGGGTCAGGCACGAGGTTCGAGAGCGCAGCGCCGGTCAGCCCGGCGACCCTGGCCTCGTCGCTCTGGCGTTCGGCCTCGCGAGCGCGGTTCGCCGCGACCGCGGTGAGGCCCGCAGCAACGAGAGCGGCGACGGTCAGGACGGCGACCAGCCCTCGCAGGCGATTGACGGAGCGCCGCTCGAGTGCACGCTCCCGCTCTGCGCGCGCCCGGCCCTCTTCGAGCTCCCGATCGTGGTCTCTCACGCTGGCGGCGAGGTACTCCTGTTCCTCGCGTGACAGCGCGAGCTCCGTGGTCGCCGCCCACGTTCGCAGGTCTTCGAGTCGTCGTCCGCGCAGGAGGACGCCCGTATCCCGCGCCGAGGCCTCCCAGTCTCTGGCAGCCGCCGTGATCCCACGATGTCTGCCGAGGTCGTCGCGATAGAGGTCGATCCAGATCCGGAGCCGGTCCCACGAGCGGAGGAGTGCTTCGTGGGCGACCTCGACGGTCGGCCCCCGCGTCGTGGGATCGCGATCGAGCGAGAGGAGGCGGTGACGACCGAACGTGTCGATCACGTGTTCCATCGCCCGGCGATCGACCTGGACGGACAAGAGCTCGGCGCGGGGGACGAGCCTCCTCGTGTCCGACTGACCATCGCCGGGGATCACGAGGCGCAGGAAGAGCTGCTTCGAGGCCTCGCGCTCCGTGGCGCTCATCCCCTCGTACAGCTCCTCCGCGCGTCGCGCCAGGGCGCCAGAGACGCCGTCGATCTCCCGATAGGCCTCGAGCGTCAGAGCGCGGCCGCGCCTGCGCTCGAAGAGCTCGGTCAAGGCGTACTGGAGCAAGGGGAGCCCGCCCGGCCGGTCGGACACGTCGGCGACCATCTCCGCGACCAGCGCGAGCTCCGGCACGACGCCGACCCGCGCCGCCGGGCCCCCGATCGCTCGTTCGAGCTCCTCGGCCGTGAGCGGCACGATGGTCTCCATCCGGGTTCGCATCAGCTCGGCGAGCCCCGGGAACGCCAACGGGCGGTCGTAGAAGTCCGCTCGAAGCGTGACGACGATCCGGAGGCGGGCGTCCGGCTCCTGCGTGGCCGCGACGAGGCTCCGCAGGAAGTGGTCCCGAGTGTGCTCCTCCTCGACCATGGTGAACACTTCCTCGAGCTGATCGACCACGAGCACCAGTTCGGTCCCGTCGTCGGGCAGGAGGCGATCGATGAGGCGAGCGAGGCCCCGCTCGTCCCGCTCCAGGATGTCCAGCATGCCGGCAGGCGGGTCGACCGCGATCCGCAGCAGCGCCGTCTCGAGCTCCTCCATCGGATGCGCGCCCGGGAGCATCTCGATGAAGAACCATCGGTCCGACCCGGGGAGCGCTCCGGCTCGGAGTGTCGGGATGAGCCCCGCGCGCACCGCGGAGGATTTCCCGCTTCCCGACGGGCCGACGACGGCGAGGAATCTCGATCCGTCGACCACGTCGGCCAGGCGCCCGACCAACCGATCTACGAGGGAATCCCGGCCGAAGAAGTCATCGGCGTCCGCCTCGGCGAACGCGTGGAGCCCCTTGTACGGGTTTCGGTCCTCTTCCCCGCTCGTGCCGCTCGCGGTCCCGGGGAGGCGGAAGCCGAGGGCCTCGCGTAGGGCAACGGCGATCTCACCGGCATCCCGGTACCGGCTACTCGGATCGTCCGCCGTGGCACGACTGATCACGTCGGTGACGCGAGCATCGCCGTGGCGTCCATCGACCAGATCCTGGACGACCATCCCGAGGCCGTAGATGTCCGAGCTGGGCGTCACCTCCTCGCCGCGGAGCTGTTCGGGCGAGTAGTAGCCGAGGCTCGCCGGCGGCATGACCTCCCGCCAGTCCGTGAGGTCCTCGGCGATGCCGAAATCGGAGAGGTAGGCGTTCCCATCGTCGTCGAGGAGGACGTTGGCGGGTTTGACGTCCCGATGCACGGTGTGCGCGCGGTGTGCGGCAGACAGGGCGGCTGACAGCTGGTCGACGATCGTGACCGCCTTCTCCGGCGGCAGTGAGCCGCGCTCGAGAGCGTCCTCTAGATTCCCGCCGCGCATCCACCGCATCACGAGGTAGGCCCCGCTCCCGTCCCGCCAGTAGTCGTAGAGCGGCACGACGTGTGGGTGCTCGAGCCGAGCGATGGTCTGCGCCTCCTGCTCGAATCGACGAACGAAGCTCGGGTCGTCCGCCAATCGAGGGTGGATCTGCTTGATACCGACCTCGCGACCGAGCTCCGGGTCGAGCGATCGCCAGACGACGCCGAACGCTCCTTCGCCGACCCGTTCGAGGAGCCGGTACCCACGGAGCGGTTTGCCCGTCAGCTGCAGGGTCGGGTCCTGCTGCAGGATCCGTCGCTGGAGGTCCTGGAGCTCGGGGGAGGGGTCGATGCCGAGCTCATCGGCCAGGAGCTCCTGGGCTCGCCGGAAGCCATCCAACGCTTCCGCCTGCCTCCCGGCCCGATAGCGGGCGAGCACGAGGTGGGTCCAGAGTCGCTCCCGGAGCGGATGCTCGGCGACCATCCGTTCGAGATCGGGGAGCACCTCCGCGTGCTCACCCATGGAAAGGCGCGCGGC
>Ga0307296_10001621_pt1 | contig 11306 bp, 10 predicted proteins | sample ER_DNA_153_FD_194467 | JGI IMG/M metagenome (GOLD analysis project Ga0307296, IMG submission 194467) | Bulk soil microbial communities from the East River watershed near Crested Butte, Colorado, United States - ER_DNA_153 | ecosystem: Environmental > Terrestrial > Soil > Floodplain | place... | reverse complement strand
GACCTCGCGAACGTCGTCCTTGAAGCGCTTCAACTGCGCGATCGAGGTCTCCTGGATGACGGTGCCGTCGCGGACGACCCGCACTGTCGCGCCGCGGCGGACGTTGCCCTCGGTCACGTAGCAGCCGGCGATCGTGCCGAGTCGCGAGACCCGGAACAGGGCCCGCACCTCGACCTCGCCGATCGTCTCCTCGGTCGTGACCGGGCGGAGCATGCCGACGAGCGCCTGCTCGATGTCCTCGGTCAGCTGGTAGATGACGCGGTAGGTGCGGATCTCGACGCCCTCGCGCTCGGCCAGCTGAAGGCCGCACGTTGAAGCCGACCACCATCGCGTTCGAGGCCACGGCGAGGTTGACATCGTTCTCCGTGATCCCGCCGACGCCTTGGTGGATGACGCTCACGCGCACCTCGGGGTGCTGGATCTTCTGGAGCTCGCTGATCGCCGCCTCGACCGAGCCGACGACATCGCCCTTGAGGACGAGATTGAGATCCTGAGAGCCACCTTCCTGCAGCTGCTCGAACAGCCGCTCGAGCGAGACGGCGCCGCCGGCCTGTGTCGCCAGCTGCTCGCGCCGGAGGCGCTCGCCCCGGACCTGCGCGAACTGCCGCGCCGCGCGCTCGCTCTCGACCACTCGCGAGTACTCGCCCGCCGGCGGTGGATGATCGAAGCCGAGGATCTCGACCGGGGTGCCCGGCCCTGCATCCTCGACCTTCTCGCCGCGGTAGTTGTAGAGGGCGCGCACCCGGCCCCAGGCATCACCGGCGACGATCGAGTCGCCGACCCGGAGGGTGCCGCGCTGAACAAGCATGGTCGCGACGGGACCGCGGCCCACGTCGAGCCGCGATTCGATGATCGGACCCGACGCCTCGGCCTTCGGATTCGCCTTCAGCTCGAGCTCGGCATCCGCTACGAGCAGCACCTTCTCGAGCAGCTCGTCGAGGTTCTGCTTCGCCTTCGCGGAAACGTCCGCGAACTGGACTTCCCCGCCCCAGTCCTCGGGCTGGAGGCCTTCGCCCGCCAGGTCACCTCGGACCCGGTTCGGGTCGGCGTCCGGCAGGTCGATCTTGTTGACGGCGACGACGATCGGCACCTCGGCCGCTCGCGCGTGCGAGATCGACTCGCGCGTCTGCGGCATGACGCCGTCGTCAGCGGCGACGACGAGCACGGCGATGTCGGTCACCTTCGCGCCGCGGGCGCGCATGGCAGTGAAGGCCTCGTGGCCGGGCGTGTCGAGGAAAGTGATTTTGCGGCCGTTGTGCTCGACCTGGTAGGCACCGATGTGCTGCGTGATTCCGCCGGCCTCGGTCTCGACGACCGCCGTCTCGCGGATCGCGTCGAGCAGGGTCGTCTTGCCGTGGTCGACGTGCCCCATGATCGTGACGACGGGCGGCCGGTCGGCGAGATCCTCGGCCGCGTCCTCGTACTCCTCCGGCTCGAGCTCCTCCTCCGCGGCGTGCTTGATCTGCAGCTCACGGTCGGGAACGAGCTCGGCGGCGATCAGCTCGACCTCCTCGTCGCTGAGCGACTGGGTGATGGTGACCATCTTCCCCAGGCCCATCATCACCTTGATGATGTCGGGGACGGTCTTGCCCATCGCGGCCGAGAGGTCCTTGACCGTCACGCCCGAGGGGACGCTGACCGGCCCGGTCGGCGGCGCAACCGGCTGCTTCGGCGGCCGTGCCTCCTGGCGCTCGCGAGCCTGGCGCGCGTTTTCGCGCGGCCGGTTGGCCGCGTTATCGATCACCACGCGGCGCTTGCGGCGGCCGGTGACGGCGCCCTGGCGGGGCCTGATCGGGCGGTTTGGTCTGTTCGGGCCGTTAGCCATCTGCGTCAGTGTAAAGCCGTCTCAGCGCCGGATCGACGCGCACGGTCTGTCGAAGGACTCGGCTGAAGGCAGATCGCGCCGCCGCGCGCTCGAAGCAGGCCAGCCGGCGGCAGGTGTAGACGCCCCGTCCCGGCAGCTTCCCTGCGGGTGCCAGCGAGCCCTCGTGGGCGACGAAGCGGATCAGGTCGCCCTGCGGCGCCTTCCGCCCGCAGCCGGCGCACGTTCTTCGCGACTTCGCTTGCGAAGTCGCTGAAGAGGCCGCCCGATTCACTCGGGCGGCCGCTGATCCCGAGCGCTCAGAAACGGCACCGGGCGCGTCACGCCATGGGTTCGCAATCGCGGCGCTCACGCAGCGCTGGAGCCCTCCTCCGACTCTGCGTCGTCGCCGTGCGAGGCCTCGACCGGAATCCCGGCTGGAACCTCCTCGGGCGGCACCACCTCCGGATCCGTGACGTCGAGGTCGACCTCGCCCTCGGCGTCGGCGATCGCAGTCGCCGGGGGGCCATGCGTCGCCGCAGCATCTGCGGGCGCCTCGGACTCGAGCGGCTCGTCGCCGGGTTCCGGCAAGGCGGGGCCGACGGCCTCGGCGTCCGGCGGCAGCTCGTCGGCAAGCGCCTCCAGCTCCGGCTCGGGCTCGGTCACGATCGGCTCGACGTCCGGCGACTCGGTCTCGCGCTCCGCGAGCTCCTGGTGCGCCGCGACGCCGCAGTAGCGCGAACCGGGGAGCGCCGCGTTCGGGCAGCGCTTGCCGTTCGAGAGAATCGCGGCGCAGCGGCCGGTGAACTCCTCGTCCTCGCCGCCACCGCCGAAGGCGGCCTCGGCCTCGGCCTGCGCGAACTCGCTGTCGGACTGGATGTCGATCTTCCAGCCGGTCAGGCGGGCCGCGAGACGGGCGTTCATGCCCTCCTTGCCGATCGCGAGCGCGAGCTGGTCGTCGGGCGTGACGACCGTCGCCTCCTTACCGTCGTCGTCGAGGTAGACCTCGCGCACACGCGCGGGCGAGAGGGCCTTGGCGACGAAGCGCGCGGGCTCGGGATTCCAGGGGATGATGTCGATCTTCTCGCCACGGAGCTCGGAAACGACCATGCGGACGCGCGAGCCGCGCGGACCGACACAGGCGCCGACCGGGTCGACGCCCTGGGCGTGCGACTCGACGGCGATCTTCGAGCGGTAGCCGGGCTCCCGCGCGACCCCGCGGATCTCGACGAGACCGTCGGCGATCTCGGGGACCTCGAGCTCGAAGAGCGTCTTGATCAGCTCGGGATCGCGCCGTGAGACGATCACCTGCGGGCCCTTCGTGCCGGAGCGGACCTCGGTTATGACCGCCTTGATCCGCGATCCCTGCTCGTAGCGCTCGCCGTCGACCTGCTCGGAGCGAGGCAGCAGCGCCTCGACCTTGCCGAGGTCGACGAGCACGTTGTTGCGGTCGCCCGCCTGCTGGACGATCCCGGTGACGACCTCGGAAACGCGGTCGATGTACTCCTCGTACATCATCTGGCGCTCCGCCTCGCGGATCCGCTGGGTGATGACCTGCTTCGCGGTCTGCGCGGCGATGCGGCCGAAGTTCTCCGGCGTCACGTCCTCCCGCTTGACCTGCTCGTCGGGGACGTCGGACCAGTCGATCTCGAGGTCCTCGTCCTGGACGAGCACGTGGGAGCGTTCGCCCGTCTCCTCCTCGGCCTGCTCGAGCTCGGTCAGCACGCGCTCGCGCGCCTCCTCGAGCAGCCGCGCCTCGATGTCGGGGGGCAGCTCGATCGAGAAGACGCGGAAGTCGCCCTCCTCGCGGTCGAGCTCGACCACGGCATGACGCGACGCGCCCGGCGTCTTCTTGTACGCGGCGAGTAGCGCGTCCTCCAGCGCCTCGATCAGCGTGTCGGAGTCGATTCCCTTGTCTCGTTCGAGCTCCTGGACGAACTCGATGATTTCTCGGCTCATTTGCTTCCCTCGTCGATCAGGTTGCCCCGCACGATCTGCTCGTACGGGATGAGGACTGCGTCGCCGCCTTCGGCGCCCACGCGCACTGCCTGCTCGTCCGCGGCGATGACCTCTCCGCGAAACCTCTTGCGGCCTTCGATCTCTCCGGCCGTCCGCAGCTTGACCGTGCGGCCCACGAAGCGCCCGAAGTGCGCCGGCTTGCGGAGCGGGCGATCGATTCCCGGCGAAGAGACGTCGACGGTGTAGTTCCGCCGGTAGTCGTCGAGCTCACGGGTGACGCGCTCGCAGAGGGCGTGGTCGACGCCCTTGGGATGGTCGATGTAGACGCAGAAGCGCTCGGGTCCGAGCAGCTCGACGGCGAGCACTTCTGTGCCCGGTACCCGCTGCTCGATTCGCCCCGCCAGCTCCTGTTCGAGCTGCCGCTCCTTTGTGTGTACGCCTTCCATCTTCCCTCCTACCGTCATAAAAAATGGGCGCCGCGCGCCCATTTCGCCAAGCCGGTGAAATGTGGTGCTGGCAGGATAGCAAGGCCCGTGACTGCAACCCCCGCCAAAACCCGTGAAGGAACGATCGCGCTTTCCGACGGGCGAACGCTCGCCTACGCCGACCGCGGGCCGGCAGATGGAGCACCGCTGGTCTTCCATCACGGGACGCCCGGAAGCCGGGCCGGACACCATCCCGATGCGCGCGTTTACGAGGATGCGGGCGTCCGTGCCGTGACCTACGACCGGGCCGGCTACGGACTCTCTGACCGGCTCGAAGGCCGCGACGTCGCCGCCGTGGCCGCGGACATCTCCGCGCTCGCGGACGAGCTGGGATTCGAGCGGTTCGCGGTGATGGGCGTCTCTGGCGGCGCCCCGCACGCGCTTGCCTGCGCCGCCCTCCTGGCCGACCGCGTCACCCGCGCGGTCGTGATGGTCACGCCGGCGCCGAATGAGGACGGTTTCGACTTCCTCGCCGGCATGACGCAGAGCAACATCAACGAGTTCAACGCCGCGCTGGAGGGTCCCGACGCCATCGCGGCCTACCTCGCTCCTTACATCGAGACCCTTCGGACGCAGCCTGAAGCAGTCCTCGACGAGCTGGCGGCCGAGCTTCCGCCCCCGGACCAGGCGACGCTTGCCAGGCAGGACGTCCGCAAGATGCTGGTGACGAGCTGGCGGGAAGCGTCCCGACAGGGCGCGGCCGGCTGGATGGACGACGACCTCGCGTTCACGCGGCCGTGGGGATTCGACCTCGCGGACGTCTCCGCCGAGGTGCGCATCTGGCAGGGCGAGCTCGACGTGCTCGCGCCCCAGGCGCACGGCAGGCGGGTCGCCGAGCAGCTACCGAATGCGAGCTTCGAGCTCGTCGAGGGAAAGGGCCACATGCTCTACGACGCTTGGCCTGAGGCGTTCGGCTGGGCGGCGCGGTAGAGAGCGGGTGCCCCGCCTTTAGAAGTAGCGGGGCCGTTTCGCTCTAGACAGTCGCAGTCTCCGTTTCCGTCTTGCCTTCCTTGAGGCGGCGGATCAGGTCGGCCACGTCGGCCGTTTCCTGCTCCAGGTCGCGCTGGTATTCCTCCAGGCGGCGGAGCAGCGTCTCCGCGTCGGGGAAGCGGCGGCCGCGGTGGCAGCCACCGTGCCGGTGATGTCTTCTTCCGTGCATCTGTTCACCTCCTCTCGTCCTGGTCGTAGCGGTCGAGAAAGCCCTGGACGTCGGCCTGCGCTTGGCGCAGCGCCTCTGCCCAGCGGTCGAGCAGGCGGCGGCCCTCGTCTGTCAACTCGTAGGTGCGCTTGGCGGGGCCGGGGAGCTCAGCGCTCCACTCCGAGCTGACGAGACTCTCGGCCTCAAGCGTCCGCAGGAGCCGGTAGAGGTTGCCTACGTCGACACGCCCCTCCCCCGCGACCTCGGGCAGCCGCTCGATCAGCTCGTAGCCGTGGAGCGGCCGCTCACGTAGAAGCAGCAGGAGCGAGGGCTCGACGAAGCGCTCGACGCGCGCCCGCACGTCCCAGTGACCGGGCCTTGTCTGGCGCCGGCTGCGAACCCCCCGCGGGTGGCGATGGCGATGTCTCATCGCGGCCAGTATAGGTCAAACACATATGTGTAAGACCGAACGAGCGTGACCAGGCGGCGCAGAAGGAACCGCGCCGGCATCCGCGCGTCGGGCCCGATGGCGGCTGCGCTATCTCGAGGAAGACCCGACGGCGACGAGAGCGAACCCACGCCTCGGCGGCCTCAGCATCCGGCGCACAACAAGATCCTTCGACAACTTGGATCTGCCACGCATCGCTTTCTCTATGTAGCATCTACGCGGCTGCGGCAGTAATCGTCGCGAGTTCTGCGGTTCGCGGCAAGTCTTCGACTGAGGGGGAGACATGTCAGCCAACCGGAGACGGGGAGCGGCCCAGAGGCCGCGAACCGCCATCTCAGCCAGAGCAACGCCTCTCGAAAACCGGATTAAGCAGGAAGTTAAGGTCGGGCTCAAGCAACGGCTCGGTTTGGGCGACGGTGACAGGCTTCCTGCGGGGGTTCAAGGACTCGTTGATTCGGCAGCTCACGAGGTGGCCGAGAGTTCACTCGAGATCAGCGTCCTTCGAGAAGTGGAGGCCGTCGCCAGGCGAATGGGTCGGATCGGGGATGGTCGTGACGGAACAGAAGCGTTCGCGAGCCACTCTGAGATGGGGCTGCTCACGGAAGCCGAATACCTAGCGGCGAAGAAGAAGGCTCTCCAAGCCGCCGGCTTCTCAAGTGATGAGGCGATGCGGATCTTGGTGGCCGAGGTGAGCGCCCGGCAGCCCATACGAAGAATGACTTCGTAACGAGCTCTGGCGCCGCGGGACGCTTCGGGCCATGGCAGAAAGAGCGACTAGGCGAGGGCCAGCTCAGGACAGCGCTTCCACGGCGTCCCCCTCGTCGCGGCTTAGTTCGTTCCACTCGCTCTGGGTGACGATCCCGGCCGTGCGTCGGCCCTGTCCGAGCTTGAAGTTCGGCGGGAGGTCGGCGGCACCTAAGCCCTCCGGCCTTGGGGGTGGCGTGCGCCACTACATGTCCAAGATGATCGTGACCGGCCCGTCGTTGACGAGCTCGAGCTGCATCCGCTCGCCGAAGATGCCGGTCTCGACCCGAACGCCGAACCCCGCCAGCGTCTCGCAGAACGCTTCGTAGAGCGGTTCCGCCTGCTCGCGCCGCGCCGCTGCCGAGAAGTCGGGTCGAGTTCCCTTCCGGCGCTTGGTGTCGGCGATCAACGTGAACTGGCTGACGACGAGCGCCTCGCCGCCGACGTCGAGCAGGCCGAGATCGAACTTGCCCGCGTCGTTCTCGAAGATCCGCAACCGGGCGACCTTTTCCGCCAGACGCGCAGCGTCGGAAACCTCGTCACCGGCCGCGACTCCCAAGAGCACGCACAGGCCGGGGCCGGACGCGCCGACCGTTTCGCCACGGACGACGACGCGTGCTCGCAGGACGCGCTGAACGACAGCGCGCAACGCCGGCTAGGCGACGTCGCGGATGCGAGACGAGTAGTGCTTGCTCGCGGGACGCAACGAACTTGCGAGCTTGTAGTGCCCCTGGGCCTCGGTCTGGCGCCCCTGCTTCTCCAGGCAGCGGCCGAGTGCGTAGTGGCCGTAGTCGTCGGCCGGCGCGAGCTCGAGCAGCTTCCGGAACTCGCTCTCGGCCTCCTCGTAGCGGTGAATGCGGAAGTAGGCGATCCCGAGCGCCTCGCGGATCGAGGCCTTCTCGGGCTCGCGACGCTTCGCCTTCTCCAGCGGGACCGTGGCCTGCGCGGCCATGCCCTCCCGGAGGTGCGTGCGGCCCTGCTGGAAGAAGTTGTAGGTGTCGCTCATTCGCTCCTGCTCAGATAGAGAATGTTCTCCTTCACCAAGTCAAGCGGGTCCGTCAAGTCTCGCGTCGGCCCGACTTCAAAGGCGGAGACGCGCAGGCCCCCTTCGATCGCCCGCTGATAGGCCTCGGCCAGCTCGAAGGGCGGGCCTCCGAGGTCTGCCAGATACGGCGTCAGCTCCGTCCCGAGGCCCCACAGGGACGCATGGGCGAACGGGGTCTCGCCGGCGGCGACGATCTTCGTCACGACACCGTCCTCGACCTGAACGCCGGCCCGCTGCGGCCCCGGCGGCGGATCGCGTCTGATCGCGACCGACCCCGGTGTTCCCGCCTCCGCGAACGCGGCCGCGAAGCGCGCCAGATCGCCGGGCTGGAAGACCGTGTCAGCGGTCGCGACGACCAGCGGAACCCCTGCCCCTGCGGCCAACCCGCGGGAGACCGCGTCCGCCGAGCCGTCGGGCCGCGGTTGTCGCGCGTAGCGGAGCTCCAGGCCGAAGCCGGAGCCGTCTCCCAGCAGGCGCTCGACCTGTTCGGCCAGATACCCGGTCACGACGGTGACCCGATCGCAGCCGGCACCGCGGAGCTCGCGCAGCACCGTCGCGACGACGGGCCGCCCATCGATCGGCAGGATCGGCTTCGGCCAGCGCTCGGTGACCGGGCGGAGCCGCAGGCCCTCGCCGGCGGCCATCACGATCGCTTCCATTAACCGGTCAGGCCGAGCGAGCGGAGCGAGACGAGGCCGAGCGCGCGTTCGGTGCGCGTCAGCGCCTTACGCAGCTCCCGGCGCAGCGACCGGAGCTCGCGCCTTGCCGAGTGGGCTGCCTCACGCGCCGCATCGGCCGGCCCGAAGCGTGCCTCGGCCGCAGCCGAGACGAATGAGGACGCCGAAACACCCAGCTCGGCCTCGACAAGCTTCGCGAGTTCACCGAGCGTCGCGCTCGGCGGCGCCTTCGCGCCCTGGTCGCTGACGAAGTCCGCAAGCTCACGCACGCATGCGCGCGCGAGCTTGCGTGGATCGCGCGTCAGATAGCGGCGCTTGCGAATTGCGAGCTTCGCCCCCGCGAGCAACACGACGAGCGCGGCGGCGACGAGTACGAGCAGCCGAAGCAGGGAGCCGATCCTCGATCCCGCCGGGCCCGGCTTCGGCGGTGTCTTGAGCAACGTCCCGCCTGTGGCGTTTCCGTGGGCGGCCCGCAGCGTCCGCAGGTTGAACGCACCGGCCTTCTTCAGGTTCTGGGTGACCGCAAATAGCCCATCCGTCAGGTCAAAACGCGGGGACGAGGACGTGTAGGTCCCGTTCAGTGAGCCGCGGCCCGGCGTCGGATCGAACGGCAGCCAGCCGTAGCGCGGGAACCAGGCCTCGACCCAGGCATGCGCGTCGTGATCGGTCACCGTCCACTCGTGCTTGCCGCTGTCGTAGACGCCGCTCGTGAAGCCTGCCGCGACGCGGGCGGGAATCCCGAGATAGCGGAGCATCAGCGCCATCGCTCCGGCGAAGTGCTGGCAATAGCCTCGGTGCGTCTGGGTCACGAAGGCGACGAGCGGCGGCAGCGTCGAGCTTTGCGGCGGCGTCGGGTCGTAGGTGAACGCTCCCGACCGGAACCAGGCCTCGAGCTCGAGCGCGGCGGCATACGGGCTCGAGGGGTCCCCCACGATTCGCCTTGCCGTCTTGTAGACGGCCTCGTAGGGCCGCGCGCGGTAGGAAGTCGCGAAGATCTGCGCCACCCGCCGCTCGCGATCCGGCGCGCCGAACGGGGGCGCCGTCACGCGCGCCTCGACATAGAGATCCGTCTTCCGGACCTGCTCCGGGTAGCGGGCCGGCAGGGCGGCGAGCTGCCGCGGCGTCGGCTGCGCCTCGTAGCTCCAGACGCTGTACCGCTCTCCGCGCGCGAGCGGCCGGTCTTGCAGGTGGGCGACACCGCCGTCGCTGTAATCGACGACGTGCGAACCGGGGGCGTACGCCACCGGCACGCTGGCTCCGATCAGGTGGCTGTCGCTCAGCGCTCCCACGGTGACCTCCTGCCGGACCCACCGCTTTGAGTCGTTCGCGGCCGCCGGCAGTTCGGGGTCGCTCCGCAGTTCGTCGCGGCCGTTGATCCGTGTCGGCGCGACCGAGGCGCCGTAGCTCTCGTACCAGTTGCCTCCGTCGAACTCGTCCAGCGTGGTCGCCCGCCAGTACGTGGGCTTGCTCGGAGCCTTGATCGTCAGGACTGTCGTGACCTTCTTCGGAAAGTGGAGCCCGCGGAAGTTCGAGTTCCAGACGTACTCCACGGTCACGGGCTTTGGAGGCTTCGTATAGAAGTCCCACCCCTGCCACTGGAGGACCTGGCCGCTTGCGACCGCGGAGGAGGTGGACGCCGCGAACGCCGCCAGGACGACTGCGCTGCCGACGAGCACCCCGACGGCGAGTCGCCGCGGCTGAAGCGGCCCACCGAGGCCGACGACGAGCGAGAGCACGACAGCGAGCAGAGCGATGCCGCGCAGAAGATCCTCGGAACCGGTCAGCAGGGTCGCCGGCCAGCCCGCGGCCACGACCACCGCTGCCGAGGCGAGCACCGGCTTGCGCGCCGCGATGGCCATCGCCACCGCCGCGCAGGAGACGTAGAGGGCAACGAGGATGACGCCTTCCATCCGCGGGTGGGCGACCGCGGAGAAGGGCAACCTGACGTCGTAGAACTCGAGGAAGCCGCCGCCGAAACGGCCGAGCAGCCTGATCGGGTGGACGATCCAGACGCCGAGCGCCGAGTGCAGCGCCAGGATCGCTGCCGGGGCAGTCGCGACCGCCCGCCAGCGGGGCCGTGGGAAGAGCGCCGGCGCGATCGCGAGCGCGATCAGCCAGAGCGTCGTCGAGGCGCCGGCGTGTGGCTGTCCGAGCCGCAGCCAGCTCCAGGCCAGCAACGCCGCTGGTCCGGCGTAGAGCGCGGCGGTCCTAGCCATCCGCGGCCTTTCGCAGCGCCGTTCCGCCAAGTTTGGAAGCCAGATCGTCGCCTCGCCGGATCACGGCAACGGGCACTCCGCCCGCCTGCAGCCGGAGCAGCGCCGGCTGGGGCCCTGGATGGGCACCATTCGGGCCGAAGCTCGCCGGATCGACGTAGACGAGCGCGGCGCGCTGCTGCCCGAGCGTCCGCCTCAGCAGCCGCTCGACGAGCAGGGGCGACAGCGATGCCGTCACGACCGTCAGCTCGAGCGCACGCGCGACGGAGCTCGCCTCGTCGCCGAGCAACGCAGCCGCCGGCGCGTGGCCGTCGGCCTCGGCCGCCGCGAGCAGATCGTAGGCTTGCGGCCAGTCCGTTTCGTAGGAATGAACACGCTGGACGGTCTTGTGGGCGCCGTTGACGAACAGGACGGCACGACGTCCGCGCCGAGCCTGTGCGAGCAGAAGCGAGCCGGCGACACGAACCTGGACGTCGAAGCTCTCGCCGACGACCGCGCTTGCCTCACCGTCGAGCAGGACGGCGACCTCGTCGCGCGGCGCGTCCTCGAGCTCCTTCACCATCAGCTCGCCACGCTTCGCGGTCGAGCGCCAGTGCACCTTGCGCAACGACTCGCCCTCCTCGTAGTCGCGGACGCTGTGCAGATCGAAGCCACTCGGGCGCCGCAGCAGCAGGCGTCGTCCGTCCTGGGCGTAGGTTCCGCCCTCCGAGAAGAGGCGGTCGAGCTCGACCAGGCGCGGGTAGACGAGCAAGGTCCAGGGAGCGTCGAGCGGGATCTCGGCCCGTTGGAGCCCGAA
>Ga0307296_10001620_pt1 | contig 11312 bp, 5 predicted proteins | sample ER_DNA_153_FD_194467 | JGI IMG/M metagenome (GOLD analysis project Ga0307296, IMG submission 194467) | Bulk soil microbial communities from the East River watershed near Crested Butte, Colorado, United States - ER_DNA_153 | ecosystem: Environmental > Terrestrial > Soil > Floodplain | place: USA... | reverse complement strand
CCCGAATCAATCAGCTCGGGGAAGAGGCGCAGGAGCCTGCAGCGGGGGCTGTGTCGGAAGCCGAGCCGCAGGCAGAAGCTGAGCCGCAGGCAGAGGCTGCAGCGCCGGCCGAAGCAGAGGCGGAAGCGCCGCCGGCCGAGGAGCCGGCTGCAGAGGAAGTGCAAGAGACTCCGGAGGCAGAGGCCTCCGAGACGGAAATCGAGAACGAGGAGGAGTCGCAGAATGGCAACTGATACCGCGAAGCTCGTCGATCAGCTCGGCAAGATGACTGTGCTCGAGCTCGTCGAGCTGAAGAACAAGCTCGAAGAGGAGTGGGGCGTCACCGCCGCCGCTCCGGTCGCCGTGGCCGCGCCGGGAGCTCCCGCCGCGGGCGGTGACGGCGCGGCAGCGGAGGAGCAGTCGACGTTCGACGTCATGCTCACCGGCGCGGGCGACAAGAAGATCCAGGTGATCAAAGTCGTCCGGGCGATCACGAACCTTGGGCTCAAGGAGGCCAAGGATCTCGTCGACGGCGCGCCGAGCGCCGTCAAGGAAGGCGTCCCGCGCGAGGAGGCCGACCAGATCAAGGCCCAGCTCGAGGAAGCTGGCGCGACTGTCGAACTGAAGTAGCTCTGCGACGGGAGCCCGGATTCGATCCGGGCTCCCGCTTGAGTTGACCTGGGCTAAGCCGGGCCAGCGTCGACCCGGACGACGTCGAACTGCTTGTCGACGTAGACGGTGACGTGCGTGCCGTCGGCCTTGACGATGTGCGCTTCGTAGGCCGCGTGTCCGTCGGCGTCGGCCTCGACCCGCTCGACGGTGCCGCCGCCCGTCTTGGCAAGCGCGGCCGCCCGGACCCGGGAGGCCGTGTCGCCGATGAGGGCTTTCTCGTTGCCTCTGGCGCGGCCAGCCGGTCCGGACTCGACGCCGACCACGTTGAACTGCTTGTCGACATAGACCGTGACGCGGGTTCCATCCGCCTTGACGATGTGCGCCTCGTAGGCCGCGTGTCCGTCCAAGTCGGTCTCGACACGCTCGACGGTGCCGCCGCCCGTCTTGGCGAGGGCGGCTGCCCGAACCCGGGAAGCGGTGTCCCCCGTCAGGGCGGTCTCGCCTTGATGCCGGGCGGCATTCTGGTTGCTTCCCGATACCGCGCCGGCGACGGTCGCGCCGCCGAGTGCCAGTCCGGAGAGCGCCGCTATGCCGGCCACCGTCTTCTTCGTCCTGCTCTTCATTGCTACTCCTTCCGTCGGTTGACGGGAAGGAAAGCGCTGTGCCCTAAGAACGCCCTGAACGGCGACTAAGCGTTCTTTAAGAGCTCGTGTGACCCCTAAGGGTGACCGCGGTGTCCCTCGGAAGGTTGATTTTTGGCCCGCGACCGCACACTTTTGCCCATAGCGGCGTCAATGGGAGTAGAGACGAACTCCCTTCCCTCGGAGGCACCCCTTCATGAAGCTCGGATTGAAAGCGCTTGCTCTGGCCCTGGTGGTCGTGCTGCTCGCCGTGCCCGCTGCGTTCGCAAAGGGCAACGGCCACGAAAAGTCCGGCAGCCACGGACGCCCCGCCTGGGCCGGTCAAGGCAAGAGTCACGAAAAGAAGGCCAAGCACGAGAAGCAGGCCAAGCAGCAGAACAAGCATCAGGCCGGGGCCGACGCAGCGACGTCCGACCAGTCGGAGCTGAACCTCGAGGACCTCAACCCGGCGTGGTACTGCAAGACGCTCGCCCTCATGCATCCCGATTCGTTCTCCTCGCTCGCGACGAACGCGAACGGAGCCAACGCTTTCGGTAAGTGCGTGTCCGCGCGCGCTCACGGCGACGACGTTGCCGCCCAGCTCGGTGACGCGCAACAGCAGCCGTCGTGTGATCAGCCGCCTGCCGACGGCAGCGGCGACCAGGGCTCGACCGGCGACGGTGGCACGACCACCGGCTCCGCCGATGAGGGCACTACGACGGATTCGACCGGCGACGGCACGACGACGGATTCGACCGGCGACGGCACGACGACGGATTCGACCGGCGACGGCACGACCACCGGTTCGACCGGCGACGGAACCTCCGGTGACCAGTCCGGCGACTGCCAGAACGACGGCAGTGCAGGACAGGGCGACCAAACCGGCCAGGACGATCAGGCCGAGCAGGACGACCAGGGCGAGCAGGACGACCAGGGCGAGAACGACGATGCCCAGGGCAACGAGGACGACCAGGGCGACGCCGCCGATACGGCTGCCTTCGCCAGGGCACTCCTCTTCTTCGTCAGGCTCTAACTCCAAGAAACGTTCGTCGGGACGAGGGAGGCGCTTCGGCGCCTCCCTCGCGTTTTTCGCCTTGACGCGCTATAGTTGTCGCTCAATAGGCGGTTCTCCGCAGGCTCAATCTTGCGGAGAGACCGTCTGTTCTGCTACTCTCAGGGGTCGCGCCGCCGTTTTGCATTTCCCCTGCCAGTTGACGTTTGACCCTGCCTAGAGGGAGGACCCACTCCTTGACCAACAAGGTCGCCGCGCGCCGCGCGCGCAAAAGCTTTTCCCGCCTCAAGCACGTTCTCGACCTTCCAAACCTGATCGACATCCAGAAGGCCTCGTTCGATTGGTTCATCCAGGAAGGCCTCAAGGAAACGATCGACGACATCTCGCCGATCGAGGACTACACAGGCACGCTCGCCGTGGTCTTCCGGGACTACGAGTTTGGCCCACCCCAGTTCTCCATTAAAGAATGTCGCGAGAAGGACCTGACGTATCAGGTGCCGCTCTCGATGTCCGTCCAGTTCGTGAACAAGGAAACGGGCGAGATCCGCGAGCAGACGGTCTTCATGGGCGACTTCCCGATGATGACCCAGTGGGGCACGTTCATCATCAACGGAACCGAGCGCGTGATTGTCACGCAGCTCGTCCGCTCTCCGGGCGCCTATCTGATGGAGCCGAAGGACGCGACGAAGCAGGTCTTCATCGCCAACCTGATGCCGAGCCGTGGCTCCTGGCTCGAGCTGGAGATCGACAAGAAGGGGATTGTCTACGCGCGCATCGACCGGAAGCGCAAGCTCCCGATCACCACGCTCTTGCGCGCCCTGCCGGCCGAGGATCCCTCGACGGGCTTCAAGCTCGACACGACCACGAACGAGGCGATCCTGAAGCTGTTCGACAACTCGCCGTTCATCGCGGCGACGCTTGACAAGGACACGACCACCCGTGAAGAGGAAGCGGTCGTCGAGGTCTTCAAGAAGCAGCGCCCTGGCGAGCCGCCGACGCTCGAGAACGCGCGGAACCTGCTTCGCGGCCTCTTCTTCGATCCGAAGCGCTACGACCTGACCAAGGTCGGCCGCTACAAGCTCAACCAGCGGCTCGAGGTCAAGGTGCCGGACGACGTACGCGTCCTTACGACCGAGGACATCCTCGCGCTGGTCAAGCGCCTTGTCGACCTGCCGCTGAAGCTCGGCGTCGATCTCGAGTCGAAGGACATGGCGGCGGATGCGATCGGACTGTCGCGTGAGCCCATTCGTGGCGAGCTCGACGAGTACGAGCATTTCGGCAACCGGCGTCTCCGCACGGTCGGCGAGCTGATTCAGGAGGCGTTCCGCGTCGGCCTCTACCGCATGGAGCGTGTCGTGCGGGAGCGCATGACGACGGAGGACGTCGACACGATCACGCCGCAGACGATCATCAACATCCGCCCGGTCGTCGCCGCGCTGAAGGAGTTCTTCGGCTCCTCACAGCTCTCGCAGTTCATGGACCAGACCAACTCCCTCGCCGGGCTGACGCACCGGCGGCGCCTGTCCGCGCTCGGCGCGGGTGGTCTCACGCGCGAGCGCGCGCCGATCGAGGTGCGCGACGTGCACACGACCCACTACGGGCGCATGTGTCCGATCGAGACGCCTGAGGGCCCGAACATCGGGCTCATGGGCTCGCTCGCCTCGATGGCGACCGTGTCCGAGTTCGGCTTCGTCACGACGCCCTACCGCGTCGTCGAGGCTGGCAAGGTCACAGACAAGATCGTCTATCTCGATGCCTCCGAGGAGGAGAAGTTCACGATCGCCCAGGCGAACGAGCCGGTCGACGAGAAGACGGGCAAGTTCATGCACGACTCGGTTCTCTGCCGGGCACCGGGCGGCGAGCCCGTCACGGTTGCCCCGAAGGGAATCCAGTACATGGACGTGAACCCGGCGCAGATCGTCTCGGTGGGGACGGCTCTCATCCCGTTCCTCGAGCACAACGACGCGAACCGCGCTCTCATGGGCGCGAACATGCAGCGGCAGGCAGTGCCGCTGATGATCACCGAGCCGCCCGTGATCGGCACCGGCCTCGAATATCGGGCCGCGGTCGATACCGGCGATGTCGTCCTGGCGCAAAACGCGGGCACGGTCGTCGATGTCGACGCCGACCAGATCGTCGTGGAAACGAAGGACGGCAAAGAGGAATACGAGCTCGTCAAGTTCATGCGCTCCAACCAGGGGACGCTGATCCACCAGAAGCCGGTCGTCGGACTCGGCGAGAAAGTCAAGGCGGCCGACGTCCTCGCGGACGGCAGCTCGACCGCCGAAGGCGAGCTGGCGCTGGGCAAGAACCTGCTCGTCGCCTTCATGCCCTTCGAGGGCTACAACTTCGAGGACGCGATCGTCCTCTCCGAGCGGCTCGTCAAGGACGACGTTCTCTCCTCGATCCACATTCACGAGTACGAGATCGACGCCCGTTCGACGAAGCTCGGCGACGAGGAGATCACGCGCGACATCCCGAACCGCTCCGAGGAGTCGCTCAAGGATCTCGACGACCGCGGCGTCGTTCGCATCGGTGCTGAAGTCGGCTCCGGCGACCTGCTCGTCGGGAAGGTGACGCCGAAGGGCGAGACCGAGCTGACGGCCGAGGAGAAGCTGATCCGCGCGATCTTCAAGGAGAAGGCGCGCGAGGTGCGCGATACCTCGCTCAAGGTTCCGCACGGCGAGGGCGGCAAAGTCATCGACGTGAAGACGTTCTCGCGCGAGGCCGGAGACGACCTTTCGCCTGGCGTCAACGAGCTCGTCCGTGTCTACGTGGCCAAGAAGCGCAAGATCGCCGAGGGCGACAAGCTCGCCGGCCGCCACGGGAACAAGGGCGTGATCTCGCGGATCGTCGCCGAGGAGGACATGCCCTTCCTGGAGGACGGAACGCCCGTCGACGTCGTCCTGAACCCGCTGGGGGTACCAAGCCGGATGAACATCGGCCAGATCCTCGAGACCCACCTCGGCTGGGCCGCCATGCACGGCGTCTTCGCAGAGGAAGGGGAGCGCAACGGCCCGACTCCGGTCGCCTCCGCCGTCTTCGACGGCGCGACCGAAGAGGAAGTCGACGACGCGCTCATCGAGTGGACGAAGCAGAACCCCAAGCACCCCGTGAAGCTCAACGTGGACATGAAGCGGCGGCCGGGACGGCGCTGCTCGGGCAAGGTGCGGCTCTTCAACGGCCGCAGCGGCGAACCCTTCGACGAGAAGGTGACCGTCGGCTTCATGTACATCCTCAAGCTGCTCCACCTCGTCGACGACAAGATCCACGCGCGCTCGACGGGCCCGTACTCCCTCGTGACGCAGCAGCCGCTCGGCGGCAAGGCGCAGTTCGGCGGCCAGCGGTTCGGGGAGATGGAAGTGTGGGCGCTCGAGGCGTACGGCGCCGCGTACACGCTCCAGGAGATGCTCACCATCAAGTCCGACGACACCGTCGGGCGCGTGAAGGCCTACGAGGCGATCGTCAAGGGCGAGAACATCGCCGAGCCGTCGATCCCAGAGTCCTTCAAGGTGCTCCTGAAGGAGATGCAGTCGCTCGCGCTCGACGTCAACGTGCTCTCCGAGGAGGGCGGCGAGGTCGAGGTCCGGGAGGAAGACGACGAGCTTCTGCGCGCCGCGGAGGAACTCGGCATCGACTTGTCCCCCGGCTCGCTCCGAGCCGCGGCTCGCCAGCCCACGGCCGAGGAGGTCGAGGAAGGCCAGGAGCGGGTGGACGAGAGCGGTGAGCTCGCGCTGCCCGCGGACGAGACGCTGGGAGAGGTCGACGAGTCGACAGCGATCGTCGGCGAGTCTCCGGCCGAGGAGGCCGCAGACGAGAAGGGCCCGTTCGAAGAAGCACCCGATTTGGCGGACATCGAGCTAGAGGAATAGAGGCGCACACTTGATCGACATCAATAACTTCGACGCGATCCGCATCGGCCTCGCGTCGAGCAAGCAGATTCGCGACTGGTCGTCCGGTGAGATCACCAAGCCCGAGACGATCAACTACAGGACGCTGAAGCCTGAGAAGGACGGGCTCTTCTGCGAGCGCATCTTCGGTCCGACGAAGGACTGGGAGTGCTACTGCGGCAAGTACAAGCGCGTCCGCTACAAGGGCATCATCTGCGAGCGCTGCGGCGTCGAGGTGACGCGCCAGAAGGTGCGCCGCGAGCGCATGGGTCACATCGACCTGGCTGCGCCTGTCTCGCACATCTGGTTCTTCAAGGGCGTACCGAGCCGGATCGGCTACCTCCTGGACATCGCGCCCAAGGAGCTGGAGAAGGTTCTCTACTTCGCCGCCTCGATCGTCACGGCGGTGGACAACGACAAGCGCAAGTCCGATCTCGCCGACCTGGAGGACAAGGTCCGTGGCGAGTCGGAGCGCATCTTCGTAGACCGCGACGAGCAGCTTGCGGCACTCGAAGACCGCCTCTCGCGCCGACGCGACTACTTCACCAAGGGCAAGGAGCGGAACTTCGACGAGGACGACGAGTTCTGGGCCCGCGGCCTGTCCTCCTGGGCGGAAGAGCAGGGACTGCCGCCGCTCGAGGAGGCGCGCAAGCTGGTCGGCGGAATGCTCGCCGAGGTGGCGCAGAAGATCACGACCGAGGACTCGAAGAAGATTCGCGAGCTCGTTCGGCAGTCCGCCATCCGTGAGGACCGCCAGCTTTCGAGCCGAGAGCTCGACCAGGTCGCCAACGCCGCGACGCAGATCAACGAGGCAATGGCTCCGCTCTTCAAGGAAGCCGACAAGGCGACTGGTTCGAAGAAGGGCGCGGTCACGAAGCACATCAAGAAGGTGCGCGACGCACTCCTCGGCGACGGCGAGCTGGAAGGCGACGACGCGGCGCTCGTCGAGAGCGTCGACCGGAAGAACCTCGCCAAGGCCCGCGAGCTCGGTGGCGGACTCCTGCTCGAGCTGCTCGAGACGATTCCTCCGGGGGAGTCGGCCGAGGCGATCCGCGAGCTCGCCAACGACCTCTGTCTGAAGACCGAGGGTCGTATGCAGAAGGAGGACCTGGACGCGATCATCCAGTGGTCGCTCAAGGTGCGCGAGATGTACCTCGACATCGAGTCACGCCGCGAAGACGCGCGCGAGGCCGCCGTCGACGCCGTCAACCGGCTCGAGCAGACCTGGCAGCTCTTCACCGATCTCGAGCCGAAGATGATCGTCAACGACGAGATGCTCTTCCGTGAGCTGAAGGACCGCTTCGGCTCGGCCTACGGATTCGGCGTGTACTTCAAGGGCGGCATGGGCGCGGAGGCAATCCGCGACCTCCTGCGCGACCTGGACCTCGTTGCAGAGGCGAAGTCTCTGCGCGAGACCATCCGCACCTCCAAGGGCCAGAAGCAGAGCCGCGCGATCAAGCGGCTGAAGGTCGTCAACGCGTTCATCACGTCCGAGAACCGACCCGAATGGATGGTTCTCGAGGCGATCCCGGTCATCCCGCCGGAGTTGCGCCCGATGGTGCAGCTCGACGGTGGCCGTTTCGCCACGAGCGACCTGAACGACCTCTACCGCCGCGTCATCAACCGGAACAACCGCCTCAAGCGCCTGCTCGATCTGGGCGCGCCGGAGATCATCGTTAACAACGAGAAGCGCATGCTGCAGGAAGCCGTCGACGCGCTCTTCGACAACGGCCGCCGCGGCCGCGCCGTCACCGGCCCGGGCAACAGGGCGCTCAAGTCGCTCTCCGACATGCTGAAGGGCAAGCAGGGCCGCTTCCGCCAGAACCTCCTCGGCAAGCGCGTGGACTACTCGGGCCGGTCGGTCATCGTTTCGGGCCCGACGTTGAAGCTGCACCAGTGCGGACTGCCGAAGCTGATGGCGCTCGAGCTCTTCAAGCCGTTCATCATGAGCCGGCTCGTCGAGCGGAAGTCCGTCCAGAACATCAAGGCGGCGAAGAAGTACGTCGACTCGATGACCGCAGAGGTCTGGGACGTCCTCGAAGAGGTCATCGCAGAGCATCCGGTGCTCCTGAACCGAGCTCCGACGCTCCATCGCCTCGGCATCCAGGCTTTCGAGCCCGTGCTCGTCGAAGGCAAGGCGATTCAGATCCACCCGCTCGTCTGTCACGCGTTCAACGCCGACTTCGACGGCGACCAGATGGCTGTGCACCTGCCCCTCTCGGCTGAGGCGCAGGCCGAGGCCCGCATCCTCATGCTCTCGGCGAACAACGTGCTTTCGCCGGCGCACGGGAAGCCGCTCGCGACGCCGACCCAGGACATGGTCCTCGGCGGCTACTACCTGACGTACTGCGGCACCGATCTGACGGACGCGAAGGCCGAGGACATGGATCCGCGGCCGAAGCGCTTTGCCTCGGAGGACGACATCATCCGGGCGCTCGACTCGAAGCAGGTCGGCCTCCAGGACCCGATCGAGTACCGCAAGAACGGGGAAATCATTCTGACCACCACCGGCCGCGTCGTCTTCAACGAGGAAGTCGAACGCGCTCTCGAGAGCGCGCTGGGCGACGAGCTCGACCGGAGCCGCGTCAGCTTCATCAACGTGACGCTCGGCAAGAAGGAGATGAACGACTTCGTCACCAGCCTGGTCGACGACCACGGCGCCTCGACGATCTCGACTGTTCTCGACACCATCAAGGACCTGGGCTTCCACTACGCCACACAGGCCGGGATCACGATTTCGAAGAACGACATCATCATCCCGGAGAACAAGGAGCAGATCCTCCAGGAGTACGAGGAACGCGTTCAGAGGCTCGAGCAGCAGTACGAGCGCGGCCTGATCACCGAGGAGGAGCGCCACGACTCGATCGTCGAGGTCTGGACGGAGGCGACGGACACCGTGGCCGAGGCCATGGAGAAGACCCTCTACAAGACGAACCCGATCTACATGATGGCCAACTCCGGAGCGCGCGGATCGTTCAAGCAGATCCGTCAGCTCGCCGGAATGCGCGGCCTCATGGCGAATCCGAAGGGCGAGATCATCCCGCGTCCGGTCAAGGCCAACTTCATGGAAGGCCTTTCGGTGCTCGAATACTTCATCTCGACGCACGGGGCGCGCAAGGGCCTCGCCGACACTGCGCTTCGCACGGCCGACTCGGGCTATCTGACGCGTCGCCTCGTCGACGTCTCTCAGGACGTGATCATCCGTGAGGAAGACTGCGGCAGCGACGAGTTCGTCGAGCTCCCACTGATCACTCTGGACGGTCTCAACCGTTCGCTGGCCGGGCGCGTGCTCGCAACTGACGTGCACAAGCCACTGGCCTCGGGCAAGCCGGGGAAGACCGTGCTGCTCGAGAAGGGCGCCGAGATCACGGTTCCGAGGCTCCGGCAGCTCCACGAGGAGCTCGAGGAGGCCGGCGACGAGTTCGTCGTGCCGGTCCGCTCGGTGCTCAAATGCAAGAGCGAGGTCGGCGTTTGCCGGGTCTGCTATGGGACCTTCCTCGCCACCGGAGAGATGTGCGAGATCGGCGACGCGGTGGGGATCATCGCCGCGCAGTCGATCGGTGAGCCGGGCACGCAGCTGACGATGCGGACGTTCCACACGGGCGGCGTCGCCGGCGCGGATATCACCCACGGTCTCCCGCGCGTCGTCGAGATCTTCGAGGCGCGCAACCCGAAGGGCGCGGCCAAGCTGGCCGAGGTCGGCGGGCGCGTCGAGATCGAGGACACCGACCGCGGGCCGAAGGTGACGATCCATCCTTCCGGAACCGACGAGGACGGAGAGCCGCTGGGTCCGAAGGAGTACCAGCTTCCCCGTCGGACGAGGCTGCTCGTCGCGAACGGCGACGTCGTGGAGCCGGGCGACCCGCTGCACGAGGGCTCGCTCTCGCCGGCGGAGGTCCTGGCGCTGCATTCCAAGGCGGGCAGGGGCTCGACTCCCACCGAGGTCTACCTCGTGGGCGAGGTCCAGAACGTCTACAAGTCGCAGGGCGTCGACATCCACGACAAGCACATCGAGCTGATCGTGCGGCAGATGCTGAAGAAGGTGCGCGTCGACAATGCCGGCGATACCGACCTGCTGCCGGGCCAGCTCGTCGATCGTGTGAGGGTCCTACAGGAGAACGCCCGGATCAAGAAGGCGAAGAAGGAGCAGGCGACCTACGAGCCACTGATCCTCGGGATCACGAAGGCGTCGCTTGCAACCGAGTCCTTCCTTTCGGCCGCCTCCTTCCAGGAGACGACGAAGGTGCTGACCGACGCGTCGATCGAGGGCAAGGTCGACCGCCTGCTCGGCCTCAAGGAGAACGTCATCATCGGCAAGCTGATCCCCGCTGCGACCGGACTCAAGAAGTACCGCGGGATCGAGATCGCACCGAGCGAGAAGGTTCCGCCCGAGGCTTACCGCCGGCCTCCGACCGAGGAGCAGCTACTCGCTGCGCTCGAAGAGATCGGCTCCGACGGCGAGCCGGACCTCGGCATGCTCGGGATGACCTTCGGCGGCGAGCCGGAAACGAACGGCGAGGGCACGCCGCGGGACTCGATGGAGGCCGAGGAGATCCCCGAGGTCGATTCGCCGCTCGACGAAGAGGGCTAGAGAAGCACGAACAGACCTGTACCGAGGGCGGCCCAACGGCCGCCCTCGTTTTTCTAGCTCTTTGCGAAAAACGCTTGAGGCATCCCTCGATCGAGGGATGCCCGGGTTTGGGGGGCCGCTAGAGTACGCGCCGACTCGCCATGCGGTGCCCCTCCTGGGGGCGAGTCCAGTTTACGAGGCCCGAACAAGTTATCCACAGGTTCCACAGGCAGGTGGGGAGGAATTCGGGTGGTCCGAAAGGGCCAAAACGCCTGGAAAAGCGCGCTTTTGCTACCCGAGCCCGTTTGCAGCGCTGAAACGACCCTTCCCTTCCTCCTTGGCGCGATAGAGAGCCTCGTCGGCCCGCTCGAAGAGCGTTTTCGCGTCGTCCTCGGACCGTAGCTCCGCGATTCCGGCAGAGAGGTGGATCCGCTCGAATGGCCCTAGTGGCCGCGAGCCGACCGCGAACTGGACGCGCTTGTAGAGCTGTTCGGCGTCGCCCATCGCCGATTCGGGCAAGATCACTGCGAACTCGTCGCCCCCCACGCGACAGGCAACGTCCGCGCTTCGCACGACCGACTGGAGACGTTCCGCAACGGCGGCGAGGACGGCGTCGCCGGCGAGATGGC
>Ga0307296_10001619_pt1 | contig 11313 bp, 9 predicted proteins | sample ER_DNA_153_FD_194467 | JGI IMG/M metagenome (GOLD analysis project Ga0307296, IMG submission 194467) | Bulk soil microbial communities from the East River watershed near Crested Butte, Colorado, United States - ER_DNA_153 | ecosystem: Environmental > Terrestrial > Soil > Floodplain | place: USA... | reverse complement strand
CGCCCACCATCTGGATCCCGAGCTGGCCGGGACAGGGTGCGGCGCAGCGGGTGCGGTGGAAGGAGTGCCGCCGAGCTCCCCACCCTGCGTCTGCTACCATCCCAACGCTCACCCGGGGGTGTAGCTCAGTCCGGCAGAGCGCCTCCCTCGCACGGAGGAAGCCAGGGGTTCAAATCCCCTCACCTCCACCCCCAACACTGCAGGTCAGAGCGTCGCCAGCGTCGAGCGGGCGACGCTCACTGCATGTTCCGGCCGCGCTGCGGCCGCAAGCTCAAGTCACAGTCCAGCCGGGAGGCTCCCTGAGACGTGAGGGGACTCGGTCCTAGGCCGCACCATGACCACGCAGCGTGGTCACCGCCAGCTGCCGACCGACGGGCGATCCTCGCCCGCATCCCGCCTCTCCCGGTCGGCCACCCGGTCGACCTGGCCCACTGCCCAACCACCGCCCCACGACGACGACCAAGTCGAAGCCGACCCGCCGCTGGCCCAGCACGACCTGTGCCAGCCTCGAGGGCCAGGCTCCAACTTCGGGCAGACGACACGCGGTCGTGGACACGGCGGGCGACCACGCCGACCCCGGCCATCCCATCCGTGCGGCTGCCGGCCCCACCGCCACGCCCCACGACCTCATTCCGGTCGGACACAACAGACGCCGGAGGCCGGACACTGGACACCTGGACACTCAGACGCCCGCACCGGACACCGATCACTTGGACAGGCCCCGCGGGACACCGGACGCTCGCACCGGACACCGGACAGGAACGCGGACACGGTGACGACAGCACAGCCGGCGTCCGGACCTCCTTGGCCGCCACGCCGAGCGACCGCACGCTGAGCGCCCAACCGTGTCTGCGCTCTCCCACTACCAGCCGGCTCCTCGGCCGCTCCGCGGGCCAAGCGGCGCCCCGGCGCACTGCTGTCCTCGGACGATTACGGGTCGAGAGTAGAACGCGACGGTGGCCGTCATCCGTTATGGCAAGTGCCTCGTGGGGCTGATCCAGGGTTGAGCGCAGGGCGTCACAAGTAGGGACGGGTATGGTTTGGCACAGGCTGGGTTGGATGACCGCTGCAGCCCACGTACGACGGCTAGCCAGCCAAGCCCATCGGGCGGCTGATCTTCCAGGCCCTGGCCCGCCTGCTGCTCATCCCGGCCAGCGGCCACGACCCACCCGTCATCCCCCAGCCCCCACTGCTGCAAGCCCGACTGCTGCGCCTGCTGGACGTGGACCCCACCCAGCCCCCTGAGCAAACCCACAAGGAGGACCCGATACGCCCCAACAGCTCTGACCTCCCACAGCTCGTCATGTGCGAAGGACCCGGCTAGTAGTAGTTCCCACCAGAGCGCCACGGCCCGGTCGGTCGAACGAGAGGACCGCCCGTGGACGTCTTTATCGGCGTCGTCTGGCCGTATGCATCCGGGCGCGCCACCTCGGCCACCTGGCCGGGGACTGCCTGCCAGCCGATGTCGCCGCCCGCTACCACCGCCTGACTGGGGACCGGGTCCTGATCTCGGCCAGCCGGGGGCAAGGCCTTGGCATCGACGAGTCGCTGGAACGGGTCGGCGTCGACCCGTTGCGGCACGCGCTGTGCGCCCTCGGTCCCGAGACGGCCGACTCCGAGATGCCTGGGTCAAGGTCGACGAGCTGACCGCCACCGGCCTGCTCGGCGCGATCGCGGGCCCGGCCCCCGGGTGGCCAGCGTGCTGTGGCGCCGCTCCTCCTCGAAGCTTCCCAGCCGGATGCGCTCGGCCAGCCGGGGGCTGGCCAGGCAGTGCGCGAGGCGGCCAAGGCCGCCATGTCCGAGGTCGGTACCGCCATCGCCGGCCGAGCTCCGCCGCGCCCTGCAGGCGATGCATGCCCTGGGCCGGACCGTGAACCGGCGCCTGGCCGCCACCGAGCCCTGGCCCTCCCGACCCCGAAGCCCACCGCGAGCTGACCCGCGTGCTGCCACTGCTGGACGCCCTCGGGCGTGGCTGCTCTCAGGCGTTCGTCAGGGGCACCGCGGGCCGGGTCCGCGCCTTCCTGGGCCGTCCACCAACCCCGACGTCCTGGGCCCTCGACCCGACCCCACCGGTGGTCCCGGGCCCGCCCCTCCCCCCACCCCTGCCGGTAGGCTCGGTTGTGGGTCGCCGGGCTGGCGTCGGCCGACAAACCCTCGTCGGACGTGAATCGGCTATACCGGTCACTCAGCGTGGTGGCATTGCCACCACCGGCGTTGCCACCACCATTGCATTCGCATATCATCAGCTTCTGATGAATGAGTACACCAAGGCCTCCGAGATCGCAGAGGCACTGGGAGATCCTCTCCGGTTAGCGCTGCTGGATCGGTTGATGGGGGGGCCTGCCAGCGTCACGGAGCTGACCTCGATCACTGGTGCCGCTCAGTCACGGGTCTCCAACCATCTCGCGTTGCTGCGCAAGCGGGGGTTGGTCCACGCGCGCCGGGCGGGGCGGCAGTCGATCTACGAGCTGGCTGACCCGACCGTCGCGGAGTTGGTCGAGGTGCTGCTGGTCGCCAAGGACCGGCGGACCCCTGCGCTGCCCCTCTCCGACCCGCTGGCCGTCGCCCGTACCTGTTATGACCACCTGGCCGGCCGGCTGGGCGTCGAGGTGTTCGACGCGCTGCTCGCCATGGGGGCGGTCCAGCTCGGTCGAAGTGGCCACAAGCTCGTTCGCCTCGGTCCGCAAGGCATCCCGGTGCTCGAGCGCCTCGGCGTCGACGTCGACCAGGCGCTCGTCATGCGGCGTCGATTTGCTTTCGCCTGCCTGGACTGGACTGAGCGGAAGGAGCATTTGGGAGGCTCCCTCGGGGCGCTCTTGTGCAAGGCGTTCTTGGACCGCGGATGGGTGGTGCGGGGACGCGGCCGGGCGCTCGATGTGACCGATGCTGGCACCGCCGCCCTGCGACAGTACCTCGAGCTCGTCCTGCCGGCTCCCGGCTCGTAGGTCCGGTGGCCTGCCGGTCAGCGCGCGATCCGCTGGCAGGCACGCAACATCCGCTCCAGCTCCTCGAAGGCGAGGTCCCAGCAGCCCGAGTCGCCCGGGTCGAAACCGAGGTCCGAGAGCTGGTCGCTCGGCGCGGCAGCACCGCCGCTTCGCAGGAACCCGAGCAGGTGGGCTGCGAGGCTGGTGCGGTTGTCCCGGTGCCTGGCGAGCACTCCAAGGCTCGCGAGGTAGGCGAACGCGTAGGCGTAGTTGTAGAAGCGGCTACGGATGAAGTGGTCGATGCGCACCCAGTCGAGAGAGTAGGCCTGTGGTAGTCCCAGCGTCTCGCCGTAGTAGCGCGTGTTCTCCTCGAGCCAGACCTCGGCGAGACGATCGGCGGTGAGGTACGTCCCGCTCGCGCGCAGCCCGTAGGCACGCTGCTCGTAGCGGGTGAGGGCGGCCTGCCGGAAGACCGTGTCGAAACCTGCCTCGAGCCCTTCCACCAGCGCCTGCCGCGCGGCGTCGCCCGCCGACCCGCGCCGTAGTTCTCCCCAGACGAGCAGCTCGATCAGGAGTGCCGCCACCTCGCTGGTGACCAGCCCTGTGTCGAAGGAGAGCGGCGTTTGGCGCTCGGCCGCGAGCTGGAAGTGCACGGCGTGCCCCAGCTCGTGTGCCAGCTTGAGCGCGTCACGAACGCGTCCGGTGTAGTTGATCAGCACGTACGGCGTCCGGCCATGTCCTGGGGCCAGGCAAAAGGCGTTGGCGCTCTTGCCAGGCCGCGGCTCGGCGTCGATGGCCTGTGCGGCTACGGCCCGCCGGGCCGGCGCGGCCAGCTCGGGTGCCACGCCTTCCAGCGTTTCCAGAACGAGCCGCAGCGCAGCCGGGTACGGGAGCCGCAGTTCGTCGAAGAGCGGGGCGTGCTCGTCGGCGATCGTCGGTTGCTCCAGGCCAAGCAGGCGCGCCTTGCCCGCCAACCAGCGGCGGGCGATGCCGTGGTGGTCCTCCACACGGCCGAGCATCAGGTCGACCGCATCCGAAGCCAGCTCGTTCTCCAGGTCTCGCGCTGCCCGCGGCCCGGAAAAGCGGCGGAGTTGGTCGGTGACCAGGCGGTCGGCCACCAAGGTGTAGTAGCAGTGCGCGGCCACCTCGGCGCACGGCGTAAGCGCCTCGTGTAGTGCACCGAGCGCGCCCACGCGCACATTCCGGTCGGGGCTGCGCAGTTCCGACACGACTTCGTCGATGGTTCGGTGACGGCCACCGAACGGCACCTCGACGGCGCTGAGGGTCTGCTCGTAGAGCGCCACCCAGGCCTCGGCTGCGGCAGGTTCACGGCAGGCGAGGGCATGCTCCTCACCGGGAGACAGCACATGGGGCGCCAAGCGGCGTAGGGAGTGGAGATAGTGCCGGTCGGACTCCAGGCGCGGGTCGCTGATGATCTGGGCAGTGGTCGTCTCGTCCAGACTGATCCATTCCAGCTCGAAGAAGGCCAGCGTCTCCTCGACCTCGCCGAGGCCGGCCTGGATGACCGCGTCGAGGTCGTGCTCTGCGGCGCCGGCGGTGCCGGACGCAAGGCGCAGGGTGGCGTAGGAGGACAGCCAGAGCAGCTCCGAGCGGAGCCCGCCAAGGTCGCTGAGCAGGGCCGCCATGCCGCTGCCGTCAAGCCGCCCCACCTGGCCTGTGTAGGACCGTGAGAAGGCCTGGCAGCGGCCGAGCAGGGAGTCGAGGACCGGGCGTACGCCATCGGGCGGGGCGATTGGGCCCAGGTCCCAGCGGGGCGGCGCCTGATCGGTGGGCCGGGCGGCTGCTGCGCTCATCGGGCCTGCTCCGGCTCGGGCTCGCTGGTGGGGAAGCGGACCGATCGCAGGGCCGTCGCGCAGGCGGCGAGGCCGATGCCGACCTGGACCGCCGCAGAGGTGGCGACCACCGGCCAAGCACCGCTGCCAAGCGAGAGGAGCACGCCGCCGACGGCTGCCGCTGGCGGGATCGTGGCGAACGACAGCATCCTCGAGAGAGCCACCACCCGCCCCAGCAGACGCTGGGGCACGATCTGTTGCCGTAGCGAGAACCATGTGACCACGAGCAGCATCACGAAGGTGCCGACCGCCCCCCAGGCCAGCGCCGTCCCGACAAGGCCGGGCAGCACGCCGAGCAGTGCGGTCATGAGGCCCGCTCCGATCATGCCGGTGATGATCAGGTGGCCGGGTGGAAAGCGCCGGCAGAGCCACGGTGCGCTCATGGCGCCGAGCACCGCGCCGACGCCAAAGGCCGCGAACACGATGCCAACGGCGGCCACCGGCAGCCCGCGCAGCCGCACGAGGTAGAAGATCAGGTTCGCCTCGATCATCAGCAGGCCGACGTTGGTGCCTGCCATCAGCAGCGACGCCCACAGCGTCACACGGTCCCCACGCAGGTAGGCGACCGCCTCCCGGAGGTCCTGCCAGATCCTGGTGTGGCCGATGGGTCGTGCCCGCGCCACCGCCGCCCGGATGCCGACGATCGCCAGGGCGGAGAGCAGGAAGGAGACCGCGTTCAGCCACAGCGCATTGCTGGTCCCGACGGCGGCGATCACGGCCCCGCCGAGCACCGGGCCAGCGAACGACAGCACGCTCTCGATGCTCTGGATACGAGCATTGGCCCTGGTGAGCCCCTCGGCCGGGACCAAGCTCGGCAAGATGCTCTGGAAGGCCGGGTGGTAGAAGGGTCGGATGCTGGAAACGGCGAACGCGACAACGAACACGAGCCACACCGCGTCGACCCCGGCCGTGACCAGGGCGGCGAGCATGCCGACGATCAGCGCCGAGCCGAGGTCGGCAAGGATCAGCAGCCGGCGACGGTCGAAGCGGTCGGCGGCGACGCCGCCCAGCATCGAGAAGAAGACGTACGGGGCGTACTCGACCGCGTAGGCGAGGCCTGCGCCGATGGCCGAGCCTGTCAGCTCGAGGACCAGGAAGGGGAGGGCCAGGCGGTAGAGCCAGTCGCCAACCGTCGAGACGGTGAATGCGCCCAGCAGGAAGAGCTGGTTGCGAGCGCGGTCGGCAGTCGGCCGGGCCGGCCCCAGACGCTCGGCTGAAGCCGTCACTGGGCCACCTTCGCCGGGCCCTCCTGCGTGAAGGGCTCGTCCACGCCCTGCTCGTCCACGCCGCAGACGCGACAGCCGGGCATCCGCTCCCAGCGCTCCGCCTCGCGCAGGGTGAAGTCCTCGAAGCGCAGCTCCATCATCCGCCCAGCGGCCACGGGCGGGGCGATCCCAGTCGCCACCCGCACCAGCTCATTCACCAGACAGGCCGTCTGCGCGGTGACGAGTGGTCCGAAGGCAGCCAGGTCCTGCCCGAAGCGCTCGCCCGGGCGTCGCGCCTCGATCCGCTCCATCTCGGCCGAGATGGCAGTCGAGACAGGATCGGCCTCTGCCCCGCTGCGCCAGCACTCGACGCAGCCCGTCTGCCCAGGGATCACCGTGTAGAAGAACGAGCGCTGCAGGTCGACGCCGCCAGTCAGCAGGGTTGCACCCGCTGCCACGCAACCCTCATTGACCCAGTTGGCCACCTGCATCTTGGGTTGGTCGACCGCGGCGATCACCACGTCGCGTCCGTCGGCCACGGCGCGGACATCCTCGGGCGAAGCCAGGCGCAGCGGGCGTGCCTCGATTCGGGCGCGCGAGTTGAACCCTCGCACCCGCTCGGTCGCCGCCTCGGTCTTGCGGCGACCGATGTCGGCTTCAGAGTAGAGGATCTGACGGTTGAGGTTGGAGAGCTCCACCGTGTCGAAGTCCACCACCCGGAGGTCCTCGACCCCCATGCCCATGAGATCATAGAGCAGGTGACTCCCGACGCCGCCGAGTCCGAGCAAGGCCACCCGGCACTGACGGAGGCGCCGCTGCAGCTCGTACTTGCTCGTTGCCAGGTCGGCATAGATCTCGTAGAAGCCGAGGTCTCGCTTCCAGCGCTCTTGCGCATAGGCATCCAACGGCACAGCCGCGGCTCCGTCCTCGATCAGCCCGGCCTGGTCGAGTTGCTGGACCGTGGTGCGGACGTCCTCAAGGGAAGAGTCCGGGAACGTTTCGGCCAGCTCCCGCTGCACCTCGACCAAGGTTCGCGTACCGTCGAGCAGCTCCAGAAGGAGCTGGGCCCTGCCGTCGGCGTCGTCGATCTCGACGACCTCCCCGCAGCGCTGGACATAGATCGTCTGCTCGATCGGGAAGGCGGGGAACACGCGCTTGATCCTTGGCCGTACATCGTCCAGCACCAGCATCGCCCCTCCTCTACGAAGGTCATCCCAAAGGACATGCGCAGCGGCAGACTAGACTGCCACTGCGCACGGTAATCACCTAGAGATCGCTGCGAAATCGATCGTTGCGAACCGAGCGACCTATACGTCCGGCGCCAGTTCCTTCAGCGAGCTGGGATCGTGTCGGATGAGCTTGTCGCTCTGTTCGCGAACGTCCCATAGGTGACGGTGTCAGATCGCGTCAGTTGACGGCGGCGCGACCGGCCAGGCTGGAACGGCGAACCTTCAGCTTGAGCATTCCGTTCACCTCCTTCCGTTCGTCCGGGTGCAATCGACGTCCGTCAAGTCCTGGTGTCGGATCGTCCCATCATGGCGCTAAGCATCACCCATTCCTGTCGAGTCTAAACCTCATATATTTTGAAACTGTGTTCTATGTCCGCCAGAAGAATGTCGGCCCGGTGGCCTTCGGGGTGTTGGCCGCCGTTGCCCGCCGGCGACCACGCCGTGGTGCTCGGGGCCAGCATGGCCGGGCTGACGGCGGCAAGGGTGCTGGCCGACGCCTACGGGCGCGTCACCGTGGTCGACCGGGACCTGCGCCAGCCCCTGGGGCGCAGCGCCGTGGCGTGCCGCAGGGTCGCCACGCCCACGGGCTACTGGCCAGGGGCCGCGAGGTCCTCGAAGAGCTCTTCCCAGGCTGACCGACGAGCTGGTCGCCCAGGGCGCCCTGTACGGGGACATCCAGCTCCACGGCCGCTGGTACAACGAGGGCGTTCGCCTGCGCCAGGCGCCGAGCGGCCTGAACAGCCTGGCCCTGACCCGGCCGCTGCTGGAGGGACAGGTCAGGCGGCGGCTGGCCGCCCTGCCCGGCGTGCGCGTCGTCGACGACCAGGACGTGGCCGAACTGGAGGTCACGCGCGACGGCCGCCGCGTCAGCGGGGTGCGCACGATCGGCCGGACCGTTGGCGGCGTGGCCGAGACACTCACCGCCGACCTGCACGTCGCCGCCGGGCGGGATCCGGTCCTGGGCCGCGCCTTCCTACGCGTGGTCAACCTGATCGACCCACCCGAGCGCCTGATGAGCCCCGAGCTCGCCTTCCGGGTCATGCGCGGCACCCGCGCGGCCAGCTGAACCGCACCCACCTCGTCTGCCCTGATCTGCAAGGAGGACGCCCCAATGCAAGCCACGATCTCCCGGACCATCCTGACCGTCGACGGCATCCGCGCCCCGCTGCTGGAGGCACACCCGGCCGGCGCGCAGCGACGAAGCGGTCGTCTTCGTCCACGGCAACCCCGGCTCCAGCCAAGACTGGGTGCCGCTCCTAGAGCGGGCCGGCCAGCTCGCCCGCGCCGTCGCCTGGGACCACCCCGGGTTCGGCCAGGCCGACAAGCCGGCCGGCTTCGACTACACCGTCGACGGCTACGCCGCCCACCTGGGCCGCTGCCTCAACGCCCTCGGCATCGCCACCGCCCACCTGGTCGGCCACGACTTCGGCGGCGCCTGGATGCTGCGCTGGGCGGCCAGCCACCCCGACCGCTTCGCCAGCGCGACCCTGATCAACACCGGCGTGCTGCCCGGCTACCGCTGGCACTACCTGGCCCGCATCTGGCGCACCCCGATCCTGGGCGAGCTGTTCCAGGCCACCGCCACGCGCCCCACGTTCCGGCTACTGCTGCGCCACGGCAACCGGCCACCGCTACCCAGGACCTTCGTCGACCGCATGTACCACGACATGGACCGCGGCACCAAGCGCGCCATCCTGGCCCTGTACCGGGCCACCAACGACCCCGGAGGCGAGCCGGCCCGGATGCTGTCGGCCACGCTGCGCCCGCTGGACCGCCCCGCCCTGGTTGTGTGGGGCAGGAACGACCCCTACATCCCGGTCGAGCAGGCCGAGCGCCAGCGCCAGACCTTCCCGAGCGCCAGGGTCGTCGTGCTCGACCACAGCGGCCACTGGCCGTTCGTGGACGACCTCGAAGGCGTCGCCGACCCGCTGCTCGAGTTCCTGCGCGAGATGACCGAAGTGCCGGCCCGGCACGGCGGGTAAGGCCGGCAGGCGGAAGGTGACCCCGCCTATCCTGACCTCCCCAGACCCCCAATGGACCGCCCAGAGCAGATGATGGGCAGGAGTCTCCCAAACGGAGGTGTCGGTGCAGATCCTGGACAGTGTGCAGACTAGTCTGACGCTATACCGACGCGTCGGCCCCCACTTGTCCGTCTCAGCGCCCTCCCTCACGCCACCTTACTTCGCCCTGGACGGTTCGGATCCACCTGCGGAAACGCTGGTCGGCATGGCGGTGGGCCGGTCCTTACTCGCACGGAGGAAGCCAGGGGTTCAAATCCCCTCACCTCCACCCCCAAACCAGCAGGTCAGAGCGTCGTCAGCTTCAAGCAGGCGGCGCTCCCTGCATGTTGCGGCCGCGCCGCGGCCGCAAGCTCACGTCGCAGTCCAGCCAGGAAGGCCCGCAGAGACCAGGCGACTCGGCCCTAGGCGCACACGCTGACCACGGAGGGTAGTCGCCGCCTTCAGTATGGGCTAAAACGTCGTTCCGTCCCCTTTAGCCTTTGTGGCAGGATCCGAGGGTGAGTTCGACATCTGGGTAGGTGCACGGTCCTCGGCCGGCTCTGAGCAGCAATGGTGGAGGCCTGACATGCCGCGAAGCCTGGCACAGGAGGGCGAACCTCGCTGGGCACCCCGGCTCCGTACCAGCGGGCGATCCTCGCGCGCATCCGGCCTATCCTTGGCGGCCCGCGGTCGACTGGCCACTGCCCAACCACTTCCACGACGACGGCCAAGTCCGGGCCGACGCCTCCGCTGGCCCAGCACGGCCTGCGCCAGCTTCGACGCCATGCTCTGACTTGGGCAGACGCCGAGTTGGTCGTGGATACGGCGGGCGACCACGCCGGCCCCAGCCATCCCAGCCGGCGGCTGCCTGGCCCACCGCCGCGCCCCACGACCTCACTCCGGTCGGACAGCGGACGCGGGAACGCACGGACACCGGACGACCACACCGGACACCGACACCTGGACGCTCAGACACCCGCACCGGACACCGGACGCGTGGACAGGCACGTGTGGACACTGGACGCTCGCACCGGACACTGGACACCGAACGCTGGCCGAGGACGCGGACAGGGTGACGACGGCACGGCCGGCATCCGGACCTCCGGGGCCCACCACGCCGAGCGACCGCTCGCTGGGACGCCCAAGGTGTTGCTGTGGACGGGCGCCTGCAGCGCTCGGCAGCCCATGCCGGCTCGGCGTGAGGCCACCTGCTAGCACGAGACTGCCTCTCGCACTACCGGGCAGCTGCTCGGTCGCTCCGCCGGCCAAGCCGCGCCTCGGCGCACTGCTCTCCTCGGAAGATTGCGGGTCGAGCGTAGAGCGAACGGCGACGCTTCATCCGTTATGGCAAATGGTCTGGCGGGCATCCTGCCGGTGCTGGGTAGAGTAGCGCTGCGTATGTAGGGAACTGGCTCGATCTGCTCTAGCTTGAATAGGTCGACTGCTGGACGTAGCGCATGGCTTGTCTTGTAATGGCGAGCCGGTGATCAGCGATGGGGGCGCCTGCCGCGCCGACGCCTGGAGCTTCTGGCAAGTCGGCCTCCGCATAAGAAGGACCGTGTCACCTTGTGGTGCGTCTCTGAGGTGTTTGACAGGTGGCGGGCGTGGTGGAGGTGGTCAGTGGATGCCAGCGTCCGCCGCTGCCCTGCGGGAGGGGTGGAAGGTGGTCGAGGTGGCCCGGCGGCTCTTGGTGTGCCGCCAGAGCGTCCACAATTGGATCGCCCGCTACCAGCAGGGTGGCCTGACGGCGGAGCCGCGGCGCATCGAGTGCCAGCTCGCCAGGGCAGGGGTGGGTGCGGTTCCGTCGCGCTCGGGCATCTACCGGTGTCTCAAGCGCCACGGGTTGATCGATCTCCGACGTCGGCGCAAGCGCCGGGAGGACTTCGGTCGCTGGGAGCGGGACCGGCTCATGCAGTTGTGGCAGATCGACGTGATGGGCGGCGTCATGCTCGAGGACGGTGCCGAGCTCAAGGTCGTCACCGGCCTCGACCCAGATAACCGAACTACAGGCACTTTTTCCACCCGCCCCTCGGCCGGGCGGTGAGGAGAATGTGGTGGCGCGGCGGCCGTCGAGACGACGAGCACGTGAGCCGTGAGTTCCA
>Ga0307296_10001618_pt1 | contig 11318 bp, 14 predicted proteins | sample ER_DNA_153_FD_194467 | JGI IMG/M metagenome (GOLD analysis project Ga0307296, IMG submission 194467) | Bulk soil microbial communities from the East River watershed near Crested Butte, Colorado, United States - ER_DNA_153 | ecosystem: Environmental > Terrestrial > Soil > Floodplain | place... | reverse complement strand
GGCCGACATTCATCCCGAGTACGTCCTGGCAACCGTTCGCTGCGCCTGCGGTAACGAGTTCCAGACGCGCTCGACGAAGCCCGAGCTGCACGTCGAGGTCTGCTCGAACTGTCACCCGTTCTACACGGGCAAGCAGAAGCTGATGGACTCCGGCGGCCGGGTAGAGCGCTTCCAGCGCCGCCTCGAGAAGGCCGGCCGCAAGGCCTAGCTAGCCATGTCGCAGCCCATCGGTGGGCAAGCCGTCCTCGAGGGCGTGATGATGCGCGGCCCCTCGAACTGGGCGGTCGCCGTACGCAAGCCCGACGGCCAGATCGCGGAGGTCTGCCGCCCGATCGAGTCCGTCATGAAGCGGCACTGGTTCTTCCGGCTGCCGGTGATCCGCGGCGTGATCGCGCTCGGCGAGTCGCTCGCGATCGGCTTCCGCGCGCTTTCGATCTCGGCGCAGTACGCGGCGCAGGAAGAGGGGGCGGACGCCGAAGAGGTTCAGACCGAGCTCTCGCGCGGTGCGCTCTTCTTCGCCTTCGCAGTCGCGATCGCCTTTGCGGTGCTGCTCTTCAAGGTCACGCCGGCGCTGATCACGAACTGGCTTCCGATCGAGACCACCGGCTGGTTCGTGATCGTCGAGGGCTTGATCCGCGTCACGCTCTTCGTCGCCTACCTGAGCGTGATCTCGCTCCTGCCCGACCTGCGGCGCGTCTTCCAGTACCACGCCGCCGAGCACAAGGCAATCAACGCGTACGAGGCCGGGGAGGAGCTCGAGCCGGAGATCGTCCAGCGCTACAGCCTCATCCACCCGCGCTGCGGCACGGCCTTTCTGCTCTGGGTGATGGTGATCGCGATCTTCGTGTTCGCGTTCTTCGGTCGGCCCCACTGGTACTGGCTGATCGCCACGAGGATCCTGCTCCTGCCGGTGATCGCCGGCATCGCCTACGAGCTGATCCGATTCGCCGGCAAGCACACCGACAACCGTTTTCTGATGGCCCTGCTCGCACCCGGGCTCTGGCTGCAGCGCCTCACGACCCGCGAGCCGACACTCGACCAGCTCGAGGTCTCGATTCGCGCCCTGCGTGACGTGCTCGCGCTCGAAAAGCGAGATACGGCGGGTGATGCGCCCAAGGTCGAGGTGATGGCCTAATGGACGAGCTCGTCGACGAGATCGAGCGCTCGTACCGCGAGACGCAGGAGCGCCTCAGCGATCCGGCCGTCTACAACGATCACCGCGAGGCCGCCGACGTGGGGCGGCGCCTGAAGGAGCTCGAGGGCCCCTACAAGCTGGCGCAGGAATGGCGTCTTGTCACCGCCGACCTGGACGCGGCCCGCAACGACTCCGACCTAAAAGAGCTCGTGCCCGACCTGGAGCAGCGGGCGGCCGCGCTCGAAGAGGAGCTCAAGCTCGCGCTCGTCGAGACCGACCCGGCCGACCGCAAGGACGTGATCGTCGAGGTCCGTCAGGGCGTCGGCGGCGACGAGGCGGCTCTCTGGGCGGCCGACCTCTTCCGGATGCTGACCCGTTACGCCGAGCGGCGTGGCTTCGCGATCGAGCAGCTCGAGACCAGCGGCAACGAGTCCGGCGGCTTCAAGGAGGTCGTCTTCGCTGTCAAGGGTGACGGCGCCTACTCCGTCTTCAAGTGGGAGGCGGGCACGCACCGCGTCCAGCGAGTTCCCGACACCGAGTCGCAGGGGCGGATCCACACTTCGACGGCGACGGTGGCCGTGATGCCGGAGGCGGAGGAAGTGGAGGTCGAGATCGACCCGAACGACCTCAAGATCGACGTCTACCGCTCGACGGGCCCCGGCGGCCAGAGCGTGAACACGACCGACTCTGCCGTCCGGATCACGCACCTCCCGACCGGGACCGTCGTCGCGATGCAGGACGAGAAGTCGCAGCTCCAGAACAAGACGAAGGCGCTGCGTGTCCTGCGCGCGCGCCTCTTCGAGCTGGAGCGCGAGCGGCAGCAGGCCGAGCAGTCGGAGGCCAGGCGCTCGCAGATCGGCGGGGGCCGGCGCGCCGAGAAGATCCGCACCTACAACTTCCCGGAGAACCGGCTGACCGACCATCGCGTACACCTCACCGTGCACCGGCTCGACAAGATCCTCGAAGGAGAGTTGGAGGAGTTCACGGAGGCCCTCGCCGCCGACGAGCGGCAGCGCGCTCTCGAGACCGCGACGGCGTGACCGCGACCTACGCGTGTCGACCGGTCAGTTCAGACGGACGCGCGGCGAAGCCGCACGTCCTGAGGGCAGCGCCGATAAGCGGCGCCTCAGCGGCGTGACGCTAGGAGATGCCCTCGCGCGCGCGACGTCCAGGCTGGCCGAGGCGGGCATCGAGTCGGCCCGGCTCGAGGCGGAGCTGCTCCTCTCGAAAGCCTGTGACGACTGCGCCCGGGCGCTGCTCTACGCCGAGCTCGACAGGGAGCTGAGCGAGGAGCAGGAGACCGCCTTCGAGCGGCAGGTCGCCCGCCGGGAGAAGCGCGAGCCGCTGGCCTACGTTCTCGGTGAGTGGGGCTTCCGCCGTCTCACGCTGAAGACCGACAGGCGGGCGCTGATCCCGCGGCCGGAGACGGAAGTCGTGGTCGAGCGCGCTCTCACTCACATTTACGGTCTGGATGCGCCGGAGGTGCTCGACGTCGGCACCGGGACTGGGGCAATTGCCCTCGCGATCGCAGACGAGGTCCCGGGCGCGCGGGTCACGGCGATCGACTCGTCGCCCGGCGCGCTTGCCCTCGCGCGCGAGAACCTCGACCTCACGGGCATCAACGGCCGCGTCCGGCTCGTTGAGCAGGACCTGACGAGTGGGCTCGGCGAAGGGCAGTTCGACCTCGTCGTCTCGAACCCGCCGTACGTCGAGCCCGAGGAGTTGGAGACGCTCCAGCCTGAGGTGCGCGACTGGGAGCCTCACGTCGCACTCGTCGCCAAAGGTGCGACCGAGGCTGTGGCGCGCGCCGCGACCGAGGCGCTGCGGCCGGGCGGCTGGCTCGTGCTCGAGACCTCTGCGACCAAGGGAGAGCGTGTAGAGCAGCTGCTTGCCGAGCTCGGCTACGAGCAGGTTACGATCACGCCTGACCTGGCAGGGAGGGACCGGGTGGTCGAGGGGCGATGGAGGGGCTAGAGACACGCGGCGGGCGGCGTCTCGCGTACCGGCGCGCCGGTGAGGGACCCATGCTGGTCTGCCACGGTGGAGGCCCCGGATTCTCGTCGCTGTACCTCGGCGGCCTGGCCGGCCTGGGCGACGAGCTCGAGCTCGTCTTGCTCGACCCGCGCGGGACGGGCGGCTCGGCCAAGCCTTCCGATCCCCGCGCCTACGCGATCGAGGACTACGTCTCCGACCTCGAGGACCTGCGCGAGCACCTGGGCCTGGAGCGCATGCAGCTCTTCGGCCACTCGCACGGGGGCATCGTCGCGATTGCCTACGCAGCGCGCCATCCGGAGCGGGTCGAGCGCCTGATCCTGGCGAGCACGCTGGCGCGCTTCTCGCCGGAGCAGGAGGCTGCCATGGCAGCCTCCGTCGAGAGCAACGCCGACGAGCCGTGGTACGAGGACGCGCGCGCGGCGCTTGAAGCCGAGGAGGCCGGCGACTTCGAGACCGACGAGGAGCTGGCCGAGCTTACGTTGCGCGAGTTCCCTCTCTACTTCGCCCGCTACGGCGACGACGAGCGCGCCTATCTCGAGACGCTGCGCGGCGACACGCCGAACGCCGACGCGCTGCGCCTGTTCAACCAGGAGCAGGTGCCCAGTTTCGACCTGCGGCCGGAGCTCGCGCAGATCGCAGCACCCACGCTCGTGATCGCCGGCGACGAAGACTTCATCACCGGGCCGCTCTCCGCCGCCGAGCTGTCCGAAGGGATCGCCGGCGCCGAGACCGTCCTGATCCCGGGCTGCGGACACTTCATCTTCGTCGAGGCTCCCGAGGCCTTTCGCGATTCGGTGCTCGCCTTCCTCGGCGCGGGAGCGCGCGCGTGATCGAGGAGGCCGTCGCAGAGCTGAAGGAGGGCCGGCCGGTCGTGCTGCCGACAGACACCGTCTACGGGCTCTGCGCCGATCCCTACAGCGAGGCCCCGTCGCGGGAGCTCTACCGGATGAAGGGCACGCCGCTGGAACAGCCGATGGCGCTGGTGGCCGGCGAGATCGATCTGCTCTTCGAATGCGTGCCGGAGCTCCGCGGCCGTTCGGGCACGATGGTGCGCGCGCTCCTGCCGGGCCCCTTCACGCTGATCCTGCCGAACCCGGAGCAGCGCTACCGCTGGATCACGGGCTCGGCGCCCGACCGGATCGGCGTGCGCGTGCCAGAGCTCGTCGGTCCCGGCGCCGAGGTGCTGGCGCGGGTCGGCGTGGTCGTGGCTACGAGCGCGAACGTCCACGGCGGTCCCGACCCGCGCAGGCTCGAGGACGTCCCCGTCGAGATCCGCGCAGGGGCGGCGGCGGTCGTGGACGGGGGCGAGCTTCCCGGCAAACCCTCGACCGTGCTCGACCTCACAGGCGAGGAGCCGCAGGTTCTGCGCGAGGGCGCGGTTCCCGCCGAGGAGGCCCTGGAACGGGCGCTCGCTGCAACCGTCGGCAGGTAGCGCAAGTACCATCCTTCCCGGATCCGACCGAGGAGAAGCCATGGCCGTAGCGCAGGAAACCGTGCAGCACCTTCGCACCGCGGGGCTGGCTGAGGTCGACCCGTCGATCGCTGAGTTGCTCGGCCGGGAGCTCGAGCGCCAGCGCGGTCAGGTCGAGCTGATCGCCTCCGAGAACTTCACCTGGCCCTCCGTGCTCGAGGCGGTCGGCTCGGTGCCGACCAACAAGTACGCCGAGGGCTACCCGGGGCGGCGCTACTACGGCGGCTGCGAGGTCGTGGACGAGATCGAGCAAACGGCGATCGACCGGGCGAAGGAGCTCTTTGGCGCCGAGCACGCGAACGTGCAGCCCCACGCGGGGGCGCAGACCAACATGGCGGTCTACCTTGCGGCGCTCGACCCGGCCGACACGATCCTCTCGCTCGAGCTCTCGCACGGCGGGCACCTGACGCACGGCCTCAAGGTCAACTTCTCGGGCCGGCTCTACACGATCGTCCACTACGGAGTTAGCCGCGAGACGAACCTCGTGGACTACGACGAGGTGCTCGCGCTGGCCAAGCAGCACAAGCCGAAGCTGATCATCTGCGGCGGCTCGGCCTACCCGCGCACCGTCGAGGCCGACCGGTTTCGGGAGATTGCCGACGAGGTCGGCGCGCTGCTCCTCTGCGACATGGCGCACTTCGCCGGGCTCGTCGCGGCCGGGCTCCACCCGAGCCCGGTGCCGCACTGCGACTTCGTCACCTCGACCACGCACAAGACGCTCGCAGGCCCGCGCGCCGGGTTCGTGCTCTGCAAGGAAGAGCACGCGCAGTCGATCGACCGCGCCGTTTTCCCGGGGATGCAGGGCGGACCGCTGGTGCACACGATCGCGGCCAAAGCGACGTGCTTCCGGATTGCCGCGACCGAGGCCTTCCGCGACTACCAGTCGCTCGTGCGCGCGAACGCGGACACGCTCGCTGCCACGCTGCAGGAGGGTGGGCTCGACGTCCTCACCGGCGGCACCGACACGCACCTGCTCCAGGTTGATCTCCGCTCCACCGAATGGTCGGGCAAGGACGCCGAAGAGCGGCTCGCCGAGGTCAAGCTGACGGTGAACCGCAACACGGTGCCCTTCGACGAGCGGCCGCCCACGGTCGCGTCGGGGATCCGAATCGGCACGCCTGCGGCGACGATGCGCGGGTTCGACGAAGAGGACTTCCGCGAGGTCGGCCGGGTCATCCCCGGCGCCCTCGACGACGGGGCCGACGTCCCCGCGCTGACGGCCCGCATCGAGTCGCTCTGCGAGCGGCGGCCGCTGTACCCGGGCTTCCGCGGCTACACCACGTACGTCGCGTGACAACGCTACGCGTCCGGCTTGATCCCCACAGCTCCCTAGTCAGCCTCGCGGAGCGAGCCCGCACGAAGCTGGAGCGCGAGTCGTGACGGAGACCGTAAACGGCGTAACCGTCGTCACGCATCCGCTCGTCCAGCACAAGCTCTCGTACCTGCGCGACAAGAACACGCCGACGGTGCACTTCCGCAAGCTCGCGAACGAGCTGACGCTCCTTCTCACCTACGAGGCGACGAAGGACTTCCCGACCGAGCCCGACGAGGTGGAGACGCCGCTCGAGCGGACGACGGTGCAGCGGATCGCGGGCAAGAAGGTGGCCGTCTGCCCGGTGCTGCGCGCCGGCCTGGGCATGCTCGACGGCGTGCTCTCGCTCGTCTCCAGCGCGCGGGTCGGGTTCATCGGCCTATACCGCGACGAGGAGACGCTGCGGCCGGTCGAGTACTACATCAAGCTGCCGGAGCTCGGGGACGGCGAGCGCGACGCGATCGTGCTCGACCCGATGCTCGCGACGGGGCGCTCGAGCGCGGCGGCGGTCGATGCCGTGAAGAAGGCGGGCGCGAGGTCGGTCTCACTCGTGTGTCTCGTGGCCGCGCCCGAAGGGATCGCCCACTTCCAGAGCGAACATCCCGACGTGAAGGTCGTCACCGCCGCCATCGACCGCGGCCTCGACGAGCGCGGTTACATCGTTCCCGGGCTCGGTGACGCCGGCGACCGGCTCTACGGGACCAAGTAGCAAGTAGCCATGTGGAACACACTCACTGATCACCTGGAGGTCCTCTACGGGGCAGCGCTCGCGCTGGTGATCGTCGTCCTGTTGACCCCGGCAGTCGGCGGGATGGCCCGGATGCTCGGCGTGGTCGACCGGCCCGGCATGCGCCGCCTCAACCGCAGCCCGGTGCCGCGTCTGGGCGGGCTTGCGCTCTTCTTCGGGATCTTCGTTCCGGCGCTCGCGTTCCTGCCGCTCGGCCGGGAGACGAAGGGCCTCCTGCTCGGTGCCGCGGTGGCCACGCTCGTCGGCGCCATCGACGACTTTCGCGGTCTCGTCTGGTGGGAGAAGCTCGGCGGCCAGATCGCCGCGGCTGCGATTCCGACGGGCTTCGGGATCTGGGTGCAGAACTTCACCTTCCCGCTCGTCGGCGTGCACGAGCTGCCGGGCTGGGTCGGCGTGCCGCTGACGATCCTCTGGATCGTGGCGATCATGAACATGGTCAATTTCCTCGATGGGCTCGACGGCCTGGCCGCGGGCGTCTGCGGCATCTCCGGCTTCACCTTCTGCCTGATCGCGCTCTCGCTCGGCCGGCCCGAGCCGGCGATCCTGGCGGCGATCGTCTTCGGCGCGTGCCTCGGCTTCCTGCGCCACAACTTCTATCCGGCACGGATCTTCATGGGCGACTCGGGGGCCCTGCTGCTCGGCTTCACGCTCGGGGCACTCGCGGTTCAGGGCCTCTTGAAGACCGCCGCGATCGCGACCCTGCTCTTCCCGTTGCTCATCCTGGCCGTGCCGATCCTCGACACCTCGTTCGTCGTCGCCAAGCGGATCAAGCACGGTGAGCCGATCTACGGCGCCGATCGCACGCACTTGCATCACCGATTCCTGAACATCGGCTACTCGCAGAAGCGTGCCGCGCTCACGATGTGGGCCTGGTGCGCGGTGCTGGCCGGGGCCGCGCTGGCCACCCGCTTCATTCACCCGCACGCCCACGGCGTCTGGCACGTGTGGCCGACGGTGGCGGTCGCCTCGATCGGCGCGATCGCCCTCGGAGCCTCGGTCTACATGGTCTACCTGCTCGAGATCGTGAAGCTCGCGAACCCGCGCATCCGTCGCCGCGAGCAGGAAGCGCGCGAGGCCGCAGCGCGCCGCACCGCTTAGCGCGACAAAAACTCCTCGAGCAGAGCGGCGTAGCCAGGTGCCCGCGGGATGCTGTGGCCGGCGCCGGGGAGAACCGCTCGCTCCGCGCCGAGGCGCTGCTCGAGCACGTCGCACACCGCGTCGAAGGCGGGGTGGTGCGATCCCGAGACCACGAGCTTCGGGAACGACGTTGCCGCGAGCTCGTCGAGCGGGAGCTCCGCCTCCAACGGCGACCGCTCGGCCAACGTCGCGCGGATGCTCTGCTCGGCGTCGGGCGGCAGTGGGTCCGGCAGCTCCGCGCTGCTGCCGACGAGCCCGAGGAAGCCGGCCGCGAACTCGCGCGGCTCTCTCGAGTCCTGCTTGATGCGCTCGAGTTGCTCGAGCAGCCGCCCGACCGCGGGGTTCTCACGCGCGAGCGCGAACGCGGGCGGCTCGCTCACGGCCAGCGAAAGGACGGACGCTGGTCGGCGCCCGGCCATCAGCAGTGCGATCAGGCCGCCGTATGAGTGCCCTACGAGGTGGGCGCCGCCCTGGAGCAGCGGTGCAAGCTCGTCCGCCTGCTCCTCGAAGTCGATGTATTCGAGCAGCGGGCCGGGCGGGTAGCCGCTGCGGTTCGGCGCCACGAGCTCGAACCGGTCGGAGAGCGCCTGTAGAGGCGCCCACGCGCTCTCCGCGTTGCCGCCGCTGCCGTGGACGAGCACGACCCGCACCGCTGGATCGTACATGAACAAAGTCGGCCAAAAACGCGGCGGTTGAGCCGAAATTCGCTGTCACAAGGTTTGGTATGCTCGGCCGCGCATGGAGCCCAGCCCTCGTTCTTCGTTCGAGCCGGCCGGGGCAGGCGCGTTGCTCGGGGGTGTGACTGCCGCAAGCGTGGGCGTCGGCGCTCTCATCGGCTGGGCCGCCGGCTCTGTCGGCCTCGGGATCCTCGGCGGAGCCTTCGTCGGCATCCCCGCAGGTGTGTTCACGGTCTACTAGCGCTACCGGAACGCCTTTTGACCCGCGTCGGCATCCTCGGAGCTCCGCGCCCGATGCCACGCAGTTGGATTCCTGCGCTCGGCGGGGGCCTCGTGATCGCGCTCGCGCTGCCGGTTTTCCTCGTCGCCGGCTGGCGCCTGTCGGGCTGGGCGATCGCGGCGGTCCTGTGGGCGGGGGGCCAGGCGTTCGGCCTGCTGCTCTCGCGCTTCCGGCCCTCGCCGGACAATCTCGCCGGCTCCGGGATCCTGGCCTTCGGGATGATGATCCGCATGCTGGCGGTGCTCGTCGTGCTGCTGGTGGTCGCCTCGAACGACGGCGACGTCGGTCTCGCGGCGGCGCTCACCTACGGCCTCGCGTACACCGCCGAGCTGGGCCTCTCGCTGGCCGGCTACTTCAGCCAGGAGCCGACCGCGTGAAGCGGCTTCTCGTCAGCCTCGCTCTGTTTGCCCTTGCGTTGCCGAGCTCCGCGTTCGCCCGCGGCACGTTCGACCCGACCACCGAGTTCGAGCAGCACGAGTGGGTCTCGATCCACCTCGGCCCGCTCAACCTCTCGATCACCAAGGCGGTCGTGTACCTGTTGATCGGGACGGCGCTGACGATCCTGCTCGGCCTCGTGCTGATGCGCGGCAAGACGCTCAATCGCCGCCAGACGGTCGGCGAGCAGATCTACGAAGTGGCACAGGTACAGGTCGCCGAGCAGGGCCTCCCTGCAAAGGCGATCGGCCGGTGGTTTCCTTACGTGGCCACGCTGATGCTCTTCATCTGGGTCGTCAATGTGATCGGCTTCATCCCGCTCCCGCTGACCGGCGAGACGTGGCACGGCGTCCCGACGTGGGGAATCTACGCCGCGACCTCGTCGCTGTCGGTGACCCTCGCGCTCGCGCTGTTGACCTTCGTGTTCACGCATTTCGAGGGCATCCGCTGGAACGGGCCGATCCGCTACTTCAAGAGCTGGATCCCCGAGGCGCCGCCGGCCCTGCTCGGGTTGATCGTGCCCCTTGAGGTCCTCGGCCAGTTCATGCGCCTGATCTCGTTGAGCGTGCGTCTTTTCGCCAACATGCTCGCGGGCCACATCCTGATCCTGACCTTCATCGGCCTGATCTTCATTCTCCAGAGCATCGTGCTGGCCCCGTTCGTGATCCTCGTCGGCACCGTCTTCTACATCTTCGAGGTCGTGATCGTGGTCTCGATCCAGGCGTTCATCTTCGCCGCCCTGTCCGCCATCTACATCGGCTCGGCGATCGAGCCCGAGCACTAAGGCGTTCGCTTGCGACGCCGACCAAATGAGGCTGTGCCGGCTTTGCCGGTGCAGCCGGCTAAAAGGAGGCACTTGTGATTGCAGCAGTTCTTGCCGCCACTACCGGCGACGTGACCAAGGCCGGGAAGGCGATCGGCCTGGCGCTCGGCGTCGGCCTCGGCGCACTCGGCGCCGGCATCGGCATCGGCAACATCTTCGCGTCCATGATCCAGTCGGTTGCCCGCCAGCCGGAGCTCCGCGGTGAGCTGACGGGCATCCAGTGGCTGGGCTTCGCCCTGACCGAGGCGGTCGTCTTTTACGGCCTCCTCGGCTCGATCCTCGCCTACGTACTGGTCTAAGACGTGCCGCTCGCGTCGAACCCACTGATCCAGGTCACGCCGGGGCTGATGATCTGGACGATCGTCTGCTTCCTGATCACGCTCTACGTGCTCAAGCGGTTCGCGTTCGGACCGATCCAGAAAGCGATCGACGAGCGGCGCGAGCGGATCCGGCAGTCGATCGAGGAGGCCGAGCACGCTCGCGAAGAGGCCCGTACGCTCCTCGTCGAGCACCAGAAGCTGATCGGCCGCGCCAAGACCGACGCCGAGGAGATCCTGGCCGAGGCGAGGCGGATCGCCGAGGCGAACGAGCGGCGCATGCGCGAGGAGCTCGAGACCGACCGCCAGCGCCGGCTCGAGGAGACGCGCAAGCAGATCGAGGCCGAGACCAGGCGCGCGCTGGAGCAGATCCGGCTCGAGGTCGTCGAGCTGAGCCTGCTCGCCGCGACGAAGGTGACAGGCAAGGCGCTCGACGACTCCGATCACCGGCGCCTGATCGACGAGGCGATCGCCGAGCTCGACTTCTCGGTGCTGGAGAAGAACGACTGAGACTCAGGGCTTCCGCATGAGCGTCGTCGACCGCGTCTACGCTCGCGCGCTCTTCGAGGCCGCTCACGAGCAGGGCCGCCTCGAGCCAGTACGCGAGGGGCTCGAGCAGGTCGTGACGGCCGCTGCCGAGGTTCCGGAGCTGCGCGAGCTCCTGCGCAACCCGCAGCTCGACCCCCGAGCTCGTGCCGCAGCCCTCGAGGACGTGCTCGCCGGGGGAGACCAGCTGCTGCGCAACTTCCTGCTCGTGCTCGTGGACAAGGGCCGCATCGGCCAGCTCGAGGTGATCGCGGAGGAGTTCGAGCGTCTGGTCGCCGAGCAGGAGGGCGTGCTGAGCGCGGAATTGACCACTGCTGTCGAGCTCTCGGACGACGACGAGCGCCGGCTTCTGCAGCAGATCGAAACGGCTTCTGGTCGCAAGGTCGAGGCGACGCGACATGTCGACCCGGGCCTGATCGGCGGGATCGTCCTCCAGGTCGGC
>Ga0307296_10001617_pt1 | contig 11329 bp, 9 predicted proteins | sample ER_DNA_153_FD_194467 | JGI IMG/M metagenome (GOLD analysis project Ga0307296, IMG submission 194467) | Bulk soil microbial communities from the East River watershed near Crested Butte, Colorado, United States - ER_DNA_153 | ecosystem: Environmental > Terrestrial > Soil > Floodplain | place: USA... | reverse complement strand
CAGCGGAAACATTCTCCAGGAAGCCGCGCAGGTCCGCACGCCGGAGAACGTGTATCGTCTCGTCGGCAGTTTGCAGGGAAGCTGGCAGATGCTCTCTTCACAGCTTCAGACGCTCGAGCTGCAGACACTCGGCGGCATCGACTCGTACACCGATGACGGGCGCGTCTACTCGCCGCCGACGACGTATGTCGAGCAGTCCGGCTCGATCTCGCCGTTCCCGGGAACGGTCGTGAACTCGAAGGCGACGGTGCAGAACGCGAACCTCAACGTCTCGCTGAATCATCACCTCGCGCTTCCCTTCCTCGGCGCGACGACGTCGACCGGTCTCCGCCAGGAGAGGGCGCAGGCCGATTTCGTGACGAACCTCGGCCAGGGCCTCTTCCCGGGTATCACGAACTTCGCGTCGGCGACGCAGACGGGATCGGCGAACGGCCAGTCGCTGACGAAGACGCTCTCGTACTACGCGCAGGAGGAAGTGCTCGCTCTCGACGAAGCGCTGATGCTGACGGCGGCGGTGAACGCCGAGCGCGCGAGCACGAACGGCGATCCGAAGAAGTTCTATGCGTTTCCGAAGTTCGCCGCGTCGTACCGACTCCCATTCGTCGTGCCGAGTGTCGACAACGTGAAGCTCCGCGCCGCCTACGGTCGCGCGGGCAACCGCGTGCCGTCGAACTACAAGTACACTTTCCTGACGAGCGTACCGTACGCCGGCGTGACCGGCTTGCGCCCATCAGCAATCGTCGGCCTGCCCAACGTCCGGCCCGAGGTGACAGCGGAGACCGAAGGCGGTGTCGATGCGCAGTTCCTCAATGGTCGCGTCGGTCTTGAGTTCACCAAATACCGCAAGGTGACGAGCGACCTCGTGCTGCTCGCCAACCTCGCCCCGACGACCGGCTTCACCACGCAGACGATCAACGGCGGGAAGTTGCAGAACACCGGTACGGAGATGAGCCTCAGACTCGTACCTCTGCCGCAGTCCTACCCCTTCCAGTGGTCGTCGACCACGACCTACTCCGCGAACCGGAGTCTCGTGACCGAGCTGCCCGTGCCTGGCTTTCTCGCCGGCAACCTGTTCAGCGAGCGCTATGGCGCCGTCAAGGTTCAGCAGGGGTACCCTAACGGCGTCGTCGTCGCGTTCAACGGACGCGACCCTGACGGTCTCCGGCACGAACAGTTCTACGGCCCCTCGGAGCCAGACTTCCAGATGGGCTTCAACAACGAGCTCACCTACGGACCGGTGCGCCTAACGTCGCTGCTCGACTGGCACAAGGGCGGCTGGGTCGCGAACCTCACGAACAGCTACTTCGACTTCAACATTCCCGGTGGCAGCCTCGCCGACACAGCCGGCGTTCGCCAGCGCGCCGCCGACTTTGCCGCCGGCAAGCCCGTCTACCTCGAGCGCGCGACCTTCCTCAAGCTCCGCGAGGTCACGCTGTCGTACACAGTGAAGGAGGAGTGGGCGTCCATCCTGTCTCGCGGCGCGACGAAAGACGTCAAGCTGGAGTTGAGTGGTCGGAACCTGAAGACGTGGACGAAATACACAGGGTACGACCCCGAGGTCTCGAACTTCGGCAATCAGGCGCTGGGACGCATCCAGGACGTTGCACCGTTCCCCCCGAGCAGGACGTTCTTCCTGTCGCTCATCACCAACTTCTAACCGCGAGCAGCCAACCGATGCGAAAAGTGACTGCAGTATTCGGCGCGGCGCTCCTCGCCCTTGCCGCGTGCGTAGACAATCCGGCCTCACCGAGCGTGGATCAGGTGGTGGCCGGCTCGCCACAGACGCTTCAGACGCTCGCCTCAGGCATTCTTGGCGCGACGCGCCGGGCGGCGGGCGTTGCCGTTACGAACTATTACCTGTTCGGATCGATCCAGGCGCGCGACGTTCTGCGCCTCGACCCGAACGACAACCGTCTCACGCAGGAGTTCTTCGTTACGACGCCGGATCCGAGCTCGTTCATCGGCGGCGCGGACTGGCAGTTCACGTACATCGCCAACCGCGCGATCACGTCGCTGTACGACCAACCAGCGTTCACCGCGCTGTCGGCCGGTGACAAGGCGATTACGCGCGGTTTCTTCAACACCGTGAAGGCGTTCAACTACGTCCACATCGCGGAGACGCGCGACACGGTCGGTTTCGCGATCCAGCAAAAGGATCCGACCGTGCTGCCGCCAATTCTGTGCAAGCCCGGCGCGCTCGACGCGGTCTCGAAGCTGCTCGACTCGGCGTACGCCGACCTGACGGCGGCGGGCACGTCGGACGCCCTTCCGTTCATCGCCGCCGGGTACAATGTCCACGGCGACTATACCCACAAGGCTGGGATCGCACGTTTCAATCGCGGCCTGAAGGGAAAGATCGAGATCTTCCGCGCGACGAGCCGTCAGTCTCCGACGGGCGCGGCCGGCTACACCGCTGCTCTCGCCGCCCTCGATCTCGCACTGGCTGGCGCGCCTGCGTCTCCCGACGCAGCGTATCTCGCTGAGGGACCATACTACCTCTACAATTCCGCTGCGCCAGAATCCTTCGCGAACCCGCTTGGCGGCGATGTGAAGACTGGTCTCACGGACAACTTCGTGAACGGATACATGGCCGGTGATGCGCGCGCTGCCAACGTGTACACGCTGACGACGCCGCAACAGGCGCAGGGCTTCCAGTTCACGAAGTCCTACGTCTACACGAAAGGCGATCAGCTCTCGACACCGATGCCGAAGCTGCGAAACGCAGAGCTGTACTTGCTGCGGGCCGAGGCGAAGCTGGGTCTGAACGATCTGGCCGGCGCGACCGCCGACGTGAATGTCGTGCACGTTGGCGAGGGGCGCCTCGCTCCGTATGCGACGTTCGGGTCGCGCGCCGAGGCGCTGACGGCGTTGAATTACGAGTATCGCTACTCGCTGATTCTCGAGGGCTGGCAGCACCTGAGCTTCCTGCGTCGGTATGCGCTGCTCACGCCGAGCTACGTCACGCAACCGGGCACGCCAAATGGTGGGGCGACGGACCCGCTCAATCAGGCGCTGCCAATTCCCGTCGGCGAAGCGACGGCGCGAAACGGTAACGTCGCTTGTCAGTGATGCTCGAAGTAGTTCCGCGCGCTGGTTTTCGGCGGCGCGGGTAGTCGGACTCGGCATGATCCTGCGCCGAGCTGGATCATCGAGGCCCCGGTGTGCATGGCATGCCGGGGCTTCGATGGTCGACGGACCATCGAACTCTGTCGGCGGTTGCGGCTCTCACCACGTTTCCCGAAGTTGACGCATGCGTTTCGACATCTTTCACGCGAAGCCGTCCGACGGACCGGGCCCCGGCAAGCTGACCCCATCGCTGGTGACGAGCCGGTGGGAACGGTGGCGACCGGCGCTGCACATCGGGGTGCTCCTGCTCGTTCTCGTGGGCACGGCAGTACTCGCCGTCGAGGCGTACCTTTCGCACCGGTCGTATGCCGAGCGGTCGCAAGCCGCGTCGCACGACCTCGCGTTCGAGGCGGCGGCGAATCTGTCGCGCTGGGCCGAGCAGCGCCTGACGTACAACCTGATGTTGTACTTCACGCCGGCGGTCAGCCGGATCGAGTACGAGACGCAGGCCCGGCGTGAGTCCTTCTCCAAGATGGCGTTGGCGCCGGCGAAGGAGGGGTGTTCCGCTCCCGCGGTCTGCGCCGGCGGCCCAGCGCGGAGCACGTTCTTCTACGACCTGCGCAGCGGCGCCTGGGAAACGAAGGGCGCGTCGATCGACACCGCGGCGGCGCGGACGATCCGCGATTCGATTCGCGACGAGGCGCTGAACCGATATAAACCGTCGTGGGAGCTCGCCATTCTATCGGTTCCGTCTGGCGGCCAGACGCATCTCGTCGTTTATCGCCTCGCCTGGGACGCGAACGGGAAGCCCGCTGCCGTGAATGGCCTCGAGCTGGACATGCCGCGTGTCGCGCGCGAGTTCTTCGCCCGCACGCTGTCACAGGGGCCGCTGCTCGCGTCGGCGCAGGCGCACGAGCGCCCCAACTCGTCGCTCTTCTCGGTTCGAGTGGAGGCGGCGGACGGCACGGAGTTCCTGCGTGCCGGCCCGGCGACCGACGTCGCCCCGATCCTGGCACAGTATCCGAAGGAAGGAAATTTCGGACACTACCGCGTCGACGTCGGCCTCAGTCCCCTGCTGCGCGCCGACGTCGCATCGGGCAAGGAGGACACGCGTCTCGTGAGGACGCTGCTCGCGTTCGCGGCGAGCGCGATCCTGATCGCGATCGCGATCTTTCAGACGAGGCGCGAGAACGCGCTCGCCCGGTTGCGCGAGTCGTTCGTCGCGAGCGTCTCCCACGAGCTGCGCACGCCGCTGGCGCAGATTCGCCTCTACTCCGAGATGCTGCAGATGGGCTTTGTCCGGAACGAGGCTGAACATGTTGCGGCGGTCCAGGTGATCGTCCACGAGGCGGGGCGTCTGACGTACCTCATCGAGAACGTGCTCACCTACTCGCGCGCGACGCGCCATGAGCTGCGGCTCGAGGCGTCCCCGGTCGACGTCGACAGTGTGCTGGCCGAGCTGACACGCACGGTCGGTCCGCTGGCGTCCGCCGCCAGCGTCGGCTTTCGCACCGATGCCGATCGTGGCCTCATCGCGTCCGCCGACAGGGCGGCGCTGCTCCAGATCCTCGTCAATCTGATCGACAACGCCGTTAGGCACGGGACCGGCGGGCATCAGGTCGTGCTCTCGGCGCGACGGATGGAGGACACGGTGCAATTCCTGGTCGACGATTGTGGCCCCGGAGTTCCGCGGCGAGATCGGCAGCGCATCTGGCGGCGGTTCGTGCGACTCGAGGGTCGCACACGATCGACGGGAAGTGGGATCGGATTGTCCGTCGTCTCCGAGCTCGTCGCCGGCATGAACGGACGCGTCTGGGTGACTGAATCACCGATGGGCGGCGCGCGCTTCGTCGTCGAGCTCCCGCGCGAGGTTGACGCGGTCGTCGCGACAGCGGACCCCCAGTTGGCGCAGTACTAGGTAGCGTCTACCGGCCCCTTCGTCATTGTTGCCCGACGGCCGCTCGTGCTGGCCACTATGACGAAGGTCAAACGGATCCACGCGGATCAAACGGATCAGTCTGAACGGCGGAGAAGCGCGTCACTTCATTTTTTTGACTGCGCGAGGTGAGATAGTCTCTCGCGGCGCACCCCCAAAAATGCTTTTCAAAAAGTTGTAATATTCTGTGCCGTTTATCTCTGCCGCGGCGAGTGGAAATCAAAGCGCTTACAGCGGCCGTTTACGCTCTTCCGACCTGATCAGCGAGATCCGCGAGGATCCGTTTAAACCTTCGTCATAGTGGCTCGACCGCCGCTCGTGCTGGCCACTATGACGAAAGTCAAACGGATCTACCGTCTGAAATCTGCCGCCTACCGCCTACCGCCCACCGCCTGTCCAACCCCAAGCCCCGGTCCCTCGGACAGGCCGATCGCGCCTCCCGCGATGGCCGGGCCGGTGAACGGATCGTCGGTCAGGAGCGCGGCACCGTCGAGGTCCGCGCAGTCGAGCAGAGGCGCGAAATGCGCCGCCGCAGCAATGCCGAGCGTCGTCTCGATCATGCAGCCGCACATGACGAGCATCCCGTGCGCGCGTGCGGTCGAGATCATCTTGAGAGCTTCGCGCAAGCCGCCGCACTTCGAGAGCTTGATGTTGATGCCATCGACGACGCCGGCGAGCTTCGGAATGTCGGTCGCCACGATGCAGCTTTCGTCGGCGACGATCGGAAGCGACGCCCGGTCGTGCACGAGGCGCAGGCCGTCGAGATCATGCGCGGGCAGCGGCTGCTCGACGAATTCGACGCCGAGCTCGCGGCAGAGGTCGATCATGCGCAGGGCGCGCTTGGCGGCCCACGCCGCATTGGCGTCGACGCGCAGGATCTTGTCGGGCGCCGCGGACCGCACCGTCCGGATGATTTCCTCGTCGCGGTCGGTGCCGAGCTTCACCTTGAGAATCGGGTACTGCGCTGCTTCCCTGATCCGCGTGCGGAGCGTTGCCTCGTCTGGCGCGATCGCGATCGTGAAGCTCGACTTTGGTGACGCCGCCGGATCGAGGCCCCACAGCTTCCAGAGCGGGATACCGAGCCGTTTGGCGGCGAGATCGTGCAGTGCGGCGCTGACGGCGCTCTTCGCCGAGCCGTTGCGACCGATCGCCTTGTTCATCTCCGCTTCGATCGCCTCGAGCGACCACGCGTCCGCGCGCTCGACGACCGGCGTTAGGCGGCTCAGCGCGGCGACGACCGTCTCCGGCGTCTCGCCATAGTACCTGCTCGGTGCGGCCTCGCCCCAGCCCTCGACTCCGTCGCCATCAGAGATCCGGACCCACACCGTCTTGTATTCGCTCGACCCGCCGCGTGCGATGATGAACGGGTGCTTCGTGTGAACCGTGAGGATCTCGTGCGAGAACTTCATACTTTCGTCGGGGCCATTCCTGGTCGTCGGGCGAGCCACGCGGCTCGATGCTCGGCGGAGCCGTCCGCCGCTCCACTAAGATAGCCGACCAATGCGTCGGCGAGCTCGTTGCCGCGCTGGAAGCGGTCGGCTGGGTGCTTGTTCAGGCAGCGCATGATGATCTCGCCCAGCGCCGGCGGCGTGCGCGAGTCCACGACGTCGGGCGACACGGGCTGCTCGTGAACGTGCTTGTAGCCGACTGAATAGCTGTCCGCGCCGTCGAACGGCGGAAAGCCGAGCAGCATCTCGTAGAGCATCACGCCGACCGCGTACAGGTCGCTGCGGCCATCGACCATTTTCCCCATCGCCTGTTCGGGCGACATGTAGTGCGGCGTCCCCATCGCCCGCCCGGTCCCGGTCAGCCGGCCGTGAAAGCGCGCCGTCGCGATTCCGAAGTCGGTGATGATCGCGTGCTGATCCTCATCGAAGAGGATGTTGTCGGGCTTCACGTCACGATGCACGACGCCGCGGCGGTGAGCATAGTCGAGCGCCGATGCCACTTGCGCGGCGAGCGATGCGGCGAGTGGCGCGGCGATCGTGCGGTCGCGCGTGATCAGGTCGGCCAGCGATCCGCCGGCGAAATACGGCATGACGAGAAACACCGTTCCGTCAATGTCGCCGTAATCGATCATCGCGCAGACATGCGGGTGCTGGAGGCGGCACGCTGCCTCCGCCTCACGGCGGAACCGCTCGCGCATCTCTGGATCGCGCGCGAGATGCGAGTGCAGGACCTTGAGCACGACGGGCCGCTCGAGCAGCGCGTGCTCGGCGTAGTAGACGTGGGCCATGCCCCCGCTGCCCAATCGTCGATGCACACGATAGCGACCCCCGGTGATCGTGCGGAGGGTCGTCAAATCGGCGTCGGGTCTTTCACCTGGGGGAGAGGCCAGCTCCGGAAGCGCGTCGTCGCAGCGCGTGCATCGCGCCGCACTTGCTCTATTCCACGTCCCGCACTCCGGGCAGAACACGCAGCTAACCTCCGAGGTCGAGACGCACGAAATCGTATGGGGGCCAGGGCCCCGTCAGCTGCACGTCGAGCTCGTGGTGGCTCTGTGCCGCCTCCGCCACCGCGCTCGTGAACGAATCGAGCCGTTCTCGCTCCACCAGGAAGGCCCCGCTAAGGACGATCCCGGTCAGGTACTCCGTCTTCAGCGGCACGACCGCCGCCGCTTGCGTACGCAGCATCTTGAAGACGTCCGCCGCGGCGACGGCCAGATCGCTTCCGATGCCTGGCAGTTTCGTCTCGCGACGAACCACGTGAACACGCACGACCATCCGTCCATCGAGGAAGGTCAGCGTCTCGTGCAAGGCGTGGTAATGCAGCTCCAACCATCGAACGAGCGTGTCCCGGCCCTTGAACACCGTTCCCACCGGTGCCGGCGCGACCGGGTGACGCTTCGCTACGCCTTCAAGGACTCCCGCATGGCGCTCGAAGTCACGGTCTTCCGGCTCCATTCGGTGATAGGAAGCAGGGGTCACCAGCGCCCCCAGATCACGCACGCTGACGACCTCGATGCCGTCGCGCTGAAGGCCCAGATTACCCCCGTCGAGTAGCGCGACTCCAAACAGTTCCAGCGCACTGCTCACAGCAGCCTCGATTTCTTGAGGCCGACGACGAGCAGCACACCGATGGCTATCTGCAGGACGAGCATGATCCAGAAGCCGTGTGCGTGGGCCTGAAGCGGAATTTCGTGAAAGTTCATTCCCCACATGCCGCTGACGACCACGAACGGGATGCTCAGCGTCGCGACGACCGACAGCCCCTTCGTGACGCGTCCCAACCGGTTCGAGACCTGCGACAGGTAGCTGTCGAGCACCGAGCTGAGAAGCTCGCGATAGGTCTCGAGCGAGTCGTTGATCCGCAGCACGTGGTCGTAGATGTCGCGAAAGTAGACCTGGACGTCCGTCGTCAGCAGCGGGCTCGGTCGGTTGGTCATGATGTTGAACACCTCTCGCTGCGGCGAGAGGTGGCGGCGGAGACCAAGGACGAGTCGCTTCACGGCGAAGATGTCCCGCAGCGCGGCCTCGTCGAAGTTCGCGAACACTCGCTCCTCGAGACTGTCGACGAATTCGTCGATCTGGTCGAGGATCGGGAAGAACGCGTCGACTTCGGCGTCCATCACCGCGTGCATGATGCGAGGAGGATGGCGGCCCATCAGCTCGGGCGTGCGCTCGATCCGCTGCGCGACGTCGGCGATGCTGGCCGACGGATCGGCATGCACGGTCACCAGGTAGTTCTTCCCGAGAAAGAAGTACTGGTTGTAGGTGTAGATGTCGTACGGGTCGTCGGTCTGCTCGTGGAACTGCACGCCGCGCACGATCGCGAACAGGTAGCCCTCGTACTCCTCCAGCTTCACGCGCGACGAGGGGCTCAGTGTGTCCTCGATCGCGAGCGGATGGAAATGGAAGACTTTCTCGAGGATGGCGTGCTGATGGCGGCTACCGCTGTCGATGTCCACCCACAGGTCGCCCGTGCCCGACGCCAGCGCGTCGATGAGCTCGCGCGGCTTGAGATCGCGAAAGAAGCGCCCCTGGGCGTCGAGATAGAAGCTGCGCGGCACGTTAGGGTCGCGCGACACTACCTCCGTATTCGCGAGCGGTGCGCCCGTCGTCGCCAGGCTCTTGTCGGTTACGCGCTCCTCGCGTGCCACTTGACCCCCTTGATGAGCTGAAAGCCGATCGCGCGTTCGCGCGAGAGCTCCTTGAGCAGCGTCGTCTCCCGCTCGACCGCAGTGCGCGCCTCACGCCATCCCCATCGCCGCCACGCGCGCCCGACGATCTGCATCTTCTGCTGCCAAGTGAGCGTCGCCGGATCGACGATCGGCCGCACACTTCCGGACGCGCGTACCGGTCCGCCGCTCGTCCAGTCCTGCACCTGGATGTCGACGACGTTGGCGTCGCGCATCATCTGCTTCCACTCGACGAGCAGCCGCGGTCGCAGCCCCAGGCGTTCGACAAGCATGTCGCGCGCCGCGCCCTTGATGTCGGAACTCCACGTCGGCTGGAGGAGGACGACGGGACCCAGCGGTCGCGTCACGCGTGCCAGCTCGGCGATCGCGCGCTCCGCGTCGTCGAGAGCTGAGATCGTCGGCTCTCCGACGGTGGCGTCGAAGACGGCGTCCTCATAGGGAAGATCCTCGAGGTTGCCCGGTTGATAGGACAGCGTATTGCCGCGCGCAGCTTCTCTTGCCCGTCGCTCGGCTTCCTCGATTCGCATCGGGTCGGGATCGACGCCGGTCACCGTGGCGCCCGTGCGTTCGGCCAGCCAGTCCGTGGTAACACCGTCACCACAGCCGGAGACCAGCACCTCGCGTCCTGGCTCGGCCTCGATGAGTCGCGCGACTTCGCGATAGAGCTCCTCGCCCGTCGCGCGCCATTTGCCCAACACCGCCATCTGCACGAGGCGAAGTACCGCCGGCGCCGGCGGAACGCGCTCGGACGCGCTCATGTGCGAGCTCCAACCCAGTCGCCGATCATCGTCGAAAGCTACCGCTCGGCCGCGGCGTTGGCGATTCGGTATGAAGCCGCCGCGCGGCTACAGCAAGGCCCGCAGGTGGGCGACGGCCGCCTCGCCGAGTCGCTCTGGTTCGTATCCGCCCTCGAGCGCGCTCACGAGCCGGCCGCCGCACCAGGTCTCCGCCCTCTGTACCAGTCCCTTCGTCAACCGGATCACGTCATCGATCTCCAGCGTGAAGCCGCCGAGCGGATCGCCGCGCAGCGAGTCGAAGCCGGCCGAGATGAGAATGAGATCCGGGGACCATCCGCTCGTCGCCGCCTCGATCGCCGCGTCGAGCGCGCTCACGTACTCGGCCGGCGGGCGCGACGCCGGCATCGGTACGTTCCACACCGACCGATGCGGACCGCGATCCTCGCGTGCGCCAGTGCCGGGGTACCACGGCCACTGATGCATCGACACGAAGCGGATCGCCGGGTCGTGCTCGACGAGAGCCTGCGTCCCGTTCCCGTGATGAACGTCCCAGTCCACGATCAGTATTCGCTCGGCGTTGAAGCGCGAACGCGCGTAGAGGGCGGCGATTGCTATGTTGCCGAAGAGGCAGAAACCCATCGCCCGATCGCGCAGCGCATGGTGGCCGGGCGGGCGCACGGCGCAGAAGCTGCGCGTCGTCTCGCCGCCGAACGCGAAATCCACGGCGTCGAGCACCGAGCCGGCGCCGGCTCGCGCGGCATCCCACGATCCTTCGCTGACGACCGTGTCGGCGTCGAGCCGCCCGCCTCCGGCGACCGCCATCTCGCGAACGGTGTCGATGTAGCTTCGCTCGTGCGCCAGCGCGAGCTCGTCCTCTGTCGCGTGCCGTCCCTCGACATGACGCACGAGGGAGAACAGCTCCGGATCGTTGCGCAGCGCACGAGGGATCGCGCGAAGCCGACCGACGTGCTCCGGATGGCCCCACCCCGTGTCATGCCGGCCGCAGTCGGAGTGCGAGATGAAGGCGACGCTCAGCGGACGGGGCGCCGCCTGCGATAGGTGGCGAGAAAGATCGAGCCATCCTTGGCGCCGGCATCGACGAGCGACACCTGCTCGTTGAGCACTTCGAATCCATTGAGCTTGATCACCAGGTCGCCGGGCAGAGCGGCTGCACCAAGAATGGCTTCGACCGCCGCGCGCTTGACCTCGGCGACCGTCGTCTCCGGCGACGCCTCGACGGCGACAACATCCCACTGCTCGGGAATCTCTACCCGAACCGTGATGGTCTCGCCGCCTTTACCGAGGCGAAGCACGCCAGGCCGGGCGCGAAGCCCGGCCACGAATGGCTGATCGCTCACGTCTTTGTCGGACTTGGTGTCACCGCTTGCTCGTCACGTAGCGGCTCTGCCGGCCCGGTCGGCGACGGAGGCAGGGTCGAGAGGAAGCGCGCGA
>Ga0307296_10001616_pt1 | contig 11330 bp, 9 predicted proteins | sample ER_DNA_153_FD_194467 | JGI IMG/M metagenome (GOLD analysis project Ga0307296, IMG submission 194467) | Bulk soil microbial communities from the East River watershed near Crested Butte, Colorado, United States - ER_DNA_153 | ecosystem: Environmental > Terrestrial > Soil > Floodplain | place: USA... | reverse complement strand
GATTCTAGCCGGGCGCCCGGAGCGCCCTTGGCGCGCCAGACGACCCGGCTGCGAGGAGTGAAACTGCGCTCGAGTGCGCTACGCGGCGGCCTTCGGACGGCGGCCACGACGGGCTGCAGCGCGACCGGGCATCTTGCCCGCGCAGCCGTCACAAAGGTCGGCCGCCTTCGCGCCACGACGTGCGTCCGTGTACGTCACGCGCATCCCGGCACCCTTTCCTTCTTCCACTTCTTTTCCGCAGTTGTCACAAACCAGCACGGTCTTGCGAGCCAATGTTCCTCCCTGGAATGGGTCGTGGAGGGCGATAGTACCGAATTCGCGGTCCGATTATCCAGGTGTAATTCGTCCTCCGAGGAACGCCTTGGACGCGTTCTCGTTGCGAGAAAGCACATTGCCGCTGACCTCTGCCTTTGCGCCGGAATGAGCCACGAGCGCGTAGCCCAAACGTGTGAGATCTCCGGAGGCAACATCAGGACGTGTTCCACCCACGACGTTGTCCTTGATCTCGCACTCGGAAAAGTCGCCGCAATAGATTCCGACCCCGAGAGAGTTTTCGACCTGGTTTCCCTCCACCATCACCATCGACATTTCTGTCAAGCCAAGAGCTCGGAGGGTAGTCCCGCTGACGTTGTTCGAGCTGATCATCACCTGTGCGAAGTGAGTGACGATGCCCTCGCGCCCGCCGAGGATCGTGCAACCGTCGACGAGGCTGGGGGCCAGGTCGAAGCCGAAAGAGATATCGATTCCCTGCGAATATTCTCCAACGGGCGAGTAGATGAGACAGTCGCGAATCTTGACACTCGCCCGTCGCGCCTGGATGCCGTCGAGACTCGTTCCGGAAATCCGAACGTGCTCGACGGTGACGTTCTCCGCGCCGTCGATCTTGATGCCGATCTCCCCGCCGGTTACGGCGACGTTGCGGATCGTGACGTCGTCCGAGGTGACAATGATTCCGCCGCGCACGACAGCGCCAGGTTCGCCGACGAGCTTCTCCGAGTGATCGATCACGAGCGGCCCCTGATGGATTCCAGCCGCCAGATGAACCGTGGGCGGCTGAGTCGCCCAGGCGATCCCGCCGGCCCCGGCGAGGAGTGCGACGACGGCCGTAACCGCCGCCGGGCCGGCGGATCCAAGCTCTCCCCCGTCCTCACCGTACGAGAGCTGCGCGAGAGGGAAGGCAGCGTGGACGAGGGCCTGTCCGAGAAGCCATGCACCGACGAAGAGGAGCACTGCCGCACCGAGCGGGGCACGCACACCCACGGCGAAGACGATTCCCATGACCACCCCAAGCTCGAGGAGGCCGAGGGGGAACGCGATCCAGCCCGGCTGGTAGGGAAGAAACCGGTGGTACACCGTAAGGTCGAGCGCGAGCCCGGCGCCCACCATGATCGCGGCCAGCTCCACCGGCCACCATTCGCGAAGCCCGAGAGCAAGCGCGGAGCCGACGACGAGCGGCGCCAACGAGGTCGCCAGGCGCGTCTCGAGTCTTCCTCTCAGCGTGAACGACATGTCTGCACCCGCCGGAGGAAGCGTCGCGCCGCGTACTTGGCGCCCATAAGAGTGTCGGCAGCCGGGAATGCCCACTGGCCCGGCACGCCGGCCAGGGAGAGCGTCCGCGTTTCGTCCGTGAGACCCGGGACGGTGGAATCGGGCGTGAGCACGATCCAGCCCTCAGCTGTCTCCAGCTCGTTGTCGGCGACGAGCTGGGCAAGGAGAGCGTCGTGGCCGAACCCGCGCCTGAAGCCCGTAGCGCAGATGATCTGCTCGCCCCCGTTCAGCTCGGCCGCCACCCTGAAGCGCCCGGCGCGCCTTGCGTTCTCGACCGGCTCGTCCCAGCCTCGCCCGTGCGGATACGACGGAGCCGACCAGCGGCGCAGAAATCCGACTCGCTCGTCCCTCGACGTGCGGTGAAAGGCGGCGAGGCCGCGCCTCGTGAACAGCTCGCGTGGGAGGTTGAGCGGCCGGCGCTCGGGCTCGCGTCGTCGTACGGACACGACCTCCGCTCCCGCGGCGAGCGCGTTCAGCCATTCGGTCGCAGCCGCCATTCCAGCGCCGACGATCTCCACCCGGTCGGCGTAGTCGTGGGCCTGGTAAGCGTGGACTACACGGGCATCCCGCCCGACTCCGTCAGGAAAAGCGAGCCCAGGGTGGCCAGGGGCGAGAAGAACGTGCGCGAACCGTCCTTCGCCGTCGAGCTCGAAGCCCTCGTCCACCGCGCGTACTTGCCTGATCCTGCGCGGACGAAAGCTCTCGTCCCAGCCCGAGCGCTCCCTCACCTCCGCGGCGTGCTCGAGGAACTCGTCCACCGTCGGATGGAAACGGTCGAAGACCGTTTGCACGAGTGGGAGCGGGTTGCGCGTGCGGGCGGCCGCGCGCACCGCGAGGCCGGGGAACGACGTCGGCGCGCAATGCCCGCTGCTCTCCGAGCGCATGCGCTGCTGGCGAATGGCGGCGGCCCGTTGTCTCCACTCGGCCGCCGGATCCGCGTCCGTTCCGAACACGGCGATTTCGGACGACGCAAACCCCCCATGGCGGAGGGTTGCATAGGAGATCAGGCCGGCGAGGCCGCCGCCCACGATTGCGCACCGCTGTGCGCCGCTCATTTCACAGAGCCGGCGAGTAGCCCCTGAACGAAGTAGCGCTGGAACGCGAAGAAGACTGCCAACGGAACGACGAGCGAAAGGAAAGACGCCGGCGCGATCACCTCGAGGTTGTTCCCAAACTGGCGGAGTTGCGAGAAGATGGCCACCGTCAGGGGCTGCGTGTCTCGCGCGAGGGAAAGTGCGACGAGCAGATCGTTCCAGGTCCAGAGGAACTGGAAGATGCCCAGGGAGGCGATCGCCGGCAGGCCGAGCGGAAGGATCAGACGCAGGAAGATCCTGATCTCCGAGGCGCCGTCGATCCGCGCGGCTTCGAGCAGCTCCTTGGGTATGCCTATGAAGAAGTTACGTAAGAGGAAAATCGCGAACGGCAGCCCGAACGCGGTGTGGAAGAGGATGAGGCTCAGCTTCGTGTCGAAGATTCCGAGGTCGCCGTAAAGACGGAACATCGGGATCAGCGCCATCTGCAGCGGAACCACGAGGAGCGCGATCACGAGCACGAAGAGCCAGTCGCGCCCCGGAAAGTCGAGCCAGGCGAAGGCATAGCCTGCGAGCGCCGCGATGATGATCGGGAGGAACGTTCCGCCGAGGGCGATCCAGACAGTCGTGAAAAAGGCCGAGCGGATCGACTGGTCCTGCCAAATGCTCTGGTAATTCTCGAACGTCGCCAGGCTTGGCTTCGAGAAGATCTCCCACCAGCCGAGGTTGTTGACGTCCGTCGGCGCGAAGAGTGAAGTCAGGAAGAGCCCTAACGTCGGGACGAGCCAGAGAAGCGCGATGACGATGAGGACGAAGTTCACCGGGGCCTTCCCCAAAACGCGAAGGATCTTCGCGGCGACGCTCTCCTCAACGACCGCCGGTTGGCGAACTTCTGCAGCGGCGGTGGTCAAACTTCTCTCCGGAAGCGCCGGATGTTGAGAAGCAGGATCGGAATCACGAGGATGAACAGGAAGACCGCGATCGCCGATCCGAGTCCGAAGTCGCTCACGCCTCCGAACGACGTCCGCCACATCGCAAGCGCGATCACGTTGGCATCGTCCTGAACCGATTGCGGAGCGACGGCTATGACGATGTCGAACACCTTGAGCACGTTGATGAGGAGCGTGATGAACACGACTGAAAGTACTGGCGCAAGCTGTGGGACCGTGACACGTCGGAATACCTGCCACTCGGTAGCGCCGTCGGTGCGGGCCGCCTCGAGGGTTTCCCGGGGGATGGCCGCGAGCCCGGCCGCGATCACCACCATCGCGAAACCGGCCCAGATCCAGATATAGGCGATGATGACCGACGGCGTGATCAGCTTCGCCCCGAGCCAGGAGACACCGCCGAACGGCTTGGCGAACGTCGAGGCTCCGATATCCACCTGATACTCGCCCTTGCCCAGGCCGGGGAACTTGAAGGTGCCGTCGTCGGCGGTCTTGGTCGAGCCCAGGGTCTTTCCGCTCGCGTCACGAATCTCGACCGTGACGCCCGGAATTCCCAGCTCTTCTTGCTCGACCTTCCCAGGCGTCCCGCCGCCCGGCTTGAAGTCCCGCCAGACGACACCGTCGATTCCGCCCTGTAGAGGCTCCGGCTGGACGGCCTGTTTCGCCGTCGGCGGCACCTCGTCCGAGCGAATACGCGTGAGCCCAAGCTTGGCCACACCGCCCGGAGCGAGTGGCTTCGCAAGATCGAGCCCTCCGCCCGGTGTCACCTTCAGTTCGCTGGTCGACGGCGCCGCCTCCGAGAGTACCCCCGAGGGGCTGAAGACGCCGTGGACAGAGCTGATTGCCGCGTTGATCGCGCCCCGGTCGGGCTCCTGCTGGTACATGATCCGCCAGGTCACGCCGGCCGCGAACGCCGACACGGCCATGGGCATGAAGACGACGGTCTTGAATGCGACCGCCCAGCGAATACGCTCGGTGAGGACGGCGAAGATGAGGCCCAGTGCGGTCACGGCGGCCGGAACGACAGCCACCCAGATGGCGTTGTTCTTGATCGCCGTCTTCAGGTTCTCGGTCGTGAAGAGCGCCTTGTAGTTGTCTATGCCGGCGAAGTCGTGGAAGCCGGTTCCGCGATAGAGGCTCTGAACGAACGTGTAGATCGCCGGATAGATGATCCAGACGATCAGGAAGAGAGCGGCGGGCGCGAGAAAAGCGGCCGAGACCGCGTAACTCCGCCATCGGCCCGACTTACTGCCAGGCGGAGCCCCCGTGACCGGGGGCTCCGCCGTGATGCTCGCGCCGCTGCTCATCGGGTCGCGCTAGCCCTTGTAGGCCTTTGCGGCCGCGTCCTCCAGCTTCTGCGCGATCCCGTCGACGTCGCTTGGGTTGTTCAGGAAGTCCTGGAAGAGCTTGAACTCTCCCTGGCCCACCGTCCCGCCGAAGGCCGAGGGCTGCAGGTCGGACAGGTCGAAGCGGAACACATCCGCGTTCGCGAGAGCCGTGGCCGTCGCCTTGAGGAGCGGATCCTGGTACGCGCTCTCGGGAACGCCCTTGTTCGGCGAGGAGAACCCGCCGCGCCTGACCCAGATCTCCGCCGCCTCGGGCGTGGCCAGGTACTCGACCAGCGCACGGGCTGCCGGACTGTCCTTGAACATGACGAGCTGGTCGCCGCCACCCACGACGGCCGGCGGAGAGTCGTTGATGGACGGGAAGTCGAAGACATTGAAGCCAGTCTCGGGCTTCGCCTTCGTCGAGTTGATGATCTCACCCTCGACGAAGTCGGCCTCGAGCACCATCGCCGCCTTCGGCGGATCGGCGAAGGCATTCGTCACCGAGGTCGGGAAGTCGGTCTGCAGCGCGCCCGACTTGCCTCCCGCGATGTTTTCGGTGTCGCCGAGGACCTTGGCCATCTCCGTCAGAGCGTCCTTGACGGACTGGTCCGTCCACGGGATCTCGTGTTTGGCCAACTGGTCGTATTTGTCAGGGCCCGCCGTGCGGATGTAGATGTTCTCGAAGAGGTCGGTAAGCGTCCAACCGTCGGCGCCGCCGATCGAGTAGGCGGGGACGCCTGAGGCCTTGATTGTCTTTGCGTCCTGAAGGAACTCGTCCCAGGTCTTGGGGGCCTCAACTCCAGCGTCCTTGAAAACCGGGACGTTGTACCAGACCGTGGACTTGTTGGCGCCCTTGAACAGGAAGCTGTAGAGCTTCCCGTCGATCGTGCCGAGGTCGACGGCGGATTGGCTGTAGTTCGCGCTAACGGTGTCCTTCGCGAAGTCGATCGGCTTGATCTTTCCGGCCTTGGCGTACTCGGCGATCGTCCCGGGCTGGGCGATGGTCGCCAGATCCGGAGGATTACCACCCTGGACCGCAGTCGCCAGCACGGTGACGATGTTGTCGCCGGCGGGGTTGTACTTCACCGTCACATCCGGGCACTTCTGCTTGAAACCGTCGAGGACCGCCTGGATCGACTTCTGCTCAGTGGCGACCCAGATACCCATGAGGGAGATGGATCCGGAGCCGCAATTCGCACCACCCGTTGAGCCCGCCGCGCCTGTTGAGCTGCTTCCACCGCCGCCGCAGCCGGCGGCGAAGAGCACGAGCACAGCCAAAAGTCCTGGTAACGAGAATCGAAGCCTCATCGAGTTTCCTCCCCTTGGCGTTTGTCGCCGTAGATACCGAGCCCTGTTTCGGGATCGAAGAAATGGAGGCCGCGCGTATCGACGGCCACCTCCGCCGTATCCCCCTCTTTGACCTTCGAACGAGGATCGAAACGTCCCACCATGGTCGTGTGCTGCTTCGAGCCTTCGTCCGCCTCCTTCACGGCACGCTCGTCACCGACGTCCTGCGCGAGCTCCTTGACGTCCTCGGTCAGGGCCGGAGGTGCGTCGATCGTGAAGTGCGCCATGATCTCCGAGCCGAGAGCCTCGATCAGCTCCACCTTCCCTTTCAGGCGACGATCGGCCGGCACGTCCTTGGCGATCGCTGCGTCCTCGAGATCCTCCGGGCGAATGCCGAGCACGACCTTCTTGCCCTCGTAGGACATCAGGGCGGGTTGCCCGGAGAGGAGCTCCTGATCGATGACGAGCCGCTGGCCCCCCGCCTCCACGGCGAGACCGCCGTTCGACTTGGCGAGCGTCGCCTCGAGCATGTTCATGGCCGGAGACCCGATGAAGCCGCCGACGAAGAGGTTGACCGGCCGGTCGTAGAGGTCTTGCGGCGAGGCGACCTGCTGGAGCTCGCCCTTGCGCATGACGGCGACACGGTCGCCCATCGTCATCGCCTCGACCTGGTCGTGCGTCACGTAAATCGTCGTCGTCCCGAGGTCGTTCTGGAGACGGGCGATTTCGGCGCGCGTCTGGACGCGGAGCTTCGCGTCGAGGTTCGAGAGCGGCTCGTCCATGAGGAAGGCCTGCGGCCGCCGCACGATCGCACGGCCCATCGCCACGCGCTGTCGCTGGCCCCCGGAGAGCGCCCGCGGCTTTCGCTTCAAGAAGGGCTCGAGGCCGAGAATGTCCGCCGCCTCGCGCACCCGCTTCTCGATCTCCGATTTCTTCTCCTTGCGCAACTTGAGACCAAAGGCGATGTTCTCGTACACCGACAGATGCGGGTAGAGCGCATAGCTCTGGAAGACCATTGCAATGTCGCGGTCGCGCGGCGGGACGTGATTCACGACCCGATCGCCAATGCGCACTACGCCTTCGGAGATCTCTTCGAGCCCGGCCACCATGCGCAGCGCGGTCGTCTTCCCGCAGCCCGATGGCCCGACGAGCACCATGAACTCGCCGTCCTTGACCTCGAGATCCATGTTCCCGACAGCGCGAGTGCCGTCCGGATAGACCTTGCCCACCCCGTCAAAGGTCACTTCGGCCATGCTCTCCCTCCCGTCGGCGGGGCGACTCTACCAAGCTGAAACAATTCCGTGCAAAGCCCGGCCACTACACTCCGGCCCCGTGGACAGGCGGACGATCGTGGTGCTCGAGGGGGACGAGACCGGTCAGGAGCTGCTCGAAGAAGCCCTGCGCGTTATTGCGTCCGACGTCGTGGGCTTCGAGCTCGAGCTGCCGCGGTTCGATCTCTCGCTCGAAAATCGCCGAACCACAAAGAACGCTGTCGTTCACGAGGCAGCGGCGGCGATCCGCGAGTCCGGGCTCGGCCTCAAGGCGGCCACCGTCACTCCAGAAGGGAAGGACGATGTCGGCAGCCCCAACCGGATCCTCCGCGAGGAGATCGGCGGGCACGTGATCGTCCGGACCGGGCGCCGCATTCCCGGTGTCGTTCCGATCGGAGGCGCGTACCACCCGATCAGCGTCGTGCGCATGGCCGTGGGTGACGCCTATGGCGCGAAGGAATGGCGCGAGGGCGAGGGCGAGGAGGAGGTCGCCTATCGCACAGAGCGGATCGAACGTCGAGTCTGCCGCGCTGTCGCCGAGTTCTCCTTCCGGCACGCAGAGCGAACGCGCGCGAAGGTCTTCGGCGGGCCGAAATACACGGTCAGCCCGGTCTACGAGGGCATGCTCAAGGAGGAGATGGACGCAGCCGCCGAGCGCCATCCCGAGGTCCCCTACGAGCCCCAGCTGATCGACGCGACTTTTGCTCTCCTCATCAGCGCGGCGGGCGACCCGCTCGTCATCCCGGCCCTGAACCGGGACGGCGACATCCTCTCGGACCTGGTTCTTCCGCTCTTCGGCTCGATCGCCGGTTCGGAGTCCCTGCTCGTCGCGTTCAACGAGGACTACACGCCGCGTGCCCTCATGGCTGAGGCGGCTCACGGCACGGCCCCTGCCCTCAAGGGGAAGAACATCGCCAATCCGATGGCCATGATCCTCGCCGCGGCGGCGCTCCTGACCCATATGGACGATGCCGAAGCCCGAGCCGCGGGGCGCGCGATCCGCGAGGCGTCGCTCGAAGCCGTTGCGGCGGGCATTCGCACGGCCGACCTGGGCGGCCACGCCACGACGACGGAGTTCACCGACGAGATCATCGGGCGTGTCCGCTCCAAGCTCGAAGTCTGGGCGACCCTCGGCGAAGGTTGATCAGAGCTACACGGGCCTACTTGCGGTCGATCGACCCGCGCCTTCCGCGCTCCGTCTGGACGCTGGAGACGGGCGGGCTCGTGAACGCATTCGGGAACGGGATCACCTTTCCGTTCCTCGTCATCTACCTGCACAACGTACGCGGTTTCTCGCTCGGGACGGCCGGCCTCGTGCTGGCGACGAACGGGGCGATGAGCTTCGTCGCCAGCCCGCTCGCAGGATGGCTCTCGGACCGGATCGGTGGACGCTTCACGCTCGCCGGTGCGCTCGTCCTCATGGCAATCGGATACGGCTCCTTCCCGCTCGTCCATCGGCCGTGGCACGCGTTCGCGGCCATGGCGGTCGCCGGCGCGGGGAACGGCAGCTTCTGGCCGAGCCAGTCGACGCTGCTTGCCGGCCTCGCTCCCGAAACCCGGCGCCATGCCGCGTACGCGCTCCAGCGCGTCTCGCGGAACCTCGGGATCGGGCTCGGGGGCCTCACCGGAGGCCTGATCGCGACGACGACGGATCCGTCGAGCTTCACCATTCTCTTCCTGGTCGACGCGGCCTCGTTTCTCGGGTTCGTCGCCGTCCTCCCCTTCGTCCCCGATCCAGAGCTGCCTCCTGTTGCGGAGGGAGCGCGGCCCGGGCGCTACCGTGACGTGCTGCGCGACCGGCTCCTACTCGGGATCGTGGGTCTGAACATCGTCTTCGTCTCGGCCGGCTACGCGCAGATCGAGCTTCTGCCGGCCTTCGCCAAGAACGAGGCGCACGTGAGTGAGAAGGGAATCGGCGTCATCTTCCTCGTCAACACGCTCGTAGTCGTGTTCGCCCAGCTCCCGATCGCGCGGCTCCTCGAAGGCCGGCGGCGGATGCCCGCGCTTGCGCTCATGACCGTGCTCTGGGCCACCGCCTGGCTGATCGTGCTCACTGTGGGAGCGACGCTCGAGTCGATAGCGGCAGCGTCCGTCCTTTGCATCGCCGGGCTCGTTTTCGGGCTAGGGGAGTGCTTCCAGGGCCCCACCCAGGGTGCGCTGGTCGCAGATCTCGCTCCGCCTCGGCTCCGCGGGCGCTACATGGCGCTCTCGACGATCTCCTGGGAGATCGGGTTCGTCATCGGGCCGGCGGTCGGCGGCTTCGTCCTCGATCGGCAGCCGCTCGCCCTCTGGCCGCTCGCCGCGGGTGTATGCCTGCTTGCCGGCGCGGGCGCGCTCGCGCTCGAGCGTGGGATTCCACCCCGCTTGCGCCTGACCCCGGCCTAGGCGGCGTAGACCTCGAGGAGCATGCGCATCCGCTCGGGCACGGCGTCCTGCTCCTGCTCACGCAGAGGACGCGGGATCGCGCTGACGATCAGAGCCCACGTGAGCCCGCGGCAGAGGACGCCGAGCCTGTACGCGATGGGATATGCCTGCTCCAAGTCGCTGCGCGGACAGAACCCGGTCCAGGGCTCGAGATAGGCGTCTCGAAAGCGGTCGAGCTCGGGCGAGTCGTGGTCAAGCTCGAGCTTGTAGGCGAGCACCGCCAGCGTGACGACCAGCGTGAAGAAAGGATGGGAGACGCATGCGTCGCCCCAGTCGAGGAAGACGTAACGCCCGTCGCGCACGAAGACCTGGCCGTCGTGGAGATCGTCGTGCTGGATCGTCTCCGGCAGCGCGTAGGACTCGAGGTCTCGACACTCCGCTTCAATCCTCGGGACGAGTGTGTGCAGGCGTTCGAGCTCATCGTCAGCGAGCGATGCCAGGGTCGCGCGGTCGCCAAGGAGCTCCTCGAACTGGCCGTGGAGCTCACTCAGCCGGCGGTCTGGAGCACCGGCCGCGAGCAGGCGGTCTCGATCGTCCGCGGCAGCGATCTGGAGCTCTGCGTAGAGGGGCAGGATCCGCTCCCAGACGTCGAAATCGCGGTTCTCCTCGAGAAGCTCCCGGAGCTTTGTCCCGGCGTCGGATTGCAGCATCCAACCTCGTTCGACATCGGTCGCTAGGAGCTCGGGGAGCAGGTCTGGCCGCTCCCCGGCCAGGATCCGGACGACCGCCGCCTCGTGCGCGAGGCCCGGCACATTGGCCTTGAACCAGACGGGACCGATCGAGGTCGGTACACGGAGGGCCGTGGACCACGGCATCACGTGCGGCTGCTCGATCTCTCCGGCGAGCTCCAGGGCGAGCCGCTCGACCTGCGAGCGAATCCAATCGTGGGCGGACTCGAGCCAGGCCGACTCGGTCCAGATCAACGCCTCAGTCAGGACGCTTCGAGCGGCGGGTTTTGAACGTCGTGCTCGGTCGCGTACTCATTGACGAGCTGGTTGACCACATCAGGGCCCTCGCCGTAGGCGTAGTTGATCTTGACGAACGGCTCCCACTTCTCCGGGAGCGCATCCTCGGGGAAGATCGCCTCGACCGGGCATTCGGGCTCGCATGCTCCGCAGTCGATGCACTCCTCCGGATCGATGATGAGCATGCGGTCGAAGGTGTGGATGCAGTCCACCGGACACACGTCCACACAGGACAAATCTTTGATGTCGATACAGGGCTCGGCGATGATGTACGTCACGCCGCCGAGTCTACGTGACGAGCTCCTCGACTAGTTGCGGTGCCCTTTCGGCGAGCGCGGAGCGCACCACGACCCGGTCCAGACCGGCCGCTTGAGCAGCTCGAAGGCCCGCGGTGTCGGTGTGGTTCGTGAAGCCGAGGATCGGAATGTCGGGGTAGGTCTCGGCCACTTCGTCGGCGTCGACCCGCGCGAGATCGACGATTACGAGGTCGGGCGGGTCGACGCTGTCGGTAGTGACAAGCCGGTGCGGC
>Ga0307296_10001613_pt1 | contig 11336 bp, 11 predicted proteins | sample ER_DNA_153_FD_194467 | JGI IMG/M metagenome (GOLD analysis project Ga0307296, IMG submission 194467) | Bulk soil microbial communities from the East River watershed near Crested Butte, Colorado, United States - ER_DNA_153 | ecosystem: Environmental > Terrestrial > Soil > Floodplain | place... | reverse complement strand
CGACAACACGGAATCCGTCGCCCGATACACGTCGCCCATTCCGCCGTGCGCGACGAGGACGGGCGAGTCGTATCTCCTCGGAAGGACGTCGCCGGCGATCCCATACCAATACCCGAACCGGCGCGTATCGACACCGATGGTCAGCGAAGCAGGAAGCCTTCGCCGAGCGGGTCGTGGGGGTCGAGGGTGAAGACGTGCCCGCCGGTCCGGTACGCGCTCCCCTCGACCTCCGTGATCACCGCGGGGAGGCCCGCAACCTCCGTGTCTCGTACGACGCGCGCGCGGAACTCCGTGTCGACGATCCCGAGGTGACGCAGCTCCTCGCCGCGCGGCAGCCGACCTGACTTGTCGAGGAGAGCGAGCCGCGCCGACGTGCCGCTGCCGCACGGTGAGCGATCCACCTCCCCATCGGCGAAGACGGTGACGTTGCGCTGCGTCAGAGGGTCCTCACTCTCCTCCTGCCAGAAGATCACGCCGTAGACGTCGCGCAGCTCGGACTCGAGTGGGTGCACGACGTCCTGCCACGCCTCGAGCTCGCGTTTCAGCTCGCGACCCAGCTCGATGAGCCGCGGGAGCTCCTTCCGCTCGATGTGCTCCTCGACCGACGCGTAGAACGCCCCGCCGAACGCGACGTCGACAGTGCGATCGCCGACCTCGACGCCCTCCGCCCACACGAACGCGGGGACGTTGCGGAAGCGCACCGAACGAACGCGCCCGTCCGAAACGAGCGCCCACGCGTCGAGTCGCCCCGAGGGCACGTCCACGATGACGTGGTTCTCGCCCTCCTCGCGCGCGATCACCCCCTCATCGAGCGCCCACGTGACGAGCGCGATCGTCCCGTGGCCGCACGCGGTCGAGTAGCCCGAGTTGTGGAAGAAGACGACACCGAGATCAGCCTCGCCGTCGTTCGGCGCGACGACCAAGCAGCCGTACATGTCTGCGTGGCCTCGCGGCTCGTGGACGAGCAGCCGGCGCACGTGGTCGAGCCGTTCGAGCGCGTCGCGCCGTTTGTCGAGGATCGTCGCGCCACGCGGAGCATCGACTCCGCCGGTCACGATCCGGAACGGCTCGCCGGCAGTGTGGTAGTCGACGGTCTCGATGCGCAATGTGTCTCCCATGCTCAGGCGCGCTCGGGAAGATCGCCGAGGATCTCCTCGAGCTCGCGATGAAGTGATCCGGAGCCGTTGTCGGCGACCCCCGCGGCGAACTCTAGGAAGTCGAGAAGCTGCTCGCGTCCGGGGACACGTGCGTCCTCACCGAGCCGCCGCATGAACCGGGCCGCCGAGATCGTCGCCGGATAGATCGTCTCCTGATGCAGAAGGGACTCGGCGATCAGGTCGAGCGAATCCCCGCGCACACGGTCGTCGCTCGCGAGCAGGAGCCGAAGGTGGAGCGGCGTGTCGAGCGCGGGGCCGTACGCGTGGTCGAGCCGCGCCCATGGAACCTCGTCGAGATCAGGCAGCAGCTCGTCGACCAGAGGATCCGGCGCGGCGAGTACCTGCTCGCGACGGGCCGACAGTGGAACCTCGTCGGGCTGTGCGCCCGGCGGAACCGACTCACGGGCTACTGCGAAGACCCTCTGGAGCAGCTGACCGAGCGGGCCCTCGTCCCCGATCGCGTCGCGTGCGAGCGACTCGATGCGGGCGGCGGTCTCGGTTCCTCCTGCTGGACCGTACTCGCGCCGCTCCTGCCAGTAGACCTCCGCGAGGGCGCGGATCGCGAGTGGATGCAGCTCGCCGTACGCCTCCGCGTAGATCGACGCGATCCGGCGCAGGATCGGGAGCACCTCGGTCTCGTGCCCGGTGAGGCGAAGGACCCGGCGCAGCCGCTCGAGCAGCTCCACGAGCGCGGTGTCGCTTTCCCCCAGAGCCGTTTCCCCGACCGAGATCGCCTCGCGGAGGAGTCGAGCCGACTCGACGAGGTCGCCGTCGAGATACGCACGATCGGCCCGCTCCGTCAATCCGCCGACCTGGCCGAGCGCCTCTGCGCGAGCGTCGTCGGGCGTGTGCTCGCGCCCGAGCCGATCCGCGATGTGAACCAGCTGCTCCCTTGCCCGGGCTGGATCAGGGCTCACGCCACCCGGAAACGTCGCCGCGAACCCCGGGTCGAAAGCGACCAGCGGCATGTAGAGCGCGGCCGCGAGGTTCCTGTCCTCGTCCGTGCCCGATTGCACGAGGACGCCGATCAGCCCTCTCGCGGCGTCGAGCGTCTCGTCGGCGTCGGGACCGAGTTCGTGCGCCCGAATGACGAAGGCGCGCGCGTACGCGCGGCGCGCGTCGTCGAGACGACCGAGCCCCTCGGCATGGATCGCCTGTGAGGCGAGGACGTGCGCCGTCCAGCGGCTGGTCGGGCCGAAGTGGCGCTCGTGAAGCTCGAGAGACCGCTCGAGCAGCGGGCCGGCGCTCTCGAGCTCTCCGGCCTGGATCCGTGCGCCCGCGACGTTGGTCAGCAAGCGGGCTACGAGCTCGGCGTCCGCGCCGAGAGCGGCCTCGGCTGCGACCAGCGCGCGTTCGTAGACCTCGCGCGAGCGAGGCCGGGTCTCCGGACGCGCCTCGAGCTTGACCGCGAGCGCGTTGAGGGTCTCGGCCGTGCGTCGATGCTGCTCGCCGAGTGCCCGCTCGCACCGTCCGAGGGCGTCCTCGTGCATCGCGATCGCCTGTTCCGCCGCCCCGCTGCGCCACAGTGCAACGGCGAGGTTGTTGAGGCTCTCGATCGTGTCTGGATGCTCCGGCCCGAGCGCCTCCTCACGCAGCGCCAGAGAGCGACGCAGAAGGACGCTCGCGTCCTCCAATCGTCCTTCCGTGATCTCGAGAACGCCCATGAGATTCAGGTCTGCGCCGGTCATCGCGGGATCTCCCTGCGACTCGCTGAGCTCGAGCGCCTCGACGGCGAGTACACGCGCCCCGCTCACGTCGCCCTTGACGTAGAGGCACTCGCCGACGAGGTGCGCGGCAGCGGCGAGCGCCCCCTCGGACCCAGTGCTCCGGCTCGAGTCGAGCGCTCGCTGCGCGAGCCGGAGCGCAGAGGACGGATCGCCCGCGTCGAGGCGCCGACGCGCTTCGTCGAGGAGTGCCTGACTCAACGCCCCTGGAACGCAGGCGGCCGCTTCTCGAGGAATGCCTGCACGCCCTCGCGGAAGTCCTCGGTTTGCGTCGCCGCCTGCTGGAGCTCCGCCTCGAGCTCGAGCTGGTCGTCGAGCGACGCGTCGTACGCGTGCTCGAAGAGCCGCTTCGTCATCGCCACTCCCCGCGTCGGAAGTGCCGCATACCAGGCTGCCCGCTCCGCGACGCGCTCTAGGAACTCGGCCGCGGGGATCTCATCGGAGACGAGTCCCCAATCGAGCGCCTCGGCCGGGCTCAGTCGGCGGTTGGAGACCATCCACTCGAACGCCCTGGCGAATCCGAGGAGACGATGGATGAACCAGGTTCCGCCCGCGTCGGGGACCAGACCGATCCCGATGAAGCCGGGCACGAAGGTGGCGTCGGACGAGGCCACCCGGACGTCGCAAGCGCACGCGAGCGACAGTCCGGCGCCGGCGCAGGCGCCGTTGATCGCCGCGAGCACGGGCTTCTCGAGCGCACGAATCGCCCGGACGTTGGGGTGGTACGTCTCTTCCAGGGCCTCTCGGACGCCGCCTGGGAGCTCCTGGAACTCGCGAAGATCCTGGCCCGCGCAGAAACCGCGCCCCGCACCCGTGAGGACGACTGCGCGAATCGCGGGATCTGCAGCGTCGGCGAGTGCCACGGCGAGCCCGTCGTGCATCGCCCGGTTGATCGCGTTGTAGACGTCCGGGCGGTTGAGCGTGATCGTGAGCACCGCGCCCTCGCGTGACGTCAGGACCTCGTCCGCCATCGCTACTCCTTCCCGCTGCGCTCGAGGAACGCGCGCACAGCCCCTTGCGCCTCGTCTCCGAGCATCGACATGGCGAGCCAGTCGCGGGCGTGCCCGACGGTCTGGTGCCAGGCGAGGTCACGCCACACGTTCAGCTGCTGCTTCGCGTACCGCGTGGTCTGCGGGAGCTTCGTGGCGAGCTTCTCGACCCACTCGTCGACGGCGGCGTCGAGCTCGTGCTCCGGCACGACGCGGTTGACGAGGCCCCACTCCTCTGCCTGCGCGGCCGGGACCTCGTCGCACAGGAAGACGATCTCGCGCGCGCGGCGATCACCGACCATGAGCTGGAGCCACTGCGTCGCGCCCCCCGCCGGAACCGACCCGTGCTGGAGGCCGACGTGGCGGATGAAGGCCGTGTCCACCATGACCGCGAGGTCGCACGCCATCTGCAGCTCGTTGCCGCCGCCGACGGCGATCCCGTTGACGCGCGCGATCGTCGGCTTGCCGATCTCGCGCAGCCGGTCGTGCATGTCCTTGAACGCGCCGAACCACTTCCAGTACTCGCTCGAGTTGCCGAGGAGCTCCTCGCCCCACGAGCGGAGGTCCGCGCCCACGCAGAAGGCGCGCCCGGTTCCCGTGACCACGACAGCTCGGATGTCGTCGTCCCAGGACGCGTCCTCGCACGCCCGTGCGATCTCCCGGAGCATCCGGAAATCGAAGGCGTTGAGCACGTCCGGACGGTTCAGCCGAATCGTCGCGCGCGGCGGTGCCTTCTCGTAGACGATCGTCTCGAAGCCGAGCTGCGCGGGATCGACGGGTCGCGGATGGGTCGGCTCGCTCATGGGCCATCGCCCTTCGGCCCGTGAGCGGGGAGGGGTGCGGGGAACCGGGAGGTTCCCCGCGATCTCAGGAAGAAGGGGGCACGTGGGGGAAACATGGTTTCCCCCGCGACCGCGAGACGAAGTCGAGCGGTGGTCACTCGACCGACGCGAAGTGCACGGTGAACGGGATGCCCATCTCCATTGCGTCCTTGCCCGACGCTGCGAACGCCTCGGAGTTGACTGCGGCCTTGAACGAGTCCATGTCGTTCCACTCGAACTCGGCGTAGTACCGGTAGGCCGGCTCGCCGAACGGCGTGCCGAACACCTTGCCGTGACGGAACGCCGAGCACTCGACGGGTGTGACGAACTCGGCGACGTGTCGCGCGTACCGCTCGGGATCGGGCTCCGACTCGTACTGGACGATCGCGCGGATCACAGGCGCTCCTTCCTCGGGGACGCCAGGGAGCGTATAGCGTCCTCGGCGTGAGCTCGACCGCCTTCGCCGCCGTGCTCGCCGCTGCGGCAGGACTCGCCGGGGCGGTGCAGATCGCCGTTCAGGGGCGGCTGAACGAACGCGTCGGCAGCATCGAAGCCGCCGCCACGGCATCGGTCGTCGGAGCCGCGCTCGCGCTCGGCGTCCTGCTCGTCGCGCGGCGCTCGCTCGGAGGCCTGAGCGACGCGGTCGGAGGTCCCAAGTGGCAGCTCCTGGGCGGCGTGATGAGCATCTGCATCATCCTCGCGATCACGATCGCCGGCCCTCGCATCGGGGTTGTCGCCACGACGGCGTTCCTGATCGCGGCGCAGTTCGCGCTCGCGGCTGTCATCGACCGGTACGGCTGGTTCGGCGTCGACCGGGTCGCCTTCACCTGGTCACGTGTGGTCGGGATCGGCCTCCTCGTGATCGGGGCGGCGCTCACGCTGCGACGGTGAGCGCGCCACCGCTCGAGCTAGAGCCGGCGCTCGTCTGGGAGCGCTTCTTCGAGCTGACCGAGATCCCACGGCCGTCGAAGGCAGAAGGGCAGGTGCGTGCGCACGTGCTCGCGTGGGCCGCGTCGCGATCCCTGGAGGCCACGGTCGACGACGAGGGCAACGTCGTGGTTCGCGTGCCCGCCTCCCCCGGCCGCGAGAGCGCACAGATGGTCGTTCTCCAGGCACATCTGGACATGGTCTGCGAGCGCGATCCGACGAGCCTCTTCGACCCGCGCGAGGGGCGCATCGACGTCCGCGTCGACGGGGACTGGGTGCGCGCGGAGGGCACGACGCTCGGCGCCGACAACGGGATCGGCGTCGCCGCTGCGCTCGCGGTGTCGGAGGACCCCGAGCTTCCCCACGGGCCGCTCGAGCTCCTCTTCACGGTCTCCGAGGAGCAGGGCCTGACGGGCGCCAGGCTGCTCGACGCCTCGCTCGTCGCCGGCCGACTCCTCGTCAACCTCGACGGCACGAGCGACGAGGGCTTCACGGTCGGCTGCGCAGGCAGCATCCACACCTACCTACGGCGGTACTACGAGGTGGAGATCGCAGGGGGTCGGGGACTCGAGGTACGCGTCTCCGGGGCGAGGGGTGGCCACTCGGGTGAGGAGATCGCGAGCGGGCGGGCAAACGCCAACAAGGCCCTCGGCCGCATCCTGGATCGCGCGCTCTCGGCTGTTCCTTTCCGTCTGGTGCTACTCGAGGGCGGCGTAAGCCGGAACGCGATTCCGCGCGAAGCGCGCGCGGTCCTGCGCGTGGGGGACGACGACCTCGACGACTTTCGCGAGGTGGCGTTCGCCGAGTTCGACGCGCTTCGGAACGAATTTGCCGGGACCGACCCCCAGCTCGCTCTCGACGTCGCGCGGAGTCGGCGGATTCACTACACGGTAGACGACGGCTCGACCGCAGATCTCGTCCAACTCCTCGCCGAGCTTCCGACCGGAGTGATCGCGGCGCGCCGAGACAACCCGGACGTCGTCGAGACCAGCACGAGCCTCACCAGGGTTCAGACCGACGCGGAGCTCGATTTCGTGACGTTCGGTTCGATGACGCGGAGCGCGAATCCGGAAGCCCTCGAACAGGTCGCGGCGCAAATTCGAGAAATCGCGGAGGAAGCCGATGCGGAGATCGAGATTGTGCGCTCGTACCCGCCGTGGCAGCCGAATCCGAGCTCACGTTTCCTCCAACTCGCGCGCGGCACGTGGGGACGCGTCTTCGGAGGTGAGCCCGTCCTCACCGTCGTGCATGGGGGCCTCGAGTGCGCCGTGCTCGGGCAGAAGCTGCCGGGCGCCGAGATGATCTCGATCGGGCCCGAGATCGTCGGCCTCCACGCGCCGGGCGAGAAGGTGCGGGTCTCGAGCACGCAGCGCTTCTATCGTCTGCTCGGCGCCTTGCTCGACGACCTCTCGCGCTAGGCCGTTCGGCGGCAGCGGCGCTCGAGCGCGTCGCGATCGAGGAGCGTCGTGCGGCCGCGGGCGAGCGCGACGGCACCGAGCCGCTCCTCCTCGCGTAGGACGCGGTTTACGGTCGCCCGCGACGTGCCTGCCATCGCGGCGATGTCCTCCTGGGTCAGCGGCACGACGCCGGACTCGTACGCCGCGGCGAGGTCGACGAGGCGCCTGCGCACGCGCGTCTCGGCGTCGACGTAGTGGGCCTCGACGACACGGTCGGTCGAGCGCCGGAGCTGCTCCGCGAGCAGCCGCAGGAGCACGTCCTTCACGCCGGGATGCTCTCGCTGGAGCACCGTGAAGTCGTCGCGGAAGACCGAACGCGTCTCGCCTTCCTCGAGCGCCTCCGCGGTCGCCGAGCGTCGCGCGTCCGGGAGCAGGAGCGCGAGCTCGCCGAAGGTCTGTCCCGGCCCGAGGACGTCGACGAGCACGCTGTCGCCGAGCGGCGTGAGCACGCGCGCGCCGAAGCGGCCGCGAACGACGAGGTGCAGCGAGTCGGCCGGGTCGTCGCGGTGGAAGACGACCTCGCCGCGCGAGAACGTCCGCCGGCGCGCGATCGAGAGCAGCCGCTGAACGTCTTCGGGCGGCAGGTCAGCGAGCAACGGCCACTCCACGACTCGCAGTCTGTGTCACGACGGTGACACTCGCAACGTCGCGGGCACGAACGACGCGGCCGCGCGACGCACCTAGGGTCGGGACATGAGGATCACGAGACGGGAGAACACCATGAAGCGCATCGCGACCATCGGAGCAGTCGTCACCGCTTTCGCCGTCGTCCCAACGGTCGCCACCGCCGGGAACCTCTCGGCGCAGGTGAAGCCGCAGATCTCGGCACAGGTCATCGGCGTCCAGACTTCGAGGGTGCAGCGCGCACAGGTCGCGGTCTCGGTTCAGCGGCACCTCGTGCAGGTCGCCCAGTCGGGGCGCATCGTCATGGTGCTGCGCGGGCAGCTGCGCTAACAGGCTCCCGTCCATCCGAGTGGGGGAGAGAGAGGAGCCGCGAGGCTCCTCTCGGCTCGTGCTCAGAGCCCGACGATCTCGTCGGGTCGCACGGGAACACGCATCAGATCACGGCCGGTCGCATCGCGGAGCGCGGCGACGATCGCCGCGGTGGAGACGACGGTCGGCGGCTCGCCGACACCCTTCACGCCGTACGGAGCGTCAGGCTCGGGATCCTCGACGAGCTCCGAGACGACCGGAGGCATGTCGAGGAAGGTCGGGATGAGGTAGTCGGTGAAGCTCGCGTTCGTGATCGCGCCGTCGCGCGTCTTGATCTCCTCCATGAGCGCGAGCCCGAGGCCCTGGGCCGTGCCGCCCTCGATCTGCCCCTCGACCGCGGTTCGGCTCAGTGCCTTGCCGACGTCCTGCGCCGTCCCGATCCAAACGACGCGGGTGAGGCCGAGCTCGACGTCGACCTCGACGACCACGCGCATCGCGGCGAGGGCGAGCGCCACGTGTGCCTGGCCGTCGGTGACCTGGCCCGTCTCCGGATCGAGCGGGAAGGTGCGAGGGTGCCTGTAGATGCGCTCGACGTCGACGGCGGCTCGTCCGGTGCGGTCGCACTCCTCGAGCGCGGCGCGGCACGCGGTCTGGACGGCGCCCGCGGCCATCCAGGTCATGCGCGAGGCCGAAGCGGAGCCGGAGGAACCGACGCGCGCGGTCGATCCTGACGCGAGCTTCACGTCGTCCGTGCCGAGCTCGAGGCGCGCGACCTGGAGGATCACGTCGCTCACGCCCTGGCCCACCTCGGCTGCTGCGCAGTGCACCTCGGCCGAGCCGTCCTCGGCCAGGACGACGCGCGCCGCGCAGTAGTCGTCGAAGCCCTCCGAGTAGCAGATGTTCTTGAAGCCGACAGCGAACCCGACCCCAAGCCGGACTCCTTCACCGCGGGTCGTGTTCCCCGCGCCGCCGGGCAGACGGAGCACGTCGCGCGGCAGCTCCTCCTGCTCGGGTGGCTCCAGGGCCGCTGCACGCCGAATGACGTCTCGGGTCGGCAGCGAGCCGGTGACCACCTGGCCGGTCGCGAGGGTGCCGCCCGTCTCTAGTGCGTTCAGGAGCCGGAGCTCGACCGGGTCGATGTCGAGCGCGGCGGCGAGCCTGTCCATCTGCGCCTCGGCCGCGAAGCAGGTCTGCACCGCGCCGAAGCCGCGCATCGCACCGCACGGCGGGTTGTTCGTATAGACGGCGAGGCCGTCGATCAGCACGTTGTCCACCGCGTACGGCCCGACCGCGAAGGAGCATGCGTTCGAGATCACGGCGGTCGAGCTCGAGGCGTAGGCCCCGCCGTCGACCAGGATCCGCATTCGCACCGCGACGAGGCGACCCTCTCGCGTCGCCCGGTGCTCGGCCCAGATCTGCGCCGGATGGCGGTGGATGTGCCCGACGAACGACTCCTCGCGGTTGTAGACCATCTTCACGGGACGGTTTGTCCGCAGGGCCAGCAGCGCCGCGTGGATCTGGATCGAGAGGTCCTCCCGCCCTCCGAACGCGCCGCCGACACCGGCGAGGTGGATCCGAACCTGCTCCGGCTCGAGGTCGAGGCAGGGCGCGACCTGGTCGCGGTCGACGTGGAGCCACTGCGTCGCGACGTGGATGTCGACGCCGCCCTCTCCGTCGGGAATCGCGATGCCCGACTCCGGCCCCAGGAACGCCTGATCCTGCTGCCCGACCTCGTACACCCCTTCGACACTCACATCCGCCGGCGTGTCGGGATCGCCCCGAGCGATCCGCATCGAGCGGACGACGTTGGGCCGCAGGTCGTCGCGGTACCCATGCCCCATCGTGGGCCGATCCGGGTGGAGCGGATCCATCTCCGTCGCGCGCTCCGGATCGGTGACCGGCTCGAGCGGCTCGTACTCGACCCGAACGGCGGCAGCTGCCCGGCGAGCCTGCTCGGGCTCCTCGGCCGCCACCACCGCCACCGCCTCGCCGAAGTAGCGCACGCGGTCGATCGCGAGCACCGGCTGGTCGGCGAACTCGAGCCCGTACGTCTTCCGGCCGGGGACGTCGTCGTGCGTGAGGACAGCGTGCACCCCAGGCAGCGCCAGCGCCCCCGAGACGTCGATCTCGACGATGCGCGCATGGGCGTGCGGGCTGCGGACGGTGTGGCCCCACAGCATCCCGGCTGCGTGGAGGTCGCTCGAGTACGCGAACTCGCCCGTGACCTTAGGCACCGCGTCGACACGCCGCGTGCTGGGCACGGCCCGGCCACGTCGCAGCGTTCGCGTTGCGGTGCTCATGGCCCGGCCGCCTGGTGCACAGCGTCGAGGATCTTCTGATAGCCCGTGCAGCGGCAGAGGTTCCCCGAGAGCGCCTCGCGGATCTCGTCGTCGCTCGGATCGGGAACGCGGCGGAGCAGGTCGGCCGCCGCCACGACGAAGCCCGGCGTGCAGAACCCGCACTGCACAGCGCCGGCGTCCGCGAACGCCTCCTGCACGGGATGGAGCTCGCCGTCCGCTGCGAGCCCTTCCACCGTGACGACGTCGTGGCCGTCGGCCTGCGCGGCGAGCACGAGGCACGAGCACACGAGCTCGCCGTCGAGGAGAACGGAGCACGATCCGCACTCGCCTTGCTCGCACGCGTTCTTCGAGCCGGGAAGCTCGAGCCGGTCGCGAAGCGTCGTGAGGAGGCTCTCGCCGGCCCACACGTCGGTCTCGCGCGCGTCGCCGTTGACGGTGAACGCAATCCTCACGCGAGGCACCTCTCGAGGGCACGCCCGGTCAGCACATGGAGGGCGTGCCGTCGGTACGCGGCCGTGCCGCGCACGTCGTCGATCGGGCTTGCTGCTGCGGCGACGAGCTCCGGGAAGGTGCTCGCTTCGGCGATCGGCGACCGAACGAGAGGCACGGTCGGCGCGGACGACCCGAATGCGGCCCTCAGCTCACCGCGCTCGCGATCGACGACGACCGCGAGTGAGCACACGGCGATGACCATCGCATTCCGCGGGCCGACCTTCATGAACGTCTGTGGCTGCCCGCGCGGCGCCACGACCACAGCGACGATCAGCTCGTCAGCCTCGAGCGCGTTGCGCTTCACGCCCAGGAGGAATTCCTCGAGCGGGACCCGCCGCGTCCCGCGCACGCTCGCGAGCTCGATCGCGGCCTCCTCCACCAGCAGGGGCGGGAGCGCATCGCCGGCAGGCGACGCTGTCCCGAGGTTCCCACCGATCGTCCCGCGGTTGCGAATCTGCGGCGAGCCGACGGTGCGCGACGCTTCGGCGAGCGCCGGAAGCTCCCCGGCGAGGACGCCCGACATCGCTTCCGTGTAC
>Ga0307296_10001611_pt1 | contig 11346 bp, 2 predicted proteins | sample ER_DNA_153_FD_194467 | JGI IMG/M metagenome (GOLD analysis project Ga0307296, IMG submission 194467) | Bulk soil microbial communities from the East River watershed near Crested Butte, Colorado, United States - ER_DNA_153 | ecosystem: Environmental > Terrestrial > Soil > Floodplain | place: USA... | reverse complement strand
TCCTCGAGCGTCTCGAGGTGCCCCAAACCGCCACACAGCTCCTCGTGCACGTCCGGGACTACACGAAGGGTCATCCGCGTGTCGTGGCCAACAACCATCCGATCCGCCACGGAGCGGTCGTCGGGATCCACAACGGCACGATCGCCAATGACGACGAGTTGTTCGCAGCCCATGGCATCGCTCGTGCCGAGCCCAGCATGACCGTCGACTCGGAGCTGATCTTCGCGCTCGCCGAGCGGTTTCGAGGACGCACCGCCTACGCGCTCGAGCGACTGGTCGGCTCGATGGCGACGGCCTGGCTCGACGAAGGCCGGGAAGAGCTGGTGCTTGCCCGCGGGATGGGCCGGCCGCTGTGGATCGGCACCTCGACGCAGGAGCTCTTCTTCGCGTCGACGCGCGCAGCGCTAGACCTGGTCGAGGAGTATTCGTCCGTCGAGCTCCGCAAGCGCGAGGTGCGTGAGGGATCCCTACTCGCGGTGAACGGCGGACGGATCGTCGAGCGAGACTCGTTCCGCCCGGACATGTCGTTCGAGGGACAGCCTCTGCCGGCAGTGCGTGCGCCGAACGAGGCTCGTGCGAGCCTCGCGCGACTCGCCGCACTGCACGCGATCTAGCCTTCGTACCCGGGTCGCACTCAATTCACCTCGGTCTGGGCCATGGCAGGCCCGTAGCCGAGCGAGGAGAACAGATCCCGAGCTTCGCTTAGCGCGCCCTCCGCTGCGTAGGACTGGCGCATCGCTGGCACAAGCCCCTGCAAATGAGCGGGTTTACCGGTTAGCGGAACCTGTGCTGCGCTTATCAATCGAGCGCCCTGGCTGCGGTCGAGCCAGCGGGTTAGTTCAAGCGCCGCGACGATCACGCGTCGACCCGCGGTCGATCATCTCGATGCCTGGGCCAGAAGTCCCGCGTGGGTTACTTGAACCTGAAGTCCGCGTAGGGCAGGACGCCGTTCCCGACGAGGCCGACGAACAGCCGCCGGCAGGTGCCCTTCCACGACTTCTGCGTCTGCCAGTTGTAGACGAACTGCTCGCCGGTCAGGTCGTACTTCAGGCCCGCCAAACCCGCCTGGACTGTGTCCGGATCCGGGTCGCTGGCCGCGGCATCACATTTGATCGCGATCGACGAGACCGACGTCACCGAGCCGAGGCTTCGGACATAGTTGCCGCCGGCGTCCTTGAGCGACCACTTCACCGGAGTGGTGTTGCCCGCGTTTACGACGTTCACAACTGGCGGGTTGTCGACCGGCGGCTTGAAGCCGAAGATCCCGACGACGAAGTACGGGATCATCTTCGTCGTCGTGTTGCCCGCCAGGTCCGTCGTGGTGACGGTGAACGTGTGCGCGCCGAGGCTGCTCGTGTCGATCGGCGCGCCGCTCGGTGCGTCGGCTCCCGAGTCCGACCGGCCGACGCACGACTGCACGCCGCCCGGGTCGGAGCACCTGAAGCTCGAGGCGACCTGGTCGTTCAGCGTGAAGAGCGCGTTCGGAAGCGGCCGGTCGAAGGTGATCGACGGCCCGCCCGAGTCGGCGAACGACTGGAAGTGGACGGCCTTGTTGAAGCTGTAGCCGACGTTGTGCTTCAGGTCCTCGGCCTCGGCGTCGAGCGTGATCGACGGCGCACCGCTGACGATGTGCGCGGTCCAGAGACCCCCGCCGGCGTTGCTCAGCGGCGTGACAGTCCAGGAACCGCTCCCCGGCGGCGCCCACATGACGGCAACCCGCGAGACGCCCGAGGCATCCGAGACGCGGACGAAGGCGTTGAAGCCGTCGCCGACCTTGACGGCGCCAACCTGCGTGATCAGGGGCGCAATGACGTCCGTGGAGTCGGAGTAGCCGATTTGCAGGTCGATCGTGTCGACGACCTGCTCCGTCCCGAGGTCCCCACTCGCGTTCGGGAAGAACTTGCCGAGATTGACGACGGCCGTATCGTGCTCCTTGCCGAAGAACGAGTCGCGGTTGACCGTGACCACGTTCGCCGGGAAGAAGATGTTCGGGTAGTCCTTCACCGGCCGGTCGGTGTCCGCGAACACGAGCGGGAACGGCTTGACCGGCTTCACGTCCGGGATCGTGTGCGTGGTGAGGCCGCTGATCCATGCGCCGTGGGCCACCTTGTTCGGATCGTCGATCGTCACGTCGCGCGAGACCGTCGGCTGCGCCGGCCGGTAGAAGACCGACAGCGTCCCCGCGGTCAGCGTGGCGCCGCCCTGCGTGTACGTGGTGCCGTCAGGATGGCCGGAGTCGACGAAGAGCGAGCGGCCGCCGCTGACTGCCTGACCAGCGACGTTCGCAGTGATCTGCGGCAACTGCACGCTGTCGGAGCCGCCGGGAACGGTCGGCGGCAGGGCGGGCGACGGCGGGGCCGTCGAGCCGAAGTCGTAGAACGGCAGGCCGTACATGTTTGCCTCGACCATGACCTTCTCGTCGATCACGTCGTAGTTCGAGGGCTCGGCGTAATACTGGTGCACCGCCCGAACCCACTGCTCGCCGATCGTGCCGCCCGCGTTGAGCGTGTTCGCGAAGTGATCCATCAGCCGCTCGGACAGGTCGATCATGGTCGTGTCGCCGTAGCCGAAGCCGGTGTTCGCGACGAACACCGCCGCCTTTGCGTTCATGTAGGCCTGCGCCCAGTCGCGCAGCCGCTGCTGGTCGCCTGGGGCAACCGCGGCGAGCGTATCGGGCACGTTCAACCCGCTGTGGCAGCCGACGGTGAAGATCACTCGTCCGTTGTACGAGTAGTGCGCCGGGTCGATGTCCGCGGTCGTGGCGAGGTCCGCAAGCGTCAGCGGAGTCGGCGGAGCCGGCAGGGTTGCGGGCTGCGCGAGCCAATGGCTGTAGTGCGCCCAGATCGCGCCGACGTCGGGCACCGGGCTCTTCTGGAAGAAGTCGTTCAGCAGATCCTGGTGGTTCCAAGCGCCCGTTAGCACGGTCTGGCTCGTCGTTGCCAGCCCTAGCTGCTGGGCGAGCGCTGCGCTCGCCTTCTCGGCGCCGTCCGCGAAGAACGAGTCCCCGGTGGTCGTCGCGCTCTGCAGGTTCAGGTGCCCCTGCGAGTCCAGGTACTGCTGCAGCTGAGCATTGATGTCATCCGGTGTCTCGACGAGTCGGGAGACGCTCACGTCCGCGAGCGGAATGTCGTGCCCGAGCCAGACGCGCTCCTTGAACGCGCCATACGCCTGGTCGGTCAGGTAGGCGTTCTGGGCGGCGGCCGCGTAGATCGCGTTCCCCTTCGTCAGCCCGCTCGTCGTGAACGCGAGGTCGTTCGCCTCGTCGACCTCGGGCGAGGTCGCAGTCAGATCCTGCTGGCGCCAACTCGGCAGCGCGGTGTCGGTTCCGAGTAGGACGACGTAACTCAGGTTCGGGTACTTCAGCCGGTAGGTCGCCACGAGGGCGTTGATCGAGCGGACGACGCCGTTGACAGCGTCGATCGAGCACGGGTTCTGGTCCCAGGTCGTGTAGGCGGCGCGGACGTTCGCGTCGCCGTCGACGGGCAGGATCTTGCCGCCGACGCGCGGGTCGGCCGCGACCGCGTTCAGGCGAGACGAGGTGCCGATCAACGCGTCCGCGGCGGTCGCGCCGTAGAGTCCGGCGAGACGCTGCCGGTTGACGAGGAACAGCGCCTTGACGCTGGGGTCGTTCGTGCCCGGCACGGCGGGGAGCGTGCCCGGAGCCGCCGTACCGAGGCCGGTGATCGGGTCGCACGGCGGGAGGGTCGGCGGCGGCGTCACCTTCACGCGCAACACGTAGTTCTCGTTACTGAACGCGCCGTTGTAGCCGCTCACGCCGATCACCGCAGCGCCGCTCTCGCCACGCGTGACGATCTGCGCCGCCTCGTTCACTGCGCCACGGTTCGCGGAAATGCTTCCCGCAGCGATCGATCCGGCCGGGATCGACCCGGCTGCAAGATCAGCGGCGGCGTCCGGCTGCAAGGCGTTCCGCGTGTTGTCTACGCCCGGCAGCGAGTCCTCGAGCGGGATGCTGCCGGCGGCGATGCTGCCGGCCGCGATGCTGCCCGCCGGGATGCTCCCCGCGGCGCTCGACAGCACGCCGGGCGCGCCGGGCCGGTTGACGACGAGGTCGAGGTCAGCGTCGCGCGGCACCTTCAGATAAACCGTCACCTTCGTGCCCGGCGCCAGGCCGGTCACGCTGAAGCGACGGAAGTCGACGTCACCGGACGAGGCGATGTGCCCGACGGCAAGCGTGTTCTTCTCGATCGTCGGCGCGGTGTCCGGGTTGTCGTTCGGCTCCCCGTTCTGCGTCACGACGACGGGGGCCTGGCCTGTTGCCGAGCTCAAGGTTCCTCCGGCGGTGACCTCGGCGTCCGATGTCTGCGAGCCGAGAATGAGACCGGCGTACGACGTGAAGTTGAGGCGCACGTGCCGCGTTGCGGTGCCGCCGCCGCACGGGCTGCCGGGAATCGTCGACCACACCGGCCCGTCGGCGCCGACGGTCGGGTTGGCGGCCGCGATCGGGGCTCCGCCTGCATACGAGAACTGAGACGACCCCGCGACCGGGAAGAAGCCCTTCGGCAGCTTCACGTGCAGCGAGAAACTCGTCGCGCGCGAGCAGACCAGGTCGAAGTCGACGTGGTAGTGGACGTTCTGGCCCGTACCAGCGACGTCCTGGAGGCCCTGCACGTTGATCTGCTCCCACGGGTACTCGGAGACGGCCAGGATCCCCTGGGCCAGGGAGTCGATCGTGATCTTGTCGTAGGGCGCCGGGAAGGCGTTGAGGATGTCGGCCAGGGTCACACCGGCCTTGATCGCATTCGCGGCGGATGCATCGCCGAGCGTCTTGCCGGTGCAGTTGAACCCGCCGCCGCAGTTGATCAGCGCGCTCAGCTGTGTCGTCGTGAGCAGGCTCAGGGGTGCCGCGCCGAGTGTTGTGGCACGGAAGTCGATCGAGCCGGCGGCGATCGAACCGGCGGCGATGGAGCCCGCCGCGATCGAGCCCGCCGCGATCGAGCCCGCCGCGATCGAGCCTGCCGCGATCGAGCCGACGGCGGTGGACCCGAGGTTGCCGGAGACCGCCAGGCCAAAGACAGTATTCGTGGAAGCGTCGACCCCGGTTGTGCTGCCACCGTTGTCGGTCAGGGCATCCGCCCAGCTCGAGTACCGGAGCGTCGGGTCGTCGTCGGTCCGCTTCGTCAGCGGCCGCGGCAGCTGGTCAAGCGGCGCGTTCCCGAGCAAGAGGGCGCCGAGCGGGACGCCCCGCCAGAGCGACTGGAAGAACGGCACCTGCCGCAACGGCAGTGCCAGCAGCCGCTGCCAAGGCGTGTCGGTAGCGGTCGGGTGCTGTGCGTCGTAGTTCGCGAGGTCCCAAAGCGTCACGGCCTGGAGCGGCTGATTTGCGAACTGCGATCCCGCAAGGATTGTCGCCCACGTCGTCCCGACGAGCGGGACCTGCGAGAGCAGGACGCTCTTCAGCGCAGCGCCGTTGCTCGGGATCGACCCTGCCGCAATCGAGCCCGCCGGAATGGACCCGGCAGCCGTCGACTGGAGACCGATCGAGCCCGCCGGAATCGAGCCGGCCGCGATCGAGCCCGCGGCGATCGAGCCCGCGGCGATCGAGCCCGCGGCGATCGAGCCGGCGGGAATCGACCCGGCGGCGATCGAGCCAGCCGGGATCGAGCCTGCGGCAGCGGACTGCACGTCTGCCGTCAGGTTCGGGAGCCGCGATCCGGGGATGACGCCGTAGGGGACCGACGCGATACCAGCCGGAATTGACGGCTCGTCGGCGGTCATCGACAGCGCGCTCACGTTCTGCTGGCCGACCGTCACGGTCACCTGCTGGGTCGCGCGCTCGGCGCCGTCTGCGACGGCGTGGACGGTGAAGTGGTACGTCCCGAGCGCTGCAGTCTGCGGCACCGTCACGGTCATGTCGTACGGCACGGTCTGCGGCGCCACGAGCGGACCGAGGCCCGGGGGCGTGAACGTGAACCAGGAGATGGCGTTCTCGACGTCGGGGCTCGTCACGTTGAACGTTACGCTGTCGACGTTCGCGGCCGCCGCCCGAATGAGAGCGACGATCTGCGACGCGAGGCTGCTCGTGCCGTCACGCGTGACCTGCTGGCCGCCGGTGTACTCGGCCAGCTGCTTCTGGCAGCCGGCGGTGGTGAAGCCCGAGCCCCAGTCGATCCCAGCCGGGTTGTACGTGACGAACGACAGGTTCGTGTTCGCCTGGTGCAGAGCCGTCAGCGTCGGCTGCGTCCGCAGATCGTCCGACGTTCCGGTCTCGTTGTCGGGGCCCGGGTCGGTCGGGCCGGTGTTGGGACACGCGGGGAAGTCGGCGTTCTGCGTCGCGTCGTGCGGAAGCGCGTCGCCGAGGACGACCATGAAGCGCGGTGAGCCGGACGTCCAGTGCAAGGCCGGGTCGTGAGACGCCTCATAGAAGGCGCGGTTGTACGACTCGGGGTTGTCGCCGCCGCTCCCCGGCGGCGCGTCGAAGCGGTTGAGTGCGCACTCGATCGGGCTTAGCGTCACCGTGTCGATCAGCGGGCATTCCACCGTCCCGGAGTTGTCGGTGAAGTCCTGATTCAGCTGCCACGGGTAATCCGCCGGTAGACCGAATCCATTTTCGGCTGCGAGCCCGAAGGGCGAGAACGGGTAATCCTTGAAGTTCGCGACGGCGAAGCGCGCCTGCGGGATCTGGGCCTGGATCTGCGAGACGATCGCGTTTGCGTCGCTGCGCGCCTCGGTGAGCGCGGTGCCCATACTGCCGGTTGCGTCGAGCGCGAGAAGAATGTCCGCCTTCGGCGGCAGTGCATCGAGCTGGATCGTCTGGTGAACCGTCGTCGAACTGCCTGGAGCCAGACTCAGGCTCGCCGGGTTGGGCGTGATGTTGTCCGCGCCCGCACCCCCCACAGACAGTGCAAGGAGCGCTACCGCGGCCACCGCGAGCCAAGCGAAACGCGGAAAACTGATCGTCCCCTTACGGGCCGCAGACGCCATACACCCCAACTCCCTCAGACCGGTCGAACCCAATAACCGCGGCCCCCAGCGTACGACGTTCCCTTGATTCGGTCAATGCAGGCAACCGTGCGACAATCGAGGGGCGCGTCGGAGGGGTTGATGCTTCAAGGCGCGAGGGAGGACACGTGACCGCGGTTCCCGAGACGAGTCCACCGACAGTCGACCTGACGCCGTTCGTCCCGCGCGTTGTAGTCGACTGGCTGCGCACCGACCCGACGGCCCTATGGCGCGAGCTCGAGGGGACGCTCGCCTTCGTCGACATCTCCGGCTTCACGGCGTTGAACGAGCGGCTCGCACAGAAGGGGAAGCTCGGCGCCGAGGAGGTGACCGAGGTGATGAACCGCACCTTCCAGCGCCTGCTCGACGTCGCGTACGACGCGGGCGGCGGGCTGGTCAAGTTCGGCGGCGACGCGCTGCTCCTGTTCTTCACCGGCGAGGACCACGCGGCGCGCGCTTGCGACGCAGCCTATGGGATGCGGAAGGCGTTGCGTGCGCTCGGCCGACCGCAGACCTCGGCGGGGCCGGTGACGCTGAAGATGCACGTCGGGATCCACAGCGACACGTTCGACTTCTTCCTCGTCGGCGCGTCGCACCGCGAGCTGCTGCTGACCGGCAAGGGCGTGACGCGGACGGTCGAGATGGAGGCGGGCGCGGAAGCCGGCGAGATCCTCGTCAGCGACGAGACCGCGGACACGCTGCCCGACCGGCTCTTCGGCGACCAGAAGGAGGGTGGGCGCCTGCTGAAGTCGCCGGCGGGCGCGGCGGGCGGGCTCGAGCCGGTGCCTCCGCTGACGGGGCTCGACCTCGCGGCGTGCGTTCCGGCCGCCGTTCGCCGCCAGGTCGTGGACGGCCGCGCGGAGCCCGAGCATCGCCAGTCGTCGGTCGCATTCGTCCACTTCGGCGGGGTCGACGCCCTACTCGCGGAAGAGGGACCGGACGAGGTCGCGCGCGTGCTCGACGAGCTCGTCACCGGTGCGCAGCGCGTCGCCGACGAGCACGGCGTCACCTTCCTCGAGACCGACATCGACATCGACGGCGGGAAGATGATCCTCGTCGCGGGCGCTCCCGAGACGGCCGGTGAGGACGAGGAGCGGATCCTGCGGACGGCGCGCGGAATCGCCGACCTACCGACGAGCCTGCCACTGCGGATCGGCACGAGCCGCGGCCGGGTTTTCGCGGGCGAGGTCGGCGCAACCTTCCGGCGGACATACACCATCCTGGGCAAGACGGCGGCCCTCGCGGCCCGGCTGATGAGCAAGGCGAAGCCGGGGCAGGTATTGACGACGGCCGACCTGCTCGAGCGCTCGCGCAGCCAGTTCGAGACGGTCGACCAGAAGCCGCTGTCGCTGAAGGGGATCGCCGAGCCGGTCGTCGTGTACGACGTCGTGCACGTCACCGCCGAAGCACCCGCCGAGCCGGAGAGGCGTCTGGCGTTCATCGGTCGCGAGCGCGAGCTCGTGATCCTGTCGGCCGCGCTCGCACCCGTAAGGATGGGGTTCGGCAACATCGTCGAGCTGATCGGCGAGCCGGGCATGGGAAAATCGCGGCTTGTCGAGGAGCTCCAAGCGCAGGCGCCGGACCTCGCCCCGGTCAGCGCCACCTGCCTCCAGTACGAGGCTTCGACGCCGTACTTCGCTTTCCGGGGCCTTCTGCGCTCGCTGCTCGAGCTGCCACAGAACGGCGCCGCGCCGGACGCCTTGCGCGCACGTGTGCAGGAACTCGACGGCGAGCTGATGCCGTGGCTCCCGCTCGTCGCTTTGCCACTCGACGTCCCGATCGAAACGACGAAGGAGGTTGAAGAGCTGCAGCCCGCCTTCCGGCGCGCTCGCCTCCACGGCGTCGTCGAGGCGGTGCTCGCGAAGCTGCTGACCTCGCCGACGCTGCTCGTGATCGAGGACGTGCACTGGATGGACGAGGCGTCCGCGGAACTGCTGCGCCACCTCGCCGGGCAGGTCTCCCGCAAGCCCTGGCTGATCTGCGCGACCCGGCGGCCTATGGAAGGCGGCTTCTCGGCCGCGGAGGGCGTGCCTCCGATCCCGGCGATGACGATCCAGCTCCAGCCGCTCGACTCCGAAGCGGCGCAGCAGCTGGTCGCGCAGGCTGCAGCCGAAGGCCTGCTCCAGCACGAGGTCACGGCGATCACCGATCGCGCCGGCGGCAACCCTCTCTTCCTGCAGGAGCTCGTCACCTCCTCACGCGCCCCGGACGAAGAGGCGCTGCCGGAGAGCGTCGAGGCGGTCGTCGCGACGCGCATCGACCGGCTGCAGCCCGGCGACCGCGCCCTGCTGCGCTACGCGGCGGTGTTGGGCGCGACCTTCAGCGCCGACCTCGTCGGCGACGTGCTGGCGGACGACGCCAGGGCCTCGGCCGATTCCGAGGCGTGGGATCGGCTGACGGAGTTCGTGGAGCGGGACCCCTACACGCCGGGTGCCTTCCGTTTCCGGCACGCGCTCTTCCGCGACGCGGCATATGAGGGACTTTCGTTCCGCCGGCGCGGCGAGTTGCACGCGAAGGTCGGCCGTGCCTACGAGCGGCTCGAGCAGGACGGCCGCGGCGAGTACGCCGAGCTCCTCTCGCTGCACTTCTCGCATGCGGGCGACGCTGAGAAGACCTACCGCTACTCGCTTGTGGCTGGCGAGCGCGCCCAGGACAAGTTCGCCAACGTCGAGGCAGCCGCGTTCTACCGGCGCGCGCTCGAGGTCGTGCCGCAGCTCGAGCTCGACCCGATCGAGGTCGCGAAGGTCTGGGAGTCGCTCGGTGACGTGACCGAGCTCGCCGGACTCTATGCGGACGCCGAGGCGGCGTATTCGAAGGCGCGCAAGCTCGACTCGCACCCGCGGCTACTGCTGAAAGAAGGCGTGATCCGCGAACGGTTCGGCCGCTATCCAGAAGCGCTGCGCTGGTACAACCGCGGCCTCCGCTCACTGGACGATCTCCCGCCCGAGGAGCAGGTGCGGATGCGCTCCCAGCTCGCGCTCGCGTACGCAGGCGTGCGGGTCCGGCAGGGCGAGTGGATCGACGGCGCAGGCTGGTGCAGGCGAGTGGTCGAGGATGCCTCGAAGATCGACGACCTGCCGGCGCTCGCGCATGCATTCCACCTGATGCACCTCGCCTACATCTCGAACCGGAGCCCCGAGCGCGCGGCGCTCCGCGGGCTCGCGTTGCCGATCTACGAGGAGCTCGGCGACCTGCTCGGTCAGGCGAACGCGCTGAACAACCTCGGCGTCGACGCGTACTACGAGGGCCGTTGGCAGGAGGCCCTCGACCTCTACGAGCGGAGCAAGTCGCTGCGGGAGCGGATCGGTGACGTGGTCGGCGCGGCGACGATCACGAACAACATCGCCGAGATCAAATCCGACCAGGGCTACCTTACGACCGCACGCGAGCTCTTAGAAGAGGCCCGAGACGTTTTCGAGACGGCGGGCCATCGGATGCTCGCAACACTCGCGCTCTCGAACCTCGGGCGCGTGGCCGGGAGGGAAGGCCGGCTCGACGACGCGAGGAGAATGCTCGAGGAGGCGCTCGCGACGTTTGACGAGATCGACGCCGCCGGCTACGCGCTCGAGGCACGCGTGCGCCTCGCTGAGCGCGCGGCACTCGCAGAAGATGCAACCGACGCGCTTGCTCAGGCCGACGCGGCGCTGACGGCGATCGCCGAGGCGGCCGGGGGCTCGCTCTACCACGCATTCGCCCACCGCGCCCGCGGCTTCGCGCTGGCGCAGCGCGGCGACCTCGACGGAGCGTGCGAGGCGTTCGCGGAGAGCCTCGAGCTCGCGGGCGACGCGGAGGAGACCTACGAGCTCGCCCTCACGCTCGAGGCGATCGGGCGCTTGAAGGAGCTCCGCGGCCAGGACGGCTCGGCAGAAGCCAGCGAGGCACGCGGCTTGCTGGCACGGCTGGGCGTCGTCTCCACGCCGGACGTACCTCTCTAGTACTCGGGACGGGCGGATTCGAACCGCCGGCCTCCTGCTCCATCACGGAGGCTCGGTCGTGGCGCTCGAACCATTGCGCTGGCTCGAGCTGGCTCCGCCAGGCGCTCGACTGAACCCAGCCGACGCGCGTCTATGTCAGCGCAGCGCAGATCCCAGCGGTGGTTGCAGCGTAGTTGCCTCTCATCGAGACGATGCCGCTCGTCTCAAACGTCGTCACCGGCACGCCGAGGTCGTCGAGGAACAGGATCGTCCCATCGGCGACGAGCTGCCCCGAGCCGGGCGGGGCGGTGCCAGTGAGGCTGGACGTGTTCACCCCAGTGATCGTCATGTGAGCCGGACTCCCGGGCTCGGTCCCTTCCGGGTAGACGGCGTGCGACGTGCCGTTCATCGGCCGGGTGAGTGAATTACCCGTGTCCGGCGAGCTGTAGGTGATGCGTCCGTTGGTCAGCGT
>Ga0307296_10001609_pt1 | contig 11354 bp, 7 predicted proteins | sample ER_DNA_153_FD_194467 | JGI IMG/M metagenome (GOLD analysis project Ga0307296, IMG submission 194467) | Bulk soil microbial communities from the East River watershed near Crested Butte, Colorado, United States - ER_DNA_153 | ecosystem: Environmental > Terrestrial > Soil > Floodplain | place: USA... | reverse complement strand
GGCGGCAATGGGGGTTAAGGCGAAAAATAAAAAGAACATATTGCGAACGGAGAACAAATAGGGTACGATGTTCCATCGACGCTCACTGGTTCGTGAGTTTGGTCGCCCGTTTGTCCCGCTAGCGAATCCCCGCCATAAGGAGCACGACCCATGTCCGCCACTGCCCTGCGTATCGTTGAAGGATCCTCCATGGACAAGACCAAGGCCCTGTCCGCCGCGCTCTCCCAGATCGAGCGCCAGTTCGGCAAGGGCTCGGTGATGAGACTGGGCAAAAACGACCGCTCCATGGATGTCGAGACCATTTCCTCCGGCTCGCTCGGGCTCGACATCGCGCTCGGCGTCGGTGGCCTGCCGCGCGGCCGGGTGGTGGAAATTTACGGGCCGGAATCCTCCGGCAAGACCACGCTGGCGCTGCACACCGTGGCCGAGGGCCAGAAGAAGGGCGGCATCTGCGCCTTCATCGATGCCGAACACGCGCTCGATCCGGTCTATGCCCGAAAGCTCGGCGTCAACATCGACGAACTGTTGATCTCCCAGCCCGACACCGGCGAGCAGGCGCTGGAAATCTGCGACACGCTGGTGCGCTCCGGCGCGGTCGACGTGCTGGTGATCGATTCGGTGGCGGCATTGGTGCCGAAGGCCGAGCTCGAAGGCGAGATGGGCGACTCGCTGCCCGGCCTGCAGGCGCGGCTGATGAGCCAGGCGCTACGCAAGCTCACCGCCTCGATCAACAGATCCAACACCATGGTGATCTTCATCAACCAGATCCGGATGAAGATCGGGGTGATGTACGGTTCGCCGGAAACCACCACCGGCGGCAACGCGCTGAAATTCTACGCCTCCGTCCGCCTCGACATCCGCCGCATCGGCGCGATCAAGGAGCGCGACGAGGTGGTCGGCAATACCACCCGCGTCAAGGTGGTGAAGAACAAGCTGGCGCCGCCGTTCAAGCAGGTCGAGTTCGACATCATGTATGGCGAGGGCGTCTCCAAGATGGGCGAAATTCTCGATCTCGGCGTCAAGGCCGGCATCGTCGAGAAATCAGGCGCCTGGTTCTCCTATGACAGCCAAAGGCTCGGCCAGGGCCGCGAGAACGCCAAAGCCTTCCTCAAGGCCAATCCCGACATGACCGCGAAGATCGAGGCGGCGATCCGCCAGAACTCCGGCCTGATCGCCGAGCAGATTTTGGCCGGCTCCCCCGAGCGCGACACCGAAGGCGAGGAGCCGGAGGCGGCGGAGGAGTGAATTCATTACGGCGGCGGGCACTGAGGACGTTGAGTTGCCGACGTCCTCGGCGCCCGTTTGTTTTGATGGCGAGGTGGCGTATCCGGTATGACCCGCTTGATTGTGACCGGTGATTCATCCGCCGCGGGTGGCCTCAAGCAGGCTGACCTCGCGGATATTGCGATTCGGCTCGCTCGCCGACTCGTCTGGGGACCGTTGCCGTCCGAGACGGAGCTTGCAGCCTTCTTCGAAGCGCGCACGAATCAAGAACCGGATGGTCATTGGCTGGACTTCGGGCAGGCGTGGCCTCTCGAAAGATTCGGGATCAAGGACCTCGGATTTCTCGAGGTCTGCGCGCGATGTGAGACGGTCGAATTGTGGTTCGATCCGCAGCCGAATGACCAATTGATGCTGCTTTGGCTCTTGGATTATCTCCACACCCACGCGAAGCCGGTACCAAACCCTTCATTGCGCCTCGTCGATTTCAGGATCGGAGAGCGTAATGCGAAGCAACTCGCGAAATACAAGGTGCCTGCCGTCGAGATCACGCGCGACCACCTCGAAGTCGGGAATCTTGCGTGGCAGGCCTATCGTGCGCCTACGCCGGAGGCCTGGTTCAATCTGCTCAAGCGGGATTTGAGCCTGCTTTCGCAGCTCGGTCCATGCGTGCTGGAGCTACTTGAAGAGCTTCCCTGGAGCGCGACCGGGCTTGGCGCGACGGAAATGCGGATGCTGGAGCTGATCTCGGCAGGTAACGCAGGTCCATTTGACGTCTTTCCCGGCCACAGGAAGCCCAGCCAACGGCCTGTATTCGGCTACTGGGAACTCGGATCCCTGCTGGATGGGCTCGCTCATTGTCCGGCACCCGCCGTGTCCGGGCTCGACGAGGGGCCGTTCACACTGGAGATGCACGATGACGCCAATCGTTTCGAGCAATACAAACGCAGCAAGCTAAAGCTGACCGAACTTGGCAAGGCGATCCTGGTGCAGGCCGACGACTTCAGCCGGCACAACCCGATCGATCGCTGGTGGGGTGGCACCAGGTTGACCAACGATCGCCTGTGGCGCTGGAATCCGGCGCTGATGAAGCCGTAGCGGGAGGCCATGCATCGGGGAAGGGAGAGGCAATGGATGCGTCGTTCTTTGTCTACATTCTCGCGAGCAAGCGAAATGAGACGTTGTATGTCGGCGTCACCAACAATCTCGCGCGGCGGCTATCAGAACATAAGGCCAAGCTCGTTCCCGGTTTCACACGCAAATACGAAATCGATCAACTCGTTTATTTTGAAGCGTTCGATTCCATACTCGAAGCTCGCGCGAGAACATTCCTTGAAGCGCTGGCGCCGCGCCTGGAAGATCGCTCTGATCGAGAAGCTCAACCCGGATTGGCGCGATTTGACTGACGAATTGAACTTCTGAAACGGCATCGGACGCGCCCGCGTTCCCCGGATGCTGCGCAGCACGAAGTGATGCGCTGCTGATCCGGGGTCCATAAAGCGCCTCAGTCTTCTGTGGGTCCCGGCTCTGCGGTGCATCGTGAAGGACGCTGCACCGCGTCCGGGACACGATGCATTTGTATCGCGCTATTCCGCCGCTTGCGGTAATCTTCCACCGGCGGGCACGAGCAGACCAGATGGCGGTCGCCATAGACATTGTCGACCCGTCCGACCGGCGACCAGTATTTGTCGGTGCGCGAAACGCCTTCGGGGAAGCAGCCCTCGGCGCGCGAATAGGGCCGCTGCCACGCGTCATCGGCGATGTCGTGCACGGTGTGCGGGGCGTGGCGCAGCGGCGATGCCTCGACCTTGAAGCGGCCGCTTTCGATCTCGGATATCTCCTGTCGGATCGCGATCATGGCGTCGCAGAAGCGATCGAGCTCGGCCTTGGATTCCGATTCCGTCGGCTCGACCATCAATGTCCCTGCGACGGGAAAGCTCATGGTCGGCGCGTGAAAGCCGTAATCGATCAGCCGCTTTGCAATATCGTCGACAGTGACGCCGCTCGAGACCTTTAGCGGGCGCGGATCGACGATGCATTCATGCGCGACGCGGCCTTTGGCGTTGCGATACAGCACCGGGAAATGCGGATCGAGCCTGGTCGCGATGTAATTGGCATTGAGGATCGCGATTTCGGTGGCTCGCGTCAGCCCTTCGCCGCCCATCATCAGAATGTAGATGTAGGAGATGGTCAGGATCGAAGACGAGCCGAACGGCGCCGCCGATACCGGCCCGACCGCCGGCGGCTTGGTGTCGGTCACGGGATGTCTGGTTCCAGGATGATTTGGCAGGAACGGCGCCAGATGCGCCTTGACGCCGATCGGTCCCATGCCGGGGCCGCCGCCGCCGTGCGGAATGCAAAACGTCTTGTGCAGATTGAGATGGCTGACATCGGCGCCGTAATCGCCGGGCCGCGACAGCCCGACCTGCGCGTTCATATTGGCACCGTCGAGATAGACCTGTCCGCCATGCTCGTGGACGATGTCGCAGATGTCGCGGATATGCTCCTCGAACACGCCGTGGGTCGAGGGATAGGTGATCATGATCGCGGCGAGGTCCTTCGAATGTTTTTCGGCCTTGGCGCGCAAATCATGGACGTCGACATCGCCGCGCGTGTCGCAGGCGACCACTACCACCTCCATGCCAGCCATGATGGCAGAGGCCGGATTGGTGCCGTGCGCCGACGAGGGGATCAGGCAGACCTTTCGGTGCGGCTCGCCGCGCGCGGCCTGATAGGCGCGGATCGCCAACAGCCCGGCATATTCGCCTTGCGCGCCGGAATTGGGCTGCAGCGAGATCGCGTCATAGCCTGTGATATCGCAGAGCCATTTCTCCAGCCGCTTGAACAGCGCGTGATAGCCTTCGGCCTGCTCGCGCGGCGCAAACGGGTGCAGCGAGGCGAATTCGGGCCACGTCAGCGGAATCATCTCAGAGGTAGCGTTGAGCTTCATGGTGCAGGAGCCCAGCGGAATCATCGCGCGGTCGAGCGCGAGGTCGCGGTCGCTCAGCTTGCGCATGTAGCGCAACAGTTCGGTCTCGGAGCGATGGGCGTGGAATACCGGATGGGTCAGGAACGGGCTTGCGCGCTTCAGCTCGCCCGGCTGCGCATCGCGTGCGCCGGCTTCGATATCCGCGTAAGCAAGGTTGCCGCCGAACGCGCGCCACACCGCCTCGACGATATCAGGCGTCGTGGTCTCGTCCAGCGCGATGCCGAGCGTGCGCTCGCCGATCCGCAAATTGATCTTTTCGGCACGCGCGCGGGCGACGATCTCATCTCGCTCGGCGCCGGCATCCACCGTCACCGTATCGAAGAATGCTTCCGCCTGCGGCGCGAATCCAAGCTTGCGCAATCCCGCCGCCAGCACGCTGGTTCGGCGATGCACGGACCGGGCGATGTGGGTCAGTCCCTCCGGGCCGTGATAGACCACATACATCGAGGCGATCACGGCCAGCAGCACCTGCGCGGTGCAGATATTCGACGTCGCCTTTTCGCGGCGGATATGCTGCTCGCGGGTCTGCAGCGCCAGGCGATAGGCCGGCTGCCCCCGGGAATCGATCGACAGCCCGACGATGCGCCCCGGCAGCGAGCGTTTCAGCGCGTCGCGCACCGCCATATAGGCCGCATGCGGCCCGCCATATCCCATCGGCACTCCAAGACGTTGCGCCGATCCGATCGCGATATCGGCGCCGAGTTCGCCGGGCGAGGCCAAAAGCGTCAACGCCAACAAATCCGCAGCGACGATCGCAACCGCGCCTTTTCCGCGCAACGTCGCGATTGCCGGACGCAGGTCGCGGACCGCGCCGGAAGAAGCAGGATATTGCAGCAGCGCACCCAGCACCTCGGCCTTTTCGAGATCGGCAAGCGGATCGCCGACAATCAAATTCCATCCCAGCGGTTCGGCGCGGGTCCGCAGCACCGCAAGCGTCTGCGGATGCACCTCGCGGTCGACGAAGAACGCCTTGGCTTTTGACTGCGCGGCGCGCTCGGCCAGCGCCATTGCTTCCGCAGCGGCGGTGGCTTCATCGAGCAGCGAGGCGTTGGCGACATCGAGACCAGTCAGATCGCAGATCATGGTCTGGAAGTTGAACAATGCCTCCAGCCGGCCCTGGCTGATCTCGGGCTGATACGGCGTATAGGCGGTGTACCAGGCCGGATTCTCCAGGATGTTGCGCTGGATCACCGCCGGCAAGATCGTCCCCGAATAGCCTTGCCCGATCAGCGAGGTGAAGACCTGATTCCGTGACGCCAGCTCGCGCATATGCGCAAGCGCTTCGGTTTCGCTTAGAGCGCGGCCGAGATCGAGCGGCGCCTTCTGCCGGATCGACGAGGGGAGGGTTTGTCCGATCAACTCGCTCAGGGTTTTGGCACCGACGGTTTCCAGCATCGCGGACACATCGCGCGGCGAAGGGCCGATGTGGCGGCGCACGAAGGTGGTGGCGGCTTCGTCAGCGGGTTTGCGGTGCGCGGTCATGGAGTGTTCCTCGTTGGAATATTCACGTTCGGTGTCATCGTCCGCGAAAGCGGACGATCCAGTGCGCCGTGACGGATCGGTTCAATTGACGGTGCTGGCGATTACTGGATGCCCCGCCTTCGCGGGGCATGACGGAGTTCTTCATGGCCTCATCTCACGCCGTATGCTTGTTGTAGGCGGCCTCATCCATCAGGCCGCCGAGTTCGCTTTTGTCTGCGATCTTCAGTTTGAAAAACCAGGCCTTGCCGGCGGCGTCGGAATTGACCAGCGCCGGTTCGGCAGTGATCGCATCGTTGACTTCAACTACCTCACCCGAAATCGGTGCGTAGACGTCGGACGCCGCCTTGACGGATTCGACCACGGCGGCGGCTTCCGCCTTCTTCAAGCTGCGGCCGACTTTCGGCAGTTCGACGAACACGACATCGCCGAGCTGCGACTGCGCATAATCGGTGATGCCGATGGTGGCGACGTCGCCGTCGATGCGGAGCCATTCGTGGTCGGACGTGAACAGCGTCGTCATGCAAAATCCTCTAGCGTTTGTAGGTATTGGGAACGAAGGGCATCGGCGCTACCAGCAGCGGCAGCCGCTGTCCGCGCAATTCGGCAAACACCAGACCGCCTGGCGCGGCGTGCGAAGACGGCAGGTAGCCCATCGCCACCGGCGCATTGACGCTCGGTCCGAATCCGCCCGAGGTGACCGCGCCGATCTGCTCCGATGAAGCGGCATCTGCGAATAACGGCGCGCCTTCGCGCACCGGGGCGCGGCCCTCGGGCCTCAAGCCGACGCGGCGGCGCGGGGCGCCGCTCGCAAGCTCGGAAAGAATTTTTTCCGCGCCCGGAAAACCGCCGGCGCGCACGCCGCCCTTGCGGCGGCTTTTTTGAATGGACCATTCCAGTGCGCCTTCGACCGGCGTCGTCGTGGTGTCGATGTCGTGCCCGTAAAGACAAAGCCCGGCCTCGAGCCGCAGGCTGTCGCGCGCGCCAAGGCCGATCGGCAGCACGTCGCTATTTTCAAGCAACGCGGTGGCGAGCGCCTCGGCCTGTCCCGCCGGCACCGAAATCTCAAAGCCGTCCTCGCCGGTGTAGCCCGAGCGCGAGACGTAGCAATCGATGCCGTCGACGCGGCGCGGACCGGCATCCATGAAGCGCATCGCGGGCGCGTCCGGGCATAGCGTTGCCAGCACCGATTCCGCCTTCGGCCCCTGCAGCGCGATCAGCGCGCGATTTTGTAGCGGCTCGATCACGCATGTGTCCTGCAGGCTGGTGCGGAGATGCGCCTCGTCTTCGGCCTTGCAGGCGGCGTTGACCACCAGAAACAGGTGGCCGCCGAAATTCGCCACCATCAGATCGTCGAGAATGCCGCCTTCGTCGTTGGTGAATTGCGCGTAGCGCTGCCGTCCCGGGGCAACCCCAAAAATGTCCTGCGGCACCAGCCGCTCCAGCGCCAGCGCGGCATCCTCCACCTTGCCGGATTTCGGGTGCAGCGCGATCTGGCCCATATGCGAAACGTCGAACAGGCCGGCGCCGTTGCGGGTATGCAGGTGCTCCCTGAGCACGCCAGCCGCGTATTGCACCGGCATGTCATAGCCCGCGAACGGCACCATCTTGCCGCCGCGCGCGACATGCAGCGCGTGCAAGGGAGTGCGTTTCAGCTGGGATTGCGGGGAAGATCGGTCGTCGCGCGCAAGCATCACGGGGCCCTCCCGGTTCCCGAGGACTAGCCCTCGAAAACCCATGGAAGCCCCATCTGTCGCTGTGCCTGAGAGTATTATCCCGTCGGCGGACGCGTCCGGGCCTTGGCCCGTCGGCGTCTCTTTCCAGATGTTAACAAGTCACGCGGTCCGTTTGCCTGAGAGTTTCCGGGGCGGTTGCTCCTTCGGCGCCGGCGACTGGCCGATCTCTCCCGACGTGACTATCTCGTCTACATAAGAGGAAATCACGGCGGCGCCAAGGCTGTCAACGCAGCCGCCGGGCTATCAACCGATCTTACGCGGCTGCGGCAAGCCCCTGATCTCCTGCACACTTTCTGGACAGTGCTGGCACCCCCGTTTAAAAGCGGTGCGCGGGACAGCCCGTCTGCGGCATTATCGCGGACGTTTCCGGGCGCGATGGGACCAAAATGAGCGGCGTTAACGAAATCAGGTCGACATTTCTGAAGTTCTTTGCCGACAACGGCCACGAGATCGTGCCGTCGTCGCCCTTGGTGCCGCGCAACGACCCGACGCTGATGTTCACCAATGCTGGGATGGTGCAATTCAAGAACGTCTTCACCGGGGTCGAGAAGCGTCCCTATCAGCGCGCCGTCACCTCGCAGAAATGCGTGCGCGCCGGCGGCAAGCACAACGATCTCGACAATGTCGGCTACACCACGCGCCACAACACCTTCTTCGAGATGCTCGGCAACTTCTCGTTCGGCGACTATTTCAAGGACCGCGCCATCGAGCTCGCCTGGAACCTGGTTACCAAAGAATTCGGCCTGCCGAAGGACAAGCTGACGGCCACCGTCTATGTCGACGACGACGAGGCCTTCAATCTCTGGAAAAAGATCGCGGGACTGCCGGAGTCCCGCATCATCCGCATCGCGGGCTCCGATAATTTCTGGCAGATGGGCGACACCGGCCCTTGCGGTCCTTGTTCGGAAATCTTCTACGATCATGGCGACAAGATCTGGGGCGGGCCTCCGGGTTCGCCGGAAGCGGAAGGCGACCGCTTTGTCGAGATCTGGAACCTGGTCTTCATGCAGTTCGAGCAGCTCGAGGGCGGCGTGCGCAATAATTTGCCGAAGCCGTCGATTGACACCGGCATGGGTCTGGAGCGCATCGCCGCGGTGCTGCAGGGCAAGCACGACAGTTACGAGATCGACCTGTTCGTCGCCCTGATCCGCGCCATCTCCGAATTGACCGGCGCGGATCCGAACGGCGAGCAGAAGGCCTCGCTGCGCGTCATCGCCGATCATCTCCGCGCAACGTCATTCCTGATCGCCGACGGCGTATTGCCGTCGAACGAAGGCCGCGGCTATGTGCTGCGCCGGATCATGCGCCGTGCAATGCGCCATGCCCAATTGCTCGGCGCCAAAGAGCCGCTGATGCACCGTCTGGTGTGGGCGCTGGTGCGTGAGATGGGCCAGGCCTATCCTGAGTTGGTCCGCGCGGAAAACCTGATCGAGGAAACGCTGCGGCTGGAAGAGACACGCTTCCGCAAGACGCTGGAACGCGGGCTGTCGATCCTCGACGAGAAGAGCAGCGGTTTGAGAAAGGGCGACATGTTCGACGGCGACACCGCCTTTACGCTGTACGACACCTATGGCTTTCCGCTCGACCTCACCCAGGATGCGCTGCGCAACCGCGGCATCAGTGTTGACGTTGCCTCGTTCACCGACGCAATGGACCGCCAGCGCGCGAAGGCGCGCGCGGCCTGGGCGGGCTCGGGCGATACCGCCAGCGAGACCGTGTGGTTTCCATTGCGCGAAAAGCTCGGCTCCACCGAATTTCTGGGCTACGAGACCGAGACCGCCGAAGGCGTGGTCGGTGCGCTGGTGAAGGACGGCAAGGAGGTCCAAGGCCTCAAGACCGGCGAGAGCGGCGCCATCGTGCTGAACCAGACGCCGTTTTATGCTGAAGCCGGCGGCCAAGTCGGCGATACCGGGCTGATGAGCGGCGAGGGCGTGCGGTTTCGCGTCACCGATACCCAGAAGAAGGCCGGCGATCTCTTCGTGCATGTCGGCACCGTCGAGCAGGGCACGGTGAAGCCGGGCACCGCGCTCTTGCTCGAAGTCGATCATGCCAGGCGGTCCTCGATCCGCGCCAATCACTCCGCGACGCATCTGCTGCACGAGGCCTTGCGGCAGGTGCTCGGCGACCACATCGCGCAGCGCGGCTCGCTGGTGGCGCCGGACCGGCTGCGCTTCGACTTCGTGCATCCGAAGCCGATCACGGCGGACGAGTTGAGCCGCATCGAGGATATCGCCAACAACGTGGTGCTGGAGAATGACGAGGTCACCACGCGGCTGATGGCGGTGGACGATGCCCGCGAAGCCGGGGCGCGTGCGCTGTTCGGCGAAAAATACGGCGACGAGGTGCGGGTGGTTTCGATGGGCAAGGGCGCGCAGGCGCAAGGCGGCAACGCGCTCGGCTGGTCGGTGGAGCTGTGCGGCGGCACTCACGTTCGCCGCACCGGCGATATCGGCCTGATCTCGGTGACGAGCGAAAGCGCCGTTGCCGCAGGCGTGCGCCGCATCGAGGCGCTGACCGGGCGCCATGCCCGGAAACATGCCAGCGACACCATGGCGCTGGCAAAAACCGCGGCGATGGAGCTGCGCACCTCGCTCGAGGAGATGCCGGCGCGCATCGCCTCCATGATGGAAGAGCGCAAGAAGCTCGAACGCGACCTGTCGGATGCGCGCAAGAAGCTGGCGATGGGCGGCGGTGGGTCCGTTGCCGACGGATCGGCGGCGGGTGCCAGCGGCGTGCGCGAGGTCGGAAACGTCAAGCTGATGGCGCGCTCGGTTGAAAACATCGAGATGAAGGACCTCAAGAGCCTCGCCGATGACGGCAAGAAGCAGCTCGGCTCCGGCGTCGTCGCCATTGTCGGCGTCACGGGAGACGGCAAGGCCGGGGTGGTGGTCGGCGTTACCAGCGATCTCACTTCGCGCTTTAACGCCGTCGATCTGGCGCGCGTGGCCTCCCAGGTGCTCGGCGGCAAGGGCGGCGGCGGCCGGCCCGACATGGCGCAGGCCGGCGGGCCCGATGGCGCCAAGGCAGGGGCTGCGCTGTCGGCCATCGAAAAAGCGATGGCGAGCGCCTAGTGCGCTGGATTTGAAATCCCAAGCGTTGGCGGCTCTACCGTCCGGGAATTTCAAATCCAAAGAGCGCACTAGAGTCTATATTTGTAGTGTCCCTTTGATTTCCGAAGTTCGCATCAGAGGGCACCGAGAGGACAAGCGAACTTCGTAAATCGGGACACTACTGCGGTGGCGATCCTCCCGCGCAAAAAGCGGCTCAACGCCCCCAATTTGCGGGATCGCCTCTACGAACTGCTCGAACAGGATCAGCTGCCTGATTCGGCCGGCTCACGCTTCGCCCGGATCATCATCGGCGTCATCATCATCGACGTGCTGGCGATGATCCTGGCGTCGGTTCCGGAGTTCGACGCCCGTTTCGGTATGCTGTTCACTGCCATCAAGGTCGGCGCGGTGATGGTGTTTGCGCTGGAATATGCGGCACGGCTCTGGAGCGTGGCCGGCCACTCGCCGCGGAAACTGTCGGCGGCGCAGGACCGCATCGAATATGCCCTCTCAAGCCTCGGCATCATCGATCTGCTGGCATTTTTGCCGGCCTCGATCGCGCTGATCACAGGCCAGCGCTCGCTGCTGGTGCTGTTCGGTGTGCTGCCGTTTTTCAAGCTGGTGCGTTATTCGCCCGCGATGCGTTCGCTGCTCGCGGCGCTTCATGCCGAGCGACGAACGCTGGTCGGCTGCCTGGTGATCCTGACCGGTGCGGTGCTCGTGTTCGCCTCGCTGCTTTATGCCATCGAGCATGACGTTCAGCCCGACAAGTTCGGCACCATTCCGGCGGCGATGTGGTGGGCGATCGTGACGCTGGGTACGGTCGGCTATGGTGACGTCGTTCCGGTTACGCCATTGGGCAAGGTGATATCGGTGTTC
>Ga0307296_10001608_pt1 | contig 11355 bp, 14 predicted proteins | sample ER_DNA_153_FD_194467 | JGI IMG/M metagenome (GOLD analysis project Ga0307296, IMG submission 194467) | Bulk soil microbial communities from the East River watershed near Crested Butte, Colorado, United States - ER_DNA_153 | ecosystem: Environmental > Terrestrial > Soil > Floodplain | place... | reverse complement strand
CCCTGAGAAATCAGTGAAGTCGAAGATCACTCCGATCACCGTCCCGAGCACTAGACCGATGAGGACCGCGATGGTGGCGACGAACCCGCGGAACATCCGGTAAACCGCGAGAATGATTAGCAACGTTGTTCCGGCGAGCACCATGTTCCGAATGGAGCCGAAGTCCTTGGCGGCCGGATTGCCGCCGCCCGCTTCCTGAGCGGCGACCGGCAGAAGCACTAGTCCGATACACAGGATGACCGTGCCTGTGACGATGGGTGGGAAGAATCGAATAAGCTGGCTAAAGAACGGTGCGATAATGAACGCCACCACGCCACCGACAATGACGGCACCATAGATCGCCTTCAGACCGGGCACGCCCCCTCCCTCCGCGAGCCCGATCGAGATCATCGGCGAGACCGCGGTGAACGTGACGCCCTGAAGCAGCGGCAGGCGCACACCGATCTTCCAGAACCCGACCGTCTGAATTAGTGACGCGATCCCGCACGTGAACAGATCAGCATTGATCAGGTAAACCAGTTGCGGCTCGGTGAGGTGGAGTGCGCTCGCGAGCAGGATCGGCACGATCACTGCGCCGGCGTAGAACGCCAGAACGTGTTGGAGTCCGTAGACCGCGAGCTTGGCCGGCGGGAGAACCTGATCGACGGGATGGACCGATCGAGACGCTTTGCCCTCCTGGACAGCTGTCTTGGCCATGGTCCCCTCCTCATGAGTGGGATCGGTATGAGCGGGATCGGTGGTGCCTGATCTGTGGTGAGATCCGGAGCTCTCCACGTGCAGGGAACGTGCGCTGTGGGTGTTTCGGCCGTCGGCGTCAGTCGCGCCGGACGGTGGCTTCACTTAGGCCGTACGGCTCAACGAGACGTAGCACGGCTTCGTTGTCGTCCTCCAGCCAGAACATCCGCATAGCGGAACTTTAATTTCGTTATGCAGAAGCTACGGTCACGCTCGGGAGTTGTCAAGAGTGTGGCGTCAGGTCGCCGAGGCCTGGTCAAGCCAGAACGTCATACGTGGCAGCGTCAGCAAAATAGACCAAGTCTTCCGGTTCAGAGACCGCGACCACGGCCGCGTCCCAAGCCCACCGCCGGACGGAGCGGCCGAAATTGCTCAATTTTCAGATGCTGGTGGTCTAAGCCGGTCCTCGCAAGATCAGGTGGCAACTGCGACGTCACGTCGACGTCGATGGGAAGGCCATGGCTGCGCAGGGATCAATGCCGCCCGAGATCCAGTCGCGGTGCGAGAAGCCCGGTCGGCTTAGCTGGGGACGAGGGGCAGCGTAACGGTCGGCTTGCCTTCCTCAGCTTGAGTGCTGAGCGACCCCAACTGCCAGTTCCTGATGTGGACCAGCGGCGCAAGGAAGGTGGGCCGCTCTTGGCCTAGGCCGTCGAGGCCGAAGACGAACATGTTTGCCGGCAGCCATTCGTCGTTGCCTGCGGTGGTGATCGTGATGGCGCCCGGGGTCAAGGTCGTTGCGGGTGAACGGAACGTCGACCGGAACGAAGTACAGGTTCGCCTGGCCGGTCTCCTGATCGTCCTGGGCGGCGGTCTCGGGGATGTTGAAGTCGACCAGCCGCTGGCCGCCGCGGCTGCGCACGGTCAGGTTGACCTCACCAGCGTGCCCGCGGAACTCGGATACGGGGCCGCAAGAAGGTACTCATTCTTGGTTCCAACTTCAGGGGCTGACCGGGCGTTGGCCGTGGAGCATCTGATACACGGCGGTGTTGACGTGCCGGCGGTCTCGCCCAGCGGCAGCTTCATTTCAGCGCGGGTGTTGGACGCGCGCTGAAGTGGAGGGGGGATGTGGTGGGTGGTGTTGCGGCGGGCAGCCAGCTCCTGCTTGGCCGCGGCCAGGCGACCCAGTGCGGTCTGAACCCGCGTGTGCATGAGTCAAACATGTGTTTGATCATGCCAGTCCGAACATCAACCGGTCAATAGAGAATCCCCCGTCACAGCAAGCAATTCTCTGGCAATCGGGTGTCCGCGGCTACGCCTCCAACTCCATCTTCATGCCAAGCCTCATTTCGCTGCCGTTCTGACGGGCAGCCCAGAAAGCCTCACGTTCGCAGTATGGGCAACGTTAGAGGAGCACGAGGGAATGTCGTCGCCGGGGCAAGCGGTCAACTACGTGTCGCCGCCGGTTGGACGACTCGCTTCCCTCGCCGCCCGGTGCTTCGTCACGGTCATCATCAGATAGGAAGGGCGCCGCCGGCCTTGACCATCTTCATCGTGAACTGCGAGTTGACGCGGGCGAGACCGGGTAGCTCGGCGAGGTGGTTCATGTAGAACGCCTCGTAGGCGGCCTGGTCGGCCACCGCGACACGCACCACGTAGTCGGGCAGGCCGAACATGCGGCGGCACTCGACGATCGCGTCGAGGGCGGAAATGCCCGCCTCAAAGGCCTCAACCGTCGCCCGGTCTTTGAGGGTGAGCTCGACGTGCACCGTGACCTCGAATCCGCGGCCGACCGCAGCGGGATCTATGTCCGCGTGGTAGCCCCGGATGACGCCGGCCTGCTCAAGCGCCCGGACCCGGCGCAGGCACGGGGAGGGCGAGAGCCGAACACGCTCAGCGAGCTCGACATTCGTAAGCCGCCCGTCGGCCTGGAGCTGACGCAGAATTGCGCGATCTATGGCATCCATTGGCAGATTATGCCGCAATTAGTAGGCCAGCGCGCAATAAAGCAAGGAAATGGCGCGCACTTATAACTATCCTCGCGGTATGCCCACCACGGTTGAGAAAACATCGAGCCGGACGCTGAGCGGTGCGGCCGGCATCGGGATCGCGGTCGGCGTATACGGCGTCTCCTTCGGTGTTCTCGCGGTGGCAGCCGGGCTGAGCCCGGCCCAGGCGTGTGTGATGTCGATGCTTGTGTTCACCGGCGCGTCGCAGTTCGCGTTCATCGGCGTGCTTGCAGGCGGAGGTGGAGCGCTCGCGGCGATCGGCCCCGCGGTCGTGCTGGCCCTGCGCAACGCCGCCTATGGGCTGTCGCTCCTTCCGATCCTGCCCGGACGGCTCCGCGATCGCGCGATCGTCGCGCAGCTGGTGATCGACGAGAGCACCGCGATGGCGCGGGCACAGGACGATCCGCGCGCAGCCTGGCGTGCCTTCCTGGCCACCGGTCTCAGCGTCTGGCTGTGCTGGAATGCTGGCACGCTCGCGGGCGCACTACTGGGCGGCGGCCTTGGCGACCCGCGCTCGCTCGGCCTCGACGCGATGTTCCCGGCAGCGTTTCTCGCGCTCCTGGCGCCGCAACTGCGCCGTCCGGGCGCGCCCGTCGCCGCGGTCGCAGGGGCAATGATCGCCATCGCGGTGCTTCCGTTCGCCCCGGCCGGCGTGCCCGTGATCGCGGCGCTCGCCGGCGTCGTGCCAGGCGTGCTCGTGGCCCGAGGCGCTAAAGCAGGAAGCGCCAAGGCATGAGCTGGACTCTGCTCTTGGCACTCGGGGGCGCCTCGTATGCGCTGAAGGCGGTCGGTCCGGTTTTCGCGGGCGGCCGGGAGCTCGGGCCCCGCGTCCGCCGAACGCTCGACCTGGTCGCGGTACCGCTGCTGGCTGCGCTGATCCTTGTCCAGACGCTCGGCAACGGCCACCGGCTCGTGCTCGACGCCCGCGTGGCCGCGCTCGGCGTCGCCGCCGTATTGGTTTGGCGGCGGGCACCATTCTTGCTCGTGGTACTCGCGGCGGCCGGCACGGCAGCGCTCTTGCGCGCACTTGGCTGACCTGACCCTGGTGACGAATTGTCAATCAGGACAGGGCAACAACAACACGGTGCTGGGTCCCAGCGTCGACAAGGTCGTGCGCTTCGGCGACACGCTCGAGCGGAAACGTCCCGCCGATAGTTATCGACAGCGCGCCATCGCGAGCGGCGGCGGTCAGGTCTGTGGCGGCCTGTTCCTTCGCCTCGCCCCCGACGCCCTACTCGATCGCGTGCGACACCCTCGCCAACGGCGTCGACGACGCCAGCTGCGTCGCTATGCCCGGATGACTCGCGGGTAGGGCATTGACGAGCCCGGCCAGCCACGGCGCTACTTCGTGTCTCCGGGATTAACGCGGGAGTACCGCGCGCGCACTCGGACCTCGCCGGGCCCCGGCTCCTGGTCAGGCGGCTCCCCAATCTGCAGGACGTCGCTAGCCCCTCCCTGACGGTCGTACCAGACTGCGCGCACCGCTGCTCCTCACGCTGGTTCTTCGGCACCTGCCTCCACTGGAGCGTTGGCGGCTCGGCGTTCCAGCTGGCGAGTTTCATAGATAAGGGCGACGAGCGTGATGAGCAGTACGCCGGCCGCGATGGCCACGGCAGGCGGGCCTAAGTTGTTGGTGCAGATCGCTCCAATGATTGCTCCTGCGACAAAGGCGACCACCACAGCGCCAAAGTTGCCGGCATGCCGTCTCGCTGACGGATCGTGGTCCACGATCCACTGATACGTGGCAGCTGTCGCGGTGCGTAGGTTTCCGGTCGCCAGCAGCGTGCTGTATGGGGCGTCGACCAACATCCGAAAGGTTGACCACTGGATGGAGGCAGCGAAAGCAACCGGAACGGTGACTAGTAGCGCTGGCGCGCCGTCGGGCAAGCTCGCAACCGCCGCCAGAATCACAATTTCGGCGCCGAGCGCCACCCGCAGCGGTCGGCGTACCTGGCGGCGAACGCTCGGTCGAGCCAACGTTTCGGTAGCGACGACCCCGACCATGAATGCGGCGATCGGTATCAGACGAAGGAGGGCCGCATGCCAGTGACGCGAGGCCGCCTCGACGCCGAACACGACGATATTTCCGGTCTGCGCGTTCGCGAAGACGGCGTGCCCAACAAAGGTATACGCGTCGAGGAAGCCGCCCACGGCCGTGAGCAAGACTCCAACGGCCAAAGTCTCGCTCCGAGTTCTGAGACTGGTCACCTGGCAAGAGTTCATGGAAGCGTCGCGCGGTTCAAGAGTCACCTCGACATTCCGCGCGCCTAGTGCCAAGGCCTCGATCGTCGAAGCGCCGTATTCCACTGAGCCGGGCGCAGGCCCGGACTGCAAGCGATATGTGATCACCGACCAGGGTCACCGAGGTCGCGGCGTAGCTGACCGAGGCGGTCCCGCCGGAGCCGAACCTACAGTCGGTGCTGTTCGTCAAGGTCGTGCTTGCGCTGATGTCCGGCCGCTCGGCCGAGCGCTATCTGGACATCCAACGCGCGGCGCACCTGCAGCGGATGCGCGAGGTTGCGGAGGGTCGTCGCGTTGGAAACCGTCGTACCGCTCGTCCTCACCGCGGCCGCCTCGATTGCCATCGGCTTCCTGGCCGCTGCGCTGTTCCTGCGGGCCCAACTCGACCAGACCTCGTCGCGCCCGGCCTCCAGTACTACCTGATCGTTGCCCTAGGGCTCGTCGCCGCGCTGGCGATTCTCGGCTCGACCTTGCCGATGATGTCGCGGATCACCGGCCGGAAACGTCCCGCTTCGATTGCCCGGTGTGCGTCGATGGCTTCGGCGTGTCTATCGACTGAGATCGACATTGGCGGCCAGGATGATCACCATGGCGAAGGTGACCCGGACCGACCGAGCCGAGCCATGCAGCAGGTGCGGTGATCCGGTCGAGGTTGACGTCATCACAACGGACGGGTTGGAAGGCATAGAGACCGAGGAGGCCCGTGCCTTCCACAAGGATGACCGCACCCGCGCCGATGAATTGTGCCAGCGGGGCCGGCAGCCGGCGCTGGTATAAGGCAAAACCTTTGCTGTAGAAGTCGGGTCAAGCATCGGGGCCGAACTCGAGCAACATCCGCCTTGGCGCGTCCCGCGGGTTGGTGGGACGCGAATCAACATCTGAGGCGATCAGGCGTCCCACCAGTACCACGAATGCGCGGGTAGCTGCATCAAGCAAGCCTGGACGAGCGTGCTGGCGCGTTACCTGGCGGGTTACCTGGCGCCCTGCCTTTGCGCGCCCGACGATAATGGGGACGCTCGACCTCTGTGCCCGCCAGGGTCAGACTTGCACTGCTCGGAGAAGTGATGAGCCGTTGGGCCACGAGGTTCAGGCGCCGCCAGTACCTCAAAGGCAGCCTGTGGGCGCTCCCGTTATGCGGCTGCGTCATTGGTGTATTGCTGGCGCAACTGCTGCTGTGGATAGACAGCACGGTGCACATCAAGGCACTCATGCATTATTCCTCCAGCACCGCCACGGGCGTGCTCGCTGCGATTATCGGCGCGATGGTTGCCCTCCTCGGATTTGTCGTGACGATCGGCGTTCTCGTGATCCAACAGGCAACTTCGACCTTGTCTCCTCGTTTCATGCGGCTTTGGTATCGCGACCGGCTGCAGAAGGTCGTTCTTGCCACCTTTGCCGGAACGTTCACTTATTCGTTTGCGTTGCTCCGCCGCGTCGATACGAATTCCGTCCCCGATCTTGGCGTTACCATTGCGGGAATTGCCGTCGCCGTGAGCTTGATACTGCTGCTCGTGTACCTCAATCGATTTACGCACGCATTGCGCCCGGTCGCGGTGGCGGCAATGGTTGAACAGGCCGGCGAGCGAGTGTTTGATCAGTGGCAGGAGATCCTTGGCGCACAGACTCTGAATTCCGATCACACTACGAGCGAATTCGACGCCACGTCCAACCCACCGGTGCTATTCGAGCAGGCGGGTGCGATTCAAGCGATACACCTGAGCGGCTTGGCGGCCGCGGCCACGGAACACGACTGCCTCATGGTGCTTGGCCACACTGCGGGCGACTTCGTCGCGCCCGGCGACGTACTCGTCGAGATCAAGACCAGGACTGACGGCAAAACCTATACTTCACCGGACCCGAAGCAGCTGCGCGGACTGGTCGCTCTGGGTGTCGAACGCACGATTGAGCAGGATCCTGCTTTCGCCCTTCGCATTCTCGTTGACATCGGAATCAAAGCACTGTCGCCGGCCGTGAACGACCCGACGACGACGATACAGATCCTCGATTACATCGAGATCTTCCTGCACCGGATTTGCACCGCGGACCTGCGCGACCAACACACGTATGCCGATCCAACGGGCATTCCGCGAGTTGTTATCCCTGGACGCACCTGGGTGGAGTACCTGCAGCTGGCAGTCACTGAAATCCGAACGTATGGCACTCACTCCGTCCAGGTTTGCCGACGGTTGCGATCGCTGCTCAACGGCCTGCTTGTCGTGGCCGCGCCCGATCGTCGCGAACCCATTCACACCGAACTTTCGCTGCTGGACGACAGCATCACGAGAGGCTTCCCCGACGCGGCTAACCAGGCGATCGCGCGCGCAAGCGACCCTCAGGGTATCGGTGCACCGGCTAGGGAGTGGACGCACACGCACCGCGGGCGACGCCAGTAGGTGGCGCGCGCACTAGAGGACCACGTCGGCGAGCCGATCGATCTGATCGAGCGACGCGGTGGTTGGATCGAAGTACAACTCGGTGACTCCCGCGTCGCCGAACGCCTGCACGGCACCGCGGATCGCGGCCTCGGAACGGAGGGCGCCTTCTGCGATCATCTCGGCGTAGTCCCCCAGGAATCCGTAGTAGTCGCGCAGGTATCGGCGGGAGTCGTCGTCGGCGTCAGTGCCGAGGGAAAAGTACGCGAGGGCCGCAAACCGCGGCTCCCCGACCCGACCGGCCTCCCGCCACGCGGCTGCTACCCGCTCGACGAGAGCCGCGGCGTGCTCGGGTGGCGCGCCACCGATGGTCAATCCGGCGGCCCAGTCAACGACCCTCCGCACCGCCTTGTCGCTGGTACCGCCAATGAGGATTGGTACCCGGCTTTCGTGGATCGGCGTGGGACAAATCGGTTTGGCGTTGCCGTCGACGCGCTCATCCCGCCACGCCCGATGTAGCGTCTCCAGGTCGCGATCGAAATCGCGACCTCTGGTGTGGAAGTCTTTGCCCACAATTTCGAAGTCGTCGGCTCGACCGCCCGGAGCGAGCCCGAGAGTCAGGCGGCCATTGGAAAGCTGGTCAATACTCGCGGTCGTTTTCGCCAGCAGCGGTGCCGGGTAGAGCGGGGCAAGCAGCACATTGGTCAGCAGCCCGATCCGCGTCGTCGCGCCGGCCGCCGCGGCCAAGGTAGCGAGCGAGTCGTAGCTCGGATACACGACCCGGTCGATCGTGGCCAGCCCTGAGAACCCTCGCTCCTCGGCGCGCTTTGCCCACTCCACGAGACGAGTTCCAGGCGTGCCGGGCACCGGGTTCGGTAAGCCAATGCCGATCTTCATGCGGGCTCCTTTGCTGCGATCGAGGCGGACCCAGCCTGCCGGGATCGGGCTCGGCATGGCAAGCGGCGCGGCCCGGCCATTCTCCCGGCTCTATGCTCAATCGGATGAGGAAGCTCAAGGTCGAGCAAGAAGGCGCCGTTGGTGCCTCGGCCCAACTCGTCTACCGGCTCATCGCCGACGACCAGCACCATCAGCGCTTCCTGCCCAAGGGGTTCTCCGACTTCGAGGTGCTGGAAGGGGGCATAGGCGCGGGGACTCTGCACCGTTTCACCGTCAGCGCGGGCGGTCGCACGCGGGAGTACACGATGCGGGTCGCCGAGCCAGAGCCGGGCCGGGTAATCACCGAGACTGACCAATCCTCGTCGCTCGTCACGAGCTTTACCGTTGCCCCGTCCGGTGATACCTGCCGCGTGCTGATATCGACGACATGGGACGGTGCCGGCGGCGTCGGAGGATTCTTCGAGCGACTCTTCGCGCCGCGTGTGCTGCGCCAGATGTATGCGGACGAACTAACGCGGTTGGATTGCTATGCACGCGAGCAGGCGGCAGCCGCGCCGTAACGTGACTCCTGATCTAAGACTTGATGAGCGAAGACTTACCGTCGCTATTTGGCATCAACTCTAAGATCAACTCGCTGGCCGGAGCCCGGGACGGGAGCTGCGCACGCCAAAATCACGCCGAGCTGTAGAAAAACGGATACGCATGAGCTCGGCTTAGGACGCGGTGTTGGTGAGGGCAAGCGCTCCTAGGTTGGACAGGATCTGGGTCCGACGCGCCGCCGACAAACCCGACTTGTTGAGGCTCACCGCCACTGTTCGCTGACCGGAGGAAGTGACTAGCAGCGGCACGCTGTAACCGGCGCCAAGTCCGCCAGTCAAGATCGTCCCGGGAACGTCCCCGATGGTCACTTGCGTCGCCGTCGCACCGTTGGCGACATAGTCTGAGACCGTGCTGGCGGCCCGCTTCGCAGCTTGCGCGGGCGTGCTGTAGAGCGCGACGTTGATCTCAATTTGCGGTGTCGCCGACCGGCCCGGCGCAGCGGCCGGAAGGCCGTACCGACAGTTCAGGTAGCTCAAGCGCCCAAGCGTCTTGTCCGGTACCCCCACGATGAACGCCGTCTTGCCGCCGATCGTGTAGCCGGCGGCGCGCTGAACGTCATACAACGTCAGGAGCGCATAGCAGTTCCCGGAGAACTTGGTCATCGGCGTGGCCGGCTGACTCGACGTAGCGCTGCTAGCGCTCGACGTCGACGCCGAGCTTCCGCTGGTCGGTCCGGAGGCCGTGATTGTCACCGTATGGGTGGAGGACGAGGCCGGCGCCTTCGTGCACGCTGCCAGCGCGGCGACCACGAGCACGCCGACCGCGAGTAGCCGGGCGATCGTGGTCGGCCGGGCGAAGCCGCCCTCCGAACCGACGAACGTCCGCTGGGTCAGAGTCCACATCGCAGCACCGAAAGCCCCAATCCGTGTCACCCGGTCAGCCTGACCGACCACCCATCATTCAGTGTGGAGACACGCCCTACCGTTCTGAGCGTAATGTGCTCCTGCCTGGTGTGCTGGCGCTTCGCGACGCAGATCGTATCTGGCGTCAACCGCGGGTTTCCGATAGACCGATATGTGACGGGCGCCGTTGTGGTGTCCGGCCGCCAACCGGATAAGGAGAAGACGCGACATGCCAGATTTCGATGACATCAAGAAGATGGCCGACGAACACGACGACCAGGTCGACACGGGCCTGGAGAAGGCCGGCGACGTGGCGGAGTCGAAATTCGGCCACGGTGAGCAGATCGATCAAGCCGTCGACAAGGCGCAAGAAGCCACCGGTAGCGACGATCAGCAGTAGCCGACCCGCGACCAGGGGGTTCGTGCGGTTCGACCCGGGGCCGTCGACCCCTTCCCGCCGAGTTGATCTTGGACCTAATGCCGACCAGCGCGTTAAGTCCAAGATCATCGGCGCGGGTAAGCACACAGTGGAACGGATCCCGAGGGCAGACGGATGGTGAGTCTTCTTCGCCCGCGTGACCTCGACGTCGAGATCGCCGACCGAGCCGACCGACTGGATGCCGATTCAATCGCGGTGTCCACATGACCTCCGAAGCTCTGGTCATCGACGGCTGCGCGATCGCCACGGTGGATGACGCCGACCAGGAGTACGCCCGCGGGCACCTTGTGATCCGTGACGGCCGGATCGACGTCGTTGCTGACGGCCCCGCACCGGCCGTCGACGGAGCGCGCCGAGTCGACGGCTCAGGCTGCCTGGCGACGCCCGGCTTGATCAACGTCCATCACCACCTGTACCAGTGGATTACTCGCGGCTATGCACAAGACGGAACGCTGTTCGAATGGCTGACCACGCTGTATCCCGTCTGGCGCCACCTGGACGCTGACCTCGAATACCACGCCGCCCGCGCTGCGCTAGCGAGCCTGGCTCTGTCCGGATGCACCACAACGACCGACCACCACTACGTTTTTCCACGTGATGGCGGCGATCTCTTTGCCGCGGAGGTAGCAGCCGCCCGGCAGATCGGACTGCGATTTCATCCCTGTCGGGGATCGATGGACCTTGGGCAGTCGCGGGGCGGCCTGCCGCCAGAGGCCGTCGTCGAGGATCGGGACGCGATCCTGGCGGCGTGCGAGCACGCGGTGTCGACATACCACGATCCCACGCCGGATTCGATGTTGCGGGTCGCGCTGGCGCCCTGCTCGCCGTTCTCGGTGACCGGGGATCTCCTGCGCGAATCGGCCGACCTCGCCCGCCGCCTGGGCGTGCGCATGCATACCCACCTCGCCGAGACCGTCGACGAGAACGAGTTCTGCCAGCAGAAGTTCGGCTGCGGTCCGGTCGACTACGTCGAGCAGATGGGCTGGCTCGGCGACGACATCTGGCTTGCACACTGCGTCCACTTGTCGTCGACCGATATCGCGAAGTTCGCGGCCTCCGGCACTGCGGTCGCTCACTGCCCGAGCTCGAACGGCCGACTCGGTTCGGGCATCGCCCCAATCCCCGAGCTGCTTGCGAGCGGCGCGCCGGTCGGGCTGGGCGTCGACGGGGTCGCGTCGAATGAGCACGGTGGGCTGGCCGAGGAGCTGCGCCAGGCGGTGCTCGTCGCGCGCTGCCGCAAAGGTCCGCGTGCGCTCACTGCCCGCCAGTCGCTGCGGATCGGC
>Ga0307296_10001606_pt1 | contig 11359 bp, 14 predicted proteins | sample ER_DNA_153_FD_194467 | JGI IMG/M metagenome (GOLD analysis project Ga0307296, IMG submission 194467) | Bulk soil microbial communities from the East River watershed near Crested Butte, Colorado, United States - ER_DNA_153 | ecosystem: Environmental > Terrestrial > Soil > Floodplain | place... | reverse complement strand
GATGTGCGCTTGAGGCCTCCGCTGAGGCGCTTCCACCAGTTTTCGTCCTGCGTGCTGTCGTCCATGCCGCGCACGTGATAGCCGTTTCGGCATGACACCGGAAGAGATGCTCGCCCGCCTGCTCTACCGCGATGGGCTGATGCTGGTGGTCGACAAACCGGCCGGATTGCCGGTGCACCGGGGCCCCAAGGGCGGCAATGCCTTGGAAGACTATTTCGACGCTTTGCGGTTCGGCTTGCCGCGTCCGCCGGCGTTGGCGCACCGGCTCGACCGCGACACAACCGGCTGCCTGGTGCTCGGCCGTCATCGCAAGGCGCTGGCCTTACTCGGAAAACTGTTCAAACAGGGCAAGGTCGGCAAGTGTTATTGGACGATCGTCGAGGGTGGCCCCGAAGCCGATGAAGGTCGCATCGACATTCCCCTCTCCAGGCGCGACGACGCACGCGGCTGGTGGATGAAGGCCGACGAGCATGGTTTGCCTTCAGCAAGCACTTGGAAGGTAATGGGCCGCGCCGGCGGTTTCAGTTGGCTTGCGCTCGAGCCTTTGACAGGGCGCACACATCAATTGCGCGTGCACTGCGCCGAGATGGGATGGCCGATCTTCGGAGACAGTATCTACGGCGGCGCGCCGCGCGCTGGAGGTCCACCGCTGCACCTTCACTCGCGAGAAGTAACGGTTCCGATTTCGAAAAATAAGGCGCCGGTCGTCGTCACCGCGCCGGTGCCGGAGCACATGCGCGACAAACTCGGAGCCTGCGGCTTTACTCAGTAAAGCTGCGCCTTGATGCGCTCCGGCGCTTCGCGGTCGTAAGTCTCGCCGCCCAGTTTGCCCTGACTCAGTTCGGCAACGATCGTGCCGGTCGAGGGCAAGCTTTTCCGATCGATCTTGGTCGCCTCATCCCACAGTTTGGAACGCACGATTGCCTTCGAGCAGTGAAAGTAGATGCTCTCTATGTGAACGATCAGCACGCAGCGGGGCAACTTTCCGCCGACAGCGAACCCTTGCATCAATTTTGGATCGACGGAAATCGAGGCGCGGCCATTGACGCGCAGCGTCTCACCAACACCGGGAATGAGAAAAAGCAGTGCGATGCGCGGATCGCGCACGATATTACGAAAGCCATCTAACCGGTTGTTGCCGGGTCGGTCGGGGATCGCCAGCGTCTTGTCGTCGAGGATACTAACGAAGCCGGCCGTATCGCCCTTGGGCGAGCAATCGAGGCCTTCCGGACCGGATGTTGCGACTGCGACAAACGGCGCTGCCTCGATCAGCTTGCGATAGCCGTCGTTAATATGGTCGATCTCCTTGAGGATCGAAGTCGGCAGTTTTTCGCCGTAGAGCGATTGTAGTTGATCCATCGTCGTAATCAGATGATCGCGATAAGCCATCGCCAATCCCCTTCAAGCGGCCAGAAGCTGCCGGCCATCATGCGCCGACATTGTCAGATCGACAATCACACCGGGTTCTAGCGACGTAGCTAGACACACAGGCACGAATTGCTCTGTATGTCCCAACCCGCGCGATTCGGCGAGTACGCGGCGGCGCGTGCCAATCTCGCGGTCGAGATGACGACGTAACGCCACATCACCCTTTTCGCGCAAGCGGCGGGCGCGGTCCTTGATGACGGCGCGATCGATCTGCGGCATGCGCGCGGCCGGCGTGCCGGGACGCAACGAAAACGGGAACACATGGAGTTGCACCAGCCCGCACGCATCGACGAGGTCGAGAGAGCGAGCAAACATTTTTTCGTCTTCGGTCGGAAAACCGGCGATGATGTCGGCGCCAAAAACCACGTCAGGGCGCAAACGCCTCACCTGGTCGCAAAACGCAATCGCACCGCCGCGCGAGTGCCGCCGCTTCATGCGCTTGAGAATGAGATCATCGCCCGCTTGCAGCGAAAGGTGCAAATGCGGCATCAACCGCGGTTCCTCGCCCAATGCGTCGAGCAGGGTCGAATCGACCTCTACGGAATCGATGGATGAGAGTCGCAGGCGCGCCAGTTCCGGCACCTCCTTGAGGATGCGCTTGACCAAAGTGCCGAGGCGCGGTGTGTCTGTAAGGTCAGCACCATAGCTTGTGATGTCGACGCCGGTGAGCACGATTTCGCGATAGCCATTGGCAACGAGACGTCGCGCCTGCGCAATGACGTCCTCCATCAGTAGCGAGCGTGAGTTGCCGCGGCCGAATGGAATAATGCAGAAGGTGCAGCGATGATCGCAACCGTTCTGCACCTGGACAAACGCGCGGGTGCGCCCCTCGATGCTGTCGACGCCGTGCGGACGCATCGTCTTCACCGCCATAATGTCGGACACTGCGATCTTCTCGCCCGTCGCCCAGCTTTCAACGCTGAATTTTTCCTCGTTGCCGACAACGCGATCAACTTCCGGCATGGCCGCAAAGGTCTGCGTCTCGGTTTGCGCGGCGCAGCCAGTAACGACGACACGCGCGCCCGGCCGCTCGCGCTTTAGGCGCCGTATGACCTGCCTTGCCTGACGGACTGCTTCCGCGGTCACGGCGCAGGTGTTCACCACAATCGCATCGTCAATATCAGCGGCTCTTGTGGCACGCCGGATGACTTCGGACTCGTACGCGTTCAGCCGGCAGCCGAATGAGATAACATCGACGCTCACGATGCACCCGCCTTGGCGAACAACGCCGGATCGAAGCGACCCTTGAATTCGAATTCAACGGGGCCGGTCATTAGGACGTGATCATCCGCTTCGCGCCAGTCGATGGTAAGTTCACCGCCCGGGAGCGAAACCTTTACCTTACGACCGGTTCGCTTGAGCCGCGCGGCGGCGACCGCAGCCGCACATGCCGCGGAACCGCAGGCCTTGGTCAAACCGGCGCCGCGCTCCCAGGTCCGGATGATGATGTGATCGCGCGCAACGATCTGTGCGAGCGTGATATTAGCGCGCTCCGGAAATATCGGATGATTTTCAAGGAGGGGCCCGAAGCGCGCCAGATCATATGCGTTGACGTCATCGACCCAGAAGATCGCATGCGGATTGCCCATGCTTACGACCGAAGGCGAGTGCAGCACCGGCTTGTCGATCGGCCCAATCTGCAATTCAATGGCACGGGTGTCGCGGAATTCTTCGGCGAGTGGAATCTCATTCCACTTGAAGCGCGGCACACCCATATCCACCGTAAACAGGCCATCGGCATTCTTCCAGCAATTGAGTATGCCGGCCGTGGTTTCAAAGGTAAGGGCGTCCTTTCCGCTCTCCTTTGCCACCAGATCGGCAACGCAGCGCATGCCATTGCCGCAGGCGCCCGCCTCCGAACCATCATTATTGTAGATGCGAATGAAGGCATCTGTGCCCGGGGTGCGCGATGGATAGAGGACCATCAACTGATCGTAGGGGGCGCCATCTGGCGCGGCGACCGCGCGCGCTTCTTCAGGCGCGATCGAGCCCCCTCGCGCACGCATGTCGACAACGACAATCTCGTTGCCGATTCCGTTCATCTTAACAAAAGCCTGGTTGGCCAGCGCGCCCATACTTGTTTGCCCGGGTTTCGCCCGGTTTATATGGCGAATGAACGCAGATTGGCCAGAGGCATGCTAGGATGCGCAACAATGCTGGCGAATTTTCGGACTGCCGCATGGACGGAGAACCGTAATGTCGCCCTTTCAGTTCACTTCGGTCGTACTCGCGCTCGCCTGTGTTCTTGCGGCCGGACCTGTAGCTGCCCAGGCCCCGGCTCCAGCCAAGCCTGGTGCAAACGACCAGATGCCCGCGCCTAACGCAAAGTCGTCACCATCGCCCCTGCAGCCCGGTGACGCCTTTGGCGAACAGGTGACGCTGCCCGAGCGCACGATCGTCTATATGAAGGGTCACACCAACTGGGACACCGCCTTCGACACCTTGGTGGATGCTTTCAAATCGGTGCAGGAATATCTCGACAAGCAAGATGTGAAGCCGGCCGGTCCGGCCATTACGATTTATACCCAGACCGATGACACCGGCTTTTCGTACCAGGCAGCCCTGCCAGTGGCGCAGGCGCCCAAAGATCCCCCGAAAGGCGATATCTCCATAGGCCCGGCACCCTCCGGAAAGGCGCTCAAATTCGTCCATCGCGGCTCTTATGACGCCATGGATTCGACGTATGAAGCGATCACCAACTATCTGGACGATAAGCAGCTCGAGGCCAAAGACCTGTTCATCGAAGAGTATGCCACCGACCCGGTGAAAACCGCTCCCGACAAACTGGTGGTCAATGTGTTTGTACCTGTGAAGTGATGACACTACCGCGTTTTCTGCTGATCTTGGTCGTCGCCACCTTCGCAATCACGACGGCGCAGGCAGCGGAAAGACTTGTGACTGTCACGGGCGAGGCCACAGTTGCTGTTCCGCCTGACTCTGCGGTGATCCGCATTGGTGTCAGCAGCCTGGAGAAGACTGCGCGCGAGGCTGGCGAAGCAAATGCCAAGCAGATGACCGCTGTGTTGACGACGGTCAAAGCGAGCGGGATAGCCGAGCGCGATATTCAGACGTCGCGGCTGTCATTGCAGCCGCAATACGATCCGAACAAGGGCGGCACCGCCCGTCTCACCGGCTTCCAGGCCAACAATCAAGTAACGATCCGAATTCGCGACATCGACAACCTGCCTACTGTTCTCGATCGCGCCATCGCGGCGGGAGCGAATGAAATGTCGGGCATTGAGTTCGTGGTCTCTGACCAATCGAAGCTGCTAGACCAGGCGCGCGACGAAGCGATCGCCGACGCGCGTCGCAAGGCCGAACTCTATGCCAGGGCCGCGGGGGCGAAGCTTGGACAGGTGGTTTCAATCAGCGAAGAAGGCACTGCCCCGCAGCCCCGGCCGATGCAGGCCGTAAGAGCCGGCGCGGTTCCGATTGCGCCCGGCGAACAGACGCTGAGGGCGATCGTCAGCGTCAGCTACGAGTTAACGCCCTAAATCGGCCTCACCTTGACTTGAGGATGCGGCAACCCTAGGTTCCGCCTGTTCTCGATAGAGACGTGGAATTCAACTCCGCCGCCCGGTCCAAAGAGGCCGGAGGCCACCGCCCGACAGCGCGATGCGCCCTCGGGCGCAAAGGTGTTTGCAGACTGATGTTCGACAATCTGTCGGAAAAGCTGGGTGGCATCCTCGATCGCCTCACACGTCGCGGCGCCTTGAGCGAAGACGATGTCGACGCTTCGCTCCGCGAAGTACGCCGCGCTCTGCTTGAAGCCGACGTCGCACTCGACGTGGCGCGTGCCTTCACCGAGCGCGTGAAGAAGCAGGCGATCGGCGTCGAGGTCATGAAATCGGTTACGCCCGGCCAGATGGTCGTGAAGATCGTCCACGATCAGTTGGTCGCGACGCTGGGTGCAGAGGGCCGGGGCATTGACCTCAATGCCGCACCGCCTGTCGCCATTATGATGGTCGGGCTGCAGGGCTCCGGCAAAACCACGACAACCGCCAAAGTCGCCAAACGCCTCGTCGACCGGCAACGCCGGAAGGTGCTTATGGCCTCGCTTGACGTGCGCCGGCCGGCAGCCATGGATCAGCTCGCCGTGCTCGGCCGTGAAACGCAGATCAACACGTTGCCCATTGTGGAGGGACAACCGCCTGCACAGATCGCGCGGCGGGCGATCGAAGCGGCGAAGCTCGGCGCCTACGACGTGGTCATCCTCGACACGGCGGGCCGGACCGCGCTCGATGACGCAATGATGAGCGAGGCGACCGAGGTCAAGCACGCGGTCAATCCGCACGAGGTGCTTCTCGTCGCCGACGCACTTACCGGCCAGGACGCCGTCAATCTCGCGCGTTCGTTCGACGAGCGCGTGGGCCTGACCGGAATCGTTCTCACGCGCGTCGATGGCGATGGCCGCGGCGGCGCCGCACTGTCAATGCGTGCCGTGACCGGCAAACCGATTAAGCTCCTCGGCACCGGCGAAAAACTGGACGCGCTCGAGGAGTTCGATCCGGCGCGGATCGCCGGACGCATTCTCGGGATGGGCGATATCGTTGCGCTGGTCGAAAAGGCCGCCGCCAATATCGACGCCGAGAAGGCCATGCGCACCGCCGAGAAAATGCGCAAGGGCGCGTTCGATCTTGGTGACCTACGTGAGCAACTCGCGCAGATGCAGGGAATGGGCGGCCTCGGCGGACTCATGAGTATGCTGCCGGGTATCGGCAAAATGAAAAACCAGCTTGCCGCTGCCAACACCGACGAAAACGTGATCAAGCGGCAGATCGCCATCATCGATTCGATGACACCGAAGGAGCGGCGCAATCCAGACATACTTAAAGCCAGCCGCAAGAAACGAATTGCCGCCGGCTCCGGAACGACACCGGAAGCAATCAACAAGCTCCTGAAGATGCATCGCGGCATGGCCGACATGATGAAGATGATGGGCGGCGCCAAGCGCGGACCGCTTGCTGGCCTTGCGAAGGCCATGGGTATGGGCGGGGGCATGCCGTCGCCGGAACAGTTGGCGGAAATGGCGAAGAACATGCCGGGCGGGCGGTTGCCACCAGGCATGCCGCCAACCATGCCCACGCTGCCCCCGAATATGCCCGGACTCCCTGGCCTGGGCGGAAAGTTTCCCGGATTGCCGGGCGGCATGCCGCCCGGTCTCGGAAAGAAGAAGTAATCCCGTTCCATAGAGTGAAAGGACTGAAGAATGTCTCTCGTTATCCGTCTCGCCCGCGCCGGCACCAAAAAGCGGCCGGTCTATCATGTCGTTGTCGCCGACAATCGCGCGCCACGTGACGGCCGCTTCATCGAGCGGCTGGGCTATTTCAATCCGCTGCTGCCGAAAGAAAAGACCGAGCGGCTCAAGCTCGATCTCGAAAAAGTACAGGCATGGATGAAGAAAGGTGCACAGCCGTCCGATCGCGTCATGCGATTCCTCGACGCCGCCGGCATCATGAAGCGGCCGAAACGCAACAATCCGGAAAAGGCAATCCCGCGGAAGGAACGTAAGGCCGAGGAAGAAGAGGCCGCAAAAACCGCCGGGGCTGCGCCCGCGGCCGAAGGCGGCGCCAAGGCGGCAGCACCAAAGGCTGAAAAGCCGGCTGAAACGGCGCCGGCGGCAAGCTGACGCTTCGCTTCGCCATGCCGTCCGACCTCTCGCGCGACAAAGTCTGTGTCGCCCGTATCGGTGCCGCGCACGGCGTTCGCGGCGAGGTGAAGCTTTGGTCCTTCACTGAAAATCCGGCGGCCGTCGCAGACTATGGGCCGCTGGAAACGCAGGATGGCGTGCGGCGCTTCGAGATCGAAGCGCTGCGTCCCGCGAAGGACCACTTCGTGGCGCGCATTGTCGGGATCGAGAACCGTGATGCGGCGGAGAAATTGCGCAATCTCGATTTGTACATCCCACGTTCGCGGCTTCCTGAGATCGACGAGGCCGATACTTTTTATCACGCCGATCTAATCGGCCTTAAGGCGACGACTCGAAGCGGCGATGAAGTCGGTATCGTGTCCGCGATTCACAATTTTGGCGCAAGTGACGTCATTGAAATCAAGCTGCCCTCGGGTCAGTCGCTGCTAATGCCGTTCACCGACGCGACTGTTCCGGAAATCGATCTCGGCGCGCGACGGATCATCGTTCTGCCGCCGACGGAGACCGAGTAGACATGTGGCGCGCCACTGTGCTCACGATCTTTCCGGATATGTTTCCGGGACCGCTCGCGCAAAGTCTTGCCGGTAAGGCACTGACATCACGCGTCTGGTCGCTCGACTCGGTCGATATTCGCGCACATGCGACCGACAAGCACAGAACCGTCGACGACACGCCGGCGGGCGGCGGCCCGGGCATGGTGATGAAGGCAGATGTGCTTGCTCGCGCGCTCGACGCCGTCCCGCACGACACGCGCGCGCGCCTCTTGATGAGCCCGCGCGGCACACGGCTGACTCAAAATCGCGTCGCTGAGCTCGCGCACGGTCTTGGCGCGGTTATCGTCTGTGCACGTTTCGAGGGCGTCGATGAACGTCTGATCAAGGCGCGCCGAATGGAAGAAGTCTCGCTCGGCGATTTCGTGCTATCCGGCGGCGAGATTGCCGCGCTGGCGCTGCTGGATGCCTGCGTCCGGCTTCTACCGGGCGTCATGGGCAGGGAGGCCTCAGCGGCAGAAGAAAGCTTTGCCGATGGCCTGCTGGAATACCCCCAGTACACGCGGCCGCCGGTCTTCGAAGGAGAGCCGATACCGGAAATCCTTACCTCCGGCGACCATAAAAAGGTCAAGGCCTGGCGGCTGGCCGAGGCCGAGCGCCTGACCGCCGAGCGCCGGCCCGACCTATGGCAGGCCTATCGGGCCCGCAAAAGCCTCAAAAATCGGCCTGAATCGAAAGGGTGACAAGCGGAAAGCTTTGTAATAAAAGCTCGCCAACCCATTCAGACCAGAGCAAGACCGCGCGCCGGTTGCTGGCGCTGCCGACGGAGAACTCACGATGGACATCATTCAACAGCTGGAAAAAGAGCAGGTCGAGAAGCTATCGGCCGGCAAAGACATTCCGGACTTCCAACCGGGCGATACCGTTCTTGTCAACGTCAAGGTAATCGAAGGCGACAAGACCCGCGTGCAAGCCTACGAAGGCGTCTGCATCGGCCGCTCGGGCGGCGGGCTGAACGAGAACTTTACCGTTCGCAAGATCTCCTACGGAGAGGGTGTGGAGCGTGTGTTCCCGCTCTACTCGCCCATGATCGACTCAATCAAGGTCGTACGCCGCGGCAAAGTGCGGCGCGCCAAGCTCTACTATCTGCGCGGACTGCGCGGCAAGAAGGCGCGCATTTCGGAGGCGCAAGGCACCGCCGGGCCCGAAGCTGCCGCGCAGGAGTAGCGGCAGCGAGCATGCAAAGCTGCATCAAGGGGCCGCACCGCGGCCCCTTTTTCTTGATCGCCGCTTCGTTGTCGAACCCGAACCGATTGGCTATATAGCGCCTATGGTTTTCAGAGCTCAGCGGATTGTCCTGGCCGATCACGCGCGGTTGCCGTGGCGTTTTTTTGGCCGGCTGACGGCGGTACAGGCGGGACTTTGATCGCCCCCGGCAGTGCCGGACACTTGCAAGCCGCTTCCCCATTTTCCTTTGAGCAAAGTCATCGAACCATGAACCCGCGCACACTCTACGACAAGATCTGGGACGACCATCTGGTGGACGAACAGCCGGACGGAACCTGTCTCCTCTATATCGATCGTCATCTGGTACACGAAGTAACTTCCCCACAGGCCTTTGAAGGATTGCGTACCGCGGGCCGCAAGGTGCACGCACCGGAAAAGACACTCGCGGTCGTCGACCACAATGTGCCGACCACCGACCGTACAAAACCCAATCCCGATCCGGAGAGTGCGGAACAAATCGCTGCGCTTGCAAAGAACGCCAAGGATTTCGGGATCGAATATTTCGACGAGTTCGATAAGCGACAGGGCATCGTCCACATCATCGGTCCAGAACAGGGATTCACCCTGCCCGGCACGACGATCGTGTGTGGCGACAGTCATACTGCAACCCACGGTGCATTCGGTGCCCTCGCCTACGGTATTGGCACCTCGGAAGTCGAACATGTCTTGGCGACGCAGACGCTGATCCAGGAGAAATCAAAAAACATGCGCGCGGTGGTCGACGGCGAATTGCCGCCGGGCGTTACGGCGAAGGACATTATTCTCGCCATTATTGGTGAGATCGGAACGGCCGGCGGCACCGGCTATGCGCTGGAATATGCCGGCGATGCGATCCGAGCCATCTCAATCGAAGGGCGCATGACCATCTGCAACATGTCGGTCGAAGGCGGTGCCAAGGCCGGGTTCATTGCCCCCGACGAGAAAACCTATACATATCTCAAGGACAAGCCGAAAGCGCCCAAGGGAAAATCCTGGGACGAAGCCATGCGCTATTGGGAGACACTGCACTCGGACGATAGCGCGCATTTCGACCGCGAGATCAAACTCGACGCAGCTAAACTGCCGCCGCTAGTCACCTGGGGCACCAGTCCCGAACAGGTGATCTCTGTCACCGGCAGGGTGCCGGTGCCGTCTGAAATTCACGACGAAAAGAAACGCATGGCCGCGGAACGCTCGCTGGACTACATGGGCCTTAAAGGCGGCGAAAGAATCAGCGACATCAAGCTCGACCGCGTGTTCATCGGCTCGTGCACCAATTCCCGTATTGAAGACCTGCGCGAAGTAGCCCGCGTCGTCGACGGCAAGAGGGTCAATGCAAACGTCAACGCCATGATCGTACCGGGTTCGGGGCTGGTGAAAATACAGGCGGAAGCCGAAGGGCTCGACAAGGTTTTCAAGGCCGCGGGTTTTGAGTGGCGCGAGCCCGGCTGTTCGATGTGCCTTGCGATGAACCCGGACAAGCTTGCCGCGGGCGAACGTTGCGCATCGACGTCGAACCGGAACTTCGAAGGCCGCCAAGGTTACAAGGGAAGGACTCACCTTGTTTCGCCTGCCATGGCTGCCGCAGCCGCAATCGCAGGGCATTTCGTAGACGTGCGCGACTGGAAGTAGGCGGTCAAATCGACCCGGCTATTCCCACCAGCAATACATCTGCGGCACGATGACCGGCCCGCTGACGCGGTACTCCCTTGCCAACCAGGAGCGGCACTGCCGCACGGCATTTGGCCCGGGATGGCTGCGCCGGCCATAGATGACAACGCGCGGGCGCTTTTTCTGCGCCAAAAACTCCTGAGAAACCGAGACGGCGCACGCCGAACCGGAGCGCATCCCATCAACACAGTTCGGCGAACCGGCCGGCGCCGGCGTTGCGGTGACGCCGGCCAGAACGAAAATCAGGCCGGAAAGTGCTAGGCCGGTCGCAATCTTTGCCATCAGGTAACCCGAACCCCCGTCAGAACGATCAACGTTGCGCATCGCATCCCCGTCGTCAACCGCTTGGTTGCCGTGGCAACCTGCCCTAAAACGTTGTCATGACAAGCCAATTCAGTTGGCGAATCTCGGCAGCGCCGTCACTGGCCGACATTCAGGAGTTGGCTGAGGAGGCCTATGCGCGTCTTCCCGATCGCTTCCGAAAGCTGTGCGATGGCCTTGTAATCCATGTCGAGGATTTTCCCACGTCGGAGGTTCTCGATTCGATGCATGCCGAAAGCGAGTTCGATCTGCTGGGACTGTTTCAGGGTGTCGGACTGCCATTCCAGTCGGAGACCGCGCCCGAACTGATGCCGAACATGATCTGGCTCTACCGTCGTCCAATTCTAGACTATTGGGCCGAACATGGGGACACGCTGGGCGAAATCGTCACGCATGTGCTGGTGCACGAGATCGGCCATCATTTCGGTCTGTCGGACGAGGATATGAATGCGCTCGAGGCAGCCGCCGAGTAGATATCGATCTGGAAAACAGATGGCGACTATTCAAAAACGGAATTGGCCGACAGTCGTTT
>Ga0307296_10001603_pt1 | contig 11365 bp, 7 predicted proteins | sample ER_DNA_153_FD_194467 | JGI IMG/M metagenome (GOLD analysis project Ga0307296, IMG submission 194467) | Bulk soil microbial communities from the East River watershed near Crested Butte, Colorado, United States - ER_DNA_153 | ecosystem: Environmental > Terrestrial > Soil > Floodplain | place: USA... | reverse complement strand
TCCTGGAGCCGTGCGATCTCGCCGGTGAGGGACGGTGAATCCGCGAGGTCGCTCAGCGGGGATCCACGCCACAGCTCCAGCGCCTCCTCGATCGTCGTCACCGCCTCACGCGGTTCCGTCGGGAGCTGGCGGCGGGAGCGGCGGAGGAGTTGTTCGAACCGAAGCAGGTCCAGTTCCTCCGGTTCGGCGTGGACGACGTAGCCTGGGGTCCTCCCCTCGATCCGCTCCGCTCCGAGCACAGCTCGGAGGTGCGAGACGTAGCTCTGGATCGTGTTCCGTGCGGCGTGCGGTGGCTCCTCATCCCAGACGCGTTCGATGAGCTCCTCCATGGTCACGATCCGGTTCGCGGACAGGAGGAGATGGGCGAGGACGAGACGCTGCCGAGGCCCTCCGAGCGTCACCGGGCGGCCGCCATCCGTCACTTCGAGGGGACCGAGCAGTCGGAACTCGAGGTGCCCGGGAGTCGCGTCGGCGCCTGCGGGTGGTTGCCCGGGCGCCGTCGGACGCGAGATCGCAAGGATACTCACCGGCCTCGAGATGCCCTTGAGACGGACCGGACCCCGGTCGTCGAAACGGATGTCGTCGAGTGCTCCGGCGAGATGGACCAACTCGGGCGTGACGAGGATCTCGCCGGGGCGTGCACGTGCGCAAAGTCGCGCCGCCATGTTCAGCGCGCGACCCCGAAACCCGCTCCCGAGGGGTACCGCCTCGCCGGCATCGATCCCGATCCCGATCCCGAGATCGGCGAGCAACTGTTCGCCCGTCGCCGCCTCTTGAAGATCGAGCGCCGCCCGAAGCGCCTCTCGGGCCGAGTCAAAGACGGCGAGGATCTCATCCCCGCGAACCTCGACGATCGCCCCTGAGCGAAGTTCGATCCCCTCGGTCGCGACCGCGACGAATCGCTCCGCCAGCGCGCCCGCCGCCTCGTCACCTCGGGAGTCGCTGAAGCGCGTGTACCCGCGAAGATCCGCGATCAAAAACGTGCGGATCACAGACGAGGGTTGGCTCGCTCGGGTCGGTCCTCGTGATCCGGCGTCAGCGTCCATCGAACTCGCTCTCCCGGTGCGGGATGGTCAAGTGGCTGGATTATGGTCCCGACCTGGGCTGATGAGAACCGGCGCTGACCTGCCCTTCAAGCGTTTCGCAAGCGCGGAGGGCCGGATATCGACACCTCCGCCTCCGCCTCCGCGAGGCTCACCGGAGGGATGAGTCGGCGATCGACGGAAGGCTATCGTTCGGACCATGACGCTCTGCCCGACCTGCGGCGCCGACAATCCGGAGGGCGCGAGGTTCTGCAACGCCTGCGGGGAGCGACTCGAACCCACCGCCGCCACCGACCGAGCAGCCCTGTCGGGAGAACGTCGCGTGGTCACGATGCTGTTCTGCGACGTGCGCGGATCCACCGCGATGGCGGAACAACTCGACCCCGAGGACTGGACCGATGTGATGAACGAGGCCTACGAGCACCTCATCGCGCCCGTCGTGCGGCACGAAGGGACCGTGGCCCGGCTGATGGGGGACGCGATCCTGGCGTTCTTCGGCGCCCCGACCGCGCACGAGGACGATCCGCAGCGCGCCGTCATGGCCGGCCTCGAGATCGTGACCTCGATCTCCTCGCTCCGCGAGAAGCTCGCCCGCGAGCGAGGGCTCGACCTGAACGTGCGCGTTGGTATCAACACCGGCCCCGTCGTCGTGGGGGAGGTCGGCTCAGAGCTCAAGCAGGAGTACTCGGCGATGGGTGACGCCGTGAACGTCGCCGCTCGGATGGAGCAGACCGCGGATCCCGGCACCGTCCAGATCACCGAGGACACCTATCGGCTCGTCGCGGACCTGTTCGAGGTCGAGCCGCTGGGCGGCGTGGAGCTCAAGGGGAAGCGGCGCCCGGTGGAGTCCTACCGTGTGCTTGGCCGCCTCGATGCCCCGTGGACCGTTCGCGCGGCGCGGCGGCTGGATGCGCCGCTCGTCGGGCGCGAGCACGAGATGAGCGTCATCCGCGCCGCGCTCGAGGGCGGGCGGGAGGGTGGCGGGCGCGTGCTGCTTCTCTGCGGCGACCCCGGGATCGGCAAGAGCAGGCTGATCGAAGAAGCCAACGCGATCTGGGCGGAGATGGAGCCGAACGACGATCGTCGATGGGACTTCTGGCGGTGCGTTCCGTACGACACGATGCAGCCGTACGCGCAGTACCGGCGGCTGATCCGGGAGCGGGCCGGCGTCAAGGAGACCGATCCCGCTGAGACGGTGCGGGGGAAGATCGCCGAGCTGATGGAGACGACCGCCTTCGAAGGTTGGGGAACTCGGAGCGAGCGGGTCGCGCGAGCACTCCTCGGCGTAGAGCTGGAGGACGAAGAGCACCTGGAGGGCGAGGAGTTCCAACGTGCGGCCACCGAACTGGTGGTCGGCTCGACCCTCGCGCAGGGCGGACGGCGACTGATCGTCTTCGAGGACCTTCATTGGTGCGACCATGCCTCGCTCGAGTTGGTCCAGGCGACCGCCCAGCTCGTCGTGGATGCGCCGATCGTTGTTCTGGCTTCATTCCGCCCCGATCGAGGAGTCGTCTCGTGGGAGTTCAAGCATTGGGTGGAGACCGAACTCTCGGCGCACGCGACGCTGCTCGAGCTCGACTCCCTCTCGGCGGAGCAGAGCGACGAGCTGATCGACGCGTTCCTGCCGGTTCCAGGGATGACGGGCGCCGAGCGGCAGCAGATCCTCCAGAACACCGAGGGCAATCCGCTCTTCATGCAAGAGGTGGCTCGGGCTCTGATCGACGGCGGCATCGTGGAGCGCGGGGACGATGGCTGGCGGATGACAGGAGACACGTCCGAGATCGTGATCCCCGAGACGATCCAGAGCCTTATCACGGTCGGTCTCGACCGGCTGCCCGACTCGGCCCGCCGCACGCTGCAGACCGCCGCCGTGATCGGCAGGACGTTCGAGGAAGAGCTGCTCGTGGCCGTCGCCGGCCGGTCCGAGGTCCGCGACGATCTCCAAGAGCTCGTTCGCCGCGACCTGATCCGGGTGTCGGAGGCCGGCTCGGAGGGCGACTTCACGTTCCGCCACGCCCTCACGCAGGAGGCGGCGTACGGCACGCTCCTCGCCAAACACCGCCGGGCCACGCACCTCCGGGTCGCGGAGGTCCTCGAGGAGTCAGCGCGGGATCGTCTCGAGGAAGTCGCGCCCCAGTTGGTCCGGCACTTCTCAGAGGCGGGCGAAGATGCTCAGACCCTGACGTACGCCGCGATGGCGGGGGATGCCGCGGCCCGCCTCCACGCGAACGCCGAAGCCGAGGCGCACTACCGCACCGGCTTGGACGTGGCGCGCCGCATCGGGGCACCGCCCAAGCTCCTCCGCACGATGTACGAACGGCGAGGCAGCGCGCTGGAGCTGATCGGCAGCTACGACGCCGCGATCGCGAACTACGAGGAGATGCAGGCTGAGGCAGTGAAACGCAATGACGACGCGATGGAGCTCGCGGCAACATCGATGATCGCGCTTCTGTACTCGACCGCCACGCCGAAGTTCGATCCGCCGCTCGGGCGCCGGCTCTCCGAGGAGAACGTGGTGATGGCGCGCCGCATCGGGGACCGGGCCGCCGAGGCACGCGCCTTGTGGAACATCGTGGTGGCGAACGTGTACGGCGGGGGGGACGCCACCCGGGCCGTCGAGGCGGGTGAGGCGTCCCTCGCGATCGCTCGCGAGCTCGGAGAGCTCGAACAGGTCGCGTTCACCCTGAACGACGTGTGCCGTGCGTACATGGCGAAGGGGGACTTCGCGATCGCGGCGCAGCGTCTCGCCGAAGCTCGGCTGCTGTGGGAGGAACTCGACAACCGTCCGATGCTCGGGGAGAACCTGACGGTCGGCAGCTCGATGCATATGTTCCACGGCGACTTCGCGGCCGCGCTCGCCGACGCGCGACAGGCGGCCGAGATCTCCGCGTCGATCGGGAACGCGTGGGGCGAGTCGCACGCCCTGCTCACGGTCTACCGGGTCGAGGTCGAGCTCGGACAGCTCGGCGCGGCCATGGACACGATCCAACGGAGCATGGAGCTCGGCGAGCGCGGCGGGTTCGCGTACGCGGGGATCGCGACGCGCGCCGACATCGCCCGGGTCATCGCCTACCTGGGAGACGGCGAACGGGCCCTCGCACTCGCGGATGAGGCGCTCGCGATCGCGCTCGAGCAGGTGCCGCCGGCGGCGTCGCTCGCGCACGTCGCCCGGGCAGATGCGCTCATCGCCCTCGGAAGGCACTCGGAGGCGCACGCTCCCCTCGAGGAGGTCGACCTGATGATGCTCCCGGAGCCCGACCGGACGTTCCTGATGGTGGCCGCGCGCACGACACGGTCCCGGCTCGCGCTCGACGATGGCGACGTGGACGGGGCCGAGGCGATCGCGCGAGGGCTGGTCGAGGATCTTCGGACGGAGGGCGTAGTGGTCCTCAAGGCCGACGCGCTCGTCGCGCTCGCGAGGGCGCACCTGGCGGCTGATCGGCTGGAGGAGGCAGGCGATGAACTGGCCGAAGCCACCGAGCACGCGGAACGCCTCGGCGAACACAAGGTGCTCTGGGAGGCGCTCGCGTTGTCGGCCGAGCTGAACGCTCAGATGGGGGCGGAGCAGGAAGCCGCCGAGCCTCGAGCACGAGCGCGCGCGATCGTCGAGGAGATCGCCGCCGGACTCGCCGAGGCGGACCTTCGGCGTCGATTCCTCTCGCGCGACGATGTCCGCGCCCTCGAGGCGGCCGGACGGTGATCACCGAGGCCATGCGCTAGCGGAGGACGCAGGCGGACCGGACGACGACGCACTCTAGACTGACGTCGTGGCCGAGGGTGGTGTCAAGGCCGAACGCAAGATCGTCTCGGTGCTCTTCGCCGATCTCGTTGGGTTCACATCGCGTGCGGAGGCGTTGGACCCCGAAGACGTCGAGGCGTTCCTGGCTCCGTATCACGCTCGCCTCCGCAGCGAGCTCGAGCGTCGCGGCGGAACGGTGGAGAAGTTCATCGGTGACGCCGTCATGGCGCTGTTCGGCGCGCCGATGACGCACGAGGACGATGCGGAGCGGGCGGTCCGAGCCGCGCTGGCGATCCGCGATTGGGCGCGGGACCACGAGGCGGGATTGGAGCTGCGGGTCGCGGTCGCAACCGGCGAGACCCTCGTGAAGCTCGAGGCGGACACGGCACAGGGCGAAGGGATGGCCTCGGGCGACGTGGTGAACACCGCGGCCCGGCTCCAGGCCGCGGCCCCCGTGAACGGGGTGCTCGTCGACGGCAGGACGTTCCGGCTCACCGAGCGGCCGATCGAGTATCGGGAGGCCGAGCCCGTCGTCGCGAAGGGGAAACAGGACCCGATCCCGGTGTGGGAGGTCGTACAGGCTCGCTCGCGGATCGGGGTCGACGTCATCCAGTCGGAGACCCCGCTCGTCGGCCGGGGGCAAGAGATGGATCTGCTACGCGGTGCGCTGGACCGCGTCAGCACCCAGCGCGAACCACAACTCGTGACGCTGGTCGGGGTCCCCGGCATCGGCAAGAGCCGGCTGGTCTACGAGCTCCTCCAGTTCGTCGATGAGCGGCCCGAGCTCGTCACCTGGCGGCAGGGACGGTCGCTTCCCTACGGCGACGGCGTGACCTTCTGGGCGCTGTCGGAGGTCGTGAAGGCCCAGGCCGGCATCCTGGATACGGATACCGGCGACCGGGCGGCGGAGCGGCTGTCCGGGATGATCTCGGAGCTGGTCACCGAAAAACAGGAAGCCGCGTGGCTCGAGTCTCACCTCCGGCCCCTGGTCGGCCTGGCGTCCGACGCCGGGTCAGCGGGGGAGCGGCTCGACGAGAGCTTCACCGCGTGGACGCGCTTCTTCGAAGCGGTGGCCGACCAAGGAACGGAGGTCTTGGTGTTCGAGGACCTCCACTGGGCAGACGAGGAGCTCCTGGACTTCGTCGACCATCTCACCGGTTGGGCGACGGACGTACCGCTCCTGATCGTGGGCACGGCCCGCCCAGAACTGCTCGACCGGCGGCCGAACTGGGGAGGGGGCAAGCGCAACGCCACCACGCTCTCGCTGTCCCCGCTACCCGACGACGAGATCCGTGACCTCATCGACGCCGTCCTGCGGGACTCGGATGTGTCGAGCGAAGCGCCGGCCGGGCTCCTCGCCCGCGCAGGGGGCAACCCGCTCTACGCGGAGCAGTTCGCGCGCATGTTGCTGGAACGCCGGGAGAGCGACCAGCTTCCGCTGCCCGAGACCATCCACGGCATCATCGCCGCCCGGCTCGACTTGCTGGTTCCCGAAGAGAAACGGCTCCTCCAGGACGCGTCGGTGTTGGGGAAGGTGTTCTGGGTCGAGCCGCTCGTCCAGCTGGGTGGTGGCGAGCGGGCGTCGATCGAGGAGCATCTCCATGCCCTGGTGCGCAAGGAGTTCGTTCGCCGGACCCGCCACACGTCGGTCGCGGATGAGGTGGAGTTCGCCTTCGCGCACGCGTTGGTCCGGGATGTCGCATACGGACTGGTCCCCCGCCGTGCTCGGGTCGAGAAGCATCGCACCGTCGCCGGTTGGCTCGAGGGTCTGTCAGCCGACCGCGTTCAGGATCGAGCCGAGATGCTCGCGCACCACTACGTCAGCGCCCTCGAGCTCGCCGTCGCGGCCGGAGAGGACGTCGGCGAGCTCCGCGAGAAGTGCCGACTGTGGCTCACGCAGGCGGGCGACCGCGCGTCCTCGCTCAATGCCCTACCGGCGGCCGCACGGTTCTACGAAGCCGCGCTTCGTCATTGCCCCCCGGGAGACCCCGAGCGTCCCGATCTGTTGCTCCGCTACGGGAGGAGCCGTCCCGACGATGCCGAGCTCGACGAGGCCGTGCTCGAGGAGGCGTCAGAAGCGCTCGCCGCTCGGGGAGATCGTGGCGGCGCGGCCGAGGCCGAGGTCTTGCTCGCGTTCGTCTGGTGGGTCCGGGGATTCCGAGTCCGGTGCGTCGAGCATCTCGAGCGCGGGCGGTCGCTCGTGCAAGGGGAGCGCCCGTCGGCGGAGAAGACGCATGTGCTGTCGGACCTGGCGAGGTTCCGGATGCTCGCCGGCGACGATCATGCGGCGATCGACGTCGGACTCGAGGCCATGGCGATGGCTCAGTCGCTCGGCCTGCAGGTGCTGGAGGCACGGATCCTCTGCACGATCGGCACCGCGCGGGGCATGCTGGGAGATCCGCGGGGCATCGCGGACCTTGAGCGGAGCGCCGCGCTCGCGAAGGAGCTGCAGTCGCTCACCGTGAGGTGGAACGCCCTGCTCAACCTGGCATCGGTGCTGAACGAGTGGGGCGAGCTCGATCGGGTCCCGGCCATCTTCGACGATCCGGCGATCCGGGAACCCGCGAGTGAGTCCGACCGGCGGTGGACGATGGTTGAGCGCGCGTGGCTCGCGTATCAAACCGGCGACTGGGAGGAGGCCGAGTGGCTGATCCAAGCGTTCGAGGAGACGGGGGCCTCCGGCCGCCCGCACTATATGGACTTCATGGCACTCGACCTCAAGGCTCGGTTCTCCCTGGCGCGCGGGGCGCTCGACGATGCGCTCGATCAGACCGCCCGCGAGCTGGAGATCAGTCGCGCGATCGCGGATCCACAGGCGCTCCTCGTCGCGCTCGGCACCCGGACGAAGTGTCTGCGGGAGGCCGGCAGGACGGACGAGCTCGGGCCGCTCGTCGATGAGCTACTCGCGGCGTGGCGAATGTCCGAGTCGCTGATGGGGATGGCGGCCGCGCTCGACGTGGCGTGGGCGCTGCGCGAGCTGGGTCGGGAGCGCGAGATGCTCGACATGCTCGAGGGCCGGCAACCGCGGCCGAAGTGGTTCGATGCTGCCGAGCGCGTCCTGCGGGGGGATCCTGCGGGTGCGGCCGAGATCTGCCGCGAGATCGGCTCCCTCCCCGAGGAGGCCTACGCGCGGATGCGAGCGGCCGAGGACTTCCCCCCGAGCGATCCCGGACGCAGCGAACACCTGAGGCGTGCGCTGGAGTTCACTCATCGGGTGAGGGCGAGCGCGCTCACCGATCGGATCGAGGCCTTGCTGAGCTCGAGCCCGGACCGTCAAGGCTCCGAGTGAATGACCTCGGAACGATCATAGGCAAACGGCTCTGATGATCCCGCAGGAACTCTGCCGGAGAACCAAAAGACGACACCGGCCGATGGCCTAGCCAGCGGTCTTCGACGACACGGCTTTCAACAACAGCGTCCGAAGACGCTCGCGCTCGTCGGGGTCGAGCGCCCCGAACAGCTCCGCGTTCATCAACTCGGCCGCCCGCGCCCGCATCCGCAGACCTCGGCGGCCGGCCGGGGTAAGGTCCACGGCGTACCGTCGCCGGTCCCGCTGGTCGCGGCGCCGTCGGACGAACCCAACCTCCTCGAGCCAGTCGACGAAGGCCACCAGGTCGCTCGGATCCAATCGGAGCCGGTCGCTGATCTCGCGCTGGCTGGCCGAGCCGAACTCATCCAGGCACGCCAGGATGGAGAAGTGCGGGAACCGCATCTGCTCGGCGGGGGTGTCCGCCTTCTCTCTCCGCTGCTGTCCCAGTCGGAATCCCTCCCGCATGAGCAGGAACATCGCCGCGCTCGGGTACCGCAGGAGCGTGCTCGGGTAGTCGAGGGGCTCGCCGGTGGGTTCCGACGTACGCATGACCTTGGCGAATCGGCGGCTCGGCCCGGGTGGGCGGGGGCGCACCGCCTTCGGTCGGTTCGGGTTGACAGACACGGGGTCCGTTCCTATCGTGGGTATTGCCCATGATTTACCACACCAACGGTCCTGAGGCCAGTCCCGAGGGATGGGTCGCCAGGGCAGCGTCTCCGGATCGCGAGCCGGTGATCTCGGTCCGCGGGCTCGCCAAGCGCTACGGCGACATCCAAGCAGTCGCTGGTGTCGACTTCGAGGTGTTCCGGGGAGAGACGTTCGGGTTCCTCGGACCGAACGGTGCTGGCAAGACCACCACCATCAACATGCTGTGCACGCTCGCCACGCCGACCGCGGGTTCGGCGACCGTCGCCGGTTACGACGTCGTGCGCGAGCGTGATGACGTCCGTCGGAGCATCGGCTTGGTCTTCCAGGACACCACGCTCGACACCTACCTCTCGGCCGAGCGGAACCTTCGGTTCCACGCCGAGCTGTACGGTGTGCCCCGAGGAGTGCTCGAGGAACGCATGCGGAAGGTGCTTGACATCGTCGGGCTGTGGGATCGCAAGGACAGCAAGGTGCTCGAGTACTCAGGCGGCATGATGCGGCGCCTGGAGATCGCGCGCGGCCTCCTGCACTTCCCGCGGGTGCTGTTCCTCGACGAGCCGACGATCGGCCTCGACCCGCAGACCCGCTCCCACATCTGGACGTACATCGAGGACCTGAAGCAGCGCGAGGACATCACGATCTTCCTCACCACGCATTACATGGACGAGGCCGAGCACTGCGACCGCATCGCGATCATCGACAACGGTGCGATCGTGGCGCTCGACACGCCGGAGGCGCTCAAAGCGAGCATCGGCAAGGACCGCGTGCAGATCCAGACGCCCGACCACGAAGCCGCGATCGGCGCCCTGCGCAGCCGGTTCGGGCTGGAGGCGGGCATCCACGAGGGTGAGGTCACGTTCTCGGTGGAGTCCGGGGAGCAGTTCGTGCCGCGACTGTTCGCGGAGCTCGGGCTGCCGATCGAGGCCGTCCGTGTGTCGCGTCCGACGCTCGACGATGTGTTCATGTCCTACACGGGACGGACCATCCGAGACGCGGAGGCCGTCAACCCGCTGAGAGCCATGGCCAAGCTGTGGCGGGGGAGGCGATAGCGGTGGCTGTCGAGGCGACCGGCACGGCCGTCGGTGCGGCCGGCGTCCGGCTCGAGCGTCGCACGTTCACGCACGAGGTGCGGGGGGCGAAGATCGTGTTCGCGCGCGAGATGATCCGCTGGTGGCAGGATCGTTCTCGGGCGGTCGTCTCGCTGCTGCAGCCGATCCTGTTCCTCTTCGTCCTCGGGACCGGACTGTCGAGTCTCGTGTCGGTCGGGACCGGCGGCATCTCGTTCCGGACGTTCATCTTCCCCGGCGTGATCGCGATGTCCACGATGTTCACGGCGATGTTCTCGGCGGCCTCGCTCGTGTGGGATCGCGAGTTCGGGTTCCTCCGCGAGATGCTCGTGGCGCCGGTCAGCCGGGCCTCGATCCTGATCGGCAAGGCGATCGGCGGCGCTACCGTCGCCACGATCCCGGGCATGGTGCTGCTGGTCCTGGCGGGGACGGTCGGCGTTCCTTACGATCCGCTCCTGTTCGTCTCCCTCGTGGTCGAGCTGTTCCTGCTGTCGTTCGTGGTGACCGCGGTCGGTCTCGTCGTGGCCGGTCGGACGCGGCAGATCCAGTCGTTCATGGCCATCACGCAGATCTTCCTCATGCCGATGCTTTTCCTGTCGGGCGCGCTCTTCCCCCTCTCGGGCCTGCCCGCGTGGCTGCACGTGCTGACGAGAGTGAATCCACTCACCTACGCCGTCGACCCGATGCGACGGGCGGTGTTCGCCCACCTCGACGTGCCCACCGCGGTACTCAAGCGCTTCAGCCCGGGCGTCACGTGGGGGTCGTGGACGGTGCCGATCCCGCTCGAGCTCCTCCTGGTCCTCGCGATGGGACTCGCCCTGCTCGCGGTCGCTATCATCGAATTCCGGCGCGCCGAATAGACGGTCAGACCTTCGCTGGTGGGCCCCCGGGGACTCGAACCCCGAACCTGCGGATTAAGAGTCCGTTGCTCTGCCAGATTGAGCTAGAGGCCCGGCGCAGTGTAGCAACCGCGGACCTCGTCCCAAGCAGCCCGGACGATGTTTGGAGGCTCCGAGAACTGGGGATATGTCCTCCGACTGAACGCTGATGCCGTCATGGGGACGGCTCGAACAGAAGGAGGCGTTCACATGAGCATGACACCCGAACACGATCACGTTCACGAGGAAACCACGCCGGTGGTTCGCGACCCCGAAGGCGGAAGCGGACTCGTCGGGTATGCGGCCATCAAGTACGTGGCGATCGTCGCGATCGTGGTCGCGATCCTGGTCTTCCTCGCGGTGTACCTGATCCCGGCCCTGACGGACTGACCGACAGGATCAACTAACAGCGAGTAGAGAAGGAGCAAAGGGATGCTGGCGACCCTTTCCATCTTGGCCGCGGCCAATGAGAACACCACAGACACGATCCTTTGGATCATCGCCGCGGTCCTCGTGATCGCGGGGATCGTCTCGATCATCCGGGGCGGCGTCATCTGGGGCATCGTCCTGATCGTGGCCGGACTTCTCGTCGGCCCGGGCGGAGTCAGTCTGTTCGACTGAGGAGCACGAGCCCGGAAAAGCAGAGCGGCCGCGGCCCGAAGGGGCCGCGGCCGCGCCAA
>Ga0307296_10001602_pt1 | contig 11373 bp, 9 predicted proteins | sample ER_DNA_153_FD_194467 | JGI IMG/M metagenome (GOLD analysis project Ga0307296, IMG submission 194467) | Bulk soil microbial communities from the East River watershed near Crested Butte, Colorado, United States - ER_DNA_153 | ecosystem: Environmental > Terrestrial > Soil > Floodplain | place: USA... | reverse complement strand
CGAACGCCGTCGCGGCTCGCGATGCCTCGACCTCTTCTTCGGTAATGATCTGCGGGTCGGCACCGCCGCGCGGCCGCGTCGCTGGCGGGGCGCACGCCACACCGAGCAACAGCACCAGGAGCGCAGTCCGGCAGCTCCTACTTTCTCGTGACAATCGCAATCACACCACCGGCGTTGCCGGTACCGAACTTGGTCACGGCTTCAGAGGATCTGTAGAGCCTTACTGTCGCGACATCGGAAGCCGGAATGCTCTGCAAGATGGTGATCGTCCCGAACACCTGGTCGTCGACATAAACGTTGGGATACGGCCTCGAGGTTTTCCTGTCAAAGCTTGTCTCGCCGCGATAGCTGAGGAAGCTCGGTCGCAAGGCGCGAATCAGTTCGTACGCGGTCGTGGCGAGCGACCCGACAACCTCGTCCTCCGTGATCAGCAGCGGATCCGGGCCTCGCGCGGGCGCCAATCGCGCGGAACTACAAGCCCACACTACGGCGAGACAGAACGGCAAGAGCCGACGAGCTGCAGCCATATCCCTTCCTCGTTCGAGGAACGTCTTCCTATTCATGTAGCATGTACCGCACCGTGTCAATGACAAAAGAAAACGGGCCGGCTTTTTGAGCCGACCCGTTGTCTTTTTAGCGCCTATCGGCGCGCCTGGCCTACCATCAGGTCAGGTGCATCCGTTCGGCTTCGTTACGCGCGCGTCGCACTCAGCCTGAGGAATCGGCATCACCTTGGCGACGAACTGACCTGGCTGATCGATCGGGAGCTGAGCCAGCAGACCAAAGCGCCGGTAATCGTTCCACCGCTGTCCTTCCAGCAGCAGCGAGTAGCGTTTCTCGTAAAGCAAAGCTGTGAGTCCATCCGCCTGGGTCGCGAACGCTGTTGGCCCGAGGCCTCCGGACACCGAGCGGATGTTGTTGATGTCCTGCAAGGCAGCCGCGAAGTTGTTGGTAAAAATGTTCGCTTCCGCGCGAATGAGCATGAGCTCCTCGTTGCGGATGATTCCAGCAGGCGAGTTCGGAGTCGCGAAAATGGTGAAGCGGTGGGTCGCATTGATGTTCAGGTTCGACGGAGGAGCCACCGGCGAGGCCAGTCGAACGACCTTTCGCGTGTAACGGGCATCAATTCCCGACGGCCCCGACTGCGCATCGGTCTCAATGCTGGCGTGAGCAAAGATATAATTCTGCTGTGCGAAGCTGTTCGCATTGGGTGTGTCGCCCGCAGCGGTCGAATAGAGGTTGTAGGGCCCCCTATCCAGGTCGGCGAGCGACGTCGCCCCGCCCACCGGTGACACGAAGCTAGCACCGAGCGCCGTGAGCGCCTGAGTGTAACACGTAGCTCCGCATCCGAGCGACCCTCGGATCACAAGCACTCTCGCGGCGAGCCCGCGGTTGAATTGCACGAACGTCGCGGGAGTGAGGAAACCCGTGAAGCCGGTATTGAGAGTGAAGGGGAAGGATGTCCCCCCCGCCTGGAGATCCGAGGCCGCCTCGTCCAGCTTTGCCGAAATGAACTTGTACACCGAGTCCCGCGACACGAACGCCGCTGGACTGTTCGGATCTGTGGGGATGTCTACTGGAGCACCGAGGGTATCGCGCGAGACGATGATATACAGCAGCTCGAGCGCCTGAATCGTCTTCGCAAATCCGGTGACGGCCGACTTCTCCGCGGTCGAAAAACTCGACACGCCGACAAGATCGACGAGTTGCACTGCGTTACGCTGGTTCTGGTAATGAATGTTCCAGTTGCCCGACGCGAAGCCCGCGGGATCCAGACGCTGAGGCCCGGGAATTCCGACGAGGTAATTCGAGACGTTGCGGCCATCGGTCGGGAAGTAGTTGTAAGCTTCGCGCCCGAAAATACCGAAATCCCGAGTCATTCCGGCGAACCCGTCCCTCGTACCGTCAAGAAGACCGGAGGCGAGCAACTGCACGGCCGATGGGTCCTTGCTCAGACCTTCGGTGGTCGGTTGGTTGTAGTTCGGAATTTCCAGCCGTTCACTGCTGCAAGCAGCTATTCCGGTAATCAATAGTCCTAAACGTGCACCGTGCCAAAAGCGGCGGCGGGTCATTGCTTGTCTCCTGGGGCCGAGGCCCATGGGTATTGAGATTTTTGTGAAGGTCATGGCTAGAACCCCAGATCGAGCGACAGCCAGAAGCTGCGGCTAGGCGGGAATGGCGCCAGGTCTATGAAGCGCACGACGAAATTGCCGCCGTTGTTCACCTCGGGATCAAATCCGTTGTATCCGGAAATAATGAACAGATTCCGACCCGACAGACTGATCTTCCCGCTCTGAGCGCCCCGAATGCGTGACACCATCCGTGCCGGGAGCTGATAGGAAAGGTTGACCTCGCGGATCTTCGTAAACGAGCCGTCGACGAGGTACGGCTCGGTGTTGCCACCACCATTCCACAAGTTGTAGCGGTATGCGCCCAGCGTCGCGCCGATCGCCGGGTCTGGAGAAGGCTTGTCGTAGTCCCACGTGTTCAAACCTTCGTCGAAGAGGCTGAGGGTCATGTTGGAAATCGTCCCTCCTCTCCGATAGTCAACGAGGAAGTTGAAGTTCAGCGACTTGTAGCTCAGATCGTTGCCGAAGCTCATTACGTACTTTGGATTTGCGTCGGCGAGTGGCTGATTGCCTACGGTGGCTCCGTTGATGACCTTGTTTCCCCAGATCGTCGTAACGGTGTGGCCGGGTGTGAAGCGCAGGCGTCCGTATGCGTTGCCGAAGCCACCGATCGAACTGGTAGTGAACGGCTGAACACCCGGCGGGAAGCTGGTGATGTCGGCGCGGCTTTGAAACCACGTCGTCCGGGAGGTCCAGGTGAGATCGTTGGTCTGGACGGGGACCAGCGTCAGTCCGAACTCATAGCCCTTCGTGGTCATTTCTCCACCGTTGACCGTCGTTCCGGTGATTCCGGTCGATGGCGCGAGCTGTGGACGCACGAGCAGGTCGGTGAGGCTGCGATTGTAGTACGTGGCCTCGAGGCTCATGCGGTCGCCGAAGAACGCACCGTCCAGTCCGACTTCGAACTCATTCAGCCGTTCCGGCTTGATGAGGGGATTGCCGATAGTAGCCGGCAGGCCGTAGGCAGGCAGACCCCCGATGAGACCGTAGCTTGTCAGTGCAAGAAACCGGTCGCCGTATCCGGGTTGATTTCCGGAAACACCCAATGACGTCCGCAACTTCAGCTGGTCTACGAAACGAACCGGAGAAACAAAGCGATACGACGCCGCGGCGCGCGGGTAGTAATAGATCTGCGTTGGGTCGCCATTCAGGCTCGCACGCTCTCCGCGTATGGCGCCTGAGAGGTTGAGCCTCTCGCCGAATAGAAGCAGCTCTTCCTGCGCATATGCCGCCTGAGTGCGGGATTTCTCCTGGCGATCGGTGACGGTGATGCTCTGGGCCCCGAACGCCACGAACTGCTGCGGACCGAGTCCTCGACCGACCATGTTGTAATCGTTGAAGGAACGATCCTGCAGCTGCACTCCAGCCGATGTCGTTGCCGACACCCAACCGGGCGTGAACGCCCATACCGCACTTCCGCTGACGTTGGTCAGGCGCTCAGTTCCGTTTCCCTGGATGATCGTTCCGGGGAAGGTGCCGCCTTGTGTCGTGCCGGCGCGCTGAAACTGAAGATTCTGCGGCGCACGGATATAGTTCTCGTTGCTGTACCTGTCCGCGCCACCCTGCAAGCTGAACGTAAGGCTGTTCTTGTCCCCGCTGTACGCGGCCCAGTTTGCACGGCCGGAAAAGATCAGCCGGTAGACATCCTCATTGCTCGTCATCTCATCGAATGTCTGGAACGGGTTCGATCCTTTGAGAGTGCCACCGCCCGCGAACGGGTTCAGTACGTACTCGCCCAGGGCGTCCTTAGCCTGAAGATCGACGATCGCCGGAGTGTAGCCGAAGCCGTAGATGGGCGACGAAAACGCGTTGTCGTTGTTCGAGACTCCGCGCTGCGAGAACGACCGGAGCAGGTTCGATCCGAGACTGATCGTGATCCGCTGTCCAACTGCCTGATCAATGTTGGCGCGAAGCGATTGACGCCGGGCGCCGGTGTTGAGCGCGATCCCGGACTCCTGCTTGTCCGAGCCTGACGCGTAGTAACGAGTGCCGCCCACTCCACCGGATAACGACATGACCGACTCGAAGGAGGGGTCCTTGTGGCCATAGAGCTCTTGCTGATAATCGAAGTAGGGGCAGCTCGTTGCCGTGCAGGCCGCGGTGGCGGCTGCGATCCCCTCATTATTGCCGGCGACTGCCGTCAGGGCGTCCGCCAGATTGGCGAAATGCCGCGACCCTTGCTTCCGAATCAAGGCGCTCGTACCCACCCGCTGGGTGAAGTTGAGGCGGGGCGAGCCTTCTTTTCCCCGTTTGGTCGTTATGACGACGACGCCGTTGGTCGCCTGGGAGCCGTAGATCGCCGACGCCGCGGCGCTCTTCAGTATCTCGACGCTTTCGATGTCATTTGGATTGATGTCTGCCAGGCGGTTCGTTCCGTTCTCCTCGCCCGAGTTCAACGACCCTGTTACCACCGCCATGCGGTTGGACCGGGTCGCGTTTGAGATCGCCACGCCATCGATGATGATCAGCGGCTCAATGCGCCCGATCAACGACGATTGTCCGCGGATCTGGATCTGTCCGCCGCCGCCGGGTGCGCCGTTATTCATGTTGATCGACGCCCCGATGACTTTGCCCTGGAGCGCGCTTTCAAGAGATGTCGCGGGAACGCGCGAGAGAGCGGCGGAGCTTACGACTGCAACCGCCGTCGCGGCATTCTGCCGCTCGGTACTTGTCGCCTGACCCGTTACGACAACGCCTTCGAGCTCGAGAACGTCTTTCTCGAGCGAGAAATCGGCGGTTGACGAGCCCGACGAAATCCTTTGCGTTCCACGCTTGTAACCGATCGCGCGAGCGACCACGGTTACGTCGCCGGTGGGAACCTGCAACCTGAACTCACCGCGGTCGTTCGTGCGCGCTCCAGTCGACTGGCCGGCGACTGCCACCAAAACGCCAACCAGGGGCTGTCCGTTCGTGGCGGTGACTCGACCTGTGACTTCGTGCATTTGTGCCTGGGCGCTGGCGCTTACGAGCACCAGCAATGCCAGTGCGATGACTGACGACCAAAACCTTTTCATGCCTGTCTCCAGCTTGGATGGGTGAGGGTTGCGGCACAGGCGCAGCAAGCCCGGCAGAGTAGTAGGGACTCTGCTTGTTTCTGGTGACCCTATTTAGGGTCCAATGGGAGAGGTGTCAAGGGCATAACCTGACATCTGGCACATCAAATGCGCCAATAATTTGTTTTTCCCAAAACAAAACGCCGGCTCTTCGCCGGCGTTTTTTCGTTGTCTCGGAGAGTGCTAAGGAGTTCGGGGAGCCGCTGGTGTCGTAGCCCCACCGCTCGGCCTCGTCCCGAAATCAACCGTCGGCGCGGTCTCGGATCCGGGAGCCGCTTCGTAGTATGTGCGCGGCTTGGCGCCGGTCACCGTCGCCGTGATCCTCTGCGGGAATTGGCGGATGTAGGCGTTGTAATCATTGACCGCCTGATTGTAGTCCTGCCGCGATGTCGCGATTCGGTTCTCCGTTCCCGCCAGCTCGTCCTGGAGTCTCAAGAAAGTCTGATCCGCCTTCAGCTGCGGATAGGCCTCCGCCACTGCGATGAGCCGCCCCAACGCACCGGTGAGCTGCGCATTCGCAGCCGCCATCTGCGTCGGGTCCCCCCCTTGTATCGCCCCGGTCAGCGCTCCGCGCGCCTGAGCAACTTGCACGAACACTGCTTCCTCGTGCTGCGCGTAGCCTTTCACGGTGTTGACGAGATTGGGCACCAGGTCGGCGCGCCGCTGCAGCTGCACCGAGATCTGCTGCTTCGCCTGCGCTGCCTGCTCGTCCTTCTGCTGGATCTGGTTGTATCCGCAACCCGCGAGCACGAGCGGGACAAAAGCGAGCATGATGCGACGTTTCATTGTTGTGGATCCTCGGGTAATGATTGACAACAAGCTGTCAGGTCCAAAGCACCCAGTAATCTAGCCTCGAAACTCGTTCAGATAAGACACCAGCCTCTCCATCGCGGCCAGATAAGCCTCCAGAATCCCGGCTGCGCTCTCCCGCGAAATCTTCTCCGTGCCGCGCACGTGGCGAATCACCTTGACGAATGGCTCGGGAGCAAAACCAGCCCGTTGCGCGAGCTGTGTCGTCAGCTCCTCGTAGTCCTGAGAAGGAACCTGGCCGTGCAGCCGCGACACGCCGCGAAAGATCACCATCAGAGTGCTGAGACTCTTCTCCAGAACCTCCAGCTGCAGCTTCGAGTCGCCACCGGCTCCCATCGTCGCCTGACGCAGCTGAAGAAGCTTGCCCATCGTCTGTTGCTCGACCTGAAGCCGCAGATCCGACGGCGCGACCCGAATGCCGTCAAAGGGCGGAGTGCCGAACAGCACGCGATGCCGCTCCAGGATATCCGCGTACTCCATCGGAAAGATGTCGGCCGACGACCGCCATTCGCTGGTCGTGAAGGTCATGGGCGGAGGATTTCCATCTTCCGCCCACGCCTTGGACACAGCCGCGACCGCGCGGAGCCTGTCGAGCGGCAGCGAGTCTACGACCACCAGGATGTTGTAGTCCGATTTTTTGGGATTGTGCTCACCCGCCACAGCGGATCCGAAGAGCACCACCGATCTCAGGCCAGCCCCATAAGCGAGCTGAAGCTGCCTTACCAGTTCTTCAAGTTTCATCATGGCTCCGAATTTTCGTCACCAGCTCGACCCGCCACCACCGCCCCCGAATCCACCACCGCCGCCGAATCCCCCAAAGCCTCCGCCACCGCCTCCTCCCCAGCCTCCACCGCCGCCGCCCCAGCCTCCTCGGCCGCCTCCGCCGAACCCGCCGAATCCGCCGGTCGGAATAACGATCGGGATCGGGATGCACCCGCCGCCACCGCATCCTCCTCGACGGCGCCGCCGTCCGCTGCTCAGGATCGACAACACGAAGAAGAAGATGAGGAGCCACACGAATGGAGGAATCCCGCCACTGCTCCTCGACGGATAGTCGTATGCGGGCTGCGTCACCGGCGGCGGCACCAGCGCCGTGTCGAGCGTGAAATTGAACTCCTTCGCGTATCGCTCGGCGGTTCTCAGCGTGACGAGCTCGAGACCGGTGCTGTAATCTTGCGCCGCGAATGCCGGCGTCGCCTCGCGACAGATATCACCCGAGGTGGCATCTGTGATGAATCCTTCGGCGCCGTATCCGGGCGCAACGAAACAGTGCCCGCGCCCGTCCTTGCTCGTCTCCTTGGGCACCAGGAGGATGACTGCGCCCGCATTTCTCGTGGGGTCGCCAGGCTCGCCTGCCTTTCCAACCTTCCACTGGCGTCCAATGTCGCGCGCAACCTCCGAGACGTCGCGGGTGCCGATGTCCGGAAGCGTGACAATCGCCATTTCGCCCCTCGACTTTGTCCTCACGTCCTCCGCGATGCGCTCCATGCGCTGCACGGCGTCGGGCTCGATTACGTGCGCAAAGTCGTTAACCAGCCCGGTTGGGGCCGGTATCTGGATGCCTTGAAAGAGGAAGAGCGAGGCCGCGCGCAAAACGGCGATCAAAATCGCCGTCGATGGAAAACCCATCAGCACCGTGGTAAAGATCTACTCTCCCTTGATTTCATGGTTTGGCAGGAGGTCTATTTAGCAGATGATTCCCTTTCAAGTTAACCGCGTTCCTTCGCTCGCTATAGTCGTGCTTGCGCTCGGGTGCGCGCCCGCCAACAGCAGCAAGCAGGCCGCCGAGAGCACGAGGGCGGTACGCACCGATACCGCGTCGGTCGTATCCGCATCTGTTACGCCCAGCGACTCGGACGGCGTCAGGGCAGACCTCGCCCGCATTCAGGGAAGTTCGACCGCACCGGTCTGGGTGATTGAGGTGAGCGACTTCCAGTGCCCGTTCTGCAAGGAATGGCACGACCAAACCTATCAGAAGCTGCGCGACGAGTTCGTGAAAACGGGCAAGGTGCGGCTGGCGTACATCAACTTTCCGCTCGCCCAGCACCGCAACGCCTGGCCCGCCGCCGAGTCGGCGATGTGCGCCGGCGCGCAGGGAAAGTTCTGGGAGATGCACGATGCTCTGTTCGTCAATCAGGCGAAATGGGAGAACCTGGCATCGCCGGCTCCATATTTCGATGGGCTCGCCGGAGCGACTGGCGTCGATCTCGCGCGTTGGAAACAGTGCGTGCAATCCGGAAAGATGAAGGCGTGGATCCAGGCCGACCACGACCGCGCGCAGACGGCTGGCGCGGCCTCGACGCCTACCTTCATTATCGGCGGAATGATGCTGACCGGCGCGCAGCCAATCGAGAATTTTCGCAGCGCGATTGATTCCGCGCTCGCCAAGCCCGGGAAGACCACGCCCTAAGCCACCAGACACAGGCCTGCCGTGAATTCGCTGCTGCGAATTCCTTATGCACTCGCGGGCGCGGTCAGTCACGCGCTCGTCGCCGCGGTTCCTGCGGGCGATTCGAAGTTCCGGCGCGGGCTTAGCGCCCGTCGCGGAATCGTCGAACGTTATACGCGCTGGGCAGCCGCCTCCCGCGATTTGGCGCGGCCGCTGGTGTGGTTCCACGCGCCTTCGGTCGGCGAAGGCCTCCAGGCTCTGCCCGTAATCGAGCTTGTCCGTTCGCGACGGCCCGACGTTCAGATCGCGTACACCTTCTATTCACCGAGCGCTGAAGCATTTTCCCGTTCGGTACGCGCAGACTTTGTCGACTACCTCCCGTTCGACACCTACGACGATGCCGATGCGATAATCTCGGCGCTCCGCCCCACGGCACTCGTATTCAGCAAGCTCGACATCTGGCCCGCACTCACCGAGCGCGCAGCCGCCGGGCGAGTTGCGTTGGGCGTCATCAGCGCTACGCTGCCGGAATCGTCGGGGAGGCGCGGCGTGTTCGCCCGAGCGCTGCTTCGGGACGCGTATCGCTCGATCGATCGAGTAGGTGCGATCGATCAGAATGATGGCGAGCGTCTGCACGAGCAAGGCGTACGGCGTGAAAGAATATGGGTCACCGGAGACACGCGATACGACCAGGTGTGGTCGCGCGCGCAGCGGCCATCCTCCGCTTTCATTCAGTCATTGCGCTCAGCGCGGCCGACGCTTGTTGCAGGATCGACCTGGCCTTCGGATGAGGAGAACCTGCTTCCAGCGTGGTCCCGGATCCGCGACAAGATTCCCGATGCGCGACTCGTCATCGCCCCACATGAAGTGTCCAGCCTGCATCTCCGATCCATAGAAGCCTGGGCTCGCGCCACCAAACTCCCGCTTGCGCGTCTCGATGCAAAAAATGCAGCGGATGCTGATGTCATTCTCGTCGATCGCTACGGAATTCTCGGCGATCTCTACGCCCTGGCCGATGTCGCCTACGTCGGTGGTGCGTTCCACGCGGCAGGACTCCACTCGGTGCTCGAGCCCGCGGCGTTCGGAGTCCCCGTCTTGTTCGGACAGCGCCATGAGAAGAGTCCTGACGCCTCGCGGCTGATCAAAGCCGGCGGCGGCGCGGACATCATCAACGCGACAGACCTATCCTTGCGGCTGGCCGATTGGCTTGGGTCGCTTGCCGCGCGCGATGTCGCTGGAACAGCAGCCCGCCGAATGGTTCAGAGCGGGTTAGGCGCGGCAGAAGGGTCCTTCGCCCTCGTCAGCGCTTTGCTTGCTCGGTGAGAACGGGAGCGCGTCCGGGTCTGAATCCGACCGCGCTGGTACTGGGCTTGTGGACGAAGAAGCCCTGCACGAGATGCACGCCGAGTGACTTTACCATGTCGTACTCTTCCTTGCGCTCGACTCCTTCTGCGATGACCTTGGCGCCGTGCTCGTTCGCGAAGCGGACCATCGTCTCCACCAGATTCTGTTTGATGAAGTTCTGGTCGATGCAGTTGATGAGAGACATATCGAGCTTGATGAAATCCGGCTCGAGGTTGGCGATCGAGCCAAGGCCCGCGTAGCCGCTTCCCGCATCGTCGACCGCGAACCGATATCCCTCGTCGCGGAACTCCTTCAGCCGCCCCCGGAATTTCGGGTAGTCCTTGATCGCCGTTCTCTCGGTGATCTCGATCACGACCCGCGTCGGATCCTTGACGTTGAGCGTCTTCACGTCGAAGGAGGGGTCGGCGAAATCCGCCGGGTCGACGTTCATGAATAGCAGCTCGCCGTCCTTGAGCAACTTGCCCATCCCTTCGATCGCGCGCTCGCGGCAGAGGCGGCTCAGATCCCAGATCAGATCGGAGTTCGCGGCAATCTCGAACATGACCTCGGGGCTCCGCATGCTGCGCATGGTCCCTCGCGCCAGCGCCTCGTACCCGAAGACTTCCTCGGTATCGGTCACCACGATCGGATGGTACTCGATGTAGAGACCCCGGCTCCGCAGCGTCTCCCGGAGATCGGACACCTTCTTGGCTTCCTCGCGGTGCTCCAGGCTCTTCGAGGCGTTGGCGGCTTCGCGAATTCCACGGTAGATCTGCCGCTCGAGCCGCAGCTTGGGGTTGTAGACGACGAGGGCCCGCCCAACGAAGATGTCGAACAGGGCGGCGATGTCCTCGCCGTGAACGCGCTCGATCTCTGACGACACCTTGTCCTTGAGTCCGGCGGTCAGCTCGGTGATCTCGGCGTCGGTCGCCGCCGGCGTGTCGTCCTGTGGCACGTGAAAGAAGACGAAGTCGTCATCGTTCGGGAACGCCACCATTAGCTTCGACGTAGCGAGCGCACTCTTGGCGAGAAAATCGCGCATCGCCTCGCCGGTGGTTTCGAGCACGCTATCGAGCTTTTCCCAGCCGTAGATCTCTTCGACCTTCGAGTAGCGATCGAAGTTGAAGTACAGGATCACGACCTCCCCGCGATCCTGCACTGCCTTTCGGATGCCATCGATTGTCGCGGCTACGGTCGGCAGGCGCGTGAGCGAGTCGCGCAGGAGCTGATGGTAATCCACGCTCAGGTAGTCGGAGTGGGAACGAGGAGCTTGATGTTTCGCTCGACCGTCGCGGCGAGCCTGTCGAGCTCGAAGGGCTTCTCGACGAAATCATCGGCGCCGGTTTGCAGCGCCTGGCGCTTGTTGACCCAGTCGTCGAGGGCAGTCACCATCACCACTCGCACATTCCTGCCCAGGGTCGGGTGCGACTTGATGTCCCGGCAGACCTGCCAGCCGTCGCGGCCGGGCATCATGACATCGAGCAGAACCAGAGCCGGCTTTACTTCTTCGAACGCCTTCATAGCGTCATCACCGTTGTAGGCCACGGTGATCGGATATCCGCGCGCCTCGAGGTAATCACGGATGATGTGCGCGTTGTCCGGGTTATCGTCGACGACGAGTATCGGTGGATGGGATGAATCTGTCATA
>Ga0307296_10001600_pt1 | contig 11381 bp, 7 predicted proteins | sample ER_DNA_153_FD_194467 | JGI IMG/M metagenome (GOLD analysis project Ga0307296, IMG submission 194467) | Bulk soil microbial communities from the East River watershed near Crested Butte, Colorado, United States - ER_DNA_153 | ecosystem: Environmental > Terrestrial > Soil > Floodplain | place: USA... | reverse complement strand
CCGTACTGATGGCCGGGCGCGGCGAACGGCTCGCGCCCGCCGAGGTCCCGCCGTTCCACTGGGTGCTGGTGCGGTTCGGGTTCGGCGTTCGATCGCCCGACGCCTACCGCTGGTGGGACGAGGACGGGACCGGTACCGGCCCGGACCCCGACGACCTGCTCGCCGCCGCGACCGCGGGGGACGCCGAGGCGCTGGGGCCCCTCCTGTTCAACGACCTCGAGACGCCCGTCGCCGCCCGCCACCCCGAGATCGGCGAGGCGAAGCGGCGTCTGCTCGAGGCGGGCGCGCTCGGTGCCGTGATGAGCGGGAGCGGCTCGTCCCTGATCGGCCTCGCGCGCGACGAGGCGCACGCCCGAACGCTGTCGGCCGGGTTCGCGGGGGCGGAACCCGTCGTAGGCCCGCCGTCGGAAACGGCATAATCGGGAGCCGGTCCGGGGTCGTCTAACGGCAAGACGCGGGCCTTTGGAGCCTTCGATGGAGGTTCGACTCCTCCCCCCGGAACCGCCTGGCCCCGGAACCACCCTGGCGGAAGGATCCGAAGCGCGTGGCCGAGATCGCCTGCCCCTCCTGCGACACCTCGAACCCCGAGACCGCCCGGTTCTGCGGGTCGTGCGGCGAGCCGCTGGAGCGGACGTGTCCTTCGTGCGGCACGGCCAACCCGCTCGCGAACCGTTTCTGCGGTTCCTGCGGGACCGCACTCGTGCCGGTCCAGGAGCGTCCCTCGCAGCGGGCAGGAAGCCTGGAGGAGCGCAAGGTCGTCACGATGCTCTTCGCCGACCTCACCGCGTCCACCGAGATGTCCTCGCGTCTGGATCCCGAGGACCTGCGTTCGGTCCTGGGGCCGTTCTTCGACGCGATGGCCGACGAGATCGGTCGGTACGGCGGCACCGTCGAGAAGTTCATCGGTGACGCCGTCGTCGCGGCGTTCGGGGCGCCGGCCGCCCACGAGGACGATCCCGAACGCGCGATCCGATGCGGCCTGGCGATGCAGCGCCGGCTCGCCGAGCTCAACACCGAAGTGGCCGAGCGCGCCGGCAGCGACCTCGCGATGAGGATCGGGATCAACACCGGCGAGGTGCTCGCCCACTCGATCGAGGAGGGGATCGTGACCGGCGAGGCCGTGAACATCGCGGCACGACTCCAGTCGCTCGCCCGACCGGGTCGCGTCGTCGTCGGCGAACGGACCTATCGAGACGCGCACGAGGCGTTCGCGTTCTCAGATCTGGGTGACGTGTCGGTGAAGGGGATCGACCGGCCGTTGCGGGTCTACGAGGTCGAGGGCGAGGCGCCGGGTACGGGGGAGGGCCGTGAGCGGGTGACGTCACCGTTGGTGGGTCGCGACCCCGAGATGGAGCTGTTACGGCTGCAGTTCCGGCGGACCGTGGCCCAGTCGAACCCGAACCTCATCACGATCGTCGGACCGCCGGGCATCGGCAAGAGCCGGCTCTCCGACGAGGCCGCGCGGGCGTTCGAGGACGAGGGGGCGCAGGTCGTCCGGGGGCGATGCCTGCCCTACGGCGACGGGCTGACCTACTGGCCGCTCGCCGAGATCCTGCGAGCCGACGCCGGGATCTTGGACAGCGACCCCGCCGAGGAGACGATCGCGAAAGCCCGCGAGCGACTCGACCCGAGGTTCCCCGGCGAGGAGGGGATGGGCGTCGCGAGCGTCCTCCTGTCCTCGATCGGCGTCGAGCTCGCCACCGATCCGCTCGCGGGTGCCGAACGCGAGGCCGCGCAGCGGCTGATCGCGCGGTCGTGGCAGCGGTACCTCGAGTCGCTCGCGGATGGAGCGCCGCTCGTCGCGCTGATCGACGACGTGCACTGGGCGGACCCGAGCCTGCTCGAGCTCCTCGAGTCCGTCGTCGCGCGTGCGAGCGGCCCGATCTTCGTGCTGTGCATGGCGCGCCCGGACCTGTTCGAGCGACGCGCGCAGTGGGGCGGCGGGCTCTCGAACGCGACGACGATCTCCCTGTCGGCGCTCTCGCCGGGCGACGGCTCGCAGCTGATCGAGCACCTCCTGGGCGGTCTCGCGCCCGCCGAGGTGGTCGACCCGATCCTCGGTCGGTCCGAGGGCAACCCGTTCTTCGCGGCCGAGCTGCTCCGGATGATGATCGAGGACTCGACGATCGCGCGCCGCGACGGCCGCTGGGAGCTCGTCCGGGAGCTGCCCTCGCGGCTGCCGGACACCGTGCAGGGTGTCATCGCGTCGCGCATCGACCTGCTGGCGCCCGAGGAGAAGCGCGCGATCCAGGACGCGTCGGTGATCGGGCGGAGCTTCTGGCCGGGCGCGGTGGCCCGCCTGACGTCGGCGAGCGCCGAGCGCGCGATCGACGGATTGGTCGCGAAGGGTCTGGTCGTCGAACGCGACACGTCGACGATCGCGTTCGAACGCGAGTTCCTGTTCAACCACGTCCTCACCCGTGATGTCGCGTACGGGAGCATCCCGAAGGCGCGGAGGGCGACGGCGCACGGCATCGTCGGCGCGTGGTTGGAGGAGGGCACGGCGGGACGGGCGGAGGAGTTCGCCGAGATCCTGGCGCACCACTTCTCGCTCGCCGGCGATCGCGAACGGTCGGGGCGGTACGCGTTGATCGCCGGCCAGCGCCTGCTCCGCGTGTTCGCCGCCGAGGAGGCCATCGCGTGGTTCGACCGGGCGATGGACGCCGAGCCGACGGACCCCCGCCTGCGGTCGCAGGTCGGGTTGGCCCGAGGGTTGGCGAAGGAGCAGCTCGGGAGGTTCGACGACGCGATCAGCGACTACGAGGGCGCCCTGGTCGATGCTCGCGAGGCCGAGGACGCGGAGGGCGAGGCGCGGGCCCTCGCGGCGATCGCGCACACGCTGTGGCTCCTCGATCGCTACGACGAAGGCGGCGCGCTCCTGCCCGAGGCCCTCGAACGGGCTCGCGCGGTCGGCCTCGGCGACGTGGAAGCACGGCTCCTGTACACGGCCGGGACGATGCGGTTCGGCCGTGGTGAGTTCGGCGACGCTCTGGACCTGCACGGTCAGGCGCTGTCGACCGCCCTCCGGGGCGAGGACGTGGAGGGGCAGGCGCTCGCGCACCATGGACTGTGCGAGACGTACTTCTTCGTCGGGCCGCTCGAGGACGGTCTCGAACACGGCCTGCTCGCCGACGCGCAGTTCCGCGAGCTCGGCCAGCGATCGATGGTGGCGCACAACGGCTACATGGTCGCGTGGCTGCTCGGCTTCGTCGGTCGGCCCGAGGAGGCGATGGCGCAGGCGAACGCCTCGATCGAGACGTCGCACGAGATCGGCAACGTCCGGGAGGAGGGGTTCGGGCTGTTCGACCGGGCGGAGCTGTACCTGTCGGCAGGGCGTCTGGATGCGGCGCTCGCGGACGGCGTCCGCGGCACCGCGCTGCTCCGGGACCTCGGCGTGGTCCGGGGCGTGATCATCGGCGAGAACATCCAGAACAGCGTGGCCGCGGAAGCGTGGGCGTTCGAGCGGATGCGCGAGCCGGCTTCGGACGCGCTCGAGCTCTCCGATGCGCTCGGCGGGACGTTCATGCGGGCGTCGACCCTCGCGTACCGCGCGTGGAGCCTGCTCGCCGAGGGGAAGGCTGGTGAGGCCGAGCAGCATCTGGCCCAGGCGCGGGCCGTCGCCGACGTGTTCCTGCACCGAGCCTGGATGAACCGCATCGAGGTCCTGATCCAGGAGTGGGCGGGCGACGCCGACGCGCTCGCCGAGATCGCCGACCGGATCGAACGCGACGTGCTGCCGAGCAGCGCCTACTGGGGGATGTGGGGTCCGTACGCTCGCGCCCTCTCGGCCTGGCACCGCGGCCGTCACGCCGACGCGTCCCGCGACGCGAGGACCGCGCTCGAGATGGGGGCCGGGTTCGGCGATCACCGTCTGGTCTGGCGGGCGGCGCGGGTCGCCTGGCGCGCAGCGCTCGAGCTCGGCGAGCCGGCCGAGGCCGAACGGTTCCGGGAGCAGGCGCGCTCGACCGTCGAGCGGCTCGTCGCCAACGCGACGGGGGATCTCGCCGACGGGTTCCGTGCGCGCCCCGACGTGGCCGAGGTGCTCGCCTGACCGGCCGTCTTGCCAGGCGGCGCCGTGCGCCGGTAGAAAGGTGTCCGCCCACCGAAAGGAACCCGTGCCCCCGACGAACTCGCTCGTGGCGGTGGTGCTCGCCGCAGGCAAGGGCAAGCGCCTGAAGTCGGCCGTGCCCAAGGTGCTGCATCCGATCTGCGGCCGGCCGGCCCTGTGGTGGGCGCTCCAGGACGTTCGCGCCGCACGCCCCTCGAAGATCGTGATCGTCGTGCACCACGGCGCCGACGAGGTCCGCGAGGCCGTCCGCTCGTGGCGGGTCGTCCCCGAGCTCGTGTTCGTGGAGCAGGGCGAGGCGCTCGGGACCGGTCACGCGGTCCTCGCGGCCGAGAGGGCGGTCGGTCGCGCGTCCGAGGTACTGATCGCGAACGGGGACTTCGACCCCGTCGCCCCCGAGGACGTCCGCACGCTGATCCGTGTCCACCGGCGGACCAAGGCCGCCGCCACGATGATCACCACCGAGGTGGAGCGTCCCGGCGGCTACTCCCGCATCGTCCGCGACGGCGACCGGCTCGTCTCGATCGTCGAGGGGACCGACGCGCCGGCGTCGATGCGCTCGATCCGCGAGGTGGGCACCAACTGGATCGTCTTCCGTCGCGAGGACCTGTTCCGCGCGCTCCCACTCGTGGGCCGCGAGAACACGCAAGGCGAGTACTACCTGAACGAGATCTTCCCGATCCTGATCGAGAAGGGCGAGCGTGTTTCGGTCCTCCTCGTCGATACCGGCGGGGCGATGGGGATCAACTCGCGGGCCGACCTGGCCAGGACCACGCGCGTCCTCCGCGAACGGATCAACGCGCGGCACCTGGCGAACGGCGTGACCCTCGAGGACCCCGAGACGACCTTCATCGACGAGGGCGTCCGGATCGGCCGCGACACCGTGATCCACCCGATGACGTTCCTGTCGGGCGAGACCCGGATCGCGAAGGGTTGCGAGATCGGACCGGCGACACGGGTCGTCGACACCTCGATCGCCGAGGGCGCGGTCGTCCAGTTCTCGGTCGTGAGCTCCTCGCGGATCGGCGCCCGGGCGCAGGTGGGCCCCTACGCGCACGTGCGACCGGGGACCAGGCTCGGACCGGACACGAAGGTCGGCGCCTTCGTCGAGATCAAGGCGTCCGAGGTCGGCGAGGGCGGCAAGGTGCCGCACCTGACCTACGTCGGGGACGCGAAGGTCGGCCGGCGGGCCAACATCGGGGCCGGGACGGTGACGGTCAACTACGACGGGTACGGGAAGCATCGGACGCGGATCGGTGACGATGCGCGGGTGGGTTCGGATACGATGCTGGTGGCGCCGGTGAAGCTCGGCAAGGGGGCGGTGACGGGCGCGGGATCGGTGATCACGACGGACGTCCCGGCGGGCGCGCTCGCGGTGGAGCGTTCGGAGCAACGGGTGGTCAAGGGCTACCGCAAACGTCGTGACGCCGAGGCGGAAGCCGGCAAGAAGCAACGCGACACCGAAGCGCGGGCTGGGGGTTCGGGGGGCTCAAGGAGCGAGCGTGACAGCGCGAGCGGTAGCCCCCCGAGACGAAAGGGCAAGGGGGCGCACTGAGGTGGAGATCGTCACCAAGAAGCGGATGATGCTGTTCTCGGGCACGACGCATCCCGCGCTGTCCGAGGAGATCGCCGAACACCTCGGGATCCCGATCGCGCCGTGCGTGATCCGACGGTTCGGCTCCGGCGAGATCTACGTGCGCCCGGAGGAATCGGTACGCGGCGCCGACGTGTTCGTGATCCAGACGCACGCCGACCCGGTCAACGAGTCGATCATGGAACAGCTGATCCTCCTCGACTCGATGAAGCGGGCGTCGGCCAAGCGGATCACGGCGGTCGTCCCGTACTACGGGTACGCGCGGCAGGACAAGAAGGTGCTCGCGCGCGAGCCGATCAGTGCGAAGCTCATCGCCGATCTCCTCAGCACCGCCGGGTCAGACCGGGTCGTCTCGGTCGACCTGCATGCAGGGCAGATCCAGGGGTACTTCGACCACCCCTTCGACCACCTGACGGCGCTCCCGGTGCTCTCGGGCTACCTGCAGAACGAGCTCGGGCTGCACGGGGACGACCTGGTCGTCGTCTCACCCGACGCCGGCCGGATCAAGACGGCCGAGCGTCTCCGCGAGGTCCTGCACGCCGATCTCGCCGTCCTCTACAAGCGGCGCTCGCGATACGAGGCGCACAAGATCGAGGAGATGACCGTGGTGGGGGATGTCCAGGGTCGCCCCTGCGTGCTCGTGGACGACATGATCGACACGGCCAGCACGATAGCCAAGGGCGCGAACGCGCTCGCTCAGCAGGGCGCCGGCCCGATCTACGCGGCCGCCACCCACCCGGTGCTCTCGGGCAAGGCGGTGCAGAACCTCGAGGAGGCGCCGATCTCCGAGGTCGTCGTCACGAACACGATGCCGATCCCGGAGGAGAAGCGGTTCGGCAAGCTGAAGGTGCTGTCGATCGCCCCGCTGATCGCGGACGCGCTCCGGGCGGTGTTCGAGGAGAGCAGCGTCTCCGAGATCTTCCACGGCGAGAACCAGTAGCTCCTCGTTACGGCGAGTACTGCTCCTCGATCTGGGTCACCACGCCGTTCTCGACCGTGACCCACCACTGGCTCTGCCCTCGGTAGACCAGATCGCCGTCGGTCACGTCCGTCTGCTGCTCGATCGCCTGCGCGAACAGCGAGAGGTCGCCGTCGAAGAAGGTCTCGCAGCAGTGGTTCCGATCGAGCAATCGCAGCCGAGCGTCGGGCGCGAGCGTGAGCGTTCGGAGCAGCGGGTTGTCGTTGACGACGAAGTGGTCGTTCGGGACGTGACCGGTGTCCCCGGTGGCCTCCTGATAGGCCTGGTCGGCCTCCTTGCCCGAGAGGAAGTACGCCAGGTCGAAATCGATCGTGCCCGTGTCCACGTCGATCGAACGCACGTACCCGAAGTGGTGGCCGTCCTCGAGCGTCGCGACGGCAGGCGACGGGGCATCCGCGCTGCCGCCGGCCGAGCCGGTCGCGACGGCCTGCCCCGAGGCGTCGTACCCGGTCAGCTGCACGGGTCCGCTCGGGTCGACCACCAGCACGAACGCGTTCAGGTGCCGGGTGATCTCGCTCGGCAGGTCGAGGACGTCCGCGGAGACGATGGAGCCCCCGGCGGTCGAGGCTTCCACCCGAACGACCGCCTCGGGAACGACGCCGAAGACCACGCGTTCGGCCTGCGAACCGCTGCCGAAGATCGCGTCGGACGCCTGGAGATCCGTCGACGCGTCATCGAGGCCGCCCATCCCCGTCCCCGTCGACTCCCCCACGATCTCGATGCTGAAGCCGCCTTTGGCGCGCGACGCGAACAGCTGCCAGTCCTCGCCCCCGGCGGTCCCGTGCGCGAGGACGACCGACGTGTTGCCGCTACCGGACGGATCGAACGTCATCGAGGCGAAGGCGGCGAACACGGCATCGCGCTCCTCCTGGCTCGCCGAGGGGGCGATCCCGACCCGAGCCTCGAACGTCCGGCCCGATGCTGTCCACCCGGCGCGGAGGAACTCCCAGTCGGGGTAACAGCGTGCCTCAGATGTGTCCACGTTCATCGGCTGGAGCTCCGCCGGCCAGGGACGTGTGGAGGGGCCATCGAGGGCGAGCGGCTCCTCCTGGATGGTCATGAGAAGAGGGGCGGCAGCCCCGTCGGTTGCCCCGGGGCATCCGAAGGTCTCCGGAGCCTCGGATGGTGCAAGCGCGAGGACGACGCGCGGGATCGGCTCTTCCGCCATCATGCTGGATCCGTTCAGCCCTGCCGTATCCGGGTCGATCAGACGCCACGTCTGCGGGTAGGTGATCGTGATCCCGTTGAGAGAGCCGGTGGTCTTCGGGCCCTCGCCGATCGGCTGTCGCATGTCCTGGGTCGGGATCAGCATCGACGCGCCGGCCACGATGCCCGCGACGATCGCGATCGCCGAGAGACCGACCACGCCCCCGAACACCGCCTGCCGACGACGGACGGACCGGCGGAGCCCGTCGGGCGCCGAGGTCGGGGTCGGAACGTGCCGAGCGTCCTCGTCGAACACCTGTCGCAGGCCGCGTTCGAGATCGTTCACGTGTCCTCACTCCTCGGGATCCGTTCGCGAAGGGTTTCCATCGCTCGGGCGACCATCGACCGCACGGCGGCCGCGGAGCATCCGAGCGCCTCGCCCGCCTGTTGTTCGGACAGGTCGGCGTAGTAGCGGAGCACCACCGCGGCTCGCTGTCGCGCCGGCAGCGCCGTGAGCGCCGCTCGAAGCTCGTCGCGGCGGCCGTGGTTCGGCTCGTCCACGGACACGGCATCCCGCGACTGGCCGCGAAGATATCTAGCCTCGACCTTGCGGCGGCGGAAGTGCGACGTGCATGCGTTCACGACCGCTCGGCGCAGGTACGCCTCGAACGCCTCGGGCTGCCGAAGATGCCGGAAGCGGCCCACCGAACGCAGGAAGGCGTCGTGCGCGATGTCCTGGGCCAGGTCGGCGTCGCCCGTGATCAGCGAGGCGATCCGGAGGGCCCATGGCACGTGCCTCACGTAGAGGTCCTCGAGGTCGGTCCGATCCTCCACGACGGTGCGGACGATACCGGTGTCCTGACTCATCGCTCCATAGACGCTTGAGCTCGGGGTCTCATAGCGGCAGCGTGTTGGTACCATGCCCGCCCGGAGCTCCAGCACGACCGAGCTCCTCGCCGACCGAACGGATCCGAGGATGGAACAGAAGCTCGTCGCGGAGAAGCGCGAAGGGACCGGCAAGGGCGTCGCCCGCAAGCTGCGGGCCGCCGGCCGCGTCCCTGGGGTGCTGTACGGACACGGGATGGATTCGACCGCGCTCTCGGTGGACTCGAGGGACCTGTACCACGTCCTCCATACGGGCGCCGGGACCAACGTCCTCGTCGATCTGGTCGTCGACGGGACCGAGCACCTGATCATCCCGCGCGACGTCCAACGTGATCACATCCACGGTCGTTTCATCCACGTCGATTTCCTCGCCGTCCGCCGTGACGAGAAGCTCCACCTGTCGATCCCGGTCCGCATCGTCGGCGAATCCGTCGGCGTGAAGGCCGGCGGTGTCGTCGAGCACCACCTGTGGGAGCTCGAGGTCGAGTCGCTCCCGGGCGACGTCCCCGAGGCGATCGACGCCGACATCACGTCGCTCGAGATCGGGATGTCGCTGCGCGTGAGCGACCTCGTGGCCCCCAAGGGCGCGACGATCCTGACCGACCCCGACGAGTCCGTCGTCGCGGTGCAGCAGCCCCAGATGGCCGTCGAGCTCGAGGAGGAGGAGGCGGCCGCCGAGGCAGCAGCCGCCGAGGCCGCCGAAGGCGAGGGTGCCGAGGGCGAGGGTGCCGAGGGCGGCGGCGAAGGGACCGAAGGGTCCGACGAGCGGTCCGAGGGCTAGACGCCCTCGCCGCCATGACCTGGCTCGTCGTGGGGCTCGGCAACCCCGGCGAGCCCTACGCGAAGACCCGTCACAACCTCGGCTACCGCGTCGTCGACGAGCTCGCCGCGCGCGAGGGCGAACGGTTCCGCAAGGCCCGGTTCGTCGGCGCCGACGTCGCGGAGATCCGCGTGGGGACCGAACGCGTCCTGCTCGCCAAGTCGCGCGCGTTCATGAACGAGAGCGGTCCGGCGATCGCCTCGCTCGCACGCAAGCACGACGTCGAGCCCGACCACGTGATCGTGGTGCACGACGAGATCGACCTGCCCTTCGGCGCGCTCCGAGTGAAGGTCGGCGGCTCGACGGCGGGTCACAACGGGCTGCGTTCGCTGCAGCAGGCGCTCCGGACGCCCGACTTCTTCCGGGTCCGGCTCGGCGTCGGCCGCCCGACCGGGCGCAAGCAGGCGGCGGACTGGGTGCTCGACACGTTCGCCAAGCGCGAGGAGCCCGACGTGACGATCCTGGTCGACGACGGTGCGGATGCCGTCCTGTCGCTGATCGGCGACGGCCTGCTCGCGACGCAGGACCGATACAATCGTTCCGCGCCGCGCGAACCGTAGCGAGGCGCTCGAAGACGATCGCGTGGCAAGGCCTCGTTCGCCGAACGAGGCCTGTTCGTGCTGTCCGGTGACGATGCGGCGAAGGGAGGAGGAGGTCGGGGTGAGCCTGGAGCAGGCGCTCGACGCGCTGATCGGCTCGGAGGCGTTCGAACGGCTCCTGCTCGAGCGCGCCCGCCCGCTCGTGGCTCGCGCGGATGCGGGGGAGGACGCCCTGGTCGCGGCGCTCGCCCGGTCGCTCGACGCGCCGGTCCTGCTCGTCGCCCCCGGGCCACGTGAGGCCGAACGGCTCGCGCGCGGGGCGCAGGCGTGGCTCGGGGAGGACGGGGCCGCGCTCCTGCCGTCGTGGGAGGCGTTGCCGTACGAGGGGATCAGCCCCTCGCCGGAGGTCTCGGCGCGCAGGGCCGAGGCGGTGCGCCGGCTCCGGGCCGCCAAGGGCGCGTTCGTCCTGGTCGCTCCCGCGCTCGCCGCGATGCAAGGGCTCGTCCCCACCCTCGGCGAGATCCCCCCGGTCGAACTCGTCAAGGGGATCGAGCTCCCGCCGGACGACCTGGCCGAGCGGCTGGTCGCGCTCGGGTACGCGCGCACGGACGTGGTCGAGCACCGCGGCGAGTTCGCGGTGCGCGGCGGGGTGCTGGACGTCTTCCCCGGGACCTCGCGGCGCCCCGTGCGGCTCGAGTACTGGGGCGACGAGATCGAGTCGCTCCGCGAGTTCGTGCCGTCGTCGCAGCTGTCGAGCGGGCCGCTCGTCCGCGTCGAGGTCGCGCCGGTGCGCGAGCTGGTCCCCGACGACGCGCTGGCCGAACGCGCCCGTGCGCGCGCCCCCCGCCACCTCGACCGGTTCCGAGATGGTCTCGAGCGGCTCGCCGAAGGCCTGCACGCCGAGGGGTTCGAGTCTCTCGCGCCGCTGTTGTTCGACCGGATGCCGGTCCCCGCCGAGCTGCTGCCGGAGGGCTCGTGGGTCGTGGTCTCGGAGGCCCGTCGCACGTTCGACCGCGCGCGCCGGGCGTTCGACGACGCCGAGGCGCTGGCCGAGGCCTCCAACTGGCCCGGCCCTCGAGCCATCCACGATCTCGACGAGGCGCTCGAGGGCCGCGTCCAGCTGCGGCTCAGCGGGTTCACCGAGGGCATCGACACCGGCCTGGAGGGATGGGGGTCGGCGCAGGGCAACCCCGCCGAGCTCGCCCGCCGGGCCTCCGAGCTCGCCGAGCGCGGGTACCGCGTGCTGCTGACGGCGCGGGGCCACGGGTCGCTCGAACGCGTCCGCGAGTTCGTCGCGCTGCCCGAGGCCGAGTCGATCGAGGCCGAGCTCCAGGCCGGCTTCGTCTTCCCCG